>Ga0213841_1000053_pt1 | contig 342987 bp, 279 predicted proteins | sample SWPATP23_FD_160125 | JGI IMG/M metagenome (GOLD analysis project Ga0213841, IMG submission 160125) | Coastal seawater microbial communities from Marineland, Florida, United States - SWPA TP2 #3 | ecosystem: Environmental > Aquatic > Marine > Coastal | place: USA: Florida | collected 2016-08-14 | reverse complement strand
ACACCTGGACGAAAGGTGCTAACTCATGGACCTGGAGCCCTGCTGCACAAACATGGACTGATGAGAACAGCAAGGTGTGGACATACAACCATGCGAACGGTCAGTGGACCAACACCACCGACAGCAACACCTGGACGTTTGACGATGTGGCTGGTGTGTGGACAGAAGTGACATCAACGGGTGCAACGCCTGTTATGCCGGCACGTGTTGTGTGGCAACAAGCGCGCATTACTGGAGCATTTGATACGTTACGAGATGGCACAAGTTTTTCTTCTTCTGGATCATTCGGCTGGAATCCAACACTGAGCGAAGGAGTGTGGAGTACAACCAATACTGGTAGCGATGAGACCATTACCTACACCCCTGCAACACCGGAAATCACCTGGAAGAACAACAAAAACACCTTTATTGATAACAAAGTAAATTGGACCTACAACCCAACAACTGGTGCCTGGACATGGACACACGCGCTTGATGAGAACTCACCAACACAGACATGGACATACAACGGTACAACCGACACATGGAGTGACGGCACTCAAACATGGACATATGACAGAGCGCAAAAAATATGGACCAACGGATCTCACACATGGAGTTATGTTGCAGCGGGAGAAAAATGGACTTCATCAGGAACAGAAGGCGACAGCTCATGGACATACAACCAATCAACTGACGAGTGGACCGAACAAGCTACCACCTGGCACTACGACCTTACTGCTCAAGCGTGGAAAAAAACAAACGGCGGCAGTGATGCAGGAGAAAAACCGGCACTCCCTCTTGTCCAACACATGCATATTGTAAACGCGGTAACAACACTTATTAAAGCAGGCGCATTCTCCGTTTCAAGTACACAACTTTCAGTTGATGAAACCAGCATCTCTGAAGTTGAAAGTGCCTCACCGGCACGAACATCGTGGTCATATACGGTGGGTGAAACACATACCGATGATACGTGGATTTGGAACCATACGCACAACCGACTCTGGAAAGCTTCATGGAGTGTAAGTGGACAACGATGGACCGACACGCTTACCAATGAGCAGTGGGATATCTCTTCTCCTGACGCCACAACAATTGAGTGGCAAAAGGTATCGGACAGTGATGAGGTGTGGCGACACACCCTTACATCTGACAATAACAACAGTCAGGTATGGACATACAAGCCGGCTTCAACAAACGCTGTTTGGTCATACAATCACGGCTCTTCAGCGCAGTGGACACATGACGATACCACCTGGACATTTGATGATACGGCAGGCGTTTGGACAAAAGTATCTGGCTCTGCAACGCCTGTCATGCCTCCTCGTGTTGTATGGCAACACGCACGTATTTTGGCAGCATTCGACCTCTTGCGTAGCAACGGTTCTTTCTCTACTTCAGGAGACGCGGGATGGAATATTGCTCTTAATGGACCATGGACCGCTTTGCCAAACAGCAGCAACGATGAAGAAGTATCGTTTGACGGCACCAATACCCTCTCATGGGAAAGCAGTAAAGCAGGCTTTACTGACAAGAAAGTTTCATGGACTTATAACAAAGCAACCGGCGTCTGGACATGGACGCATGAGCTTGATGAGAACTCACCAACACAAACATGGAGCATGAACGGATCTACATGGACAGGTGACGGACAAACATGGACATACAGCAACAAAGTATGGACCAATAGCGCTGACAGTAGCACATGGACATACCAAGCAAATGGTCAGGTATGGCAAAGCAGCGCAACAAGCGCACAATGGTCTTACAACACAGCAACCAATGTATGGAGCAATACAACCGTTGCCGCTACATGGAAATACGATGCCGTTGCTCAAAAATGGATACAACTCTCTGGCGACAGCGTCAGTGATGCAAACAACCCTGCACTTCCTTTGATGCAGCACATGCACATACGAGGCGTATTTCAGGCGTTTCAGAGTAAAAATGCATTTGGTTCAGTCAGTGAAAATATTACATTTGATGCCACAACAATTCGCGATACTGCATGGACATATACCGTTGATACAGATTCATGGGAATGGAGTCTTTCTCCAGATGCACTTTGGACTGAATCATGGAGCAATGACGGTGCAACCTGGACAGATAACACCACCAACGAACAATGGACCATTGCAACAACTGCCGATGCAATCACATGGTCAAAAACCGGTGCACCTGAATGGGTTTATACGTACGCGACAGAAAAGTGGAACAACACAACCGATGGTGAAGAGTGGGTATATAACCATGCCGAAAAAACATGGTCTTACAGCAACACAACATGGACATATAACGAAATAGCACACCTGTGGAGCAAAGTATCAGGTAGCGCAACGCCTACACACATGCCACCTCGTGGAATCTGGCAGCAAGCCCGCATAACATCTGCTTTTGATGTTATGAGAAATGATGAAAATTTCTCTTCTTCCGGATCATTCGGCTGGAATCCAACATTAAGTGAAGGTGTGTGGACGGCAACGAATACCGGTGACGATGAAGAAATTACCTACACTCCTGCAACACACACACTTACATGGAAAAATAACACCGACGGATTTATTAGCGTAGGTGACAAAGTCTCATGGTCATACAACACAACAACAGGAGTATGGACATCGGTTCACAAGTTGGACGAAAACTCTCTTGCAAAAACATGGACCATGGATGGAAGCACCTGGACTGGTGGTGGTCAGACCTGGACGTACAGCAATAAATCATGGACCGATGGTTCAAAAACATGGTCATTCGTAAAGGGTGAAACCCTCTCATGGAGTGATGGTACAAACACCTGGAACTATGACCCTGAAACCGACGTGTGGGAAAACGCAACTTTAGTCACGGCCTGGAAGTACGATTCTACCGCACTAAAATGGATATATCAGAGCGGAAATCTCCATAGTGACACACTAAATCCTCCAAAATCACTCGTTGAACATATGGTTATTCGGAACGTTTTTGTATCACTACTGCGAAAAGGCGCCTTTACACCAAGCAATACGAGTGTGACATTTGACGCAACTTCGATCACTGAAACTGATAGCGATGCTCCTGCAACCACTACTTGGAACTACGTAGTTGATAGTGACGAGTGGACGTGGTCGCACACACAAGATGCGCTTTGGACTGAATCGTGGAGCGTAAGTGAAGATACATGGACTGACGGAGTAACAAATGAAAGTTGGACATGGAGTAACAACACCTGGAGTAAAGGTGCTAACTCCTGGACATGGAGCCCTGCTGCACAAACCTGGACCGATGAGAACAGTAAGGTGTGGACCTACAACCACGCGAATGGCCAATGGACTAATACCACTGACAGCAACACCTGGACGTTTGACGATGTGGCTGGTGTGTGGACTGAAGTAACGTCAACCAATGCAACCCCTGTTATGCCGGCACGTGTCGTGTGGCAACAAGCACGCATCACCGCTGCGTTTGATGTGCTGAGAAACAATGAAAACTTCTCTTCTTCCGGCTCGTTCGGTTGGAGCCCAACACTGAGTGAGGGTGTGTGGACGGCAACCAATACTGGTAGCGATGAAACAATTACCTACACGCCTGCAACACCGGAAATTACGTGGAAGAACAACAAAAACACCTTTATTGATAACAAAGTTAACTGGACCTACAACCCAGCAACTGGTACGTGGACATGGACGCACTCACTTGATGAGAACTCACCAAGCATCGTTTCTACGATGGATGGAAGCACCTGGACTGGTGGTGGTCAGACCTGGACGTACAGCAATAAATCATGGACCGACGGTTCAAAAACATGGTCGTTCGTGAAAGGTGAAACCCTCTCATGGAATGATGGTACAAACACCTGGAAGTATGACCCAGAAACTGACGTGTGGGAAAACGCAACTTTAGTCACGGCCTGGAAGTACGATTCTACCGCACTAAAATGGATTTATCAGAGCGGAAATCTCCATAGTGACACACTAAATCCTCCAAAATCACTTGTTGAACATATGGTTATTCGGAACGTTTTTGTGTCACTACTGCGAAAAGGCGCCTTTACACCGGCTAATACGAGCGTAAGTTTTGACGCAACTTCGATCACTGAAACCGATAGTGATGCTCCTGCAACCACTACCTGGAGCTACGTCGTTGATGACAACACATTCACCTGGTCACACACGCACGATGCACTCTGGACCGAATCGTGGACCAGTGATGCTGCAACCTGGACTGATGGTGTTACAAACGAAAGCTGGGATGTTACACAAAACACCACCCTTCTCCGCCTTGAAAAAGGAAGTGACGCTTGGTTCTTTGACTTTGCAGCACAACAATGGATTGGCAGTATTTCTGGTCAAGGTGTTACATGGTCATATGATCCTGCAACCAAACAGTGGTCCGATCTCACATCACCGCCAACCGTGGTTTGGTCGTACGATCATGTTGCTGATGTGTGGACACGAATTTCAGAGTCTGGCGTATCAACGCACAAGCCTCCACGCGCTGCGGTTCACTACACCATGATTTTTACCGCATTTGATAACCTTCGAACAGATACAGCATCGTTCTCTTCTTCGGGCCCTCTCAACTGGAGCATCTCTGACGAAAACCCATGGACAGGCTCTAACCAAGGTTCAGATGAAACCATTACATACGACAGCACGCAAGAGACACCTGTTGTAACATGGAAAAATGCTTCTGCTGGATTTATCGACAATAAAATTAACTGGACCTATACACCAAGCACCGGTGCATGGACCTGGGAACATGCATTAGATGAAAACTCTTTGAAGCAAACCTGGTCTATGAACGGAACAACCTGGACAAGTAGCACACAAACATGGACCTACAACAGTAAGGTATGGACCAATGTCAGTGATAGCAGCACATGGACATACCAAGCAAACGGTCAGATATGGATCAACAGCACGAACAGTCATGCATGGAACTACAACGCTGCAACAGATATCTGGAGCAACACAACCACTCCGGCAACATGGAACTATGATGTTACAGCACAAAAATGGGTTCAGCTTTCAGGAGAGAGCGTAAGCGATACAAACAACCCTGCACTACCTCTTATTCAGCATATGTATATCAGAAACGTAATGCATGCATTACAGGCAAAAGGCGCCTTCACGCCGGCTAACACGAGCGTAACATTCGATGCAACATCGCTCTCTGAAACTGATAGTGATGCTCCTGCAACCACCACCTGGAACTATGTAGTTGATAGTGATGAATGGACGTGGTCACACTCACACGATGCACTTTGGACTGAGTCATGGAATGTGAGTGGAGATACCTGGACTGATGCGATAACAGATGAAACGTGGACATGGAATACTAATACCTGGAGCAAAGGTGGCAACACATGGACATGGAGCCCTGCGGCGCAAACGTGGACTGATGAAAACAGCAAAGTGTGGACCTATAACCATTCTAACGGCCAATGGACCAACACAACTGACAGCAATACGTGGACGTTTGACGATGTAGCGGGTGTGTGGACTGAAGTAACATCAACGGGTGCAACACCTGTTATGCCGGCACGTGTCGTGTGGCAACACGCGCGCATCACCGCAGCGTTCGATGTGCTGAGAGACAATGAAAACTTCTCTTCATCACACGGCTCTATTGGATGGAATCCTCAAAAAGATGGCTCCGTTTACTCTTCTGCAAATGTCAGCGGTGATGAATACATCTCATTTGATAATACAACCCCGCTTACGGCTCAAATAACCTGGAAGAACAACAAAAACACCTTTATTGGAAACGATAAAGTGTATTGGACCTACACGCCATCACAAGGCACATGGAACTGGCATCATAAGCTTGATAAAAACTCACCAGAACAAACATGGAGCATGAACGGTTCTACCTGGACTGGTGGCGGAGAAACATGGACATACAGTAATAAAGTATGGACTAACAGCGGTGATAACAGCACGTGGACATATCAGGCTGCAGGACAAACATGGACGAGCAGTGCATCTGGCAACGTATGGTCGTATGATATTCCAACAAATGTATGGCTTGATACCACCAACAACACCACGTGGACCTACGACTTTACAACCCAAACATGGACGCAGAAAACTGGCGATCCTGTAACGGCAGAACACAACCCAGCACTCCCTCTTATTCAACACATGCATATCCGCAACGTTGTCACCACTCTGCAAACAGCAGGAGCATTCTCAGTTGCTCAACCAGCTGTCACTTTTGACGCTACGTCACTCTCTGAAACTGACAGCAACACACCATCACAAAGCACCTGGAATTATGTGGTTGATAGTGACGAGTGGACCTGGTCACATACACATGATGCACTCTGGACTGAGTCGTGGAGCGTGAGTGAAGATACCTGGACTGATGCGGTAACAAATGAGAGTTGGACGTGGAGTAACAACACCTGGAGCAAAGGGGAGAACTCATGGACATGGAGCCCTGCTGCACAAACCTGGACTGATGAAAACAGCACGGTGTGGACATACAACCATGCGAATGGCCAATGGACCAACACCACCGACAGCAACACCTGGACATTTGATGACGTAGCTGGCGTGTGGACCGAAGTAACGTCAACCAATGCAACGCCTGTTATGCCGGCACATGTCGTGTGGCAACAAGCACGCATTACCGCTGCGTTTGATGTGCTGAGAGACAATGAAAACTTCTCTTCTTCCGGCTCATTTGGCTGGAGCCCAACACTGAGCGAAGGTGTGTGGGGTGCGACGAACACTGGTAGCGATGAAACAATTACCTACACACCTGCAACACCAGCAATCACCTGGAAGAACAACAAAAACACCTTTATTGATAACAAGGTGAACTGGACCTATAACCCAACAACTGGTGCCTGGACATGGACGCACTCTCTTGATGAGAACTCTCCAAGTGTCGTTTCTAGCATGGATGGAAGCACCTGGACTGGTGGTGGTCAGACGTGGACGTACAGTAATAAATCATGGACCGACGGTTCAAAAACATGGTCATTCGTGAAAGGTGAAACCCTCTCATGGAACGATGGCACAAACACCTGGAATTACGACCCTGAAACTGACGTGTGGGAAAACGCAACTTTAGTCACGGCCTGGAAGTACGATTCTACCGCACTAAAATGGATTTATCAGAGCGGAAATCTCCATAGTGACACACTAAATCCTCCAAAATCACTTGTTGAACACATGGTTATTCGGAACGTTTTTGTGTCATTACTGCGAAAAGGTGCCTTTACACCGGCTAACACAGGCGTCACATATGACGCAACTTCGATCACTGAAACCGATAGTGATGCTCCTGCAACCACTACCTGGAACTACGTAGTTGATAGTGACGAGTGGACGTGGTCGCATACACAAGATGCGCTCTGGACTGAGTCGTGGAGCGTGAGCAGCGACACCTGGACTGATGCGGTAACAAATGAAACATGGACGTGGAGTAATAACACCTGGAGTAAAGGGGCTAACACATGGACATGGAGCCCTGCTGCACAAACCTGGACCGATGCAAGCAGTAACGTATGGACCTATGACTATGAGAACGGAGAAAGATGGACCCACAACAGCACCTCATGGACATACGATCATGTTGCAGGAACGTGGAGTAAAGTTGCAGGAATTGCAACCGCAGATAGCATGCCGCCATATGTTGTATGGCAACAAGCACACATCACCGCTGTCTTTGACATGCTGCGCAAAAACACAACGCTTTCTTCATACGGCGCAACCGACTGGAAGCCGGTACTCTCAGATGGTGTCTGGAGCAGTACAAACGAAGTAAATGGTGAAAGTGACAACCAAAACGAATACATCACGTATACACCGGCTACCCATACTGCAACGTGGAAAAACAATAAAAACACCTTCATTGCCAACAGCAAAGTGTACTGGTCTTACAACCATAAAGATGGTGAGTGGGAATGGCATCACCGCCTTGATGAAAACTCTCCTGAGCAATCATGGACATTGCAACACAACAATGGCGACTTGTTCGACTGGAAAGAAGGAACAACCGTTGCCTGGACCTATAACAATGCAACGCGAACCTGGGATAACGGTAGCGGTACAACATGGGTTTATATGCCAGCAACACAATCATGGACCGATGGCACAAACCATTGGGTATATGCATGGCAAACAAACTACTGGACCAACATCACACCAGATACAGATGAAGTATGGCGCTATGACTTTACGGCACAAAAATGGATTGATGTTGCAGATGCAAGCCTGACAGAAGAAAACATGCCTGCTCTTCCACTGTGCCAGTTCATGCATGTCCGCAATGTTATGCATGCCTTTGAACGAGAAGGCGCCCTCTCACCTACAAATACAGCTATCTCTTTTGATGCTTCTACGATCTCAGAAGATGATACGGCAACACCATCAGTAACCGCATGGACCTACACCGTATCTGACGACACCTGGGAGTGGACAGCCACGCATGACACATTATGGAAGCAGCGCTGGAGTGTTGCGGCAAATCGCTGGAAAGATGACACCACAGATGAGCAGTGGGATGTTGCCAGTGATACCACAACCATATCATGGACACATGCTGTTGATACGGGCAAAAAATGGGTCTTTAGTTTGCCTCTGCAAACATGGACAAACACACAAACAAATGACACCTGGACATATGATCATGCAACCACGTCATGGAGCCTTGGTGACGCAACATGGACATTCAATGAAATCGGTACCGTTTGGAACGAAGTAACATCGACAGGAGATGATGTTGCAATGCCACCGCGTCTTGTCTGGCAGCATGCACGCATTTTTGGAGCCTTTGACAAACTAAGAGATGAAGCAAACTTCTCATCAAGCGGCGCACAAGGCTGGAGCCCAGAGTTTGCCTCTGGTGTGTGGTCTTCACGAAATAGCGCTTCAAATGAATATATGACGTTTGATACTGATTCACGCGTTTTAACGTGGAAGAATAGTATTTCTGGATTTATCGATAACACGGTTCGTTGGTCATACGATATGACAACAGGCGATGTTGTATGGGATCACACTCTCGATGAAAACTCGCTTGCTCAACAGTGGACAATTACTGCCAGTGGCGACAACTTTGTTTGGTCTGATGGCACAACAACATGGACACTCGACCCTGTTAATAAGGTGTGGTCAAAAGATGGTGTGACCTGGTCATTCCAGCCCGCATCACAACGATGGCTTGATAGCGCAACAAGTAATGAGTGGTCATACAACTCATCACTTGATACGTGGACCAATGAAACAACATCACAAACATGGTCATACGACTTTACGGCACAAAAATGGTCTGACACTAACATTACACAAGCTCCACCGCTTCCTGTTATGCAGCAGATGCATATCCGTAATCTTGTAACCGTTTTGCAAGACGCTGGCGTTTTTTCACTCGTTGGAACAACGATGTACGTAAACGGCGAAACGATACAAGAAAAAGATACGCTTTCACCACACACATCAGAGTGGATCTACCATGTTGAAGACAACACATGGACATGGACACATACGTACGATCCTTTGTGGGTACATACCTGGATTGCAACGGCTGATGCGTGGACAAACTCTCTTGATGCTACTGTCTGGAACAAGGCATATGATGATGACAGCATCACATGGACACAAGGACAAAAGCAGTGGATCTTTAACTACGCATCACAAACATGGACGAACGTAAAACCTGCAGGCAACGTTGTGTGGTCATACAACAAAGATGCACGCACATGGACCAACACAACCGCATCTCCTGCCATACTGTGGAGCTTTGACAACATAAAAGGAACATGGAAAGAGCTGACAGATACTAATGCTGCACAAACCGACCTTCCTCCTCGCGTGATCTGGCAACATGCAAAAATATTTGGTGAATTCGATACGCTTCGTGAAGACAGAATGTTCTCTTCAAGTGGTGCTACAGGATGGGCACCGACAGCAACAGACAATGTCTGGTCGTCACAGAACACAAACAATGATGAGTACATCTCGTACGACGCCTCTACACCAACCACATCATCTCTTCATTGGAAAAATAACAAAACTGGTTTTGTTGCCGGAAAAGTAAGTTGGGACTACGCGCCACAAACAGGAACATGGACCTGGAACCATAAGCTTGATGAAAACTCTCAAGCTCAAAAATGGACCCTCAGCGCTCATCCAACTGACAGCACAAAACGTGTATGGTCTGACTGGATAACAACATGGACATACAGCTGCACAAACCGAACATGGACAAACGACTCTGAAACATGGACCTACCAGCCAACAACGCAAACATGGCACAACGGTCAAGACACATGGTCGTATAGCAGAGCAACTGACCAGTGGACGCGATCAGGTGACGCAACAACATGGCACTACGACTTTACGGCACAAAAATGGGTAGAGATAACAAGCTCTGGATCTCTTGACGCAGACAACCCGTGTCTGCCTCTTGTCCAAATGATGCATATAAGAAACGTACTTCTCTCTCTACAGCTTGCTGGAGCGTTCTCGCTTACACAAACTGATGTAACCTTTGATGCCAACAGTATTACAGAGACTGATAGCGTAGAACCAAAAACATCTACCTGGACATACACCGTTGAAAGCGACACCTGGGAATGGAACCATACCCACGATGCGCTTTGGACAGAAACATGGACGCTTGCTCAAAACACATGGACAGATACAGAAACAAACGAAGCATGGAGTGTAACAACGCCAACGGCAACAACCGTTGTATGGAGCAACGCACAAGACACATCTGAAAGCTGGACGTTTGACTTTGATGCACAAACATGGACCTACACAAAACCAGACCCTCACGTTGTCTGGACATACGCGCACGCTCATAATCATTGGTCAACAGGTGGCGGCAATTGGCTCTATGACCATGTTGCTCGCTCATGGAAACAAGATCCTGCAACAAACGAAGCACAACCATCTGTGATGCCTCCTCGTGTGGTATGGCAACATACACGTATCTTTGGCGTTTTTGATGCGCTGAGAGATGCGTCACAGTTCTCCTCATCTGGTGCAACAGACTGGAAACCGGTGCTCTCAGGCGATGCATGGAGCAGCACAAATGAAGTAAATGGTGCGAGTGAAAACCAAGATGAGTACATCACCTACACCCCGTCAACAGCAGCTATTACATGGAAAAACAGCCGTTCAGGGTTTATTGATAATAAAATTAACTGGACCTACAACCCAATAACTGGCACTTGGACTTGGGTACACACACTCGATGAAAACTCCCCAACACAAACATGGAGCATGGATGGTGCAACATGGAGTGGTAGCGGACAAACATGGACCTACAGCAATAAAACCTGGAGCGGTGAAGGCCGAACATGGTCGTTTGTAACAGGAACATCTCTTGCATGGAATGACGGCACACGTACATGGGTTTATGCACCAGAAACAGATCAGTGGACCAATAACGCAACAAACACCACATGGCATTACGACTTCACGGCGCAAACATGGCTCCATAAGACAGGACCTACGCATAGCACTACGCTTAACCCACCACTTCCTCTTGTGCAGCATATGCTGATTAGAAATGTGGTAAGAGCCCTTGAAAAACACCAAGCATTCTCAACAAGTTCTCTTTCTGGCCTTACTGTGCAAAACGATGGCGGCGGCATCTGGTCTGGCTCTGTAACCGGTGACGATGAGCTCTTGTCATACGATGTTGCAAGCGACCCAGAAGCGTTACTGTGGAAAACTAACGGCGCGGTTGCTCACCAGCAAAACACTGTACGTTGGAACCATAACCCTGATACCGGCGGTTGGGTGTGGGAGCATGCATGTGACTCGCTCTGGCAACGAACCTGGAATCACACGGGAACAACATGGACCGATACGCTTACCAATGAAGAATGGGTATATACCCCATCTACAAAAACATGGTCTCGAGATGCACAAAGCTGGACACACCAGGTTGCGCAAGACAATGAACAGGTAAAACAATGGAGTGATGGCACAAAAACGTGGACGTTTGATCAGGCCTCTCAACAATGGAAAAACCTGACAGACAACCAAACATGGTTCTATGACACCGTCGCTCTTACATGGGTAGAGATAACTTCAACGGGAGCAGATACAACCAACAACCCTCCTCTTCCTGTGGTACAAAAAGCAATTGTTGATACTGCTTTTGATGCATTACGTGCAAGCGGCGCTCTCTCAAGTGCAGGATCGCATGGCTGGAACTTTAGTGATCAACAAGATGGTACCTGGCTAACAGCAAACAGCGGAGCAAATGAAACGGTAACCTTCTCTCCTGCTATGACATCACAGCTGGTATGGAAAAACAAAGAGGGCGATATTACATGGTCATACAACCCGCTCACCGGTAAGTGGCGCTGGTACTCAAGCCTTGACGTTGATGATGTAATCGATGGCACCTATGAAGAAGGAACATTGTCATGGACGCAAAATGGCAGCAGCAACACGTGGAACTATGCCATTAATACACGCACATGGACCAACGCTTCAGCAACACACTCATGGACCTACACGCCTCTGACAAATCGCTGGACACATAACGAGTCGGGCAACTACTGGGTGTATACAAGCACCAACGGAGAATGGGTTCCAAATGGTGACGGATCTGTTTGGTATTTTGATACAGCTCGACACCAGTTTGTAAAAGCAAGCGGTACATCAAGTATCGGTGTTTATCCACCTCACCCTCTTGCGCAACAAGAAATTATTCGTGGTGCCATTGCTGCACTCAGGCAAACAGACGCTCTTGCAACGTCAGGCTCATATGGCTGGAGTATGGAAAAACAACAAGATGGCTCTTGGGTTGGCAACAATAGCAGCTCAGATGAAACAATCACCTATGATGAAAACGCTGCACAATGGCACCTGACATATGCCAACAGTGGCGACAAGACATGGCAACAAAACTCTCTTTCATGGAAGCATAACCTTGCAACAGGTGATTGGATCGTAAGTGATGTCATTGACAAGCATATCCCATCAACATGGTCATATAACGCTGAAACCGGACAATGGACCGATGCAAATGATCAAGAAACATGGGTCTTTGCTCAAGCCGGTTCTGCAACCTGGTCATATGATGGCGAAGTGTGGACATACGACAAAGAAGCAAACACATGGACATCAAGCATCTCGTCACATGCATGGTCGTACAACCCAGAGACTGGTGTATGGAGTAATGCGAGCAACAGCACTGCATGGCGCTATGAGCCGGTATCTCGTAGCTGGAAGCAAACAAGCGGAGATGCTATTGCTGCTGTCAACATGCCGCCACTCGCTCTTGTACAACAAGAAATCATCTTTGTTGCAACCACAACGCTCTTTAAAGCCCGCGCGTTCTCTACAAGCAACTCATCTCAATGGAGCATTACTGACAATGAAGATGCGACCTGGACTGCGGTAAACAATGAAGGACAATCTGATGATGAGCTCTACGTGTTCGATCGATCTGCAACACCATCTCTTGTCTGGAGAAACAACAAACAACAAAGCTTTATTAACAATAAAGTGCACCTTGTATACGCGCCACGAACAGGATCATGGACACTGACTCATGACCTTCATCCGCGCAGAACAGACAACTGGTCTTTTGATGGTGAAACAGACACATGGACTGACGGATCTGATGAGTGGACATATAACAGAGCGACAAAAACATGGACCGACGGATCAGCAGTATGGGCATACCACGTTGCAACGCAGCAGTGGAAAAACGACACTGCCACATGGAGTTATAACAAAGCGAGTGATACATGGAGCAACATAGATGCAAGCACATCATGGCTCTATGACGTAACGGCTGGCACATGGGTTGAAACAACAACAACGAACGCCTCTGTTGCCAACATGCCACCACTCGCCCTTGTGCAACACATGCATATCAGAAACATAATGCACACCCTTCAAAAAGCTCATGCATTTTCAATTGATAGCAGACTGATGACACACACCAACACAACAATTACAAAAGAAAATGATGCAGACGATGTAACGGCAACATGGACAAATAACCCAGAAGATGGCTCATGGACATGGGAAGAAACCTATGACGCTCTGTGGAAACAGGCGTGGACACATTCAGGAACAGAGTGGAAAGACCTGGTAACCGATGAAACCTGGACATATGACGAATCGGCATACACATGGACGCATGGCTCAACCGTATGGACCTATAACCCAACAACAACCACCTGGAGCTCAACGCTTGATGATGCGGTATGGACATACAACTACCAAGACGAAACATGGAGCAATGCTACCAACAATACCGTATGGAAGCATGACACCATCGCTCATGTCTGGACTGAACAGACCGAAACAGGTGCTGTGGCACAAAACATGCCGCCACTACCAATTATCCAACAAGAAGAAATTTTTGATGGATTCGACACAATGCTCCAAGCCGGAACATTCTCAACAGACGGCTCACAAAGCTGGAGCATGACAGATCTTGGAGATGGTGCCTTTAGCATGGAAAACAGCAACGCATCCGAGGCAACAACCTACACAGCATCACCAACCGCTGATGCGCAACTAAGCTGGAAAGTAAACCGACCGGAAGCATTTTTGCACAACAAGGTTTCATGGAATTACAACCCTGCAAAAGGTGAATGGACATGGCTTGATAACTACAACAAACGTAAACAAGAAGTGTTCACATTTAGTGATGAAACAGACCAGTGGTCTGATGGCTCGACAACCTGGGAATATGATCGAACAAATAAGCGATGGTCACAATCAGGTAGTGGTGAAGTCTTCTGGACATGGCAGCCGGCAGAACAAACATGGCTTGATAATCAAACAGATCAGGCATGGCGCTATGACGAAACACAAGACAGATGGGAAAACACAGCAACTAATGCGGTATGGCACTACGATGTAAGCTCTGCAACATGGCGTGAAAAAACCGACCCACTTACAAATGCTGCAGTCGAAAATATGCCACCTCGAGCCCTTGCTCAACACATGCATATCAGAAACACCATGGCTGCTTACTTGCTTAAACAGGCTCTTTCAACACATGGCATTGCTGGCCTTTCGTTCACAAAAAACAACGATGAAACATGGACAGGAACGGTAACAAGTAATGATGAAACAGCAACGTATGATTACGGTGATGCAACCTTGCCAATAACATGGAAAAATAGCGGCACATACAGCGATCAACAGGCTACAGCAGCATGGTCATACAACCCGGTAGAGCAGGCATGGAACTGGCATCATACCCATGACACGCTCTGGAAACAGTCATGGATACACGATGGATCAACCTGGACAGATAGCGTTACCAACGAGTCATGGTCTTATAACGATGCAACATATACCTGGACACGAACCTACCCATCACCTTCAGTATCATGGGTATACGAAACAGCCTCTGCAACATGGACACATAGCTCAGCAGTATGGCGTTATGATGCCGCAACAACGGTATGGACAAATACAACTGACAACTCCACATGGACATATGATTTTGTTTCACAGGTATGGAAAGAAACAAGCACTACAAACGGCAGCTCTGCGCAAAACCCACCACTCCCTGTTGTGCATCAAGAGACAATTTTCCATGTCTATGCAGCAATGCAAGCCGACCGTGTTTTCTCCTCAAGTGGTGCAAAAGCGTGGAATGTTACCAACAACAACGATGGAACATGGACAGCTGCAAACAAAGATGGCGTCGCATCAGATGAAGAACTTTCTTACGATGCAACTGATGAACCGGTTGTTGTGTGGAAAAACACAAGAACAGAATCATTTATAAACAACAAGATCACCTGGACCTACCACCCCGCTCTTGGGAAATGGAGTTGGAGCCACACCCTTGACCCTCGCGTAGAAACAGTATGGACATACAATGAAAGCAGCGATGTATGGAGTAATGGTTCGGTCACATGGTCATATAACCGTGCAACAAAAGTATGGAGTAATAATGACCATACATGGAGCTGGGTACCAGCAGCACAAGGTTGGAAAGATAGTGCAACCGACAACCTGTGGACGTACGCACACGAAACAGATGCATGGACAAACACAAGCAGCGCTGTTTCTTGGGTTTATGACCTTGCTGCAAACAAATGGTTTGAAATAACAAGTACAAGCGCCTCTGTGAGCGATATGCCACCACTTGCCTTGGTGCAACATATGCATATCCGTAATGCAATGGACGCCCTTCTTCTTGCACGCACCCTTTCAACAAGCGGCTTGAGCGGCCTTGCAATACAGTCACTGGGAGCAACATGGAAAGGAAACGTTCCTGAAGATGATGAAACGATTTCTTATGACCCAGACAGCTCTCCAGAAGTTGTCGAGTGGCATAACAAAGGCCTCTATAAGCACCAGCAAAACAGTACGTTGTGGAGCCACAACCCTGATACCGGAGGCTGGACATGGAAACATCTGTACGACCTTCTCTGGCAAAAAACATGGACACACTCTGGAACAGAATGGCATGACGAAATAACAGGAGATACATGGTCATACGATATGGCAACAAAAACATGGTCTTACAGCGATAGCTCATGGCAACACGATGTCTCTCTTGATGCAAACGGCCTCAAGACATGGATAGATCATGAAAATAATGCAACATGGTTTTACAACCCTGCTGACACGCTTTGGAAAACAAAAAACAGCTCTGATGAATTTGTAACATGGTCATACGACGTTGCATCTGAGCAATGGAAACAAGAATCTGTTGCCCAACCTGATGGATCTGTTGTGATGCCACCACTTCCCGTTCGACAAAAGGTTTTGGTTGATACTGTTTTCGATGCGTTACGACAAGCGGGAGCATTCTCAACAAGTGGCTCTTTTGGCTGGACCCTTGCTGACCAAGGAAGCGGTGTATGGTCGGGCAGCAACACCGGTAATAATGAAACGGTTACCTATGATCCTGCAGAAACATTCCATATCCATTGGCAAAATGAAGAAGGCGACATCTCATGGGATTACAACGCATTGACAGGTGCATGGAAGTGGCACTCAGAACTCGATCTTGATGATCAGCTCGACGGCTCATATCAAGACGGATCACTCTCATGGACACAGGATGGCAGCAGCTCAACATGGAACTACACTGTTGCAACACGTACATGGCAAGATGATGCACAGGCTCATACATGGGCCTACAACCCGGTAACAACAGCATGGAAACATGCTCAAACTGATACTGAGTGGACCTATAATCCTGGCAGCGGAACCTGGACACCGGGCAGCGATGCGTCGCTATGGATCTATGACACTGCAAAGAACGCTTTTGAGAAAGAAAGTGGTAGCTCATCAGTTACGGTCTTTCCTCCAAAACCACTCATCCAACAAACAATCATCCGTAACGCTCTTGCAAGCGTACAACGCTCTTCAGCTCTCTCAACATCAGGTCCGTTCGGCTGGAGCTTGGTAAAACAAAGTGATCGAAGCTGGATTGGCCTTAATGACGGCAGCGATGAAGTTTTAAGCTACGACCCTTCACGAGAAACATATGAAATTAGACACACCAATGCTGGCGCGCATGACCTGCAAAAAGATCATCTGACATGGAAGTTTGATCTTGCGTCTGGCAACTGGCAGTGGGATGACATCATTGATAACCACATGCCACGCACATGGTCATTTCATCATGCAACGGGTGTATGGACCGATGCTGACGGCCAAGCGGTGTGGTCGTACACACAAAGCGACGCACCATCATGGACGCAAAGTGAAACGGGAGAAGTGTGGACATATAGCAGAACAGGTGCAACCTGGACATTGTCTGCAACAAACCATGTGTGGGAATATGATCGAACAACTGGCACGTGGCATAACACATCAAACAATACAACATGGCGCTATGACATGGTTGCTCACACATGGAAGCAGCTGACAGGGACCACCATTGCTCCTGTAAACATGCCGGCCCTTCCGTTGTTGCAACAAACAGTTGTACAGGATGGTTTTGTCACCATGGTCCAAGCATTTGAATTCTCAACACTTCATAGCTCATACACCTCTGAAAACAATGCGTTTGTCGCAATGACAGAGAAGCTTGGTCAAGAGCGAAAAGATGCAGCCCTTGCTCTGCAAGCAAGCACACAGGCTCTTGAAGATGATATTGTTTCGTGGATGGAAGAGTTCAGAACGTTTGTAAACCCAAGTTACAGTACAACGGTTCCTGTTATTCCAACTGATCCAATTTCAAAGTGGCACCCAGACAGAGGCTTGCAAAAAGAAGATCGCTTCTCTGTAACCTTTAAAGCAAAAGGAGACAGCCCCGTTGCTATCAAGCTTTATCCGTTTGCGCCAACAAGTAATCAAGCTCTCTATGAGATAGAAATTAATGACACGACAGTGACGATAAAAGACCAAGCAGAAACATTGTTCTCCCAGCAAGATGCAACGCTGTTTGCGCATGATGATGCATACCACAACCTCTGGTTGACCTACCTTGACGGAAGCATCCGTATCGGAAGCGGAAGCCCTCATGATGAAACAACCGTTGAAAAAGTATCATACACCATTGCAACACCAAGCGATGTTGTGCGCTTTATCGCCTTTGCAGGAACTGGTAACGAGTATCACTCAATAGAAATAAGTGAATATGAAGCTGGTGATGATTTAGCAGAAAGCACCATTTTGAACATGCGTACCTTTGACGAAGAGCGCATTGGTCAGTGGAAAGTTGAAACTGAAACTGCAAAAACTCACTTACAAGAACTCACAACGAAAGAGAGTGATGCAGCCAGAACAGCAAGCGCTACCAGTGCAAACAACCGCATGCAAACAACAACAACTGAATTGGCAACCGTTGCTGCAAGCAACTACAACCAAGGTAGCGGATTGAAGCACCCTCTTTCTCGCCCTGCGTTTGATGTGATACATGCTGAGGCCACGCAAGCGTACGCACTAACACAAGCGGTACGCACGCTCATGTTAAGCGAAGAAGAACTAACGGCACGGATTAATGCAATACCAGATACTGCCGATCACGATATTGTGGTTGCAGCATACGAGTCTGCAGAGACGCAAGCTGCACTCGTTGTTGTACAAGCACAAGCTGCTCTTGATGAGATAAAAACACTGACGCATACCAGTGAAATTGCAACGTACCTTGCCGCAAGAAAAGAGTCTGCTCAACTTGAAAAAGACCGCATACACTTTATTGGGCTGCGCGTTTCGCTTACACATGCACAAACAGAGTCGCTGCATAGCAGTGATGCCAATGTTACAAACTCTATTGCTACGCAACAGGCTGCAATAGCTGTAAAAGAAGAAGCGTATATCGAAGACATTGCAGCACAAATGCATGCTGGTGGAGATGCTATTGAACAGTTCTACAAGATAAACAGCGCTATCTTTACCAATGCTCTTTATCAATCGCTTGCCGCTGCAACTATTGCTCTTCTTGTAGAGAAAAAAGCTGAACTTGGCTTGAGTGAATTCACCGCATACCTCAAAGAGCGTGTCACAATCCTTAAGGAGCAATTAGCGACATCAGAAAGTACGGCAACCCTTGCGCAAGACCCTCTTTCTTCTATCCGTCCCGTTGCGTGGGATACTGAGTCTCTCTTACTGCAGGTTCTTGAGCTTCTTGGTTTTACCGATTCGTTTAAAGTAATCGCCCCTGGAAGCAATGCACAAACATCTGATGTGCTGCTGTCTGGTGATTCGATGAGTGCTGCGCACCTGCGTCAACTCTCTCTTAGCTCTGGCAACAAACTTGATGCCCGTGTTCGCGTGGTAATTAACAACGGCGCACGGTTTGGCCTTGGTAACGCCTATGTTGGCATGGAGTCGAACAGAAGTTTGAGTGTGCTTGGCGGAGATGACTCTGTGCAGATTGCCCCTGATGGTAACTGTGTTATCGACCTCAACTCAGATATCATCATCTCGGGAGCTCACCCAATTGTGCCGACCGAAAACTTTGGTAACACCGAAGGAAAAACACACGTCATGGAGTTCACATCAGACACTGACAGAACGATTACAATCCGCACCGGAACAGAGCTTGATCTAACCGGCTTTGGTCAGTCTGAATACGAAGACAGTCAAGAGCTTGTCTTCTCAGGTAAAGTGCGTGTTGTACTTGAACATGGTGCAAAATTCCGCTTCCCATACCTTTCTCATGACGCAGAGAAAAAATCTTTGATTGTACGCTTTCAAGATGATGCGCAACTTATTGTTAAAGGAACCGGCAACCGAGATGAAAGCCGATGGACAGATGCAAGTGGATCGGCAGCAGCTCGTTGTAAGATGCTTGGTGTAGGACGTCTCTCGTTTGAGGACCAATCAAAACTTACCGTTTTTGATAGCGCCCTGCTTGGTATTGAAAGTGATACGCAAAGTCCAAAAACAGCGATCGATATTAGTTTGCATGGCAGCGCACAGTTCTTGATTGGAGATGAAAATAAAGCTGGCGGTGTTTTCCAGGTTGGAAACCCAACAGACAACGACAAAGAACAAATCGACTTCTCTTTAACAATTGATGGTCGCCAAGGCGCAGCGTTTTATATGGCTCGAGAAGCGTTTGTTGGTTTTGCTGCAGGAACAGTAAGTAAGCCAACAAGCACTATTAACGGAGAATGGAAAGTTCATACGCTTCATAACGTACGAAACATCTCCCTGGCCCTCAAAGCGGGAACGTTCTATCACAACCAAATATTTGATGGTAATAACAGAGATGCCTCACTCCTTGCTGTTGGACCACTCATCCATCGCTGGGCAATTGGTAAGTACGTTCTTGATATAGCAAAAAACCGGTACGCACGGTTCCTTGCAGGAGGAAACGTACTCTTTGTTGGCCCTCATATCTCTGACACACAGCCACACGTTGTCACTATTGGCTCAACCCTCACCGGCCTTGGCTCTGGTGATAATACCGGCCGCTACTCACTGCTTGCTCCAAGCTTGATTATGCAAACACGTAAGAATGGCGCAACATACGGAGCTGCCACGATTGTTGACACCGAAAGCGGATATAAACTGCTTGGAACTCAAAAAGAGTTTTACAGCGCTGTTACTATGGATGATTACGTTGCAAGTAGAGACAAGCTTGTAGCTGCCGGCAGAGACCAATTTGATACGCGTATCGGCTATATTAATGGCGCAACAATACTCCGTAGAGCAATTGCAAAGAGCGAGCTCAGCAATCCCAACTTTAGCAGCAACCCTGCTGAAAATGGTTTCTTATACGGTATTGGTGCAACGGATGAAGGCGATCCTCAGTTGTTAGCAGTATAGGTGTTTATCACTTTTTGATGATATGAAGTGATCCCTGACTAAGATACGCATCAAGACCTGAAGGGAGGTCAGCCTTTCCTATAAAAATGTCGACTGCTTGCTTTGCATGTATGAAAAAGGGTTGTGCGCTCTCATGCACAATAATACGCAAGTCAGCAATTTTTTTGAGATCGAAACGCCTGCGCATACCAGAAAAAAGGTACGGCTTAATCTCTTCGTCACCTAATGGCGGTGTCGTTGCGGATGGCGTCATGCTTCTCGCGTCTCTAATAGTTCGATTTGCCACACGAATTCTCTCAACAGACCCCTCACGAGGAACTGCTCTAACTTCTTTAGCTTTCTTGCCAGTCCAGACATCAAAAATACCCGACCCAGCTGCAAGAAGCGCTGCTACGGCGCCTACTTTTTTTGAAAAAGAAGAAACGTTTTCATACCAAAGAGCATCTTTTTCTATTTTTGCATGCTGCGCCATCAGCTCAAGGGGGTCTACAAGGCCTGCTCTATAAACATCAAGCGCTTGGCGATGCATTAATTGCTTTCGTTTTTCTGCAGCTCTCTGCTGTGCAAGTTTGTAGATAACACCACTGACAAGACCGGCTCCCGCAAGAGCTACTGTTTTGTGTGAAAAACGCGCTTTAAGCGCTTGTGAAAAAAGCAAAAGAAAAGCGATGGATATAAGTTTTTTATGCATTAGTTCCCCCTGTATAAACTATACCTAAAGTGTATCAAAATAGAACCAAACAACAACACCTTTTAGATAAAAACCTGTCCCATCCGGTCTGTTATTCTTCTTCGTAAGAAGTGAGGCCGTATTCGAGAAGCGGGTACGACGCTTGTTCATCATCTATGTGATACACGTGGTGTAATTCTTTGATTAGGCGATGAGAAACTCTTCCGCCCCAGGCGTATACAAGTCTTGATGAGATATGAAAGCTGTAGACGCGGCAACTTTCCATAAAAGCAACGCCTTGTTCCATGTGCCGCGCAAGCAGCGACCGTGTTGCTTTTTCGTCAACACCAAATGCGATAGGAGCGCGTCCTTTATAAGAGAGAGAAGGAACTGCAAACATGATGCTTTTTTCTTTGCAGTAGTCTGCAATGGTCTCGAGAAGTTCGTTTTCAATAAGATGCGGTGCACTGAAAAAGGCGGAGCGTTTTGTTTGTTCTCCTTTGTGCCCACGAGATTTTGCATCTAAAAACTCTTTGATTTCTTCAGCAGAGGTGCTGGCAAAAACCTTCACCGTTACTCGCTGTTTTTTTCCCTGTGCAACAACCAGGTCGAGGTATTCTTTTGTACCGGCTGGATAAGAATCTTTTGGTAGTCCGACAATAATGTATGCCTTGCTGCATCGCTCAACACATGCTCTTAGTGCAAGGATGATTGCAGAAGGGTCGATCGGTTGAATAACGCGAGCGGTATGAGATGCTCCAAAGGGCAGCTTGATATCAAGGCCCTGCGCCTGCTGAAGTGAATGTGCTATTTGAACCGACTCAAGGCGAAGAGGTTTGCCAGAAAGTGCAATCTTTTCGGCTGCAAGCTTAACGGCTCGCCCACCACCAACATAGAGCCCTTTAACGTGATCAGAACCAACTTCTTTTGAGATGAATGCTTCCATGTCGCGATAGAACGTTGTTTTTTCCGGAACACCTTCCAAGTTGACCGGAAACTTCTTGCCGGTAACAACCTTGAGTCTCGTTTTTACCTTTTTCGAAATACTACTCAATAGATCTTCTAAGATGGGAGAATCTGTTTCCTTGTACGATGTAAAAATTTCAATGAGTTTGAAAAAATCAGGGATAGGTTCGTTTGTGTGCATGACATCATTTAGAAGGAGGAGAATGTCTTGTGTAAAGATTGCTCCAAAGCGAGATTCAAGGCCTCTTTTCATGCTGAAGACAATACTGCGTGGATTGTTACAGGAGCGTGACTCCATTCTACATGGCGATATGCCATCAACGAAAAGTTCTTTGGTTTGTTCTGCATTTATCTTACCAACAAGGCGTACATCTGATTTTAGACCAAAAACTGCTCCTTTCTTGACGGCATCTTTGCCGTCAGAAAACATGACTATGTCATAGTTTTGCTCTCTAAGACTTGTTGCTGCTTGTAAAAACATATTTCGCTCAGCATAGGACATACCACCTTCAGGCAGAATAACTGCCTTATACTTTTTCATTTCATCAAAGATTTCTTGAGTGGGCATTCCTTTGTAGGGGTGGCAAACAATTTTTCTTTCGTGCAATTCGAAATAATCACAGATCTCGTCAAAATCTAATGCAAGCATGCTGTAGCTATTATTGTCTTGTCGATATGGCATAAAAAACGTTTCTATATCTGGTCTCCCAACAAGAATGAGTTGTACAGGGAGGATATTAGAAGGTGAGGTTACTGAGACACCAAAAATGCCACTTTGTGATCGACTGTATCTTTCGATTAAGCCTTTTTTAATCGGATGAGAAACACCTGCAAACATCATAGGTATTTTTACACCCATTTTTTTACGCATTTCCTGTATCAGAGTTGAGTGCCGAACACCAATAGCATAAATAAGGTCAAATTTACGCCGCACAACACTTTTGAAGTTATCAATAATAAGCTCGTTGTATGGTCCGTTAGATACAAATTCCTCAAAGGAAATCTTTATGTCTGCAGGAATAATTTTTTGGAGCCTGAACTTATAACCGAGAAGCAGTTCTTCTTGGTAGGGGCCAAGATCGGTCATCATAATAGCAACACGAACAACTTTGGTGCAGCGAGCATTGTATCGTGCAATATCACGAGTTTTCTTCATGTTTTTTGTTAAGGGAATCTCTCGCTTTTCTTGTTGCTTTGACTTGCTGTGTGCCTGTTTTTTCTGTTTCTGCATAACTACCTCAATGAAGAAAACAAAGGCCCTCTCTCAGGACGTACTCCTTAAAGAGAGGGCTCTTTTTTATTCTGTTAAGAATAGCCTAAGTGGTGAATCAACTACTCCACCACCGCTTACAAACTGTGAGCATGTAAGCATAAAGACTGCAAAACATATGCTTCGTATCGACATCCCCTTCTCCGTGGCTCCACAAACATACATGGCATGCCTTCATAGGGTACTAAAAAGACATCCGCAATATGCGAGAACAATCGATAATTATCATATGAATACAGCATCTCTCTTTTAGATACGTATATAACCTGGGGGGTTAATCCATTGTGTCTCCCGAATTAACGTTACTATAACTTTCGTGCAAAGAAGTGTATCAATGTTGACATAGATGTCAAAAGTAAGACACTTTTTGTTCTCCGATACGTGCTGCTATTTTAGGCAACGTTCATCACCTTAAAGAAATAAGTCAAAAGAAAAAGAAAGTTTCTGCAGACAACAATATTCGTCATTTTTTATGCATTTTTTATGAGAAAAAAGGGTAGACTTTTCTCTTTTACACCTCCAGGAGGTGCTTTTGAAAAGTGCAATTTTGTATAAAAAGCAGCAACAACACCTTTTAGATAAAAACCTGTCCCATCCGGTCTTTTTTCACCATGCCTTCTTCTCTCAAGCCCTCAAGAATTGAGGCCACACGCTCGGCTGATGCTTTTATATTTGGAAACAAGCAGACCTCATCAATGAGAAGTTGCTCTTCTACGCGCCTGTGATGAGTAGTAAGCAGCTTGATAAGCAAACCTCGTATCTGACGGTCAGAACCTTCAAACTTTGATTGTTTAACGTGGTGCTTACTCTTTCTGCTTGGGTTAACCAGCTGTTTTTTGAGCATCACACCATAATCCATGAGTGCGTAATACCATTGACGGGGATTGTCTCTATCAAGCGTTTTTTCTATGAGAGGAAAAATCTCACTGTCATGCACATCATCACGATCTGAAAAGAAGAAGTGTATAAAGACAGCTCGAATATTTGTTTCGATAAAAACCGTTGGTTGGTTGTAAGCAAACGCTGCAACCGAAGCTGCAGTGGCAGGCCCAATGCCCGGCAACTTGACCAAAGAGACCGGCTGAACCGGCAAAACACCACCGTGTTGCTCAACAATAATCTGAGCACTTTGCTGTAACCATTTTCCTCGACGGTTATACCCAAGACCTTGCCACGCCTGCAGCACATCAACCAAAGGTGCTTGAGCAAGTGCTTGCCATGTTGGAAAAAGGCGAATAAAGAGTGCGTACTTATCAATAACTCGCGATGTCTGCGTTTGTTGCAGCATCACCTCTGAGACAAACACAAAGTATGGGTTAGTGTTGTCACGCCAAGCAAAAGGTCGCTTATGTTTTTTGTAATACTCTTTAATAAGAGAGACAAAATGCTGCAAACCTTCGTGCGATGTTTTGTTTTTAAAAGATTTTGACAAAAATGAACGTCGAAGCCGTACAATCGTATTCATGGGGCGCACTGTATCACGATTCGCATTGCTTGCGTAGCCTACGCCAAGCTTTCCCTCATCTTAGCAACTATCTGCTCACAGATTTCTCGATCTTCTTTCTGAGGAAAAAGGATAAGACAAAAGCCTTGAGGCAACTCATCACCCTCTTCGTCATCGATGCTATCCGCTTTGCCTGATGTCGCCCTCCAACCAAATTCACACCACTGCACAAGCTTTGTCTTGCAGCAACAGCAGCAAACACAGAAAGATTTTGGCATTGGTTTTGCATAAAAAGAAGGTTGTCCATATCTCAGAGCTAGTCGCTTAACCACTTTGTTAAACGAAACCTCGTCCCCATCTTCAATACAAACATAGCCCCTCTCTTTTTCATGATCACCGAGATCTGGTTCTACAAAATAGATACGATAACGGGCATTGCTAAAGCACCATGTATATTCCGCAATATCCAAGCCATAAGGGTGATACCCCTTGTACCTACAAAAAGGGTTCTCTTTAGAAATTTTATCTACTTGATCACGAAATTCATCATATGACGCTTCATTTTTGTAAGGAAAGTCATAATTACGTACCCCATCCTCTTTAGCGGCAGTGAATTTCTTCAAAAAAGCTCTCAGTTCTTCTGAAACATCTTCGAGAAGCACACTGTGCAGCGCATGATGCCGCCTTTTTTCAGAAGCGCTTATACTACTCGTTTTCTTTTTTTGAGCTTTCTCTATTGTAAAATCACCACCAAAATCAATAGTTATCTCACCCACATCAGCCGCAGGTTTTGCACCCTTTGATCGACGTGTGCGTTTTGATCGAGAAAACCAACGACGCCCTTTTTTTTTACCAGTTGCGCAGAAAGAGGTCATAACCATGCTTGAGAGAAGTAAAAATGAGATCAATATCTTATGCATCATCATCTCCCCATGCCTCTCTTACCTCTGGAGGATAGCCAACACTCGAACGAGGTGAAGAAGACACAGAACCAGCAGCTCTTCTTTTACCAAAAGGCCAACAAAAACAAGCTTTAGATCTTGGGGTTTCTTTTTTTGATGAAATACGCTTTTGAAGTGCATGCCTTTCACCCTTCATAGCCTTAAGAAGAAATCGACCAAAGACTTTTTCTTCATCCCGAGCAAAAGTGATTTTTTTCAACGTGCTCCCTGGATAAAAATAAATAAAGCCATCATCCAACCCAGGGACCGTCTCCCAGTAATCAACATGAAAACCGCTAATCTTTTTATAGGCAGAAGAACCAAATTGGTAAGATAAGATGGCAAGAGAAAGAAACCTAACTTCTTCCCTTGCAGACAAGGAAAAATAAAAAGATTCTTTAAACGAAAATGTCTCTACTTTTTTTACAATGAGAAGTTGCCTGCAGCCTTCAACTTTCTTTTTCCCTGCACGAATCTCTTTTTCAGTAAGATCCCTGCCTACCAGAGCAATTCTATCAAAGGTAAGGCCACAATGTTTTTCATTTTTAGACCACTTCCTTGTCTTAACAAAACCCAGCTTGCCTGCCTCTCTAAGGGCTTGTAGTAAAAGAGCTTCGTCTTCTATAAAAACGACATTGTGAGGCCCATAAATGAGACTCTTTGTGTTTTCTTCTTCTGCAGGTGCTACTGCCGCAGAAAAAAGATGCTGTCCTATCAATAAAAAGCAACATAAACCTAAAACCTTTTTCATACCCCCCTCTATCAGTTTCTTGTGTGTGTTGTGCAGGGTTAACCCGTATTTTTTACCTTCTTCGCTGCGTATAGCGCTTTATCACAGGCATTTTTCTTATCGCTCTTTTCATATGTTTTTTGCATTTTTTCATCGCAGTTGCTGGATACCCTACAACGAAAACAAAAAAACCGTTGGAAAGTGAGCGTGGATAATCTTTCAAGTCACCCTCTCTGAAAACCTCGATCAAATTCCATCGATATACAAAATCAGGTCCATAAAAACCCATATCGTCAACTGATGTGTATGGACCAAAAGAGTCCATTAATCCTGCTACAGCAACATCTTCCTTCTCTTTTTCATAGCGAGAAAGAATAATGTAGCCCTTCTCTTTTAAGGATTCAGTCAGTGAAAAATCAATAAAACAAACCGTATATTTCTTTATCTCTTCTTGGCCACTCTCTGTAAGAAATGCAATTTTCCATTGATTCTCATAAGAAATAAAACCATTTTCTTCAACCTCATCGACGTTTTCCCAACTACTAAACACAACATGTTTATATCTATTGTATCCTTTTTTTCTGCAGGCCTTACATCGCCACTTAGCAACTTTTTTTGCAAAACATGCTTTACAGCTTCCTGACTGCGTGCAAACAATATTCTCAATGCCCTTGTACATAAAGTGAGCATCCAAAACATCTAACAATAAAAGATACAAGTCCCAACTATCTTCATTCTCGTAATAGATAGTAACAGGCCTGCCTTCTGCCAAAGAAGCACATACCCTCTCAAAGAATGCAAATTTTGACTTAAGGATTTTTTCTAGTCGCTTTTTTTCTCGACTGAAACGTAAAGATTCAGATTGAATAAGACTCGTCTTTTCTTCTGGAGAAATCATCAGCCTTTGAATTCGTGCAACCTTTTCCTGACACAACTTATCCTTTTGAAGAATCTCTGCCTCGTGCTCTTTTTGCAAAAGAGCACGAATATACCCTTCGGTTACGTTGGAAAAAAATCCCCACGCACTCTTGACGCCCCTTTGTGTGCGTCGCACTGTTGCTGCACCGTGCACAGAAAGCACAAGTGCTATGCAACATACAAAACTTTTCTTTATCACAATCATCCCCCTGACTGTTTTTACAAAAATGTACAAAACAAGATCGTTATAATTGGGGAAAAACTGACTCAGGTCAACACAGGAAATACATTCTGATAATAGTCACACTTTTCACTTGCCTAGAAACAAAAACTCTTTATTAGAACGAAGAAAAAATACGAAGAAAAAACAACAAATAATGAGAACACTAAAATCTCTTCTTTCTTCCATCCTCTATCAAGAAAAAAATGGGCAAAATGGTGACGGCTCCCTTTGTAGAATGGAATTCCTTTGTACGTACGAATCAGAACCAGAGAGGTAACTTCAAAAACAAGTGGCAAAAGAACAAAGAACGGTAGCAGAAAACTGATTGGTGTAGCGCTGCATAAAGAGAGCTGCACAGCTGCATAAGAAAGAAAGCCTCCAATACACAGCGCACCACAGTCTCCTAAATAGATTTGAGCCGGTGGACGGTTATACAGCAAAAACGCCGAGACAGAAGCAATAAAAATCACTAAAAGAGCACACCACCCCATGGCTTTACAGGCAAATGCCCACAAGACAAGACAAACAGCGATAGCAAGCGCAATCACTGCGCAAAGGCCATCCATAATGTCTACCAAGTTACATGCATTTATGAGTGCCGTATGAAACAGAACAGAACCTGCCACATTCATCCAGCTGGGTAAAAACCACACTGTTATAACAGCACCACTCTGCACAAACAAAGCCGCAGCAGCACCGTGTCCAATAATTCTTACAAGCGGAGAAAGGTCTCTCAGATCGTCAACAAGCCCAAGCAGAAGCAGGCACAAACACGTAAGCGCTGCAAAAATATGGTTTTTCAAAAAAAAGCCTTCAAAAGAAGTGTAAAGGCCACACAACACAAGTCCTGCAACCATTGTCACAGCAACGCCAACGCCACCAAGATATGCTGTCTCTTTTTCATGTTTTTTCAGATTGCCATCGGGCATATCTGTTATGCCATTGCGCAAAGCAAAACGAATAATAAAGGGGAATAGTAGGTATCCAACAGTCAACGTTGCAAAAAATATTAGTGAGAGATAACCAAAAAAGATGTTCATGCGCGCGACTATAAAAACACTCGCCGTAACAACGCAATCGTTTCGACAAAGAAGACGTGCAAAAAACCGTAAGGTCTTGTAAAATCGCCGCTTCAAAAAACCTTTAACATGAAGAGATCGAATATGGGCACAATCCTCCTTTTTTATAACTACGTTGCTATCAAATACCCAAAACAAATCATGAAGTGGCAAAGAGAACTGTGCCAGCGACTTAACCTAAAAGGACGTATCTGGATTGGGGAAGAAGGCATCAATGGAACACTGGGTGGAACAACACATGACACGCAGGCCTACAAAAAAGAACTCCTCTCACACCCTTCTTTTCATGATACTGACATCAAAGAAAGCGACGGCTCTGCCGATGACTTCCCTCGCCTTGCTATAAAAATAAAACAAGAAATCGTTGGCTTGGGTGAAAAAGCAAAAGGCATGAAGGCCTCACACGGAACACACCTCACACCAGAACAAGCACACGCTCTGATGCAAGAAAACCCTGAAGACCTCGTCATTCTCGACACGCGTAACGATTATGAAACGCGCATAGGAACCTTCAAAGGAGCAATCGGGACACCAACAAAAACATTTCGTGAGTTTCCCGATTACATAGACAACAACAAAGAAACATTTAAAGACAAAACTGTTTTAATGGCATGCACAGGCGGGATTCGCTGCGAAAGAGCAAGCACCTACCTGCAGTCAAAAGGTGTGGCAAAAAAGGTTTTTCAAATCCAAGGCGGCATTTGTCGGTATACAGAAAAGTATCCTGATGGCTTCTTTCGAGGAAAAAACTATGTCTTTGATAATAGGCTGGCTCTCAAAGTAAACGATGACATTCTTGGAACCTGCGACCTCTGCCAAAAACCTTGTGACGACTACACAAACTGCATGAACGCTTCGTGTAACAGCCACTTCATTGGATGCAGCGAATGTCGCACAGCCTACGACACAACATGCAGCAAAGAATGCCACGAGCTCTTGGCAAACGGTATGGTTAAGCGTCGCCCTGCTCCAAAGAAATCGACTGCTTAAGCTGACTAAGAAAAAACTGCTCTCGCTCTTTATCTAAAAACTGAAACGCTATCCGAGATACGTAAAATTTTTCTGCCTCTCGCTCACTGAGCAACGGCTTGAGTTTTACCCAATCTTTTTCGGTAACGATAATTCCATGCAACGCCCCTGCCATACGCATTATTGCCGCAACATCATCGGCGTTATACGTATGGTGGTTTTCAAATTCGTACGTTTTTTCAAAAATAACGCCATTTTTACGCAAAGAAGAAAGAACCGACTCAAACGACCCGACACCAGACACAACGGCAAATCTTTTGTTCTGTATTGATTTTAGGGCCACTTTTTTCTCTTCATACGACCACAAACCACACCAGGCGTGCTGTGTGAAAAAGACCTGCTCGTGGCAAAAAGAGCCTCCCTTTTGCTTGCAGAGGTAGCGTATTATTTCATCACACTGTTCAAAGTTCTTCTCATCACTGTGTGTGAAGAGGACAAAGTCGGCTCGCAAGATATCTTTTTCTCGAAGCGGACCGGCCGGAAGAAGGTACCCGTTACCAAAGGGCGCTCGTGCATCAAGAAGAAGGATGTTTTTTTTCACCACTATGTGATTATTTTGATACCCATCATCAAGCAAAATATATGACAACGGTTTTTCCATTTCCTCTCTCCAGGAGATGAGATAGGAGATAGCGTCTACCTTGTCTGCGCAGACAACAACCGGACTTTTTGTATTACGTGCAAGTAAAAAGGCTTCGTCACCCGCATCAGTTACGGATGCAAAAACTTTTCCATTATCGCTTACAAGAAGAGGGTCTTTTTTTCGCTCATTGCGCCCCTTATAACCGCGCGAAACAACCCCTCCAGATGGACCAAGTTTTGTAAGCAAATAAGAAACAAGCGGTGTTTTTCCCGTTCCTCCACATGTAATGTTTCCAACAGAAATAAGAGGAAGAGAGAAGCGTGCTCGAGGGAGCAGAAAAAGATAGAGTGTGCGACGAGTAGCAACGACGACGCCATACACGAGACTACAAAGGTATAGAAGGGCGAAGAGAGGAAATGTCAGAACGAAAAAAGGCACGCTTTTTTGCGTACCCCAAAACCGTTTTTCAAACCATTTTTTCACTATAATCTACCTACTCATCTCCAGACTTGTGAGCATAAATTTCTATGCGATCGCCCGGCTCCCAACCGTGGAAAGAATCGGTAAGGAATCCACAGTCGTTTCCTTCGTGAACCTCGGGAACAATTTTTTTGTCCCGCTGCAAACTTGTAACCAAACCGCTTCCAATTTCTTTACGTTTTCTAAAGCAAACAACCTTGTCACCGACCTTGATAACACCTGTTTTAATAAGACAACCGGCAATTGCTTTGTTCCCTTTAATTGGGAAAACCTTGAGTACTTCAGCCGATCCAGAAGACTCGAGAAGCACAACTTTTTTACGTTGCTGTGAAATAAGTTCTTCAACTTCTTCAAGCAAGTGATAGATGATTGTGTGCTGCGTAATCTTTACGCCTTTCTCTTTTGCAAACATTTGCGCTTTTCTGTCTGCTTTTACGTGCAAACCAAAGAGGTGCGAATCTGTATCGAGGGCCTTTTGTACATCGCCCTCGTTGATTGGACCAACATCGCTTCCAAGAATTTCGATATTAACGATGTCGTTTTTCTTGTTTTTCATCAGCTTTTCAAGCGAATCAACAATCGCCTGACTTGAGCCAACCATGTCTGTTTTAAACATGAGGCGAAGCGTTGGCTTGTCCTCATCAACAACCCCAAAAGAACTGGATGTTGTAATCGTGTTAACCGTTAGAGAACCCTTTGCAGATCGAGCTTTACTAAAATCTGCAAACGAAACAACTTCAAGCCAGTCACCCAAAGCGTCAACGCCATCAAAACCAACAACTTGCACAGGAACCGATGGACCAGCCTCTTTTACCTGCTTGCCAGCGCTGTCGATAAGCAAGCGCACTTTTCCAACGTTTTTGCCACAAACAAAGTAATCACCCTTGCGAAGCGTTCCCTCTTTGCAGATAACAGTTGCAACCCAGCCGTGCCCTTTTACCTGGCGCGTTTCAAGCACAAACGCTCGCGCTTCTTTTTTTCTTGTTGTTTTAAGGTCAAGCATTTCGCCTTGCAAAAGCAACATTTCAAGAAGCTCGCTTACACCTTTACCGGTTTTTGCAGACACCGGCACACAGACCGTATCTCCACCCCAGTCTTCAGGTGTTAAGTTGTATTGTGAGAGCTGTGTTTTTACCGTATCAAGCTGTGTTTCAGAAGAAATTTTGTCGATTTTGTTAAGCGCTACAACAATCGGAGCTCCAGCACTTTGTGCCAGTTTAATCGCTTCAACCGTTTGCGGCTTAATACCATCGTTTACCGCAATAATAATAACCACGAGGTCGGTTATTTGTGCGCCACGACTCCGCATGTATGAAAAGGCTTCGTGCCCCGGAGTATCGAGAAAGATAAGTTTTTGCTTTTTATCGAGAGCAACCTCGTATGCGCCAAGGTGCTGTGTTATGCCACCTTTTTCTTTGTCTGCAACGTTTGCCTTGCGCAGATAGTCGAGCAATGTTGTTTTTCCGTGGTCAACGTGACCCATAACAACAACAACAGGAAGACGATCGTCTTTTCCTTCAACTTCACCACGCTCACTCTGATCAACGCTATTCTTTTCTTGCAGCACAACGTCAACAAGAACACCAAACTTGTCACCAATCACTTTGATTTCATCAATCGTGAGCAAGTTATTTACGTTTTTGATAATCCCGTTTTTAATCAAACGGAAAATAACATCATGTGCAGGTTTTTTGAGAAGTTGAGCAACAGCTCCAACAGTCATCGCTTCAGAAACAGTGATCATTCCAACGGTTGAGTCGGTTACAACGGTTTCTCGTGATTGATTGAAGCGAGAAGGGCGGTTGTTTACAACAGCATGCGCCATTCCTTTTTTGAATACGCCTTTTTCTTTACCAGAGGCGCTTTTTTTTACGTCTTCTTTTTTTGTGTTGTTCGAAGCAGCCGGCTTCTTGTTTTTATCGCCACCCTGCGGTGCTTTTTTTGGCTTCACTGAGGACGCAGATCCCTTTTGCAAAAACTCTACCTGCTCAGGAGAAAGAAGGGCCATATGGTTTGCAACAACAATTCCGCGCTTTGCCAACTTAGCAATAACGTCTTTGCTTGAAACACCACTTTTTTTTGCAAACTCATATACGCGCATTGGCAGCTCCTACTCTATTCTTCGCCGCTTATGCTCGCAGCATTTTCATCAGATTCTTCATTGCTTGATAACGCGCCGTGTTCACCCTCAACCTCTTCTCTGTGCTTAGCAAGAAGTGCTGATGCGTTATCGCTTACACTCGTGTCGTTCTGGAGCTGTACGTGCACACCAGTGATTTGTGACGCGAGAGAGATGTTTTGCCCCTGCTTTCCGATAGCAAATGAGCGCTGGTCTTGTGCAAGCCAAATTACCGCAATCTCTTCGGATTCGTTGAGAACAACCTTGTCAATCTCAGCCGGCTTAAGCGCCGCTGCAATCAGGTCTTCAATCTCTTCAGTTTCTTCGATCAAATCGATCTTTTCGCGCCCAAGTTCTTTCAAAATTGGCTTAATTCTCACACCGCCAACACCAACACATGTTCCCACAGGGTCAATGTCGTTGCTCTCAGAAGAAACGACAACTTTTGTCTTGTATCCAGCTGAACGAGCAATGTTTTTGATAGCTACAAGCCCTTCAAACACCTCAGGGATCTCAAGCTCTAGCAGGCAGCGAACAAACTGGTCAGACGCTCGGTCTAAAATCAGCTGGTGCTCACCTCGAGATTGCTCCAAAACCTCTGACAAGAGTGCTCTGACGGGATAGCCGGCACGCAAAATTTCGCCAGGAACCGTGTTCTTGTTTGGAAGAAACGCCATCGCCTCACCCACTTTGACCGAAAAGCCTGCTCGTTCACGCTTGTGAACCATGCCATTAACAATGGTGCCTTCTTTTTCTTTAAATTCATCATGAACAACTTTTTGTTCAAGCGCTCTGACGTGTGTTGCGATGTATTGCTTGGTAATAAGCATCTCGACGCGACCAATTTCGCCATGAAATGGTTCAAAGATAAGGTTGCCTACTTCTGCGTCTGGATCGAGAGAACGAGCTCTTCTGAGCGAGATTTCGTAGTCAGGCTCAACGGCCTTTGCGACAATCTCTTTCTCCGCATACACCTCAATTTCGCCAAGGCGCTGATTGTACTTTACGTCAAACGTAATGTGCGGATACTTCTTGGAATACCCTGCACAAACACCATCTCTGACAGTTGCAATAACAGATTCTCTGTCAAGAGATCGCTCTTCAATGAGGGCTTCAATAACGGCTGAAAGGTTCACGGTTAGATTGTCTCCGAAAGATTTGATCCAAAAAAATGGCTCTAGAATTAATTAATGCCGGTACAAAGACCGGCTAGAGTGTTTCTTAGTAGCACCTATTGTAACGTTTTTGCCTAGAAAGTGAAGCATAAAGAAAAGCCCGCTTTCTCGCTCCCCCTTATTATTATATTTATTATATAAATGAAGATTAATAATAATAGGTGGTCGCCAAAAATGTGGATAACTCGCCCTCCATGGCATCAAAACATGCTTCAGGAGGGGTTATTCAGCGCTCGAAAAAATGTGGACAACTTGTGGATAAAGTGTGGATAACTTGTGGGTAAACTATTTTGACGGTCGAATCACCCTTCTCTGAGCGCTTTTTCAAGGAGTAGTGCCCGAAAAGAGGCTCTGGCAGCCGTGAAGAAAAATTTGACAAGCAGTTATTCACATCTTTTCAACAAGTTATCCACATAGTTATCCACATAGGTTTTCTATACGAAAATATTTTCTCTTTGGGTGGCTAAAAAACGTCGTAATTTTTTAAAGAGGCCCAAATTTGTCCATGATTTGCTTCATGTCATTCCATACATGGACCTTAGCGGAAGGATTTCTGAGCAAGTAGGCGGGATGATAGGTGGGTAAAACTGAAAACCTGTCTAGTTGTATGAATTTTCCTCGCACGTCTGAGATGCGAATATCGTTACCAAGAAGGGCGCGTGTGGCAGTGGCACCAAGTGTGCATATGACAAGAGGCTGAACAATGGCTATTTCATGAAGCAAGAGGGCGTTGATGCAGGTCTTTGACTCGTCAGGTAAAGGAGTTCTGTTTGCTGGTGGTCTGCATTTTACGGTATTGGATATATACACATCGTCGCGAGAAAGGTTCATCGCCTCAATAATTTTTGTCAAAAGTTTGCCGGCTCTTCCTACAAATGGTTCCCCATGCTTATCTTCATCCCGTCCAGGACCCTCGCCGACAAACATAAGCTTTGCGTGGGGGTTGCCAGTGCCAAAAACAACTTGCGAGCGGCCTTGTGATGCGAGAGGGCACTTTGTGCATCCTGTAAAAGCTTTTTTAAGCTCATCAAGTTTTTGCTGCCTGGTGTTGTCTTGCTCGGTGTAAAGCGAGCCGATAGGGCGCTCTATAAGGGTTTTGAGGTAGCGTTCGATTTGTTCTTTTAAAGATTGGTCCACGGATAACTCCTTTCTTGAGTGTTGGCATGAGGCTGAAGGGTAGCAGAGGGCTGCTTTTTGGAATAGGCCGCACTGCTTTGTGCCTTTCGTGTTGCAGACTGTCTCATATTGAGATATTCTGCAGCGAAAAACAGGGGGATTATCGCTTTGAAGTGCGGTGCTACACAAAGTGTTTGTTGCTATGTGGGAGCTTTGCAGGGGGCGTAAGCATTATCATTTAAGGGGGATCATGAAAATACAGAGAATATTGGTTGCGGCTTTTCTGCTTTGGCACGGGGCAGTTTTTTCTGCTGGTGCCTTTGCAAAGCGATTGCAAGAGGCAAGTGTTTCGGAGTTTTCAGCTCGACAAGAGTCGGCAACGTTTCATGTTTTTGCAGAAAAAGAAGGATTGTCTTTATGTGGTTTTGCTCAAGCGGTGGTGGCAGCTTTGCCCAACAAGCTGAGTAATGAGTTGTGCCAAAAGGTGACCTATCTTGGCGGAGGGTTGTTTTGCCTTTCGCGCGTTTTTTATGGCCGAAAAGAGGTGTGCGCAGCATATGCACGAGCAGCGCGCGTTTTTTTGTTGTATGCGCAGCACGCGACTACTAAAACCCTTGCCATTGTTTTGTACGGTGCAACATGTTTTCACGATCCTGATTTTGAGCTGAGTCATGCGATAAAGCATGTGTTGCAGGTTGCAAAAGCGTTTGCCTGCAGGGTCGGCAAGACGAATGAGGAGCAGGATGCTCTGGTAAAGCTCATCTGGGAGCAAGTGAGTGGCTACGTAAGTAAGAAAACACAAGAGGTAAGACTATGAACACCATAAAACTACAGAGTGCGTTTTGCGCAGCGCTGCTTTGTCTTTTTGCGGGGGCTGTACAGGCTGCTGATCAGGGTGATTCTCCTCCCGGAGGAGCTCCCCCTAAGTTTGGTTGGCGTGGGGACCCTAAGGTTTATGAGCAAGATAAGGCGACAGGTGTTGGTATCTTTTTTGATCTGGTGGAAAAGGTGTGGTCGGAGAAGAGCGACGACGTTATATGTGGGCAGTTGCAACAAGCCCTTATGAGACGATGGGATAGAGAGAGTGTTGAAGGAAGGCTTCTTCTTGCAGAGCATTTAGGTTATGGCTTTGCGCATGAATGCAAAGGTGTTTCTGCACCGAGAAAAGGAGCCCTCTTTGCCGGAGTCGATCTTGGGATAGAGAGTTGCCTGTATGCTCTTATTGATCTCTTGAGAAGACGTGAGGAGAAGTGTGCTGGCTTTGTAGAGACCTTTGCAAAAGAGTTTTTTCTTTATAAAGATGCTGGTTTTCGTCCAGGCCTGGAGTCTTGCGAAACGGAGGACGATTATAAGAAGTTCCTGAACAAGAAGGTTGAGGAGTTTTGTGCTGGTAAACACGAGGGCGACGAGGCTGCCAGTGGTGATGAAGACGACAACGACGATGACGACGATGACGACGATTAGAGTGTTTTTTGTTTAAAAGGGGGAGTTATATGAAAAGAATAATGATATGTGCCTTGATGGCTGGCACCTTGCTGTCAGGAGTTTTTGCGGCAGAAGGTCGAGGTCGGTCGCATGAAGCGTCTGATGCAGGTTCTGTGCCAGGTGGAGGAGGTCCTGATGTAGGGCTTGGCGACACAGGCGCAGGGAGTGCTGCGGGTGCCGGAGCCGGCGCAGGTGCTGGTGCTGGGTCAACGGACGAGGTGAGAAAAGGAGTTATAAAAGGCTTAGTAGACGACTTTTTTAATAGTCCAGAGGTAGATGAGTGTCGTTTTGCAAACTCTTACATGAGTAGATACGGATATACGTATTGTGCTCTAGACGTGGCAGCTCAGACTGTCTATGAGAGAACTCTGGAGTTGTATCGTGAGTCAGGAAGCGAAAAACAAGATGAAATGCTTGGCAAGCTCTATAAGATAGGTGACAGTTATGATGGTTGCGATGATGAAGATGAGTCTAAATTTAAGGAGGCTTTTCTCTGGGCAGGTTCTGAGCTGGGGGTAGAAGAGTGTGTTTGTTGCTTTGGTTATTTTATAGAGGAAACAAAAAGGGTGTTTGGGGAAACGAGGGGCCCTGATGACGTTTCTAATAGCGCAATAGATGCATTTGTAGAAAAGTTTTTTACAGCGCCTGTACAGAAACAGTGGCGCCCTCTTTTAGCGAATATAAGCGAGATTGGGGATTCTGGGAAGAAAGCTTATAGGATTCTGCTTATAGGAAAAGCGCGTTTGACGCGCGACTGTTGAGCTGCTGCTGATGATGATGAGTAACGCCCTATCTAGAAAGCAATACCAAGATATTCTTCAATGAAATTTTTCCATGCGTTGTTTGCACCAAAGTTTGTCTTTGGGTATGACGAGTGCATCCATCGTGTTGGAAAATAGATTGAAAGGCCTCGAGCATGAGGCAGCGATACGCCGGCTGTGTTATGGATAACCGTTGTCTCAAGAGCTTTAATACCATCATTTATTAAAGACAAAAGACTGTCGTACGAATCGCTCTTTGCCGTATTTCTCAAAGCGGTAAAGAGGCTAAGGTAAAAATGATGAAGATCAATGTAGTTGTTGTCATAAAAAGAGGTCGTTGTTTTCTCTCTTGTTCGTATGCGCCTGAGAAGGGCAAGAAGGTTATTTCTTTCAGGGCCCTTGAGAAGGGTAACAAGCTGTTTGCTGACGGCATCAATGTTGTCATACAGTTTGCCAAAGGTGCGCGTTTCAACGGTTGAGAGAGTGAAATCTCCTGTTATGTAGGCATATTCCTTGCGGTAGCCTTCAACAATGTTTTTGCAAAAATCAATGGGAGAAAGTGGTTTTTGTACCGCTTGATCAAAGCAGAGCTGGTAGTTCCAGCCAGGAGCAAGTTCAACGTCTTGAGAGAAAACAATGAGATCGGCAACATTTTTAAGTTCTTCAGCAACTGCAACGCCAGCCATAACGCATGCGTCCATGCCAACAACATCAAACTTTTTACCACCTAATAGCTCTTGGCTTGCAAGTTCAAGGGTTGCGGCAAGATCTTGGCATGTGAGATATTCAGAATATGCATTGTTAAAGCAAATTCCCCGTTTACCAGGGTTGAAAAATCTTTGTGGGGTGCTTCGTCCCCATCGATGAGGTTCCAGTGGACCTGAGCCATGATTCCACAAAACCAGGGCTTGTCGCTTTGCCGGGTATTGAGTGATTGCCCACTTTAGGCATGAATAAAGGCTAAATGGCGTACCGGTTGCATTTTTCGGGGTTCTTTCAAGTTTTTGTACAACCTTAATATTGTCTTTATGTATCTCAACCAGCTGAATTTCTTTTTCGGTATAAAGGTCGAGATAGACAAGAAAGTTAACGTTTTTATTTGACCCAAGCTTTGCGGCTTGTTTCATGTTATAGGGGCCGTAGGGGTACAGGTTGTTTTGCCCGCCGAGATAGACAATAACGTTGTATTCGCATTCGTTATTTGCACCCTGATGACGTGATAAAGGGTTTTGCGCAGCAACAGCGGTTTGATTTGCTTCGCTTTGAGTATGCCCAGGGGGCAGTGTTCCTGCTCTGGAGAGCAAGGAAAAGGTTATCGAAAGAGTAAGAAGAAAAAGGGTCGTGCGGTGTGGCGTATACTTCAAAAAATAACCTTTCATTACGAAGCGCTTATTTTGTTTGAAGTACGTTATCTTATTTCAAAGAGAGACCGCAAGACCCTTGTTTTTATAGAAAAAAGCGCTTGGAGTAAGCCTTAGAAAAGGTAGACAATCGCAGTTGTGTTATCGCGTGATATGTCTCCAAAATCTTTGAATGATTCAGCTATGTGTTGCGCAGAAAGTCCTTGTTTTTTTGCTGCTACAAGATGTGCGGCGACAGCCCTGTTTTGCTCTGAATCTTTTTTCCCTCGGTATTTGTCCCATACGCCATCACATGCAAGGAGCAAGATCGATCCTTGTGGAACTTCTTTATAAAATGAGACTTCTGGTTCTGCTGTAATCAACTTTTTACCATCTTTGCCGCCGAGAGAAAAATCACCAAACGAACGAGAGACTGCGAGTTGGCCAAGCACTCGTTTGCCGTATACATAACCTCCCAGAGCTTTAAGGCGTGCCCATTCTTCTGGTGTGTATGGCTTGTGATCTTTGGTTGCAAAAAGAATGTTTCCATCTTTGTCGATTAAAAGAGCACGAGAGTCTCCTGCGTGAGCAAATGTGATATTATTTTTATCATCAATAAGAGCTGAAACAGCGGTTGAACCAGCTTTTCTGTTGCCGATGTAAAATCGTTCAATTTCTTTATCGATAAGCGCATGGGCGTCTGTAAATAATTGCTTGTGGTCTTTGTATGTGTGCAAGCCTTGTGCAAAAAGTTCTGGCATACGCATTGCTGCAAATGATGATACGCACAAGCCGCGGTCGAGAGAGAATGGCATGTGAACCGACGGAGCTCCTCCGTGTCCATCATAAACGCCCAAAAGAGTGTGAGAGCCAATTATGCGGACAACTTCAGCGTCTTGGTGCGAGCTACGAAAGTCGCCCCAAAAAGAACCAACGCCAATGTGAGGTGTATCAGGGCAGAGGTGTGCAGCATTGTCTTTCCGCTTCTTGCCTGCAATTCGCTTTTGTTCTTTTTGTGCGTGATCAAGATAGAGAGAAGCGTCAGTGATTGTTGTTAGTGAAGCTTTTTGTGCTGATGGTAGCGGTGTTTCTTGCGCGGCAAGTTGTAGTGACAGTGCGCACAGCAAAAAAGCTGCGAGGGTAATGTTTTTCGTTTGTAACATAGGTTTGTTCCTTTGCAAAAAGTATTCAAAAATAAGAGACGAAACTGTATTGTTGTTGCTCAATTTTGTCAAATGAGAGGGTCAGTGAGAGGCTGTTTTTCGTACGTGAGAAAGAAGAAGCAAAACAAACGTAAGGCCGAAGCTGAGTTGAAAGTCGAGAAAGAAAAGAGCAAGAGGGGATGTGATAAGAGTCAGCGTTGTAAGGATGCAAAAAAGGTGAAGAGGATTGGGAATTTTTTTGAGAAGTATGCCGGTGCTGTAGAGCATGAAAAAAAAGAGTGCTCTGTAAAAAGAAAGACTGCTCCACGAGAGCATTGTGTACACAAAGAGCATGATAAGCAGGGCCCATACCTTGATAAAAAGTGGGGCGTATACATAGCCGAGGAGATAGCTCCACAAGGCAATCAGAATAACGATGTGAAGACCTGAGCGTGCAAGGTAGTGTGTAATGCCCCATGCAGAGAAAGAGGTTTTTATTTTTGGGTAATGCTCATTGTTTTTATTACCTAAAAAAAGAGCAGAGAAAAGAGCAAAAAGCTGGGGCGAATTACATGCTTTTTGCAGTTTTGTGTAGAGAGCGGCGCGCCTTGTATGCCAAAAACGTTGAAACGCATATACAAAACTTTTGTCATGAAGCCGTCGACCATACAGCTGCGGCATAAAAAATGTGGCAACAATGCCCTCTCGAGCAAGGCTTTGCTCAAGGCGGGTTTCTTGGGGCGCATTTTCTTTTTTGAGGTGTACGCGAGAGAGATAATAAAGGTCACCAATTTCATATCGCTGAGGTGCAGTCAGGTAATAACGAAGAGCAAAGGAGATATTTTGGTGGTCAACATGGGTAATATGCATGGTTACGACTTTGCCCCCAGGTCTTGTGAGCCACGGTTGTATATCGACAATGTATCCATGAAGTGCATGAGGTGCACAGGCAAGCACATCCTTGGCTGCTTTATGGTGAACAACACAAAGAAAAAGAAGGCTGCTCTGGAGAGCAGATGTGAGAAAAGAAGCGTAAATGATAGTCCGCTGAAAGCGTGGGGCAAGCAAGGCGAGACCAAAACAGACACAAAAAAGACCACAGAGGGCGTTTGCTATCCCGTGAAGCCATGTTGCCGTTGAGCCAAGCAAAATGCCGGCAAGGGGGAAAATTGATGCATAAACGGTGGTACGTTGCCCCTGCGTCACTCTGGTAATAAAAAAGAAGGTTGCAAAAAGCGAGAGCAGCGAACAAAGCGAGCAGATTGTTTTGAGTGTTTGGAGGCACAAAAGATATGAAAAGCTTGTCAGGTACATAGCAGAGCCACTTACCCACTCTCAATAGGTAAAATGTAATGATGTGCGGCTCTTTTTTAGGTATAGGCTGTTCTCTTGAGAAAGGGCAATGCTTTACGAGATTGTACCTTTTCTTCGTTGCAGGTGAGCAAGTGTTGTTGCTGATGGTATGACGGTTGTTTGTGGTGTGATGCGCGGCCCTTTTGCCAAAGACTCTGCTGCAAGAGAGAGTTCCTCATGAGAAAGAGAGGCTTCTATCAGACCAGGGGTTTGGTAGGTGGTTGGATCAAGGTTTGGCATCTCCATGTCGTGGTCTTGCGGGTTGTAGTCATCATCAAACGATCTGAATTGCCCAGCAACGCCGGCAGAAATACCACCTTTTACGCGGAAAAATGGGTCTTTACTGATGCGTACCTGGATTGGGTTTGTTTTTCCTTCAACAAAGTCATCAAGCGTTGGTACGCGACCCTCTTTGACGTGTCTCATGTGCTCAGCAACAGTTTTCCCTTCAGGCTTAAAGAACCATCGTTGAATAGGGTCGTTTGTTCCTTTATACGGATCATTTTTTAAGACTTGGTATTTTGCATAATCAAGTTTGAATTGTGTGTAGTCATCTGGTGTGCCTTCAAAGTGAGGTTTGAGAACGCTTGCTCGTATAAAGATGTAGAGGTGTTTTTTCAGGTCGGCAGCGGTGTTGTCTTTAAAGAGGTTTCCAAGCAGAGGAATGCGAGAAAGAAGTGGGACAGACCACTCGCTGGTTGCTTTTTTGTTGTTTGTCAGGCCGCCAATAACAAGTACTTCGCCAGAGCCCATTAAGGCGCGTGTTTGTATTTTTCTATCGGTTCTGTCTGGGCTGTCTGCAATGTTTTGCTGAAACTCGTTTACTGAGATATTGATATCAAGGTCAATGATTCCTGAGGCATTGATACGTGGGGTAATTTCTGTGCTAATTGCAGCACGAACAGGGATGTCCTCTCGTGTTGAAAGACTGAGTGAACCGCTTCCTCCTCCGGCAAGACCACCAGGAACATAACGTTGAAGAACAATCTCTTCGCGGCAAGGAGTGTTGTTGTTGGTAACAAGGTATGGTTGCGAAATAATGTTTGAGTGATCAATTTTATAGACAGATCTGATGACGCCCCAAATATCACCAGGGCGACCAAGTGTTAAAATCGATGAAGGGGAACCAAGGCCTGAAGCAACTTGAATAAGGTCTCCATCAATCGCACCGGTATACGAAGCAATGTTTGCAGCCTGTGCAGCAATGTCTTCACCCAGCATATTAGCTTTTGTTCGCACTTGCGCTCCGAGTGAGCGTTCATCATCAACTTTGAGGTCGACAATCATGATCTCAAGAGCAACTTGTGGTTGTGGTTTATCAAGAGCATCAATAAATGTATTCAGGCGCGACCAATCTTTTTTGTTACATGAGATAATCAGCCTGTTTCCACTTCCTTTTCCAGCAGACTCACCCGATCCGGCAACGCTATCTCTCGGTGTTTCTGCTGCAATAATGACATCTTCAAAATATTTAAACTCACCCTCAACTAAACTTTTTGAACTACTTGGAGCTTTGATCATTTTTTCGAGGAGCCGTTTTACTTTTTCAGCCGCTTTATATTTGATCTCTTTAATGTGGATGCGAGACTCTGTTGATTCGACAGGTATGTCGAGGTACTTGTGAATAAAGTCGATTACCTTATCAATGTTTTGCGCTGTTCCCATTAAGATCAGCTTATTCTTGTTTGTCTCTGGAATAATTTTAGTGTCATTAGAAAAGTACATTGCTTTTTTAGACTCGGTTGAAGAGAACCTGATTTTGCTTTTCTTGTCTTTATCATTTGTGATTTGGGAAAAGATTTTTGTCACATCTTCTGCGCGTGCGTGTGTAAGCTGAATAACTTTAATTGCTTCACGTAGCCCACCTTTATCAAGCTCAGTTACTATTTTCATAGCAGATTTAATAAGGAGCATTTTGTCTGTAATGATGCATGCTTCAAGCGTATTATTTACCTGTACTGCTCCCTGAGAAAGCATGTCATTTAAAATGCTTTTTGCGGCACCAGCTTTTATGTTTCTGCAGAAATAAATATAGCGACCAACTTCATCGGTGTCTGGAAGGTCTGCCGGCTCTACTCCTTGTGATGATGAGAAACAAGGCAGTGGGCTTCTTTGATGATCTTTCATTGAGATGACCTGATATTTTCCATTTACCTTAATCATCGTAAAACCGTTTGCCTCAAGCAGTGTATAAAGCGTATCCCATGCCTGAGAGAGTGTGAGCGGTTTGTTTGATGAGAGAGAGACTTTTATGTTTCCGAGGTCTTTGTGAGGTATGTAATCAACCTTTTTTTGCTCGGTAAGATATTCAACCACACTTTTAAGTGATGCTTTTTCAAAGTTCATTGAAAAGGTTGGTTCTTCTTCAATGACAGGAGCTCTGTCCTGTATTGCCGATTCAAATGTTACGATGTCTGCGTGAATAAAGAGAGACAAAAAGCAGAGTGCGCTTGCAAGATAAACGTGTGTTCTATTCATAAGTTCTTCCCATTAATCTTGCCAAAAGCGTTTTTGCTTTTTGGTGGCAATTGTCAGATTAAATGAAATGGTATTGTTTTCTTCTTTTTTTATATCAAGTTCTTTTATGTAGACAATCTCATTTGCTTCAAGCGAATTGAGGAGCGTTACGAGTTCTTTCGTGGATTGTTTTTTAAAGGTAGCTGGCAACACAACTTCATCAAACTGTTCGTTGCCTTCAATGCCACGAACCTCAGTATCCCAACCTGGCTCAGGTGTTACTTTATGCTCAGAGCAAAACTGCTCAAAAAAGCTTTTTACGCTAAAGCCTTTGTTGTTTTCAAGCAGTGTTTGTATGCGTTCTTCTTCTTTTTTTACTTTTTCAAAGCTATGCACAATTTTGTTGTTCTGCTCTGCTTGTTTATAAAGGGCATCAAGTTGTGCAAGCAAGGTGGTTCGCTTGTTATAAAAGAAATAGACAGATCCGCATCCGGCAAGGAAGATCCCTCCCAAGAGGGCGGCGGCATATGTGTTAAATTTTTTTCGATCGAGCTGCACAATGTAGGTTGCCAGAGAATCAAAAAATTCCATTACAACTCCTTTTGTTTAAAGCGTGCAACAAACTGTACGCCATCTTCTACCGGCGTAGGGTCTATTTCTTCGGTGAGAGACAATGTTTTTGTTGCGTTAAGATCGTGTTCAAAATCGGAAAAATGCTTAAGATGCAGGCTATCTGTTTTTGATTTGAAAGAACCATGAACTTCTATTGGATGTTGCTCTTGCTCATCTCCAGATATCAATATTTGGTCGATTGAAACATCAAACTTTTTCTTGTTAATTGCGTTCGTCAGTTCTTGCAAAATCTCAAGAGGGCTGAGGCGTAACTTAGAAAAAGGTGCCCATATTTCCTCTTGCTCTGAAACAAAGACCTGTGACGCTTTTGTTAATGCTTTTACACCTTTCTTTTTCAAAGCTTTGTGTTTTTTCGGCAAGATTTGACGCAGTTTTTTAATTTCTTTTTTTTCAAGGGCTGCGATTTTTTGAGAAAGCTTTTTTGTGTCAAGGTAGCCTGATATGCCAATACTTGCGAACAGAAAGAGGGTGAGAAGCGAGCCAATGATCGCGGCACGTCTTGCAAAAGGAACAAGCGACAGTTCTGCTTCTTTGTGGCGGAGCGTAAAATCTTGATACTGCACATCAACAAGAGCTGCTCCAAGCGCTCGCGTATATGTGCGCCACTCAGATGCTTTTTCTCCAACACTATGCGAAAGAGCTTTGTTGCTCATAATATTTTCTGTCGTGAAAACCTCAGACGAGATAGCAAGTGTTTTGTTGCATCGTTCTTGTAATTCTGTAATTGCTTCTTCTGGGCCAACAAGCACAATTTTATCAAGCGTTAACGGGTTGTTCTTCATCAAAGAGAATGACTCGAGCGTAAATTTGAGTTCTTTAAAAAGAGAATCGTAGTTGCTTGTGTCGGGCAACATTTGCGCGTTAATTGTTCTTGTTGCAACAAGTTTTCCTTTGCTCATAACGCCAACACGTGTGCTATCAAAGCCAACATCAATAATTGCGCAATCGTGCTTTATTGCTTGGTAGTCGGGAATAAGACGAAAAAGGCTTGCGAGCGCGAAAAGGTCGACCGTTACAACGTGAGGTTCTATGCCTGCTTTTTTAAAGATGTCGACAAACTTTTTTACCTCATTTAACTGCGCAGCAGCAACAAGAATCGTTGACGATTCTTTTACTTCGCTTTGATCAATAACAATAAAATCGATTACCGCGTTTTCGAGGGGAAACGGTATGATTGGTTCTACTTCGTACTCGATAATTTTTTTGATTTTTTCTGGGTCAAGAAAGGGAACAGTCAATTCTTTGATGATTACCTTGCTTGAAGGAAACGTTGCGCGGATTGTTGCAGAGAGATCAATTTTGTTTGCAACGCGTTTTAATGCAGCGGTGAGCCTTTGTGTATACGTTCTTGGATCACCAGAGTTAATAGTAAACTCTGAAAAACTTTGAACGGTAAGGCCGTTGCGTTTTGCCTTTATATGTGCAACATGAATGGTAAGGCCATCAATAGAAAGACCGATGGTTTTTTCTGAAAAAAGAAGCTTATCTTTGATGGTTCGAGGGAAAAATAATTCTCTAAATTTCATTTATTACGCTCCCTCTGGTGTTGCAAGAAACGAAGCAAGACTTCTTCTTCCTGCACTGCTATGCAAAGGAGAGTCTTCAATTTCTGGTTCTTGTTGAATAAAGCGTTTTAAACCTTGTCTTCTTATAAGATGAGGTGTTTGTTCGATTGGTTCGGGTTCTACTTCAGCAACTCTTTGTTCTTCTTTTTCCGCCGGAGCTGACTGCTGTTCTTGTGGCGCAGAACCAAGAAGCTCAAGCAGGGAGGATGATGAGAGAAGTTGTCGTAGTTGTTCTCGTTTGCCCTCAAGAGACTGAGCAGCAGGGGATGCTTTTTGTGGAGCAATAGGATCAGAAGTTTGGTGTTTTACAACAGGAGCTGGAGGTGTGACTACTGAGGCTGGTTGAGGGCGCGGTGCAGGAAGCGGTAACGCTACTTTTTGCTGCTGCATAGCAGGGGCTGCAGGAATTGGTTGAGGCGCAGCAAGTGGCGTTGTTGCAATGGCAGGAGCCGGTGTTGGTTGTACCTGTTTGTGCGCTGCTTTTTTTGCCCTGATGTAAGCTTGAGGCGAATGAGCTTCGTCGGCTATGTGCAAGCGATGGTTGCGTTGAGCTTTTGTTTCAGATCGATAGAATGGATCGTTTTTCAGGTCAACATTTGTTGGTTGGTAACGAGCGTTAGCAAAATCAACAACCTTATGCGCGTAAGTGTTTTTATCGGTGACAAAGAACCATTTGTGAATAGGGTCTTTGCTTGCATCTTTTCCAACACCTTGCTCAATATGTTTTGTTGCTCTGTGAAGGCGCATTTTTGTGTATGGCTCAACACCTGGCTCGGTTCGAGGTTTAATAATTGTTGGAGACAAGAACATAAAGACATACTCTTTGTCTTCGGTGCGGTCTTTGTTTTTTGCAAGCCATCCAAAAAGAGGGATATCTCCCCAGATCGGTGTTTTTCCACTCGACTCACTTACGCTTGTTTTTACAAAACCACCAAGCGCAAGAACCTGTCCGTTTCCGACTGTTACAGAAGTTTTAAGGTTTTTCTCCTGGGTGACTTTTCCGGTTGCATCGACAAACTCGTTAATGTTTATATCAACGTCGAGCTTAATAATGCCATCAAGGTTGATTTGAGGAAGTATTGCTATATCGGTTGCAGCTTCAACCTCTTTTCTTCCAGATGTGCTTCCAAGGTTACCGTCGGTACCAATTGCATGCTGCGTATCAATGAACTTCTTTTCACCAAAGTGGAGAGTTCCCTTTGTTCGGTTTGCGGTGATGAGGAATGGTTCAGACAAAACGGTTGCGTCGGTTTCTGATTTTAGTGCTTTAAAGACGGCCCACAAGCCTCCCTCTCCCGATGCAATATCGTTTACAATTTTTCCGATACTAAAAAGCGTTGATCCTTGTGCGGTTGTTAAACCTTCAGCAAGGTTGCCAAGCACACTCAATACCGATCCACTGCTGTTTCTTTCAAATGTGTTTTTACTCAAAGGGTGTGATTGAAAGCCAATGTTTTTGCCAAATTGGCTGTGCGTTTTGCTTCTGAACTGGCCTCCCAGTTGACGCAAGCTTTTGCTGCTGATGGTTACAACAAGCATTTGGATAGCAACTTGTGGTTGTGCTTTATCAAGTTCAGCAATGGTTTGCTGCAAAAGTTCCCAGTCATTATCACTTGAGCACGACACAATGAGGCGGTTGCCTTCTTTGTCGGCCATAAACTTCATGTCTTTAAAATATTTTACGCCATCACGAACGGCACCGGTTCGCGCAGCTTGTTGCCCTGCGGCGGACTGGAGGTTTGAACTCGAAGCAACTTCTTGCAAAATCTCTACCATGTCTTCTGCTTTAGAGTACTGAAGCTCGTAAATACGAAGAGGTGATTCTGTTTGTTCTACTTCATTGTCCATGTACGTAACGATGAAGTCTTTTACTTTCTCAACCGACTTCTTGTTGCCTAAAAGGATAACTGAGTTCGTACGCTCTTCTGGGATGATTTTTGTGCCGGGTGAAAAGTACTCACTTGTTTGTTCCGCTCGCTTACCGAGAAGGCGGGCAAGAGGGTTGTTTGACTGTTCTTTTGAGATCAAGCTGTCAAAGATGTTTTTTACATCTTTTGCGTGTCCGCTCTTAAGTCGGAGCACGATAACCGCTTCTTTCGCTTCTGTTTGATCAAGGGTGTCAACGACTTCCATAACAGAGCGAATAACACTTGCTTTGTCTGTGATGATTAAAGCGTTTATTTGTTTTTGTTCAATCAGTCCGTGTGGGTTACTCAGAAAGGATGAAATAATAGGTTTTACATCTTCAGCGCGCATGTTGTTTAGAAACTTTACATAGCGAATTGTTGCATCGTTCTTAGGAAGTTCGTCAGAAGAAACACCAATAAAGACAGGAAGCGGTTGTTTAAGCTTTTTATCTTTTGGTACCACCTTGTAAAGCACGGTGTCTTTATCAAGAAACTCTTTAATCATTGCAAATCCTGCCACATCCATTACGGCAAGCAAGGCGTTCCATGCACCAGTTTTTGAAACAGGATTTTTAAAGTTGAGTGATATTTTGTTTCCTGCAACTGCTTTGTCGGGAATAATCATCATTCCTCGTTGCTGTGCAACATAATCAATAAAGCTTTGGAGTTCTGCATTCTCAAAATTAAGCGTTATATTTTTTTCCTCATCTGGCGTGATGGTGAAAAGGTCGGGATCCCTTTTGACTAAGAGGTCGGTTGTTGGCTCTTCATCTGCGGATGCTGGAACAGGTTTTGGTTCTGGTGCTTTTACCTCTATTGCAGCAGGTTGAGGCGTTGCTTGCGCCGGCAGAACTGCATCAACGTCGCGAGCAATCTGCTGGATAGCTTCTTTTTCAGATGGTGTTATGAACGGCTGCCTTGCAGCAGGCGTTGCGTGAGAGCTTTCGTCTACAACGGCAGGCTTGAGAGGAGTTTCGGGCAACTCAGGAGCAAGAGGTGTTGCATCTATCGGTTGAACAATTGGAGCTTTTTCGCTTGCTGGCCGTCGAGCAGAGAGAGAAGTTGTTGATGAAAGAATGAGCAGGGCAGCTATGCCTGCAAGGTATTGTTTTTGTTTCATTACCATACTCGTCTGTTATGTGCCCGGTCTCGCATGTTGTTGAGCAATCGAGATCTCATATCGCTTAGTGCAGAGCTTTGCTGCTCTACCGTGCGATGGCGATGCTCAAATGCTCGTCGCTTCTGGCGACGTTTTGCATTAGGGCCGAGTTTGAATAGTTCGTCTTCAGTTTCTTGGGCATTTTTATTTTCTTGCACTGGAGTGCCAAACGGAGTTGGCTGCAGCAGCTTTTTAAGAATGTATGTAATGGTTTTTTTGCTTCCGTTACGATCTATTTCGACAACTATCTGGTCACCAAGGCCAAGAGAGATGATTTTGTAATGAATAGTTTTTCGCTTTTCAGGTGAAAGTGTTTCGATGCCGTTGATTTTGGTGATCATATCACCAACCTCGAAGCCGAGATGTTTTCCTATCGGATGTTCATCAACATCACCAACGCGCATACCGAGGGGCTGACCTTGTTTGTAAACGGTTCCAATTTCTAACGCCTCAACAAGCTCTCCTGCAGAGGTTACCTCTTTTACAAATTCTTCTGGATCGACGTGGTAGAGGTCTTCTTCAATTTTTTTGATGGCAAAATCCCAGTTCTCAAGAGTTGGAGTGAGCTTTTCTGGCTTTCTGAGATAGTGTGTTTCTTGTTGGCCATTTGCCCTGAGTAGGACCACTTTGTTTTGGGTCATTTTAATGATCTGAGCATCTTGTATTTTGCTGCCAACGTAATAAGAGCTTTCTTTGTTTGTCTGGTCTGCAATAAGCGCAATACTTTCATCAGGGTCGTCAGACAAGATAATTCCTTTTACCGATAATGTGAGCGGTGGAAGCGTTTCTGGTTTTTTGATTTCAGGGGGAGGTGGTGCTTTTTTGATAACAAGCTGCGGGATTGGTGTGACAAGATTTTTCTTTTCAGCAGCTTTTTCTGAAGGAGGGGCGTATGTGCCAAAGAGGTCGTTTTTATAAATTTTCTCTAAATTAACTGCGATGCCAGGCTCTTTTAAAAGTTCATCGCTTGGCATGTAGGAGTGTTTTTTTCTCCTGACAGGCATTTTTCTTTTGGTATATGTCTGTATACCAAAAAGGAGGAAGAAAAAGAGAATAAGAGAGCTATTAACAATCCATACTTGTTGTTTCATCATACAAAAAACTAACCTTTTTTCTCAGATACAACCCTCCAATGCGATATGCACTGACAGCTGGTAAATACCCCACGGTAGCGTACGTAGTGGTAAAAAATAATGTCAAGTAAGAAAGATTGGGGCTGCTTTGAGCACCAGCTACAGGCCTCTGAGGGGAGACAAAGCTGAGTATGCTATAGCAAGATTGCTGTAAATGAAAGCCTCAACCAAGCTTACGGAGAAGGAAGCGTTTTTAAGATCATTTCAACAATGTCGTCACCTGTCATATTCTCTGCTTCGGCGTGATAAGTCAGCAATATTCTGTGTCGCAACACAGATGAGGCAATGCTTTTTACATCATCAGGTATAACAAAGTGCCTTCCCTTTAAAAAAGCATATGCTTTTGCAGTGTGGTAGAGCGTAAGCGTTGCACGGGGAGAGGCTCCATGAAGAATAAGGTCTTGAAGGTTTTCTAGGCCATGCTCTTCTGGGTTTCGCGTTGCAAACACAATAGAGAGAATGTAGTTCACAACTTTTTCATCAACATAAATCTTGCTTACAAGGTCTTGTGCTTCCTTTAAACCTTTAATGGTGACGATTTTTTTGATTTTCTCAGGAGAGAAAACAGTTTCAATGATTTGTTTTTCTTGCTCTCTGCTTGGATACGACATGGTTACTTTGAGAAGGAATCGATCCATTTGTGCTTCTGGGAGTTGGTATGTTCCTTCTTGGTCGACAGGGTTTTGTGTTGCTAAAACAAAGAACGGCTTTGGAAGAGCAAATGTTTCTTCGCCAATGGTTACTTGTTTTTCCTGCATAGCTTCAAGAAGTGCTGATTGTACTTTTGCAGGAGCACGATTGATCTCATCAGCCAGGACAAGGTTTGCAAACAAAGGCCCTTTTTTTGTCGAAAAAGATTCTGTTTTAGGGCTATAGATCTGTGTGCCAATAACATCTGCGGGCAAAAGGTCTGGTGTAAACTGAATGCGTTGAAAGCTCAGGCCAACGGTGGTTGCAATGGTGTTCACAAGAGTTGTTTTTGCAAGACCAGGAACACCTTCAAGTAAAACGTGTCCATTGCATAAAAGACCTATAAGAATACGGTCAATTGCTTGCTCTTGTCCTATGACGCGCTTATGGATTTCTGTCTTAAGAGCGCTCCAGCGAGCACCTTCATCTTTAATATGCTCTATGATTGCAGGATCAATTTTTTTTGACATAGTTTGACGACCTTTTATATGCAAAATGTATAGTTCTTTTTTCCCAAAAAGTGGGGGCTTTTATAGCAAATGAGCGGGCGGAAATCGAGAGATTGGTTACAAAATTTCTAGAGGGAGCTGTGCTGTAAAGGAAGAGAATTGAGAGAGCAGGGAGCCTTTTTGAATGAGCAGTGCTGGGTCGCTGCTTGTGGTAATGATGGCACGACTCTGCTTGTGTAAGAGTTTGTCTAAAAGGGCGTGCTGTTGTTGATGTGTGTGTTTATCAATATCAAAAAAACAGTCTTCTTCTTTGTTGTGAGCAAAGCGAAGTGCGATTGCTTTTCTTTGTTCCGACGAGCTTCCAAAGAGGCAGACATGAAGCGTTGGCAAATCCTGATAGAGGGCAATTGTGCGTTCAAGTTCCTTTTGATAGAGAAGATCGATTGTCACTATTTTATCCTCTCGCTACCCATGGTGATGGGTCCTTCTTCAAGGCCTCGTATGAATTGATAAATATATGGGTGCTTATTTTCCCAGATGGTTGCAGCATCGCATGAATACAGAATTTGGCCTTCATGAAGCATGGCAACTCGATCTGCATATTTAAAAATTTCTGGGTCGTGCGAGATGACCACGGTCGTTGCATTGTTTTCTAGGTGCGTCTTTTTCATAAGCTCATGAATCATGCGAACTGATACAGGATCAAGTCCAGTAGTTGGTTCATCATAAATAAGGACCTGTGGATCGCGCATGAGTGTGCGTGCAAGGCCGACTCTTTTTTTCATGCCGCCAGAAAGCTCGGAAGGAGCTTTGAAGATAACGTCTTTTCTCAAACCGACGGCTTCTATTTTCTTTTTGACGAGGGGGAGGACTTTTTTGGCAGGAACGCCTTGTTCAAGAAGTGTAATGCCGATGTTTTCAAAAACATTGAGAGAGTCGAGAAGTGCAGCGAATTGAAAAACATAGCCACAAACATCAAAAACCTTGTTTCTTTCTTCTTCTGTTTCAGCCTTTGTTATATCAATGCCATTGACGATAACTGTTCCTGAGTCTGGTTTAATAAGCCCGATCATCTGCTTGAGTAAAACCGACTTTCCTTCACCTGAGCGACCAATAATTGCAAGAAATTCACCTTGTTTTACATCAAGATCGAGGTTGCGACTAATGCGCTTTGATCCAAATGCCTTACAAACCTTTTTAAGGGATATGATCGGTGTACTCATCAAAAGCTCCTGGTTACGACATAAGTGAGGTCATAAAGTAATCAACAACAAGAATGGTAAGGCTGGCGCTTACAACACTTTGCGTTGTTGACCGACCGACGCTCTTTGCTCCGCCAAAGGTGAAATATCCTTTATACGTTGCAATGAGTGCTATGAGAAAACCAAAGACAACTGCTTTGATAAGGCCGTGAAAAATGTCGCCAACAACAACGGTTTGTCGAATAGAATCAAGATAGAGTTCGTGGTTAACTTTCAGCCCCCAAACGGCGATGATGTAGCCACCCAAGATGCCGCATACAGAACAAAATAAAGAGAGGAGAGGAAGAACAATTGTTGTTGCAATGAGACGTGGAACAATCAGGTATCGATGAATACTGATGCCAAGTGTTTCAAGTGCGTCTATTTGCTCAGAAATTTGCATGGTTCCTATTTCTGCAGTCATTGCCGATCCTGCTCTGCCTGCAACCATGATTGCAGCAAGTACTGGACCAAACTCTCGAACCATACCAAGAAAAACAACAGGACCTATGTATTGATAGGTTCCAAAACGTTTCAGGCCAATAAAAGTTTGCCATGCAAGAACCGACCCAACCGAAGCACCCGTGATAACGATAACGCTGAGCGATGAGACGCCAATAAAATTTATCTGGGCGAGTGTTTTTTTTATATCGAGCGACGACGTGGTAAGCGATTTAAAAGACTGAGAGAGAAACAGAAAAAGAGAGCCGAAGCGTGAGAGAATATTTTGCGTGTATCGTCCGATGGAGTTAATCGAATTGAGCAGCATGGGCAAAAGCCTTTTTCAACAGTGTTATTGTTGCATTACGCTTATGCCCTTACGGCGCAAACGTCTTTACTTCTGAGGCGTTTTTACAGGAGCTTTTTGTGCTTGAGGTGTGATACGTGATGCGTTAAGAGCACGCATGCGCATTACGGTCAGGCTCAAAGCGCCGAGCATGAAGATGGCACCAAGCGTCCATGTCATTTTTTCAAAAAATGTTTGACCTCCAGATCCACCAAAAAGAGTCTGTGTGCTTGAATGAAGCGCACCTAAACCCATATCGCCTTTTCCTTGCTGTATGAGTACAAGAACGCCAAGTAAAAAGGCAAGAAAAACAAACAATCCGATGAGAAATGAAATCAACATTGAAAATTCCTTTTAAGAAAAGAGATTGCGGCTTGCAGCGCGCAACATGAGGTTGTGTACACAGGCGGGCAGTATACTTTTTTTTATAAAAAATGAGAATATTGTCTTTTTTGTGCTGAAAAAATTTATTCATTTGTCTATAGTGTCGCTCCCTTTAGGTTGAATAAAGCTTGTCTGAGGAGCTTTTCGCCTTATATCAAGATGCATACTTTGAGATCAAAAGCATGAAAAAAGTCTTCTTATTTTTCTGTGTAATAACGCAGTTTTCTTTCTTCCAAAGCCCCGTTGTTAATCGCTATCTTGCGCCAGCATTTTCTCCTTTTGTTTCTGAGACAACAGTTTCAAAGGGTGCGTTGCATGTCAGTTTATTTGCATCACAAGCATCAAAGATTTTTACAGAAAAACAAAAAGACCGAACGCTGTATGAGCACAACGGCATTCTTGAACTTGATGGTCCTTATCGTCTTACATCTCTTGTTACAGCACTTCAAAAGAAAGCAGAAGGTGAAGGGAAGCCATATGTTTCACCGTTTGCAAGAGAAGCTGGTGGTAGTGCATGGGCGGGAAGAAACCTTGTGTTTGGTGCGCAAAGCTCCTTACTGCTGTTTGGCGCAAATGTGGCTTCTGAGTACGCTGTAACGCCGCATATTCGCTGTGGTGTTGATCTTCCTTTTATGCGTGTTGAGGCGAGAGAGCGTTATGTGTTTCCTGCAACAAAGGCAGATAAGTCACTTTCAGTTGCCAACCAAGAGCAAGTTCAGCGATTGAGACGTTACGTGAACGAAGATGTCGGTCTTACGGTGGGTGATTGGACGAAAGAGGGCATTGGTGACACAACCGTATGGCTTTCATACGCGCAGCGCTGGGGGCGCAAGGGTCTTTTGAGGAGTTCTTCTCTTGCAGGGCGTTTTGCGGTCAGCTTGCCAACAAGTAGTGTTCGTGATGAAAGATATGCATCATCGATTCCGTTTGGAGGGAATGGTCACTGGGGTATTGGTGTAACACTTACTCCTCAAGCAGAAATAAAAGAAGGGTGGCGATTTGCGTGCCCGATTTCTTTTATTGGGCAAACACGAACAACGCGTGTGAGGCGACTTGCACAGTATGATGAGGCAGACATTTTTAGTCCTCTTAAGGGGAAAACAATGGTGCAACCTGGTTTTACATGCACTCTTTATCCACAACTTACGCTTGAGCACGCAACAGAGAATTTACACGTTACGCTTGGTTGGAATTTTACCAAGCACTGGAAAGACCGGGTAACTGATATGAGAAGTGACACAAAGCGTGTGCCAAGTTTTGTAACAAGAACACAGCTGCCAACATTTTCTCTCTATTCACCAGCAAAGCAGCGAGAGCTTGTTGATAATAATATTGAAAGAAAACGGACGTTGTCTTCATGGCATACGCATTACATTACGCTGCATGCGGCGTATGAGTTGTGCGATCTTTTCCCCGCAAAACGCTATGCACCTCTTGCCCAATTTGGGTTTGACTATGCGCTGAGCGGAAAAAACCATGTTCGCACATACACTGTAACGATGGCCTTTTCATGGCGGTTCTAAAAAGAATAGCATTCTTTTTGCTGTTGACGACGTCTCTTTCTGCAGGGAAAAGCTTGCCTGGCTCTGCTTTTCGCAGGCCGAAACCAGGAGAGTTTTCTCAACATCTTTCCTCAGATTCTCCAGACCCTCGTGCAACAAAGCCCTCTTATTCTTTTCGTTTATCGTTTGCAAATAGAGAGTCTCTTGATGCGTTTTGTAGTGCTTTACGCTCAGCGCATGCGATCAGGGCGTTGAGGCTTATTGCAGCAGGCTGTTACCTCTATATTTTTTTTAAAACACCACCACATTGCCGGATATACGCACTTGCTCTCGGGGTTGTTGTTTTTTTGAGTGAGCTACGCAATGCTCTGCGCTTATACCGGCGCATGTTTTGCTAATCTTGAGTGAGTCTGCATAAAACATCGAGCCACATGCTTTCTTGCGCAAAATTTGTAAGCACGTATGAAGGGTCAATTGCTTTTTGCGGGAAATAAATTGATATCCCTTGTGCACGAGAAAGGTAGCGACCTGTTGCGTTGGCAGTTACTGCTCGTTTAATAATTTTCTTTCCAAGTAGGAGGTTATAGGAAAGTCGATCACACAGGCTTCTTTCTATACCCAGCTCTTGATTTATGCCGGGGCGCTTGAGTGCTTGATAGAGTTCGTGAAAAAATGAATGCAGGTCAAAGTAGTCAGGCACACTAAAGGCAAGGCTTTGCAGGCGTGCTTGCATGATGCATTTTTTAAATTTTTCTGGGCTTTGATCAAGACCTATTAAGAGGTCTTTTGAAATGGCGTCTATGCTTTCTTTTATAAGGTCAACTTTGTCTACGTCTACGCTTGAGAGTGTAAAGTAGTGTGTGCGTGCTTGAAAGTACTCTTTGTATGTCTGCACCACGGTTTTTCCAAGCAATTCAGGAGTTACATTTCCTTGAGAAAGCCGCTGCATAAGTGGTCCGTAAGACCACCCTTGTGCAAACTCAAATTCTTGTGATGCGGTAAAGGTTTTAACAAGCGGCTGACCTGTTGCATCGTCTCTCATCAAGTAGGAACACTCAAGCATTCCCATGAGGCATGCATCAGCACCAACAAAATCAATTTTTTTCCCGTGCAAAAGGTTTTTGCTAATTCTATTCAAGGCCTTTTTAAGACCTTGGTTTGAAAGGTACGTTCCTCGTTGCTCGTCAAAAAGAATCGATCGATCGTGAGCCAAGAGGTTTTTTGTTGCACGTGAGGTTGCCAGATTTCTTCGCTTCATATAGCTCGACTGGCCAACGCTCCATACTGGGTCAAGAATGCCATAACCATGATTCCACAAAATAAGAGCAAATTTTTTCGAAGGGTATTTTCGTATTGCCCAGTCGGCTGCATTGTAAAGCTCCTGACTCATATCAGGGTTTGCAGGTCGGGGAATAATTTCATCGGTAATGCAGTTGTTTTTGTTGATTTTATAACGCCATGCTTTGTCTCCAGGGCGGTGGAGCTCAACTAAAATATTGAGGTTGTGATTCGAGCCAACTTTGAGCATTGAGCGAAGGTTCTTAACAGCAAAACTTTCAAGGTTGTTGCATGCATGCATGACAACAAGAACAGTGAGCTCTTTTTTTTCTGCTTGTAGCGGAAAAAGATAGTGTGAAGAGAAACTAAAAAAAACGAGCAGATATGCGTAAAGGCGTTTCATTTTGTTCCTCTTTTTGGTGATGACTGTTTCAAATAGAATTGTTTTGACTGTTTTACGATAAAACATTTTCTATGTGAAAAGAAAGAGTTAGCAAAAGAGGGTTTTTACGAAGGGAGCAAAGCTTTTCGGCTTTGCATAAGCAACTTCTTCACGAGAGGAGTTTGGTAGTGTACGCTCCTCGCTTCAAAAAAAAGCAAAAAAAGCATTTATAGGTAACGTTTTAAGAGGGGTTTAATGTCAACGTATACGCATAAAGAATTAGAACAAAAGTGGCGAGATCGCTGGAAGAGCAAACCTCATTTAGCAATTGATGCTGTTGACGAGAGCAAGACGTACTATTGCCTTGATATGTTTCCTTATCCTTCAGGGTCTGGTTTGCACGTTGGTCACTGGAAGGGGTATGTTTTTTCAGACGTTTTTGCTCGCAGAAAAATCCTTGAGGGTTATAACGTTTTGCATCCAATGGGTTGGGATGCTTTTGGGCTTCCTGCAGAAAATGATGCAATCAAAAAAAAGGTTCACCCAGCGAGTGGCACGGCAAAAAATATTGCAACTTTTAAGCGGCAACTTGCAACGATTGGTGCCGTGTATGATTGGAGTAAAGAGCTTAATACAACAGATCCTTCGTACTACAAATGGACGCAGTGGATCTTTCTTGAAATGTTCAAAGCTGGTTTGGCATACGAAGATGTTATGGCAATTAACTGGTGTCCGTCTTGCTTGACTGGCCTTGCGAATGAAGAAGTTGAGGGCGGTGTTTGTGAGCGATGTTCAACGCCGGTTGAAAGCAAAAATATTCGCCAATGGATGCTAAAAATTACTCAGTATGCACAGCGTTTGAGTGATGATCTTGATGGCCTTGATTGGCCAGAGCGGGTAAAGCTTATGCAGAAAAACTGGATCGGTAAGAGTGAAGGTTTGGAGTTTTGTGCAAAAGTAAAAGATCTCGATCTTGAGATAAAGACGTTTAGTGCTCACTTTGAATCGTTTTGTGCCGATACCTTTGTCGTTATTGCGCCAGATCATAGCCTGCTTCCGTCTCTTCTTGCAGGAGTAAGCAACAGAGAAGAGGTATTAGAAAAATGTTCAGAGATTATCGCAAAACGTGAATCGCAAGGTTATCCCGATGCAACCGATGCTGATGGTGTTTTTACGGGCCGTTATATCCTCGACCCTGTTAGTGGTGGGGAGCTCCCTATTTGGGTTGCAAGTTTTGCGATCAAAGATTATGGAACTGGAATAGTAAAATGTTCGGCTCACGATGAGCGAGACTTTGCATTTGCTAAAAAGTACAACATACCTTTGCGTACCGTGCTGGTTCCACAAGATGCTGATCTTGCGCAAGAGGTAAAAGCGTTAAAAACATGCTTTGTTGATATGAAAAGTGGTGTTTTGTCAGAGCCGCTTGAGTTTGCCGGTCGTCGTGCTGGAGATTGCAGAGAAGAGATTATTGAATATTGCGAAAAGCGTGGGTACGCAAAGAAAAAAACGTCATATCGTTTGCGTGATTGGATTTTCTCCCGTCAACGATACTGGGGTGAGCCGATTCCACTTATCCATTGTGATGCGTGTGGGGTTGTACCGGTTCCTGAAAAAGATCTTCCTGTTGAACTACCAGATGTTGATAACTATGAACCAACAGGCACAGGGCAATCGCCACTTGCTGCTATTGATGAGTGGGTACATACCACGTGTCCTTCATGCGGAGGCAGCGGAAGAAGAGAGACGAATACAATGCCGCAGTGGGCAGGGTCTTGTTGGTACTTTTTGCGGTATCCAAATGTTGATTGTGCTGAAGCTGCATTTACGCACGACGTGATGAAAAAGTGGCTGCCTGTTGATTTGTATGTTGGCGGTATTGAGCATGCAATCTTGCACTTGCTGTATGCTCGCTTTTATACAAAGTTTTTGTATGACAGAGGACACTTGCCGTTTCATGAGCCGTTTAAGCAACTCTTTAATCAGGGAATGGTGTGTATGCGATCTGAAAAGAGTGGTCGCGTTGAAAAGATGTCAAAATCAAAAGGTAATGTTGTCAATCCAGATGAGATTGTAGATGAGATGGGTGCTGATACATTGCGCATGTATATGTTGTTTATGGGGCCACCAGAACTTGATACAGAATGGCAAATGAACTCGATTAAAGGGGTTCGCAGTTTCATAAGTAGACTGTGGGTATTTTTAGCAAACCCTGAAAATCGATCTGATGTTCGTGATGATCGATCATACAAAGCATTTCATAAGTTTTTGCATGCATATACGCAGCGCCTTGATCAATACAAGGTAAACACTGCTGTTGCTGCAGTGATGGAGTACCTCAATGTTTTGACCAAAGAGAAGCTGTCGTTTGATGATGCGCTTTTGCAAGACTTCCTGACGGTTTTGTCTATTATGGTGCCTCATGTTTCGTGTGAGCTTTTAGAAACATTGCTTGGAAAACAACTTGAGCAGTGCCAGTGGCCAGCTGTTGATGCCACCTGCTTGGTAGAGCATACCATAGAGGTTGTTGTGCAGGTGAATGGTAAGGTGAGGGCACGTATCGTGGCAGCCAAAGATGCAGAGCGAGCAGACCTTGAGCGTGAAGCTCGAGAAGCGGTGCCGCAATGGGTTGATGGTAAAGAAGTGGTAAAAGTAATTGTGGTTCCAAACCGTCTTGTGAACTTTGTTGTAAAGGGGTGACATGTACAGAAAAATCTTTGAGGAGTTTTGTAACAGTTTATCTCTGCCAGACATGCGTGAGCCCAACAAAGTAGTGTATAGCAATGGCTTTGTGAAAGCGCAGAACATCATGGCTGAGGTGTATAAGTTTCTTGTTGCCTACCATGGTGAGCAGTGGGCTGCCAGCCATAGCCGCTATCAATCGCTTATCATGATGAGAAATGATCTGATTCTTAACAAGGCTGTCAAGCTTGTCACAAAAGAGACCTTTCCTGAGTTGATGGGCATGTTGGAAGATCTTACTGAAAAAGCATCGTGTAAAATGCCTCTTGTTTTTATTCAGCTTGGTGGAGTTGATGAAGTCCCTATTGCTCGTGACTACAATAACGGTTTAGAGGTTCTTGTTCTTCCACAAGCGTTTCTTTCTATGTGCACAGACTATGAAGTTAGAGGGGCTTTGGCTCATGAGTTAGGCCACTTTAAACTCAAGCATCTTCATGCTCGCAGGGAGCTTTTACAAAAAGAGCGACCATTTGTGCCGCACTATGCATCTTTTGCAGGGGTTGTGTGCGCACTTCTTGCTTTTGTAGGAGCAATGAGCGCAGGTGTTCTACCGCTGCATAGGTTTATTATATCTTTCGTTGTCTATCAGATTGTTTTCTACGCATCGCCACATCTTTACGCAGTTTTTTTTGCACCAAAGCAGAACTACGTTTCGTTATGCCGAGAGCAAGAAAAAGAGGCAGATGATTTTGCAGCGAAGGTCTTGGGAGAAGAGATACTTGATTATCTTGTCTTCATGAAAGAGTATTACCACAAGGTGTCTCATACCGACTATGAAGATTTTCTCAAGGCGATGGACAAAGATAGAGATTTTGCTGATGTCTTTAGAGATCGCTTAAAGCGAGAGACCGAAACTCAACAACCATTAGGACGCACTGCTTTACGAAATGCTTTAGAGGGTCCAGGTGCGTTGCATCCGCCAATAAACGATAGAATCGATTTCCTAGAAAAGGAACACAATCTGTAAGTTGTGCGCATTTTTTGCATAAAACAGTTTGTTTTTTACAGCAAAATGTAAGTGCAAACATTTGTTCTCCTTAAAATAATGACTGTCTCATTTTTGTGATAAGGTCTTCACTCAATTATTAGTGTTCATCATATCATCGGGGGGCGGTATGAACGTTTTACGTTATTTTCTTGTGACTCTTTGCATGTCACAAACTCTTTTTCCAGCAACTTTTTTTCCAGTAGCAAAACCTCAGCCTGAGAGACACAGGTTGCATACAGTGAAGGCTCGTGGCCATTTCTGTTCAAATGTTATCTTTTTGTATTCAAAAGATGCCACCGATTTTTCTGAAAAAACTCATATTGTTTTTCCTGCGTATGACTTTTTTGCCGGTGAGATTGAGTGTCCTATTTACCGCTTCGATTTTCCTGTAGGAGGGGAGGCTGCGAGCGGTATTTATCTCGAAGCTACTGGATGGCGTTATTTACTTGTTGATATCCGCACAAAAGAGACAAAAGCATTAAAGCGGATAGTGGTACATGAAGGCACTGAGACAACAATGGAGTATGCAGTTGGAGCATGTCTTATCCCTCTACAATTCGTTAATGGTACATACGATATTTATACAGCAAATGGTTACAGGCTTGCTGATGGTTATCGTTCTTATCTGAAGAGTCTTGTATCTGTTGAAACATGGTGCAATGAGCTTGGCTTCTGCGTCGGAGAGGGTTGCGGAGAAATAACAACCTTTATTAGTAAAGGGGAAAAGCTCACGGTTACAGAGAGCAATGGCAAGGTAACGACAGAGAAAGTCGCATTACCTGGCAAGTCTTCTGTATCTCAACCACGAACTCCTCCTGCACCTCCTTCTGTAAAAAAGCAGTATGAGTTAGCAAAAAAGGGTGCTTGCGCTTCTCCGGGAAGAAGAACGGCTGTTACAACTCTCCCTGTGCTTGCAGGACCCGCAAGAGCAAGGGGTGCATCGTCTCCTCCTTCTTTTACAGGAAGACGTCCTCTTCCTTCTGCTGTTCGTATTCCTTCTTTTGGTTCTGAGAGTAGTGGCAGTAGTGAGTTGCGAAGAAGTCCTCAAGGAAGTCCTCTATTGGGTGGATCTCTTTTGAAAGGAACTTCTCCAACAACAGGGCCAACGCCAACAACAGTAGTGCGTTTCGCTCCTTTCTCACCAGATCAAAACTAAGGGGACACAGTGAAAAAGATTATTTGTTTTGCGTTAAGTATTGTTTCTTTTTGTCCTCTTTTTGCCGCTGCAACGCGACGCGTGAATCCTGGTTCTTTTCTAACAAAGGGTGGATGCCTCAATATGGGGAGAGTGATCATGCGGCGGAATGAAGGCGTTATTGCTAACATACCTTCTTATCAGTCCAAGGGTACTCCCCACAGGTCGGAGGTGAAGGCGCTTTTTAAAAGTAAGGAAGCTATGGCCCTCTTTATTCAAAAAGCTCTTGCTCAGAGAGAGGCGGCGAGAAAAGCGGCAATACAGGCTGCAAGGCGGGCTGAAAGAGACGCAGAGGCTGCTGCTGAAAGAGGAGTAAGAGGCGGAAAAAGGCGAAGAAATAAGGAAAATACTGATCCCGGCGCCGATGAGGAAGTTTCACTTCTTGCTATGTGGGATCTTTCTTGTGATCCACAATTGGTTGTTGATAGCAATGGTGATGTCACAATGGAGCGAGAGCATCGCTTGTAATATGCTTGTGTTCTTCGCAAACTTCTTTTCTTGAGAGACTTCTCATTGATGTGTTATTATGACTCAACTATGAGGGAGGGTTTCAATGAAAAAAATAGTTTTTGCGCTTATTACATCTGTTAGTTTTCATCTTGTTTGTGCTGCCGATTTTAATTTTGACACTGAAGGTACTGCTGTTCAGAAAGAACTGAAGGCGTATCTTGATGATAAGAATTCAGCGTACGCTGAGTCTCGAGAATATACATCTTCGTATTGCGCAGATATGCATAAGCTTCTTCCTGGCCTGGTATATAGTCATAAAAAGTTTGTTGATCTTGGCTATCCACACGTTTTCACTGGTTCTGATTATTACAAAAAAATGCACAGAGCGTTTGCTCTTGACGGTTTATTTGGTCCGAAAGGTTTCTTCATGGAAGAAGCGCACTTTCCTGTGCTCTCTTCGATGATTAATACGCTTGCTGCCAGATTTTTCCCTAACAGGTGCAGAGTGCTTCCTGTGGTGCTTTGTGATGATAATTGTGGAGAGAGTGTTTGCTATGACAGCACATTATATTTTCTCCGTATTGGGCAAAAGATGATTAATCGCCTGAATGATGGAGAAATCTATGCGCTACTTGCACATGAGATTGGTCATATTGCAAAAGGGCACCTTCCTCTGCGACAAGAAATGCAGGTAAAAATGCCTCGTAGAAAAATATCAAAAAAACGAGCGATCCTTTTAGCCTTGGTTATTGCAACACTGACGGGGATGTATAGAAAAAGGGTTTCACCTCCCATGGCAATTAGATCGCTGTGGAGAAATAAAAGTGATATTGCAATCTCATCGCTTGTTGGCGTTGTTGCATCGTTCTTGGGGATGCATGGATATCGAAAACTCTATAATCGTTATTTTTCAAATAGATTAACAAGTAAGGCTTACTACAAGGTTTTGCAGGATCAAGAAAAAGAAGCAGATCTTTTTGCGCATGAAGTTGCTCCCGATCACACTGTTTCTCTTCAAAAAAAGCTATATACATGTGAGCAAAAACTCATAAATGATGATTTTTATCGGTTAGGAAAAAGGATCGATAGTTTCATTGATGTTTTACCTGCAAGCGCTATTGATTTCTTACAGACACAAAAAGAGCAGAAAAGATTGGATGTCTTTAATGGTATCCGAGGAGTGCACAGCACACATCCAACAATGACTGACCGACTCGAAACCACTCGGCAAACAGAGATCCTCAAAGAAGCAAAAAAAAGACAGGCTCAGCCTGTTACAGATAAAGAGAGTGTTTGAGAAAAAGAGAACGCTCGCTCGATGGTATCTTTTTGCATAAGAACAAGGTTGCCGTTTGGTTGCACCGATACAAACTGACCTTGTATGACTTCACCTGTAACTGAGTGAATAGTGATTTCTTCACCTTTGTAGGCCAGGCTTTTCTCCCACGCTGAAAAAATAGTTTCATAGTTTTTTTGTTGCCACTGCTCATACCAGTGAGAGAGCTTTTGAGACAATATCTTTTCAAGTTTCAAAAGATCATGCTGTGTATTTGTTTGCTCGTACAAACTGGTTGCTCTTTCTCGTAGTGGATGTTGTGCAGGAAAAGAGGTGTTAACATTGGCGCCAAGGCCAAAAACGATGCCAGCACGTTTCTCCCCAATCCAGAGGGGCTCAAAAAGCATGCCGGCAATCTTTTTCTTTTTATACACAATGTCGTTTGGCCACTTTATTGAGCAGTTAGTGGCTGTTTGAAGAGCTTTGTGAACCGCACAAGCAAAAGCCATAAAAAGATGTAGCAGAGAACCGCTATCAGGCTTTATCACATAGGTGAGAAGAAGCTGCCCTTCCATAAGTGTCCATGTGCGGTTGTGTCTGCCTCGTGCCTGTGTGTGTTTTTCTACTTTTATAAGCGTACCGTGATCAAACCTTTCTATATGTTTCTTTGCATACTCCATTGATGAAACAGAGAGGTGAGGTAGAGAGACAACAGGCGCTCCAATGATGCTCATAGGTGCTTGAGTGTTCTCATCGTGTCTCGGTTTGCTTCTCGTTCTTGAATCGTCTTACGTTTATCAACAAGCTTTTTATGCTTTGCAAGACCAATTTCGACTTTGGCAAAGCCCCTGTTATTAAAATAGAGCTTGATGGGGATAAGGGTCAGACCTTTACGAGAGATGTTACCAACAAGTTTGCGGATCTCTTTTTTATGCAAAAGCAGAGGGCGTGAGCGACGAGGGTCGTCCTCTTTTTTACTGTAAGAGTATTTGTAGTTTCCAATATAGCAGTTGAGGAGTTGTGGTTTGCCGGCGTGAATTGTTGCAAAGGAATCGGTTAGGTTTGCAAGGCCAGCTCTGAGTGCCTTTACCTCGTCCCCTTTCAGAACAATTCCAGCTTCAAACGTTTCAAGAATAATATAGTCAAAACGAGCTCTTTTATTGAGCGAGATAGTTTTCATAATTCTCTTTTATGATGTTAAAAATGTCGTAAACAAGGGCATAGTATAGCAGGAAGGAGTGGTTCCTTACAATTTGGATACACGCTCTCTATACTCACTTTTCATAGTATGAAAGGGAGGCGTCCATGAAAAAAAGCTTGTATGTATTATTGCTCTGTGCTCTTGTCGGGGGGAGCCATACTTTATATGCAGAAAAATCGTATTTGCGTGGCGAAGTGTATGTGCCAAAATTAAATGATACACCAAAATTTCACGCCTTTTGGGCAGGTGAAGAAGCTATTGTGCAAGATGGTTTGTATACCTTTCATCTTGATGAGAACAAAAAAAAGCATCTTGGTAGTGAGTCGTTTTCTCTTATGGTGAGTAAAGACGTTGTTGAAGTAATGGATGAAAACGATGTTGTCGTTGGTTTGAGAGTGACAAATGCAAAACCTGGCCGCTGTATGTGGTATGACCTCGACCGTGAATATGATGAAACAAAGAAGAAATGGTTTTGGAGAGGAACAAAGCTGAAAGCGAAGAAGAATCAGATGGTTCCTGATGATTGCATTCTTATTCTTCTTAATACGAAATACGTTGATGAAGAGCGCTTTGTAAAAAACCTGAGTAAAAGCAAAGTAAGTCATCCACAAGCATTTTTCCTTCCACGAGTTTTTATAAAACGTGATGCTGTAGACCGCATGCAGATTCAATCTACGAATCGATCGCTTGGCAGTGTGCGTGACATCACCAGCGCTCATGAGCGCGTTCCGGTAACAACAACCGAAGTTAACGGTGTGCTCGTCCAGTCATAAAAGAGTTTTGTGCTACACAAAAAGCCTCTCGAGATAAACCCGAGAGGCTTTTTTACGTAAAGAATGCACTTGTGAAATTTATTTCTTCTTACCCATGATGCGAAGAAGGTGAATAAAGATATTGATAAGATCAAGGTAGAGATTAAGCGCGCCAACGATTGCAAGCTTACCTTGCATGCTTCTCTCTTCAGGAGCGTAGTTACTCAAATACTTAAGTTTCTGTACATCATACGCAACCAACCCGGTGAAAATGACTACTGCAGCTGCAGATATGTAGAGACTAAACACTTCGCTTTGCATAAACCAGTTAGCAAACATAGCAATTACGATACCAAACAGGCCCATCGTAAGCATGCTGCCAACGCTTGAAAGATCTGCGTCGGTTACATATCCATACAAGGCCATAACGGCAAAAAGACTTGCAGAAATACCAAAGGTCAGCGCAAGAGACTCTCCCGTGTAAACGTACGCAAGAGGAGAGAGTGTTACGCCAGATAAAAATGAGTAAGAAAGAAAGAGCAGCACGTTTGTGGCATACGAAAGTTGTTTCCAGAAAAAGGAGTATGCAAGGACAATTGCTATTTGAGAAAAAAGCAGCATTGTCAAAGGTCCTTTAACGAGCCGAGCAAAGAGTAGAGGGTTTACTTGTGGCGAAAGATAGTAAGCGACACTTGCGCTTACAGCCAACCCTGCAAACATCCAACCGAAGACTTGTTGCATAAATCCGCGTGTCATTGGTCGGTGTGTATTGTAGTTGTTTTCATTGAACATTACGTTCTCCTTTTTGTTTTATATAGATACTTTTTTCACTATAGCACAGAGTCGTATTGAAACAAAAAAGAAAAGAGGAGAGCTGTTATTTACTCTTCAAAGATGTCGCAGTCGAGGTAAGAAGACTCACCCCGTGCATACCGGTAAGAAGCGACAAGTGCGATCATTGCACCATTGTCAGTGCAATATTTTTTTGGGGCAGCTTCAAAAAAGAGGGAGCGTTTTTTACAAAGCTTTTCGATTCTCATGCGCAAGTAAGCGTTGCAGGCAACTCCCCCAACAAAGGTAACGCCTGTCAACTCAGGAGAGTCTTTTAATACGCGTTCGATTGTTTTTACAAAGATATCACCAACACAGACAAGCATGGAGCTTGCAACATTCCTTTGTACCTCACGTGTCATCAAAACGGTTGGCCTTCCGTTCTGAGAAACAAAGCCTCGCTTCATTAAGTCATAAAAGATAGCTGTCTTCAGACCAGAGAAACTAAAGAAGTATTCACCCGGTTTTTGTTTTGTTCTTGGGTAGTTGTATACATCTTTGAACTCATTTTCTTGTGCAAGTTGTTCGATGATTGGTCCACCTGGGTAACCAAGCCCGATGAGTTTTGCAATTTTATCAAACGCTTCTCCCGCTGCATCGTCTCTTGTGTGCCCAACTTGCTCGTACTTGCCAAGGTCGCTAACCGAGTAGAGTGCTGTGTGTCCACCAGACGCTGAAAACGAAAGGTATGGGTATGTTAAGTGCGTGCGCACCGTGTCATCGGGTGCAAAATGTGCTGAAAAGATGTGTCCTTCAAGGTGGTCAATGGCAATAAATGGGATCTCAAGAGCAGCTGAAAGAGCTTTTGCGTACGAAAGGCCAATCAAAAGCGATCCTGCAAGTCCCGGTCGATTTGTCACCCCAATACCACAGATTTGGTTGAGGTTAAGGTCAGCCTCTTTGAGGGCTTGCTCAATGATAGGCCGAATCTTTTGCATGTGGGAGCGAGAGGCAACTTCTGGTACAACGCCACCGTACACCTTATGAAGGTCTATTTGTGAGAAAATTGCACTTGATAAGACTCGTTGCTCTTCCGTGCAAAAAACAGCGGCTGCTGTCTCGTCACATGATGTTTCGATACCAAGAATTAAAGCCATTACAAACTACTTTTTCTTATTAACAAGTTCCCAGAACTCATCGTTTGTTTTTGTTTTCTTCATTTTATCAATCAAAAATTCCATACCTTCTGCAGTGTTCATGCTGCTGAGGAACTTTTGAAGAATCCATGCTCGCTTTTGTTCATCTTTACTTAAAAGAAGATCTTCTCGCCGTGTTCCTGACATTTGAAGATCAAATGCTGGAAAGATGCGGCGGTTTGCAAGTTTACGAGAGAGGTGAATTTCCATGTTACCTGTTCCCTTAAACTCTTCGAAAATAACTTCATCCATACGAGAACCGGTGTCGACAAGGGCACTAGCGATAATTGTCAGTGATCCGCCTTCTTCGATATTACGGGCAGCACCAAAAATCCGTTTTGGTCTTTGAAGTGCGCCTGCATCGATACCACCACTCAAGATTTTTCCTGTTGATGGAGAAAGTGTGTTGTATGCACGAGCAAGACGAGTCAAAGAGTCGAGGATAATCACAACGTCGCGACCACATTCAACAAGGCGCTTTGCTTTTTCAATAACAATTTCTGCAACTTGTACGTGACGGGTTGCATATTCATCAAATGTTGAACTGACAACCTCTGCATCAACAGACCGTTGCATATCTGTTACTTCTTCTGGTCGCTCATCAATAAGGAGCAAAAGAACCGTTGCTTCAGGGTTGTTTTTGATAATGGTGTTTGCAATCTCTTTGAGAAGAACAGTTTTACCTGTCCGAGGAGGTGCAACAATCAAACTACGTTGTCCCTTACCAACCGGTGTGAGCATATCCATGATACGTGTTGATATAACAGTTGGATCGCCTTCAAAAGAGAAACGTTGGTCAGGAAAAAGTGGTGTAAGGTTTTCAAAAACGGTTTTACGTCTTTGTTGTGATGGTTCTTCATAGTTCACCTGTTCAACGCGCTGAAGAGCAAAATACTTTTCACTCGGTTTTGGCTTACGAAGTACACCTTTAATCACATCACCAGTACGCAAATTAAAGCGCTTTATGTGTGATGGAGAGACGTAGATATCGTCGGGACCAGGGACATAATTGAACTTAGGCGAACGCAAAAAGCCAAAGCCGTCAGGAAGTTTTTCTAATATTCCTTCTGCATGGATATCTGCTCGTCGAGACTCTGTTTCGATAATTCGAAAAATAATTTCTTGCACCTTAAGAGAGTTAGCGTTGGCTATGCCAATGTTTTCGGCGTATGCAACAAGATCTGCAATATTCAAATCTTTTAACATTTGCATCGAAAGAGATGGGCGCGGCTCCCCGTTTGGTGTTGTTTCAACTACATCTTCTTCGCGTTCACGCTGTCTGTTGTTGTTGCGTGGGCGATAAGGACGTCGAGAGTTATTTGAGCGAGATCGAGGATGGCGATTTTGTGATTGAGATTGCCGTGTAGGAGATTCAGGTTTTTTTTTCTCTGTCATAGTAGTAGTAGGTCCGAATATGAAAAGTAGTGAATGCTTTCACAGGTTAAAAGAAGGCTTACGCAGATGGTGCGTCTTCTTTTTGTCGACTAAAAGCAAGCATTACTGGGCTTGCGATATAAACCGACGAGTATGTTCCGGCAACGATGCCAACAAGAAGTGAAAGCGAAAGTCCCCGCAGAGCTTCTCCCCCAATAAGATAGATGGAGAATACTGCTAAGAAAGTTGTGATACTTGTTAATAAGGTGCGTCGCATTGTTTCGTTAATACTAAGATTTACGATGTAATCGAGGCTAACACCTTTGAGTTTTTTACTGTTTTCTTGGATACGACTAAAGATAACGATGGTGTCGTTAATCGAATAACCAAGCGTTGTGAGCAGCGCAGCCAAAAAGTTAAGGGAAACCTGCTCGTTAAAGATTAAAAGAAAGGCAAGAAGCGCAAGCACGTCATGCCCAAGAGCTGCAACGGCACCAATACCAAACTCATAGCGAGATCTTAGTGCGGTATACAGAAGAATAACTAAGAGAGAGAGAAGCACAGAGATAAGCGCATCCCACTTAATATCGTTTCCAACTTCTGCTCCAACCCATGAAATGTGATCAACAGCGACCTTGTTTTCTACAAAGCTGTCTTTTGCAACAACTTTAAACTGGTCTTCGAGGGTTTTGCCCTCTTGTTTTACACGAATAAGAAACTGCTTACTTTCTGTACCAACGCTTTGAATAACAGGGTCTTGCCACTTATGTTCGCTCAAAGCCGATCGGAGTTGCGATGTTTGAATTGGTTTCTCGAAAGAGACTTGAAGTTCGGTACCTCCCACGAAGTCGATGTGGTAATTAAAACCACCGCGATGGATGAATGCTGCAACGCCAGCTACGAAGAAAACAACTGAAAATCCCGCGCAAATATATCGATATCTGAGAAAATCGATCACGATCGACCCCTTTGAGGTATGGTACTAAATATATAATTAATGCGAAGAAGCTGTGTTGTTACTCAGCTGCTTCTACTTTTACAAACTTACGTCCCTTGAACCCGCGGAAAAATTTTACACTGCCTGGAATGATTGCAAAAAGTGTGTCATCACGACCTTGCATCGTTCCTGAGCCAGGATGAATTTTTGTACCGCGTTGACGAACCAGGATTTCTCCTGCATTCACCATTTGGCCATCAAAACGCTTACAACCGAGGCGTTTGCCAATACTGTCACGACCGTTCGAAGTAGAACCACCACTCTTACTTGTTGACATACAATTTTACTCCTTGAAAAGAATTAGAACGTTTAGATTTTAGAATGAATTTAGAAATTTTAAGATCAGGGGATTTTGAGGAAATTGTCCCGAGATGTCAAGCTTGACCAAAAAATATTCTAAAGTCAAATTGATACAGTTCTTTTATACCTCTATAAACAGCTTTTCTCTGCTATTTGCAAATGGTTTTTTAGAAGTAATTAACATCATGATTTTGTGTAGATTTTCGCTTTTCGGCAAGAGAAGCAATCGCGTTATTTTGCTGTACGGCTTAAGTTTAACGGTTGCGTCTCTGTCATCTGCAAAAATAGCAAATGTTTCCAGTACCGTTGCGTCGTCTTTTGTTAGTCCGTTGCTCGAAACTTCTTCTGTATAAGGATACAGTATAGGAAGTCCGCCTCCAAAGACGAAGCTATAGCCTTGCTTTATGGTGAAGTTTGGTAGTACTTCTCCTCTTGTTGCAAGGTCTTCATGCACGACACGGACTTTGTATGTATCATCGCTGCTGTTGTAAAGTTGCAGAAGGATGATGTCAAAGTCAGCATCAAGCATGCTTTTTTTCCCTTTGCTATAAACGTCTGCCAGGAGGAGAGCTTTTTCTGCAACCAAGAGTCGAACGGCGCTTAAAGAGATATCGTTGCTTTGTTTTTTTTCAGTAAAAATAAGCGGGTTTTTTGCAGCAAGCTTGCGTGGGGTAATAAGTTTCAGTTTACCACATCCTCCAAGGAAGAAGAGAGGTGAGAGAATGAGAAAGAGTGAGAGAAATTTTTTCATGTTTTTCCTGTTTATTATATATCGATTACTGACTTGCTTCGTCCCAATTTTTACCAGTTCTGAAAGAAACCTCAAGCGGCATTTTCCATAAGGGAGATCTGCGGGGCCAGTTCATCATGAAAAAAGAGAACCTGGCAAGCCTTCAGTTATTTACTTGTCTCACCCCAACTGGAACCTGTTCTAATAGAGACATTGAGCTTTGTTTTCCAGTCTACAACACCTTCCATGCACGTGCGAACAAGGCTGGTAACGCGATCAATTTCGTCGTGTGGCACTTGAAGGACGAGTTCGTCATGGATTTGCAGAACTTGTCGGGCTTTTAGCTTTTGTTTTTTTAGCTCTTTATCGATGCAAAGCATGGCAATCTTTATAAGGTCAGCAGCCGTACCTTGTATAGGAGTGTTAATAGCAACGCGTTTTTCTGCTTCTTGGATGTTTCTGTTTTTCTCATAAAGACCAGGGGTATAGCGTCGACGGCCGAGCATCGTTTCGACAAAACCATCTTCTTTTGCTTTTTCTATAAGTTTGTCCATCCAGGTTCGCACGCCAGCATATGTTGCAAAGTAGTTTTCAATATACTCCTTTGCGGTACTTGGTTTGATGCCAAGATCTTTTGAAAGCCCGAAAGGCGTCAGGCCATACATGATACTGAAGTTAATTTTCTTACCGATTTGCCGCTGATCATTAACAACGTCTTCTTGTTTGATACCAAAAATTTGAGCAGCTGTTTGCTTGTGAATATCAAGATCGTGCTCGAATGCAGAGAGAAGAGCTGGGTCCTGTGTGTAGTGAGCAAGGATGCGCAGCTCAACTTGAGAGTAGTCAGCAGACATAAAAACATGTCCTTCAGGTGCTACAAAGGCATCACGAACTTTGCTACCCATGCCGCTTCCTGCCGGAATGTTTTGTAAGTTAGGTTGCGAGCTTGAAAGGCGCCCGGTTGCAGTAATAGTTTGCGAATAGGTTGTGTGAATTCTTTTGGTTCGTGAATTGATCTCAAGGGGGAGTGCTTCGAGGTAGGTACTCAAAAGCTTTGCAAGTTCTCGATACTGAATAATGAGTGCAGGAGCAGGGTGAATTTTGCTCAACTCATGAAGAACTTCGCTGTCGGTTGACCGTTTACCTGTTTTAGGGCTTTTCTTGAATGAAGGAAGTTTGAGCTGATCAAACAAAAGAACTTCCAGCTGCTTTGGGGAGTTGAGGTTTACGGTACTCATGTCAACGTCATGCTCATCAGCTTCCATGCAGGTTGTAAGCTTTTGGATCGTGAGGTTGAGTGCCTCTTTTACCTGAGCTTTAAGGGTCTCAAGTCTTTCTGTGTCGAGAATAATGCCTGTTTTTTCCATTTCGAGAAGGAGCTGTGCAAGAGGGAGCTCTACGTCGTATAAAAGCTTAGAAAATACTTCATTTGATCTGATTTGTGGCTCAAGTACATGGTAGAGCATCAATGTTTGTCGGGCATCGTGTGCCGCATAGAGCGATGCCTGATCGAGAGGCACGTTGCAAAAGAGTTTGTATTGCTTTGAAAGCTGAGCAAACGAGATCATTTCTTCATCAAGATAGCGAATCGATGCAGCCTTCAGGCCAATTTTCTCACTACCCTTTCTGAGGAGAAACGCTGCGATAAGAGAGTCGAATGCAACGCCACGCACTGTTATGCCGTAGTGCGCAAATCCAAGTTGGTCAAATTTTGCGTTGTGAAGACATTTTTTTACACGCTCATTTTCAAGCAGGGGTGTAAAAGCAGCAAGAACAGTCTCCTGTGAGAGTTGGTGCTCTCCTGTCGTGTGTCCAAATGGAATGTAATACGCTTTTTTTGCTTCTAGAGCGCATGAAATGCCAACAAGCTCGTCTTGCAAAGGACGTAGGCCGTTTGTTTCGGTATCAAGCGCGAGGATAAAGTCACTTTTTTGTGCTGCAGCAGAGATTTCTTTGAGTAGTGCATCAAGTTGTTCTTGCGTTGTTACACAGATGTGCGACCACTCTTTTTCTTGAGGAGCACTTTGCGCAAGCGAGGCGAACAAGGAGAGCTGGTTTGTTTGTTTGCTGTGCGTTGGAGCGGGAGCTGTTATTCCCTTCGGAAAGAAGGCTGTAATTTCATGTTCTTGGAAAAAGGGAATTGCTTGTTTCCAAGTGCTGCTTTCAAAAACGCAGTCTTGAAGAGATATGTCGGTTTTTATGTGCCGCAGTGTGAAGAGCTCTTTACTTAAAAAGGCGTTCGTTTCGCCTTCTCGTAAAAGTTTTTCGTGTCGTGGTTTGAGCTTATCGAGGTTTTCATAGAGCTTTTCAAGCGTGTGGTACTCCTTGGTTAAAAGCTCTGCTGTTTTTTTACCAATCCCTTTTACCCCGGGGATATTATCAGAGGCGTCGCCGAGTAAGCTGTGATAGAGCATGAGGTAGCACGGATCAAAACCTCGTTCGTCCTGAAACGATTCCTGTGTAATCATTTTTTGCTTAAAAGGATCAAAAATCTCTATGTGAGGCTGGAGCATCTGGTGCAAATCTTTATCACCTGTAATGACAACGGTGTCTGATGAGAGTTTGTCGTGAGCAAGGCTGTAGATAATGTCATCAGCTTCGTAACCAGAAATGCTTATTTGCTTGAGTTGAATAAGATCAGCAAACGTTTTTATTGCTTCTTTTTGGGTAAGAAGGTCGCTCGGCGGCGCTTGTCGATGTGCTTTGTATGCTTCATATCTCTCGTGGCGAAAGGTTGGTCCCTTTGTATCCCACACAAGAACCATGTGTGTTGGTTGCAGCTGGTCGATGAGCTTTTTAAGGGTGCGGCACATGCCGTAAATTGCATGCGTTGGGATGCCCTTTGATGTTGAAAGAGGGCGTACGCCGTAGTACGAACGATAGAGCAGCGATGAGCCGTCGATAAGGCAGAGTTTTGATGACATAAAAACCTCGTATAGTGACTGTATTTTTGCAGTCTATCAGATGAGGTTTTTGAGGCAACGCAGGGTTATCGTTGTTTTTAGCGACCAGGTTGAGGGAATGCAGCTCTAAGCTCTTTTACCGCACGATTTGCAACTCGGTAAGGGTCACCAGCGTTAAAGCGCTCTTGCTTGTTCTTGTATGCCTGATAGGCACCAGCAGCTAAGAACAAGAGGCCTACAAAGCCGAGACCAAAAGGAGTGGTTGCGGTTTGAAGAAAGAGATTGCTGCTTTCTTCGTATTGTTTAATCAGCGTAAGCAGTTTTATTTCTTCTTTATTTTTTTCGCGTTTTAGCAGCTCTTTTCTGATTTTATTTGCCATTGAAGCTTCTCGGAAAAAGGCAAAGAAACTGCGTGCCGAAAACCGTTCCTGGCGATTAGCTGCTTCGAGCGCCTTGTTTAGTTGTGGATAGAGCGCTAAAAACTCCTTTTTCTCTTTTGGGTATTGACGCCAGAAGTAGAGGGTTGCAAGTAAAAGAAAGGTGCCGAGGCCAAGCACTGTTTTTACTGAGCCATCAAAAACCTTTATATCCTCCCCTTTATAGAAAGAGGCAACTCTTTGCTCATATGCGTTGATTGCTTCATGGATATCTCTTGGGCCTGCATAGAGGTGCAACGGAAGAGTCTGTAAAGAGTGTGATATGCGTAACTCGTTGGGGTAGTGTAGCGATTGATAGAGGCCGTCAACAGCACCTGCTGTGACACCAATAGAGACTTCTTTTTTTCTAGCTTCATGCTTTCTTACTGTATCGCCAAAAATGAATCGACCAAGTCTATATCGATCAAGTCCGCTTGTTCTTCTGCGAGGGCCTTGTAAGAAATAAGGTGCGGGGAAAACTGTTTTGCCTGCCTTGCGACTACCGTCTGGTGTAAAGCGATCTAGAGGTGGTCTGTGTGGAAGTGCTCGGTATACAGGTATATCTGCTCCATGTTCGATCTCTTGAGGATCAGGGTAAAGGTTTAGACGTTGCAGATTCAGGTCAGGGCGCTTTAGGTCGGGGCGAAGAACGGTTTGAGAGAAGTAAAATGTGGAAGGTGGTTTTTCTTCTGGTGCGGCACCAAAGATTGTTAACGTTGTGATGCTCAGCATGAGCAGTGAAAAATAAAAGCGCTTCATAGATAACCCCCTGAATGATACAATTTCGGCTCCTCGCATATTTTTGTAATTGTAGCAAGTTAGATCATGTTCAGTCAAACAGGCGACAACGCATTTTTTTAGGAAACGTATGAAAAGACTTTTTGCTCTCGATCTTGGAGACGTATGGATTGGCACCGCTCTCTCAGATCCTCTTCTTATTACATGTCGACCTTTCGAAACGGTAAAAAAACAGGAACTTTTTGTTTTTTTAGAAAAAACATTTGCAGAGTATGAGATAGATACCGTTGTTGTTGGGTATCCGATTACCGTTTCTGGTAAAGAGAGTGAACAAACGAAAAAAACAAAAGCATTTAAAGAGCTTTTAGAGCAGCGGTTTTCTGAAAAAACATGGGTTTTTGAAGATGAGCGTATGACAAGTTCATGGGCTGTTGATCATCAAAGAGATGTGCAGCAAAAGCGGAGAAGTAAGGAAACGAAAAGAGAGGAACATAGCCTTGCAGCAGCGTTTATCCTGCAAATGTATATGCAAAAGACTCCTGTTCGATAGTTAATTTTACAAAAGTATTTACTCGCAATGCTTAGATTCATAGCATGACTCGCTCCCTTTGAGTGGCCTTGTTCGGAAAGGCATACGACAAAGGCTACCATTCTTTTTTGTTCAATGAAGGGAGTGCTCGTTTATGAAGTGTCCAAAGTGCACTGGTATGATGGTTATGCAATCATTTTTCAACCAATCAGTTAATTTTGAGGGGTGGAAATGTTTAAATTGTGGTAATGTAATAGAGAAGAAGAAGAACACAATAAAAACCGATGCTTTCAGCATTTTCTACCAGCGACAAAAAGCCAAGGATGACAACTAACTCAAAAGAATATTCTCTCGTTATTTCAGGAACATACGGCCGGCTCTCAATCGGCTTGTATGTCGGACGAATTCCACAGGCAAGCGTTCTGTTTGCCAAATCACCTTTAAGCCAAGACTTTGTTCCTCATATCGTGTGGTTTTTAGACGATAGGGGGCTTGAGTTTTCGGACTTAGCATACATTGCTCTTGATACAGGACCGGGGGCCTTTACAACCTTGCGCGTTCTTATATCGACAGTAAACGCTTTGTCTTTTGCAACGCAGATTCCGATTGTTGCATGCAACGGCCTGCATGTTGTGATGGACGAGCTGCTCTATAACGCAGGCTTTCATACAAAGGTTGCGCTCCTTAATGCATACAACAATGAAGTGTTTTATCGCATCTGTGATCGTGATGATAAACCGATTATGGAAGATGGTTATGCCGAAGTATCTGTTGTTGCAGAGATGTTAAATAAACTCGATGCACCACTATTTGTTGGAGGCAATGGTTACACCACGTATAAAGAACTCTTTGATTCATACATAAAAGTGCCGTTTCACGTTGATGATGCAGAGTTTGCCACGATTATTGGCGTTGCCGATCAGGCGCAAAGAATTTGGAAGAGCTACGAAAGTGAAAAAGACTTTGTTTACGAAGTTCAACCAGCCTATCTCAAAGAGCATAGGTATAAAAAAATAGCGTAGAGTTACAACTCTACGCCTTTTCTACTTTTACACACGGACTATCTTTAAAGAGCACCGAGCTTACTGTTCCAATGCCCAAGCATGCTGCATCTCTTGACCGCAGGATGGTTGGTGTGAGTGAAAACGGTGAAAGCTCTTTCTCTTTTAAAAGCTCAATTTCTGCCGGAATAAAGCCGCCTTCTGGCCCAATGATAAGGCTGAGTGACGTTGGTTTTTCGCTTTCAAGAAAGTTAACCATGTCGGTGATTGGCTTTCCGGTAATATCAAAAAAAATTCTTCGCTCTGCGTTATACAGTCTGAGGTAGCTTTCAAGTGGCATTGGCTCAGTGAGTCGAGGAACAGCATAGTTTTTAGACTGCTCACATGCCGCAGCAATAATTTTTTCAAGGCGTTCATGCTCTGTATGACTTGACCATCGGTGACGGCTTTTTGCGGTAACAACCGGAACAATCGTGCAGGCACCCATCTGAGCTGCGCTGTACACTGCTTGCTCCATCGCTTCGCGCTTAAGCATGCAAAGCGCAACCGTCATAAGAGGCGTTCTCATCTCAACCATATGATGTTCAATAACTTGCGCTTGGATGTTGCGAGCTTTGCGCTCTCTGTCTGTGATTCTAATTGTTATGACTCGTATACCATCAAAAAGCTCAACGATATCGTCTATCGCCATGCGCAAGACGTTGAACAGCCTGTTTGCAAGAATAGGGTCGTTGATAACAATATGTTGCCCTGGGTTTGCTGGCATGGGGATATTACTTGAGTCGGTGTAACATGAAAAACGATGAGCAGTTCCTTTTGCGTCTTGTAGTGGTGTTGTCACAGTTTGGTTCCTTTCTGTTTTTTTCTCATAAAGAAAAAGAGAACTAAGAGTAGTACGGGGAAAAAAGCCCATGGTGCTGATATGTATGAGAGTTTCTTCAGGGCAAAATTTTTATACGCCTGTCTGAGATGTGTTTTTACTTTGTGGAAGATGTAGGTGCCTGTCGCGGAAAGTTCTTCCCAGGCGTCTTCAAGTTTTTCAAAGAATGAGAGATCTGAAGTTTCGTTGTCGTGCTGCTCTGCAGCGATAGAAGTTGGTGAGTTGCGCGAAAAAAAAGGTTCTGCATTTACCAGAGAAATGCAGCCTAAAGAGAGAGAGAAAATAATAAGCAGACGTACGTCCGTTCGTTCGCATACCATAGCGGCTCAACCCCCGATATATTATGTAACAACCGTCCCTATTCGATTCACGTCGTGCAGTATATCAAAAATGAGAAAAGGTGCTAGTTATGCGATGAAACCTGCGTTATCTCGTTTGTGCGAGGTGCAGATGAAGGGCAATGGTTTCGTCGTGAGGCGCTTTGGCTCGAGCTTTTGAGAGGCATGCAAGAGCTTCCTTTTTTCTGCCAAGTTTTAGAAGAGCCATGCCTTTTGTATCAAGGTATGGGCTGTGGAGTGGTGCTGCTACAAGAGCACGGTTTACAGCGTTAAGGGCTTGGGAATAGTTTTCTGTTCGCATCAGCAAGAGGGCCTTAAGGTTGTAGCCTGAAGGGTGTGCAGGAGAGCAGTGCAGGCACGCCTCTACAGCTTTTTGGCACGCACCAAACTTTTCTTGCTGATACAAAGCGCGAGCGTGTTGAAAATGTAATTTACTTGCAAGCAGGCTGTGAGTATCAAGCCCTGGGTCTTGCAAAGCAGTGGTATACCAAATGCATGCTTGTTCATACTGTTTTTGTTCATGTAAAAGGTCTGCAAGTGCAAAACAGATAACATAGGTCGCAGATTCTTTTGCAAGAGAGGTGAGGGTTTGTGTGATATGCGCATGCGAAGCTCCCTTCTCTTTGAGAGAGACAAGCCATCTGAGCAAAGAGACGGAGTAAGGGTTTGCACGTATCCAGTAGGCAATTTGTCGGCAGGCAAGTTCACTTTCTTGTGAAGAAAGGAAGAGTTGGATCAAAAGTTTTCTTGATGACTGGTGTGCAGGATTGAGTGCAAGAGCTTTTTGCAGAGTTTCGTAACTCTCTTGGTATTTCTTTTGTTTAAAGTAGATAAGCGCGCGATCGTGATGATAGTCAGCAGTGTTTTCTTTGTTTTTGTTCAAAAGGGTGAGCGCGACTTGATAGCGCTTTAATGCAAAGGCAAGGCTCAGTGCCTTCTTTTCGATTTGTCGGTCTTTGTTGTGTTCCAAGTAGCTCAGGTAAGCATCAAGGGCGATATCTTTTTTTGTTCCTTGTTCAAAAATCAGCCCTTTCAGCAAAAAACCTTTTGTGAAGCGGGGTGCAAGCTTGAGTGCTTGCGTAATATGAAACTGAGAGTCGGCAAAGTTTTTTGCAAAAAACGAAATTTTTGCCTGTAAAAAGTGGAATAAATATTTCTTGGGGCGGTGAAATCCTTCTTGCAAGAAGGGTGCAATAATTTCTGAGGCTTTCACGAGGTTTTTTGTTCGAATATAGGCGTTTGCAAGGGCATAACCTGTTTGTTCGCATGTCGGGTTTTCTTCGTGAAGTTGCTGGAGAAGCACACGTGCTTTTCGGTTATCTTTTTTTAATGCATAGGCCTGAGCGAGAATGCTTTTTGAGGCTTTATCGAGAATCCCATCTTTTTCAAGTTGTTCTGCCAGAGAAATAACGCGTTCAACTTTGCCTTGCGCAAGAAAGAGTTTGAGTTGTGAGTGGTGCAGGGCGCGGTTGTGGGGAGAGAACTTTGAGAGGACATCGTAGGTTTGTTCTGCGTTTTGGTGAGCGCCACTGAGGTGCTCATACGATCCTTTTAAAGAGAGAAACATTGTTGTTTGCGCATTATCTGGTTTTTCTTCTACGACAACCGTGTGTGCATGCAAGAGGGCTGTTGTGCAGAGACAAGCGAAAAGCTTTTTCATGGCAAACCACCTTTATTTATATGTTTGTCTTTGTTTGCAGGCGGTATAAAAGGCGGAAAGTGCTTTGCGTAGTTCTTTGTTGTCTACTTTTGTAAGAGCTTCTTTTTCTCTGGTGGTAAAACGGATAAACGCTTCTGTGTTTCGCTTTAAAGAGACAACCTGTTTTTGTTGTTGCTGAGGTGTTTTCTTTTTTGATGAGGCCTGCGTGCGAAAATGTATTGTTTTAATTTTGTTTTCACCAACGACAGAGTTGATTTTTTGGAGAAGAACTTCAGAAAGAAAGAGCAGTTCTTGCGCAAGGCTTGGGTGAACAACCGTCAAAACAACGTGATCGTCAGCAACTTTATGCAGCACTACTTTGCTCTGCAATGTACCGATAATCGACGACCAGTTTTGTAAAAGTCGTAGCTTCCAGCTCTGATTTGCCGGAAGTATGCGCGGTAATGTGTCGATGATATGTCGAGCCACCCCAAATCTCCACGTAATAGTGTAAAAACCAAGTCTTCTTCCCTAAGAACACTTTCAAAATAGAGACAGTGTGTGTCAAAAAGCAAAGAATGAGAAATATTTTCTTACAGGGAAAAAGCAAGTGTCTGATCATTTTTTCGAAAACTCTCTCCAGATGCAGCGATCTGTTGACAAAGAAATGTAATTTAAATAGTTAAGTGGCGAGTTCGTGATTACGAATTGCATATCTATTTACTAATTTTTCTCAATAAATCTTACGGAGAGGGAGCGCATGAACGCAAAAAAACTCCTTGCACTTGGTTTTCTGAGTGCTTGCGTTATAACACAAGTTCAATCACACGAGTATGGTGAAGAGGCTTTTGCGCGTGCACTGCGTGCAGAGCTTGCAGGGGCAAAAAAAGTTCAACCAGCAAAAAGCAGTAAAAGTTTTGTCTTTAAAGGTGCAAACGACGTAACAGCGACATTTGGCGGTAAATTTAAGGCTGAGTATCGAAGAGCGCATGACATGACATTCTTAAATAAAGATGTTGTTGATGAGTATGCGTTTTTTCCAAATACAGTAGAGCTTGATGCTAATCTTTCGTACGGCGAAAGAAGATACGGTCGTTCTGTAGTAGAAGTTGGTTCTAAATCATATATCAAATACATCGCTGGTGATTACTCAAAACAAATCCGCACAACAGGATCACAAACACCGTTTATTGATGGTGTAATCGATGTTCCAGGTGCAACAGTTAACATGCCGTTGAGCTGGTTAAAACATCTCTGGGCAAAAGTTGATCTCGGAGCAGTTGCAGGTCGCAACACAGATACACAACACACATTGACTGTCGGTATGTTCGACTTCGAGTTGGGTCGTGGTATTTCACTTGGTAAGTTCTATGGCTTGAGTAAGAACTTCATCGGTGTGTTTACAACACCAAGTAACTTCTCTCCTTTTGGCATGCTTGTAAGCGGAGAAATCTTAAAAGATAAACTGAGTTACGATTTGTACTGGTCTCGCCTTGAAGAGCAAAGCGGTAGTTTTGCGCAAGTACAAGCAAATGGTGTTGGAAAAACAGCTGACATCTTTGCAGCTCGCCTGAAGGCTCAGGTTTCTTCAAAAACACTTGGTGACTGGAGCAGTGAAACATACCTTATGTACAACGATGCTGCGAACCAAAAAGTTGAGCAGCCAAAAGACAGCAAAAGCAAGCTGTATACAGCTGGTTGGAGCTTCGAGTACAAAAATGGCAACTGGGAACTTGGCGGTGAAGTAGCTCGTAACCATGGTTACGAACACCTCTTTGCGATCGACAGAAACAAGCTTATATTTCGCTATGAGCCGTACCTACAAGGTTCCGGATCAGTCGTTCCTGCTACTGTTGAGTCGTATAGTCATATTACACTGAAGGGACATGAGTCTTTGGACGGCGCACATGCTCTCTATGAGAGAGCATCAAAGGCTGCTGCTAGTAACCCAAATACGATGAACGGTCAAACCATAGCGAAAGCTGTTGATATCGGAACAAACGAGTACGACCTTGTAAACGCAGATAACCGCTTCAGACCTGCATATACAAATGACTACGCAGGTTGGATGGTTGTTCTTGATGGTTCGTACGCGCTTCCAAAACATAATGCAAAAATCTCGCTTGCTGTTGGACATGCATCAGGTGATGTAAATCCTCATGCGGTAGAAAGCAACAAGAAATACAATGGCTTTGTTGGTTTGAACGAAAACTATGCTGGCAAGCGTGTGACAAGTGCGCTTGTTCTTGGTGATCGTAAACTGATCAGCCCTCTGAGCTTTGAAGGTGATGAGCCAGGTGTTATCAATGATCCATCATTTAGCGATATGACATATGTTGGTGGTGGTGTGTGCTGGAAGCTTCCTCGTAAGAACTTGAGCATGAAGCTTAATGTTCTTGGTTTCTGGACAGATATTGCATCAAACAAGTTTGGTTCAGCTGTAAAAGCAGACAAGTTTAAAGGTACAGAAGGAAACATCATGCTCGAGTGGGAAGCACTTGATAACCTTAAGGTAAGCGGAATGTTTGCGTTCTTTAAACCTGGTCAGTATTTCACAGACATTAAAGGAACAAGTTCTAAAGGAAATGCGATTGGCGACGACACTGGTTTCTTTGGAAACATTGGGTTGCAATACACATTCTAAGACACAATCCCTTGTGTAAGACAGCACGAACACGGCGGAAGCTGTGTTCGTGCTTTTTTTATAGGTCTTTTTTCGATACAATGCGCGCTTCTTTTTTCGCACTTTTATATAAGGAATCATATGCCATCATCTTTCCGTTCACATGCTTGTGGTGTTATCTCAAAAGAGCATCTAAATCAAACCGTTACGCTTAATGGATGGGTGAATCGTCGTAGAGATCATGGTGGCATTATTTTTATCGATCTTCGTGATCGCAGCGGTCTTGTACAACTCGTATTTGACCCTTCTGTATGCGATGCAACTACCATGGAACAGGCGCATAAGCTTCGCTCAGAGTTTGTTATAGAAGTGTGTGGTAATGTTGTTGCGCGCGATCAAGCGATGATCAACCCAAAGCTTTCAACAGGTGAGATTGAGATTGATGTTGCATCTCTCGTGATTTTGAATGCAGCAAAAGCGCTTCCTTTCCAATTAGATGAAGCAGAAAAAGTTGATGAAGAACTTCGTCTTGCATATCGCTATCTCGATTTGCGCAGAGAAAAGATGCACAACTTTTTAAAGTTACGTCACGATGTTGTTTTTGCCCTTCGCTCGGCGCTTAACGATGAAGCGTTTTATGAAGTTGAAACGCCACTTCTCTCAAAAAGCACACCTGAAGGAGCGCGAGACTTTCTTGTTCCGTGCCGCTTGCAGCCAGGAGAGTTTTATGCCCTTCCGCAATCTCCGCAGGTATATAAGCAGTTGCTTATGGCTTCTGGTGTAGAAAAATACTTTCAAATAGCTCGCTGCTTTCGTGATGAAGATTTACGCGCAAACCGCCAACCAGAGTTTACGCAGCTTGATATTGAGATGTCTTTTACAAATGAAGAGCATATTTTCTCTCTTATGGAGCGGGTGCTGGGGCGTGTTTTTGGTGATGTGTTTAATGTACAAATCCCTGCGTCGTTTGATCGCTACACCTATAAAGATGTGTTTCATCGTTACGGAAGCGATAAGCCAGACATGCGCTTTGACCTAGAAATTTCTCAGATCACCGATTTGTTTGCCAACTCTGACCTCGGCTTTCTCAAAGCAGTTGTCGAAAAGGGTGGCAGTATTGGGGCGCTTTGCGTAAAAGACCATCAATTCTCCCGGTCTGAGCTTGATAAAATTGTTGCTAAAACCATAAAAGACTTTGGGGCAAAAGGGCTTTTGTATATCCGCTTTAATGAAGATGGATCTGCAAATTCTCCCGTTTCAAAATTTTTGCCAGAAGATTTTTTACAGCAAGCACAAGCACATGTCCCTGGTTTGACAAAGAACGATACACTTTTGATTATCGCTGGTGACTATGCCGATTCGTGGACATCGCTGGGGCGGTTGCGACTCTACCTGGGCCAAGAGCTTGATTTGGTTGATACAAAAAAACTCTCTCTTTGTTGGGTCACAAAGTTTCCTCTGCTTGAGTACGATGTAGAAGAGGGCCGGTACTACTCAGTACACCATCCGTTTACAAGGCCAGAAGAAGGGTGGGAAAAGAAAGACCCTGCACAGATTACAGCACGAGCGTATGATCTTGTTATGAACGGAGAAGAGCTCGGTGGAGGATCGATGCGTATTCACGAGAGTGACTTGCAAGAAAAAGTCTTTTCTTTCTTGGGGATCGATAAAGAGCGTGCAAGAGAGTCGTTTGGGTTTTTACTCGATGCACTTGAGCTTGGATGCCCTCCCATGGGAGGCATTGCGCTGGGCCTTGATCGCATGATTGCGCTGATGACAAATGCTCCTTCTATTCGAGAAGTGATTGCATTTCCAAAAACACAAAAAGGTATTTGCCCCCTGATGCAATCGCCAACCGTTATCGACAAAGAGCAACTCAAAGAAGTTTTTATTCAGACGCGTGTGCGCAAGGCTGAAGACGCGTAGAGAGACAAGCTTGCATCTCTATGGCAGGTCTTAATTATCTTTTTGAATAAAAAAACGTAATTCCTTGTTTTAACAAAATACAGTCTGTCACAATTGATTTTGTGAAAAATTCTTTCTGTACCGGCTAAAACGGTAAAGTTTTGTGTGAAATAAGGAGAAGGACGTGATAAAGCAAGAAAGCTTTTGCCTTAAGGAGAGGGTATGATCGGCCGTTTGTGTCGCTCCCTGTTGTTCCTTGTGTGCAGCAGCATTCTACCATTTATGTCTGTTTATGCAGGGCGAACGCATACAGCTCACGAAGAGCAAGCCCAAGGAGTGCTGAGTAGAAGCTCAGCATTGTTTGAGTTAATTCCTGGTCGCGTGAATCGTGCGTTCCGCTCTATTGGCAACCGTCTTGAAAACTTTAAGGCGGGTCGCTTGCGTGTTATGCGTATCTTTGTTGAGCAGGTAGAAAGTAAGATCAGAGCAATTAAGCGTTTGCGTGATGATCTTCAGGCACTTATGAAGCGACCTGGTCAGCTGCGACGTAGAACGCGCCAACAAATACGAGATTTGCTTGTCAGAGTTGAGGCCTATCAAGAAGCTGCTCGCGCTAAAGTTTCAACCGTTCGAAAAGAACTTCGCTATCTAGAAAAGCAACTGCGTGTACAACCAGGTTCTCTGACAAACCCTGAAAAAGATGAAGCATTGATTCGTGCAAAAGAAAAAGCTGCGCAAGACAGAAAGCGTGCAGCAATTGAAAGTATTGTTGATAAAGCAGAGCAGTTTGAAGGCAAGACGCTTGAAGAGGTGATGAGTGAGATTGCAAAAGAGCAAAAGGCAATCGATGCCCAAATAGAAGAAGATGATTTTCAAGACGAAGAAAGATTACGTAAAGCAGGCGTTGTGTTTTCTGATGAGGATGCGGTAGAGGCAGCATTAAAGCGAGACGACGTCGACGCTTTAGTTGATGCTCTTGCAATGAAGTCTCGGCGACCAGTTGTTGAAGAGAAAGATGAAACCTCTGAGGTTATGAGTGAATTTGGCAGTGAGCTTAAGAAGGATGCGGTTAGTGTTGCTCGCGGTGTATTGCGCGGCTACCGCTTTTTCAAGCGTGGCTTAGGGGCCCTTGCTCATCGAGCACAAGATATTGTTCTTGATAATACAAAATCTCTCAGAGCGTTAAAGCGATCAATTGCTAAGCGTCAGCGACGTTTACACAGAGAGCAGCATGTTGTTCGTTCTACGCCACAGCTTCGCACCTATGTGCACGGAAAAATGCGTCGTGCGATTGAGGCATCGCTTGATGGCTACAGAACGTTGAAACGTCGCATTAAGAAAGGTTCAAAGCGTATTGTTCGAGGGACAACGCATGGTGTTGTTTCAGGTTTGCATGCAACGTGGCAGGGAGTTAAAAACCTACCTGGTGTCATAAAAGACCAGCTAAGATTCCACTCATATCATGTGCCGAAAAAAGCGATCGAAACAGAAGGACTTCCACATTTTGCAGATGAGGTTCGTGCCGATACAAAAGCAACGGTTGCTAAACTTCGTGGACACGCACGACGTCTTTCTAAAAAAGCTAATGAGCTTGGTGGTGCAGGTGCAGCTCTTGCGCATAGAGCGCTCGAGAAAGTACGAAGACGAATCTTTAAATTAACGCATGGCACCGATGTGCGTGCAACGCCAGAGATGTATCGCAAAACAACGCAGACGATTGATGCGGCGCTGACAAGCGTATATCAAACTGCGCGTGATATTGTGTACGGCATAAAGAAGGCTATTAAGTCGCTTATTTCTACTCTTTCTACGCTTGTTATAAAAACAGGCTCGGTGGCAAAAGTCTCTGCTCGTTCAGCAGCAAGTTCAATAACGCGCGGTATTGATACGGCTCGACATGCTGTTTCTCATGGAGCAAAACAGGTGACATCTGGTGTCGGTGGAGCCGTAACAGCAGGAGTCAAAAAGGTTGTTGGCACAGCAAAAGCAACAACGCAGGGAGTTGTAACTGTTTCTCAGCATGCTGGAACAACAACGTTTGGCTGGTTAAAGCGAATGGGTAGTGCGCTTGTGAGCAGGGTGAAAGCAACATATGTGTCAGTAGGAACACGTCTTTGGGAGCTGGGCATAACATTCTCTCAAGCGGTATTGCGCATAAAAGAAAAGGTTTTTGCAGAGGTGAAGCGTGGTATTGACCATATTGTAGGCGCCTATGCTCGACTACGAGGTGATGTAAAAGATCTTGGATCAGCGGTCGCTCAAGAAGTTTCTCAATTGCCTGAAAAAATTAAACCTCGAAAAAAGAAGCCATACCGTCCGCTCAGAAAGGCTGTGCTTCCACTCAAAACTGAGCAAAACAAAAAGCCGGTAAAACAAAAGCCTGCTGTAGAAGAAGCTCCAGTAGTTGCAGAACCAAAGAAGGTTTAAATGAAAAAGCTCTATGCTCCATGGCGGGGAGAGTATCTTACCGTTTCAAAAGATCGTAAAAAGGGAAACTGTCCTTTTTGCCGTTCATTTTCTGAGCAAGCGGATGATGAGAACTATATCATTCTTCGAAGTGAGCATGCTGTTTTGATGTTAAATCGATATCCATATAACGGTGGCCATGTCATGGTGCTTCCAAAGCGGCATGTGCCAAACATAGATGATCTTAAAGATGATGAGCGAAACGATCTGTTTGCGCTTGTTTCTCGTGCCACAGCACTGGTGCAAGAAGCGTTTCATCCAGAAGGGATGAATATTGGTATTAATATGGGAGCTGCTGGAGGAGGGGGACTGCCAGAACACCTTCATGTTCACATTGTTCCACGATGGCGCTCTGACACTAGTTTTTTGACAACAGTTGGAGAGTTAAAAGTAATTTCCGTTGATCTTGATGCAATATTTAATAGCTTAAAGAAACTTGCTTAAAACCTCTTACTCTTAAATTTGAAACCATCGAGTTTCTGGAGATTCAGCATAAATACTTGGTCTTGCAGGATCGGTATGAGCACGTCTTCGTCCTGGTCGATGAGAAGCAAAGTAGGCAGGGTTTGGCGTCGTTGGCGCTACAGGCACTGATGATCGTCCAGAGCAACCTGATAGGCTTCTCGAATAATATGGAAACGCAGAATGATTTCCTGCTGGAGATGCTGCAAGCAAATCTAACACTTCACCTGTAAGTTCATCGTTTTCTTCTGCATCACCATCCATATCAAGAGAGAAAACGCCTTCCTCGGGGGAAAATCGTTTATCTTCTAAGAGTGTTAAATATTTTTTACCAGCATCGAACTCTTTTGCAGCTTTTTTTGTTGTGGTGTCAGGATATTTTATCTCGAACAGGTCATAAAAAAAGCCTTCAAGGCAATAAAAATCTTTTTTATGACATACAAACGCTGTTTTTTTTGGCCGTTTCTTCAACCATCTTAAAAGGTTGTCAAAAACGCTTGCATATTCTTCTCTTTTTGCGTTTCTTTCTTCCAGTGACTCAACAAGGGCTCTTAGTTTTTCTACAACGCCTTTATTTGTTAGGTCAGCAAGGTTATAGACTTCGACCGTTTCTTTTTTAGATTGTGCAGCAGTAGCTGCAGCATGCATGCTTGTGTGTGAAAGCGTTGTGACCAGTAAACCAGTGAACAAAACGGTGCGTAATAGATTCATGCGAAAAAGTCCTCACGTATGGGCAAGTTGTATGTGTTTATTAAAATATGAGGGCTGTGCAAGAAGGTGCTTTGAATGGTCCTTTTGCAAGAAGGACAGCAGGGTAGCATGTTGTAAAAATAATACAATGAGTTGTTTCATTTCTTAAAAAGAAATTGTCTGTTATAGTGGCCGGCTATTTTGACAAATTGAGAAAGGAGGAGCGAGATGATTCTTGTTGTAGGTGGAGCACTTCTTGGTGTTATGGCCGGGCTCAGTGGAAATGCATTTCTTGCAACCATGGCTGAGAGCATTGCGCATATTTTTAAAAACTTGCTTGAGATGGTAAGCATCCCCGTCATCTTCCTTTCGATAACGGCGACTATTACAGGCATGCGTAACAAGAGTGATATTAAACATATCGGTCTTCGTGTTTTGCGTTATACGGTTGTAACAACACTTGTTGCAGCAGGAGTTGGGTTACTTCTCTTTCTTTTAATTAATCCTTCAGGAGCAGGTCTTGCTGCGCAGAATGCACCTTCTGCAGCCTCTCTTGCTTCACACGGGTATCTTTCGTTTTTCCTTTCTATTGTTCCATCTAATGTTATCGATGCATTTTCTTCAGGTGGAAGTGTTACATCGGTTGTGTTTTTTGCGCTTATTTTAAGTGCAGCAATTCTCACGTTGCCTGACGAAGAACGTTTTTTGTTGCATCGGGGTTTTTCTGCGCTTTTTAATGCGCTGCTTGCCGTTACACAATTTATTCTTGCTCTAATGCCTCTTGGGGTATGGGCGTTTGTAACGCAGTTTGTGCTGTCGCTACAATCTGATCAGACAAGTCTTGTTGGCATTGGGTGGTATATAGCTGTTGTTCTGGGAGCAAACTTATTACAAGCGTTTGTGGTGCTACCTTTATTCCTTTTTATAAAAGGGATAGATCCTTTCAAGATGTTTGCAGCGTTTCGACCTGCTCTTGCGGTTGCTTTTTTTTCAAAATCATCGAATGCAACGCTTCCTCTCACAATTAAGTGTGCGCGTGATAATGCTGGCATAACACCAGAGGTAGCTGACTTTACGTTGCCATTGTGCGCAACTATCAATATGAATGGCTGTGCCGCTTTTATTTTAATTACCGTTTTGTTTGTTGGTACATCGCATGGCATGGTTTTTACAATACCAGATATGATTGCTTGGATTGTGCTTGCGACAATAGCAGCGGTTGGTAATGCCGGTGTGCCAATGGGTTGTTTTTTTCTTACAAGTGCCTTTCTTGTGCACCTGCATGTACCGCTTACTATGATGGGCGTGATATTACCTATCTACACGCTGATTGATATGGTAGAAACCGCAGTGAACGTCTGGTCAGACTCCTGTGTTGCTACAGTTGTTGATAAAGATCTTGCAGATATAAGGGAGCGATCAGTTAAGGGCCAGTAGTACAACTTTTATATACAAGTGGAGAATATGTTATGGAGCAACGACGCACGGTATCTTTCTTTGTAGCTGTTCTTATCATTATCAATCTTGTCATTGGAAGTGGGATTTTTATCAACCTGATTCCGTTTCTTACGCAAGGGTATACCGGCAACTTTCTTATTTATTTATTAGGCGGTCTTATTCAGCTTCCTGTTGTTATAACGCTTGCGCGACTTGCAAGTGCGCATCCTGATAACGGTGGCTTATATGTGTATGCCAAGCGTTATATATCGCCTTTTGCAGGGTTTCTTGCGGGATGGACCTATTTTGTTGGTAAGTCGATATCGGTTGGCTTGATGGCGCATGTTTTTATGCAGGTGATGCAGAGCTTTATACCTGCTTTGCATGTGTTTCCCCTTCTTTTTCTCGATGCCTGCTTTCTCACGTTTGTTGTTTTGGCGAATGTGTTGGGAGTTTCGATTCAAGGAAAAGCACAGAAGGTTTTGATTTTGACCAAGGTGTTGCCGGTTGTAACGGTATTTCTCATCTTATGGTGGAAGGGAGGGCAGCGCCCACTCACCTTTGATGGTATTGGATTGCACAGCGTTGGTGAGTTGTTGCCCATAGCAGTCTTTGCCACGGTGGGTTTTGAGGTGATGTGTTCAATTGCGCATATGGTAAAGAATCCAAAAGAGAATTTGGTCAAAATTATGGTAACAGGGTTTGGTGTTGTTGTTGCTCTGATTACATTGTTTCAGTGCGTTGTAAACCTCTTGCTGCCGCAAGCAGCCTCTTACTCGTTTCCACTGGGAAGCATCGCCCACTTGCATGGTCTTTCTGCTCTTGCTCCGTACGCCTACATCTGTGTGTATCTCTCGATTATTGGTGGGGCGTTTTCGATATTGACAACAAACTGCTGGAACCTTTTTGCTCTTGCTGAAAACGGTCATTTGCCTGGTGCGTGCTACATTACAAAACTGACAAAAGAAGAGATTCCATGGGTGAGCTTAGTGATAGAGGCTGTTATTGCATTCCTTGGCATCTCGATGATGCAGGAGCAAGTTGCGCTGCAAAGAATGGCTGTGTTTGGCATGGTTCTTTCTTTTGTGTGTGCATCACTTGCGGCGTTACGGGCGCGAAGGCATGCTGCAGCGATTGTTTCTCCCGTTGTTGCATCGCTTGCACTCCTTTCTTCGGGAGGACTTGCGCTGTGGATTTTAAAAGGAATCTACGAGGTCGGCATCTCATTACCGTATTTATGTATTTACTTTGTTGGTGTATTGCTTGCGATATATCAAGCAAGGGCAGCGAAGAACAAGAGGCTTTGCTAAGCGCGAAGGATATAAAAAAGGGTGAGCAGTTAATGCTCACCCTTTTGGTCTACATATAAGCTGGATTCTGTTCAGGATTTCTCCTGCGGCAACCATCTATCTTTGCGACAAACCCGTCAGCTGTGTACCGAAACATCATAACGCCAACCTATTTTGTCTTGCTCCCAATGGGGTTTACCCACACACACCCTTACGGATATGCGGCGTGCGCTCTTACCGCACGGTTTCACCCTTACCCTCAAAAGAGGGCGGTTTACTTTCTGTTGCACTTTCCGTGAACTTTCGTCCCCCTCACTTGTGTCAAAAGACCTCGTGAGGCATTGTTCGGTAAGGAGTCCAGACTTTCCTCGCATATGCATGCGCGATTGCCCTGTAGACGGCAGGGAGTGTAGCAATAATACAACAAAAGGACGAGGGGCTTTGTCCGAAGAATAGACGGTTTTTGTATTTCACTGTATCTTTCCGGCCTTTCTAAAACAAACAGGGGGGATAAGATATGAAGGTTTTGCGTATATGTTTTTTTCTGGCAACGGGTTTTACAAGTCTTTCGGTGATGGGTTCAGGAGCCGGGAGGAATGCTGGAGCAGGGGGTTTAAGTTGTGCCCAGGAGGAACTTGATAAGCAAAAAACACCAGAAGTTTTGCAAGAGGACTTTATGAAGGACCTTTATCAAGCTTCATTAACAGTAGAAAGCAGAAATAATAAAGTTTACGAGTTGTGCAAGGCGGCTAAGTCTGGAGACCCCGATGCTTTGTTGATTCTAAGCATGTTTTTTAGGGGTGAGGGGTATTGTCTTCGTCATGGTATGAAGCGCGGGAGCTATAATCTCCTTCAAGGAATCGTACGCAAAGCAATGCGGAAAGATATAGAAGCGTTTTTTAATTTATTGGGTAATAAGTGTTTCTTTCATAAGGAAAAAGAATTTACTGAAAAACTTGCTGAAAAATATGCCGGCACAAGGTCTTTCCGTGTCATTGGGAGGACAACATATGTAGGGTTTATTCCGGGTATAGTAAGAGATTGTTTTATACAGCTTTATTTTATGCAAAAAGCAAGTGTGTCGTATGGAAGGTGTCTGCGTTCTCTTGAAAGAGAATATGGAAATGATAAGGTGTCTCGCAACCTAGATTATTGCCTGGGAGAGGTTAAGATCTTGTCAGAAACCCTTGAGAGACAGGTAGAAATAATGAGCGGTCTTCTTTCTATATAGGGTGATCCTTCCGTGGTGTTGCCTGAGTAGTCCTCTCTGAGTACACTGCCGGCTCGAAAGGAATTATTATGAAAATATGCTCAGGAATTCAGCCTTCAGGGCGGGTACATCTCGGAAATTACTTTGGTGCAATTGCAAATTGGTTGCGCTTGCAAAAGAAAGAGGAAAATGACTGCCACTTTTTTATTGCAGACTTACATGCTCACACGCAGCCTCAAGATGGAAACGTGCTTGCAAAAACAACATTAGAGCTTGCAGCAACGCTTCTTGCAGCAGGTCTTGATCCAGAAAAAACAACTTTTTTTGTGCAATCAGATGTTGCGCAACATACGCAACTTGCTTGGATACTCAACTGTCTTGCACCATTTGGAGAAATGGAGAGGATGGTTCAGTTTAAAGAGAAATCTGAGGCAAATCCGAGTGCGGTAAATGTGGGGCTTTTTTCATATCCAATCTTGCAGGCAGCAGACATTCTCTTGTATCAGACAGAGCTTGTTCCTGTTGGCATTGATCAGGCACAACACCTCGAGCTTACACGTACACTTGCGCGCAAATTTAATAATCGCTTTTGTAAAGATGAGCCTCTTTTTAAGGAGCCAAAAACGTTGCACACAGCGACACAAAAGATTTTGGGTCTTGATGGAAAGCGTAAGATGAGCAAGAGCTACAACAATTACATTAGCTTAATTGATACGAAAGAGGAGCTTGCTCAAAAACTGAGAAGTGCTGCGACTGATCCAGCTCGTGTGCGCAAAACAGATCCGGGTAACCCAGACATCTGTAATGTTTTTTCTTTGCACCAGCTTTTTTCACCTCAGGAGGATCGTGATCAGGTTGCGCAGGGGTGCCGCTCTGCTTCTATTGGTTGTATGGGGTGCAAAAAAACATTACTTGAAAACCTCGACAACTTTATTGGGCCAATTCGTGAGCGTTATTACGAATTAATGAAGGACCCTGACACGCTTCGCGATACGCTCAAGTTTGGAGCTGACAAAGCGCGCAACAGGGCGCAAGAAACGCTTGAAAGGGTGTATCAGTTGGTTGGTTGTCGATATTAACGAAAGCTTTATATAAAGGTGGTTACCAGGATTAGCGATAACGATGAGATCGTTTTTGCTTGGCAACCACCTTGTTTCGTGTAGTCGTGCGTTTTCCTGCTCGTGCAAGTGCAGCAGCTTTTCTGCGGGCTTTTGCGCGAGCTTCTTTCTTTTTTTGTTCAGCAGCTTTTCGTGCTATCTCAGTTGCTTTCCCCATAATTTTAAGAGCAGCATTAAGCACGCGTTCTGCGTTGTTTACTGCGCGTTTTGCGGCAAGCGATGCGCGATTAGCAGCTTTTTGTGTTGAGTCAACGGCTCTGCGAGCAGCAAGCAACACTTTTCTTGTGGCATCTGACATTGTTGTTGGCCGATGCTTATGTTTTGGCGTTGCAGCATCATGTGATGCTCTGCGGGCAGGGATTCTTTTTTCTGTGTCGAGGTACATGCCTTTGGGCGTTGCTTTTTTTATACCTTTTTTGATGATGCTTTTTGAGAGACTTTGTGTTGCTTGCATGGCTGATGCAAGTGTTTTCTTTTCACGCTTTTTCTGTGAATCAGTAAGATTGTTTTTAGATAAAAATTGCTTTTCCATATGATGGCGTGACATTACAAACGTCTCCTCGACTTTTTTATGTATCACGGGCAGAGGTGTCCGGTAAGAAACATCCCCCCCGGGTTGTTCTTTATCTTGGTGGCAAGTATAGGAGAGTGTTTGTCAGGTAAGTCAAATAAGTTTTTCTGATGACCAGAAAAGGATGGTTTTAAGGGAGGTTTTTGTTTCTGCTTTTGATATACTCCCCGCGAACAAAGTGGATTTTTATAAAACAGAACGAGGTTGTATGCGCGGGCTTTTGCGGGCTCTGAAAACGAATGTCGTGAGCAGGTTTCTTTTTTATCTCTACATAAGGGTTTTATTCACAACATACCGACTGCGCGTTGTTGATGAGTCGGGAAGCGCTTTGCCGCTTAACCGGAGTGAAGGTCTTTATTATATCTGGCACCAAAATCTTATTGCCGGTCTCTTTTTTCTCTATAAAGAAGGTGTGTACGGTCATCTTATATCTGATTTTTCTGTTGAGGGTGTCATCGGTGGTTTTATAGCGCGAAAATTTGGGCTCAAGGTTGTAACAAAGTCAAAAGCAACATCGTTTATGCGAAAAGTTCTCGATGTTTTGGAGATGAACAAGCGCATCTATATGGTTGGTGATGAGTACAAAAAAGCTGAAATGTTGCAGCGTCACATTCCTTATTTGTGTGCACGGACAAAAGTTCCGATGCGCTTTATTGAGTGTAGTGCATCGAGCGCGCTTTCTTTGAAACAGCGATGGGATAGATTCAAAATACCGCTTCCGTTTAGCACGATTACGATAAAAATAACGAAACCACGCTCTTTTGCTTTTGATGCTCAGCACGAAGTTGTTGAGACGTAGCATGTATATTGTTGTTCGGCTTCTCAAAGGGTTTCCCCAGCCACTTATATATCGATTTTCTCAGGCTGCTAAGCACAAAAATGATGATCTTGTAGGGAGAATTATTAGTGTTCCGCTTAAAACACAAGAGAAGCAAGCCGTTATCCTGAAAGTTCTGAAAACAAAGCCTGACACGTCATATCAAATTCGTGATGCAGGGGCGTTGCAACCGGTTCCTGATGATGCGCACTATCACCAATATGTTGTTCGCCTTGCTCAGATTTATTTTACAAAGCCGCTGCATTTCTATCAGCGGCTGCGGTTTTTTGTGGCTGATGCATCTGCTACTAAAAAAAGAAAACGCAAAGAGGATGATGCTTTTTTTGATGACTCCTTAAAGAACGAGAATGCGGTTGTAACGCTGACAGATGAGCAACAGCACGTTGTTGATAGCTTGAGTCCTTTTTTTTCGCAGGGAGGATATATGCCTTCGTTGTTGCATGGCGTTACGGGATCAGGGAAAACAGAGGTGTATAAAAAACTTATTGAGCAGGCTCATGCAAAGGGAAAGAGTGTTATGTTTCTTTGCCCCGAGGTAAGTCTTGCTCGTCAGTTCACAAATATTTTTCGGCAGCAACTTTCTGATATAAAGGTGTTTGGTTTTTATTCAGGTTCTACACTTGTTGAGCGCCGTAGCTTGTGGAAAAGTGCGCTGCAAAAAGAGCCGGTTTTAATTGTAGGAGTGCATCTGCCCGTACTGCTTCCCCTTGCAAACCTTGGTGGCATCATTGTTGATGAGGAGCACGAGACAGGGTTTTTAGAAAAGAATTTTCCAGCAATTGATAGTAAGCGAGCGGCTCTTTTGCGAGCAAAAATGTATGACGTACCAATCCTTTTGGGATCGGCGACACCGAGTGTTGCAACGTTTCATGTGGCAAAGAAGCAAGGGTGGAAGCAGTTTGCTTTAAAAAGGCGTTTTTCAGGGGCGTTTCCTCAGATTGTTCATGCAACTCTTGCGACAAAAAGTAAGCGGCGCTTCTTTTGGTTTTCATCGCAGCTTGTTACCGAAATAAAAAACACCCTTGCTCGGGGTGAGCAGGTGATTCTTTATATCAACAGAAGGGGATTTAGTTTTTTTGCACAGTGCACAAAGTGTGGTCATTCTTTTCAGTGTAAGAACTGTGATGTGAATATGACGGTTCATGTAGAAACGCGAGGCGGGAAAGAGGGGCCTGTTTTGCGGTGTCACTATTGTGATGCGTGTCATGTGCTTGCGCCTTTTTGTCCTGAGTGCAAAGCCCCAGAAAAAGACCTTACATATAAGGGACTTGGGACGCAGCAGGTTGTTGCTCAGTTAAAAAAAGTTATTCCCGGAGCTCGTGTTGGGCGAGCTGACACCGATGTAAGTCGCAAAAAAAAGGAATGGAAGCAGACCATTGAGGCGTTTACGGATGGAGAACTTGATATTTTGGTTGGCACACAGATCATTACGAAGGGATACCATTTTCCGCGAGTAACGCTTGTGGGAGTGTTGTGGGCTGATAGTAGTGTTCATTTTCCTGTATATAACGCGCATGAGGTTGCACTACAGCAATTAATTCAGGTTGCAGGACGTGCGGGGCGTGTGGCGCACAAGAGCACGGTTATAATTCAAAGTTTTGATCAGCATCAGCTTTTTTCGTTTATTGATGAGACGAAATATATCGAGTTTTGCAAGAAAGAGTTGGAGGTGAGAGAGATGACAAAGTATCCACCAATGATGCGGCTTGTGTATATAGAAATCAGTCATAAAGACGAGCGTGTTGTTGATAAGGAAGCGCGCAGTCTCCTCAAGCTTTTGCAGCAGTACAAGCCAGATAATGTGGTTATTCTTGGTCCTGCAGCTCCTCCTGTTTCTCGCGTTCAGCGTTCGCATATTCGTAAGATTATTTTAAAGTGCCCAGAGTTTAAGCCGATGTACCAGCTGTGCTCTTCTTTTGATCTGAGTTGGGTTACAAGCACGGTCCTCATGCAGCCGGAATAATAGCCTCATGTTTGTTGTTTGATTTTGAGCCAGTGTTTTTAGTATGATAGAGAATAAGAAGAGTTTGCTTTTAGGGGGATTATGAAAAAGGCTGGATTGCTTGTTTTTTGTATTTTTGTGGGTGTGTCTGCAGTGAGTGCTAGCAATGAGGCTGCGATTTTTGCAGTTTCAGGAGCTGTTGGTGCTGTAGATTCTTTACGTCAGTATGCAGAGAGAAAAAAAGATATAAGAGGCCTTGCAAGGGGAAAAGAGTATGCAGGGTTCTCAGATAGTCTGAGAAAGGGGGCTGACTTTCTCAGTTATGTAAATATGTCGGCTGCTCCTCTCGCTATTGGAGGCTTTTTAGCTTTTAATCCTATGAGTGATAGTAGCGATGACCGTTTTTCTTCCTTGCTTACTACCTTTGTCAGCTCTCTTTATGCTTTGGCTGGAGCGAGTCGTCTTTATAGCTGGGCGAAAGGGAAAAATTTTTCACCACGAGAAGAAAATGCATTTGCAGCCTATTCAAAAAATCTTTTGCCAGAAGAAAAGAAAGAGTTGGGTCGATTGCAAAAACAGCTTACAAAACTGGCACGGGCGTCATTCTTTATGAGAATGATTGGTGAGTTGTCTCGGGTTGGTGCGGTTGCAGGAGAAGAGTCTAATAAAGCCGCGATCTCAGTGCTTCTTCTCTCACCTGTTTTACTTGCAGGACATCATGTTCTTGAGAGAAGAATGAGAAGTAAGATTGCTGCTTACAAGAGAGCTGTTTTAGCAAAGGCAAAAGAGAAGGGGCTCTTGAGTTAGGGGGACTATGAAAAAGATTGTTTTATTTTTGTGTTTGTCTATTGGTTCGGTTTTTGGTGTCGATGCTCCTATTTATGCTTCAGTGGCTCTTGCAACACCCTCGGGTTTATGGGGCTTGTATGACGCACGGTCTGAGTACGTTCAGAGGAAGAAAGAAATAGATGCGCTTTTGAGCGGAAAAAATGTTTCGTTTAAGCATGCACCGATGCGCCGTATGAATAAAATTGTGGTTCCTCTTGTGTATGCGACAGATTTTGTTTCTTCTGGTGCAGCTGACTTTATGAGGACAAAGAGTGTCTCATCCGCTGCCCCAGAAGTATTTCAGGGGCTTCTGCATGTGCCTCTTGTTGTTGCAGAAGCGATGCAGTCCCATAAAGAAAAGAAAAAACTTTCTTTTTCTGATGAACAACAAAAAATTTTTACGGCATATGTAGCAGGCTTTTCACCAGAGGAAAAAAAAGAGTTGGCTCGCTTAAAACAAAAACTTTATAGGTATTTAAAAGTGGCGACAGGTTTAGGTGTGTTGTCTCAGACGTTGAAGGCGCTTTCTCTTGCCGGGACAGCTGTGGCCGGAAGAAGTATGGATTGGCTTGATTATTCTGCTTATGTTATGACGCTTCATTCCTATTTAGGTGTAAAGATATTGCACAATATAGAAAGGTATCGAAGTGAGATTCTTCAACGGGCAGAAGAAAAAAAGCTACTAGCAGAAGAGTAGTGTAGGCAAAAACAAATAAAAAGACTCGGGGTTCTCCCGAGTCTTTTTATTTGTGTGATATATAGAAAAATATCTTAAGCGATAATCATTTCTGTGCGGCAGTTTGGAGCAAGAGCTTCAATGCGAGCTTCACCTTCAAGGTCTGACCATGTGTCAGGAAGGGTTGCTGCGTATGCTGCAGTATGAAGTTTTTCTTCAGGAAGCCCTGCATCAACAAAAACCTGTCTTACAGCGTCAGCTCTTTGTTGAGAGAGTTCGAGATTGTTTTCTTCGCTTGGTACAGGTGCACAGTGACCAGCAAATGTTATTTCTTTGCCGTTAGCGATTTCGCCTTCAGCAATTTTGATGTCGTATTTGAGAGCTTCTTTTTGTGCGTCTGTAAGTTTAGCGCTGTTCATTGCAAACTTTACAGATTCAAGAGGCATTTGGTCTGCATCTTCAGCCCATGCAATAAGCTCAGCAGCTTCTTCGTCGCTCAGTTCTGAGATGTCGTCCCAGAAATCTTCTGGCAGCATGCCGTCTTCAGCAAGCTCTTCACCAAGAATATCTGCAAGCTCTTGGAGCTCTGCAGCTTGTTGGTCGAGTGATTCTTGTTCAGCAGCTAAAGCAGCTTCTTCTGCTGTTGGTTCCGGCTTTTTGTCTTCTTTTGAACAACCCGTTGCAAGCAGTGCACCAGCAACGAGAGCTGAGTAAAAAATTCTTTTCATGATTATGTTCCCTCTGTATACTAAGCGAAAACTTACGGTATAATTATCACACAGTGACAAACGTTATCAGATTTGATCTTTTTTTCCTATAGATTTGATTTCTTGCAAGCAAATGCCGATTCACAGGCGTTTTTTTTATTTTAACGTGTGTCTTTTATACGCTTCTTACTAACAGTCTAAATCTCTTTTGGAGAGCTTTTTTTGAAAAGAATAATGATAAGCAGAGATGCCTGGCAGGTGCGGGCCGCTTTGCTTGATGACGGACACCTTCAAGACATTTATTTTGACGCACATTCTACCGTTGACTTAGAGCGCTCCTTCTTCAAGGGGAAAATTTCCAAGGTTATTCCAGGTTTACAGACTTCGTTTGTTGAAATCGGCCAAGAAAAGGCCGGTTTTTTACACATATCAGAAGTTGATCGTGTTTTAGCGGCAGATCGCATTGCAAAATCGCAGCGCGTTGAGGGTGAAGACTCTCCAACATATGATGTTCGCTCAGTAAAAAAAGTCATGGACATGGCAAAGGTTTTTAAAGAGGGTGAGTACGCACTTGTGCAGGTTATTAAGGAGCCTGTTTATGAAAAAGGTGCAAAGCTTACAACCTGTTTTACGTTGCCAGGCAAGTTCATTGTTCTTATGCCAAACATTGCACAAATTGGTGTTTCTAAAAAAATTGAAAATCGTGATGAGCGTCAGCGCTTGAGAGATGTTTTGCGCAGTGCGCTTCCTAAAGGGATGGGTGCTATTGTCAGAACAACCTCTGAAAATCGTTCGATTCGCGATTTACGAAAAGATGTCGCATTCCTCGTTTCTCTGTGGCACTCCATTCAAAAAAAATTCAAAACGGCCAATGAGGGCGACTGCCTCTTTAATGATCTTCCACTTCCGCTTCGCGTTTTGCGAGAGCATCTTTCTGAAGACATTAAGCAGATCATCGTAAATACAAAACAAGATTATGACTCAGTGAAGGCATATGTAAGCAACCTTATGCCTGAAATGACTGACCGCATTATTCTCTATAAAGATCGCAAGCCGCTGTTTGAAAAATATCGAGTTGAAGAGCAGCTTCATGCAGCGCTTCAGCGAAAAGTGAACCTCAAGTCAGGTGGGACGCTTATTATTGAGTCGACCGAAGCAATGACGGTGATTGACGTTAACACTGGTCGCTTTACCGGTGGCAGCGGTCGTATGGAAGAAACAATTTTAAAGACTAACCTCGAAGCTGCTGAAGAAACTGTTCGACAGCTTCGTTTGCGTAACATTGGCGGACTGATTGTTATCGACTTTATTGATATGGCTTCGCAGGGGCATAGGCAAAAACTTTCAAGCATGCTTGAGAAGCATTTAAAAGAAAAAGACCGTTTCCAGTCTGTGACATTGAAAGTTTCAGAGTTTGGTCTTGTTCAAATGACACGTAAGCGATCAGGAAAAACATTGGTGCAGCAGCTCACACAAGATTGCCCAACATGTCATTCTCTTGGTCATGTACCATCACTTGTTACTATTGCTCATGACTTGTTTAAACAGTGTCGCGACAAAGTAGTTCGTGAAAGGCTTGCGGGACCGTACTTATTTGTACTTTCTGTTGATGTATTCCATCACATGGTTCGTAGCGAATATCAGGCAATTCTTGCTCTTGAAAAAGAACTTGGAAATCGCATTGTGCTTGAGCTCGATACAAAATTAAAAGACGACGAATTCAGAATCGAAAAAGCTACCTAGGGCAATAAAAAAGAAAAATCTTTTTTCGTAGGAAGAGCTTTGCCTTTGTAAGGAGATCATTCTATGGCTGAAAAAATTACGAATATTCTCGATCATTACCCAGACTATGAAGCGACAATTGGGATTGAGGTTCATGTGCAGCTTAAAACAGCCTCAAAAATGTTTTGCTCGTGTCCTACCAGTTTTGGCCAAAAACCAAATACAAATATTTGTCCCGTTTGTGCTGGGCATCCAGGAACGCTTCCTGTGCCAAACCGCAAGGCTGTTGATTATGCAATCATGGCCGGTCTTGCAACCAACTGTGAGATTTCTTCCGAGTCTGATTTTGCTCGTAAGCACTACATGTACCCCGATCTTCCAAAAAACTATCAGATAACGCAGGGTGATATTGCTCTCTGTATGCGTGGGCATGTGCCAACAACAACAATTGATGGCAAAGAGAAGATGGTTGGCCTTACGCGTATTCATATGGAAGAGGATGCTGGTAAAGCTATGCACATGTCTCATGGAAAAAGTTTTGTTGATCTAAACAGAGCGGGAACTCCACTGATCGAGATTGTAAGTGACCCTGATATTTCTAATGCACATGAAGCGCGTAACTATCTTGTAAACCTTCGCAACATTATGCTCTACCTCGGTGTGAGTGATGTAAACATGGAAGAAGGTTCTTTCCGCGCAGACATCAATATTTCGGTAAAGAAAAAAGGTGCGAAAAAGCTTGGAACACGTTGTGAAATTAAAAACGTAAACTCATTTAAGTTTATTGTTCAGGCAATTAACTATGAGATTGAGCGCCAAATTGAAGTGCTTGAAGATGGTGGTGCTGTTGTACAGGCAACTCGCTTGTGGAATGAGAAAGACCAGAAAACTGTTTTCATGCGAGGGAAGAGTGATGCCGATGATTATCGATATTTTACAGATCCCGATCTTCCAATCATCAAGGTTGATTCTGCATGGCTTGAAAGAATCAAGGCACAGATTCCAGAGCTTCCTCTGCAAAAGAAAAACCGCTTGATGCGTGATTACCAAGTTACTGAATATGAAGCCGACATTCTTGTACAAGACCGAGCAATTGCACGCTACTTTGAAGAAGCGGTTCGTTTTTGCGAAGAGCCGAAGTTGGTAACAAACTGGTTGTTGCGTGATGTTCTTGGATATATGAAAGAACATAAAATTGCGATTGAGCAGTTTCCCGTAACAGCTGAATTGTTGGCTGGCCTGATTGATAAGATTAGTGATGGCACAATTAATACAAAAGCTGCGCAAGAAGTATTTACCGCAATGACAAGCACCGGAAAAGATGCTTCTACTCTCATTAAAGAGAAAGGCCTTGAGCAGATGAGCAACTCGGCTCAGCTTCTTGAGATTTGCGAAAAAATCGTGAATGACAATCCAGAGGTTGTTGCACAATATAAGGGCGGAAAAGATCGTATGATTGGGTTCTTTGTTGGGCAAGCTATGAAGGCAACACAAGGTCGCGGTAATCCAAAAATGATAAACGATATCTTTAAAGAGCTGCTTTCTTAAAAAACTTCTCATAAAAAAGAAAAGGGCTATAATCAAAAGCCTTGGTGGCCATGTTTGCAGATCTAGGTCGTTTTGGGAGCAATTCAACCGCATGGCCGCCATTTTTTTATGGAGCTAAAAAACCCAAAGCAACGTGTTTTTCTTATCGGTTCTTGCCAGGTTCTCTGGCGAAAATAAGTTTGTTTTATCTTCGTGATTGGAATGTATACAGAGCTTTATTCAAAGCCTGGTAAAAGTGACGAGAAGAAACGGTAAAGGCGCCTTCTTTGCACGCAAGTGATGCTGCTTCGTTCACAATATCTTTAAGCGCTGCTCCGCTCATTCCCGATGTTTTCGCAACAAGGTCGTCGTATGGTACATCATCAAGAGAAACGCGGGGGAGTTTGTTAACGTACAAAGAAAGGATATCTTTTCGGTCTTGTGTGGTTGGAAGGTTTATTGTGTGTATTTCTGTAAAACGCCCTGGTCGTCTGAGTCGGCGATCAACTTCTCTGGGGCGGTTGGTTGCACCAATAACAATGACATTACTTTCCTTAGAGAAACCATCCATTTTTGTAAGAAGCTTATTCACAGTCTGCATCGATCCTGTTTTTCCACTGATTGCATCGATCTCATCAATAAAAATAATTGCAGGGCTGACCATGCGGGCTTTTTCAAAGAGGTTATCGATCTTTTGTGCGCCTTCACCTAAATATTTGCCATCAAAGTCTGCACCCGATGCATAAAAGACAGGGCAGTCAGCTTCATTTGCAAGGGCTCGCACAAGCATTGTTTTACCAACACCTGGTCGACCCGCCAGCAAAATTCCTTTTGGAGGCTCTACGCCATATTGACGAAGTTTTTCTGGGTGCTTTAAGAAAAAAAGAAGGTCTTTAAATTCTTTTTTTATAGATGAAAGGCCTGCAATATCACTAAATAACACATTGTCGTATTCGGTTGATGAGCTTCCAAACATGCCTGTTTTCATTGCATGGCGTGCGGCTTCAAGAGATGTCGTAAGGTGTTTGTCTTGTAAGGCATGTGCTTCGAGGTCGGCAACGGCGAAATGAACGGCAGAGCTAACTAAAGATTCAAGTTGTGCGCCGCTAAAGCCTTTTGTTTTTTCAACAAGAGTATCTATGCATTTCTCAGAACAGTCTGCTCGTGGAAGACGATCAAGGTAGTGCATAAGGATATCTCGTCTTCCTTTTGCGTTTGGAAGACCAACCGTAATAATTTCAAATCGGTGTGGTGCTTTAAAGGCTGCATCAACTGCCTCAATAGTATTTGTTGCACAGATCACAAGAACCTTTGAGTTGTGATCAAGTTTATTCATTTGGGTTAACAGCTCATTAAGTGTTTGTCGGTATTCCAGAGATCCATTAGAACTGCTTTCATCTCGAGATGTTGCTGCAATTGCATCGACTTCATCAATAAAGATAACGGCAGGAGCTGTTGCCTGAGCTCGTGAGAAGAGATCTCGCACGCGCTGTGCACCTTGTCCAACCCATACTTCTACAAACTCAGAACCTGAGACATTATGGAATGAGTAGCCAAGTTCATTTGCAACTGCTTGTGCAAGAAGTGTTTTTCCTGTGCCGGGAGGGCCTTCAAGAAGGATTCCTTTCTTTGGTCTGCCACCAAACATTTTAAGACGGGTTGGGTTTTTAAGTTGTTCTACAACACCACGAATTGTTGTAACAACTTCATCTTGCCCTCGCACGTCATCGAGGCAGATTTGTGTTTTATCTCGATAGATTGTTTGTTTTCGGGTTTCAGGTAAAACCGAGAGGTCTTTTCCGAGTCCTTCATCTGACTCGTAATATCGTTCTGGTTCATAGACTGCTGGATCATCGGGAAAAGAGTCATATTGCACGAAGATGCCTTGCATGACTTCGTTCAGGTCATCAAGGAAGTGTCCTTGCACAAAACCAAAGGAGCTGCATGCAAGTATAAAAAAGACTGCTAGAGACCGTTGCATGATTCTTATTCCTCCCGATATAGTGAGTCCACGCTGTTGTAGGCGTAGTGAGTGTTTCATTACGAGATAGTCTACTATAGGAAAGCCTATGTTGTAAAACGCGGTTCGTCACTGTTTGACACAGTTGAGACCGGCTGTTAGGTTTCCTGGTTCTTGGGATAGAGATTGTAACAGAGAGGGGTTTAGGATGTTGAGCAATGTATAAAAGAAGAGGCATATATGCCGTGGTTATGTACGCTTTGGTTCTCTTTTCCTCTGGTTGCTACTATCGTCAGCTATCACTCCTTCATCCTCCACGAGAAGGAAGAGATCTTTCTCAAAAAGATGTTACTGTTCGTATCAAAGAATTGCGTGATTTTGAGTGTGCACACTTCTTTGATAGTCGCCTTGTAACCAAAGGCTTACAACCGATTCAGATATATATTCAAAACGATTCCTCTAAGGTTTTTGTGCTTGATGCAACAAAGCTTTCTGTTCCACTTGTTGGAAGACGAGGTGTCAGTGCAAAGGTGTATAAAAACGTTGTAGGACGGTCGGTTGTCTGGTTTATGGGAGTATCACTTTTATGGAAGATTTTTATGCCGGTCTTGATTTTGGATACTTTGTTTTGTGTGCAAGCGAATCAAGATGCTCAGAGAGATATACATAGTGTTTGTGTGCAACCAAAAGATAAAATTGTTATACAGCCCCACAGTCGATTTCACAGGGTTCTTTTTGTACCGAGAGAAAAATATCATCAACACCTCAGTGTAACGCTGCAAGAACAGGGCAATGAAGAGGAACTTGTTTTTACATTTTAGTCTTATGTTGTTGTGCTTAGTGACGGCATCATGTGGAGGCGGCAGTTTGCAAGCATTACGCCAAGTTCCCTTGAAGGCATTTCAGTCACAAACATCGTCACGCTCGTTAACGGTGCGCGGACGACTCTGTTCATATGATGAGATCAGAAAAAGCTTTTCATGCTACGAAGACTTCTTTCATTATTACTATCTACTTCACCTGCGGTGTGAGAATAAGAGTTTTGCGCGCTATGCATTTATTGCTGATCATCAAGCGTTTTTTATCCCACCCGTCTTTACCTTAAAGAAATATACGCAGAGTAGTGTTGGCATGATTGGTGGTGCCATTTCGTGGGTAACAACATTTTTGCTTTTACCTTTTTATGTCATCAATGCTGCAAAGAGTACATTTGAAAACCCGTATCCCGTTGATATTGGAAAAGAGCATTCTATTTTAATACCACGCAACTTTGCGCTTATTACAGGAGCATATTTTGGAATAGCTTTTGGTCCCTTTTTAGGGGGGATGCTTTTGCAAAAACATCGAAGCAATGCAAACTTTAGAAAAGCGCAGCGCAGTATTGTTTCGCAAGGAGAGCAAGTGTCGATTGCGCCCTATAAGCACACAGATATCCTTGTCATGATTCCTCGCGCATCTTTTACCGAAAAGGTTTCGATATCTCTTTACAACTATCATACAAAAAAGAGAGAGCGCTACATGCTCAAACTTTGTCACCAGAAATAGGGAGTTTTTATGCAGAGCAGAGGCCTTTTTCTTATTTTTCTCTTCTTTCTTTCCGGTTGCGGTAAGTTGCCTCTTGTGAGAGTAAAAAAGCATCTTTTTTCATCACCTCTCATGACACAAACAAAAAAAAGTGGCAGCGTTGCTTTGGGTCTTAAGCTTTTATCTGATCCGGAAGTTTCTGAGTTTTTCTGCAAGAGTTGGAGCTTGAAAAAATCGTATCACGTGCTCTATGTCAGAAGTTATAACGCCGCACGTTTTTCTCAGACAGTTACCGTTTCAGGTGTTGATGTTGCGCAGCAAGAAGACGTAAGAGATTTCTTTCAGCCAACAAATACGGCAACATCGGTATTGATGGGTGTTGTAAGTGGCTGCATAGGCGTGGGAACAACTCTTCTTGGGTTTCATGAGGGAGCTAGCATGTTCCTTTCTTTTGCTGCCGGACTTGGGCTTGGAAAATTGTATGTCTACCTTTCTGGAGAAGAAGCATATAAGCAGCTTGCACAAAAAAATATTGTTTATGATAAGAAGGCAAAAGGGGCGCTTGTCTGCTTACAGCCACGGCACAAAGCTGATCACTTTATTTTTGTCCGCAAGTCGTTAATACCACCAGAAAATATTATTTTTACATGTGTACAGAGCAATCAAAAACAAGGTCGGGTTGTAGAAGAAATAACGTTTTCATTTGAAAAAATATTTGGCCTTTCGGCTTGAGGAATAAAAGGACCTTTTACAGAGAAGATATGAAATGATTGAAAGACTTACAGGAACGGTGTGCGTTCAAGAAGAAAAACACATTGTACTTATGGTGCACGGTATTGGTTTTCACGTAGCTGTTTGTGACCCCTCTTCGTTTTCTCTAAATCAAGAGGTGACGGTATATACTTTTGTTCATTACACCCAAGATAAGGGAATCAGCTTCTTTGGTTTTGCAGACGAGTTTTCTCGACTTATCTTTACGCACATTATTAGTTGCCCAAAAATTGGTCCGAGCATTGCTCTTTCTTTGCTTCGTCAGTGTTCTCCCGCTGACTTTGTTCAAATAATTACGTCACAAAATGAGGCGGCGCTTTCTGGATTTTCTGGTATTGGACCAAAAAAAGCAGAGCAGATAGTGGTGAGTCTGAAGGGGCCGATTGGCAAGCTCGTTTCGAGTGGAAAGCTCTCCGACATAGCACAGGGGTGTGATGAACTTGCAGTCTGGCAGCATGTGAGTGATGCGCTTTCTTCTTTGCATTACTCAAAGCAGGAAATTGCATCGGCTATTGCGCATATCCGTGAAACAGGAGGAAGCGATAGCGCCCACATGCGAGTTGATGTTCTTTTGCGTAAGGCTCTTGGTTTTTTAGCGCAAGGTGCTGATGAGCGTTAGCCCTGTTTTTCTCTTTGGTATTTTTGGTATGCATCTCCTCCGATATCTACCAGTTTTTTTCCAATAAGAAAGAGAGTAAGGCCATAGCCAATTGTGGAAGCGATTTCTCCATATTTTTCCCAAAAAGTTCGATCGTCAGCGCACAAAAAATTCTCAACAGGCGCAAGCTTGTCTTCAAGTTCATAAAGCTCTGCTTCGAGGCTTTTCATTTTTAGCTCGTATTCACTAGAGAGCCTTTGTTGTTCTTCAGGAGAAAGCATGTTGAATGTGTTTTGTACCAAGTAGAATTTATTGTGTATTGCAAGAATATCTAAGACGATGTTGTATCGGTGTGTAATCATCTTTTCCACTCTTATAAACGCGTTATGTTTAAAGGGTTTTGCATCACAGATTGTTGCAAGTTTTCTGTAGCGAACCAAGTGGTCAAGGATTGTTCGCTGATAGGCTTGTGAGCGATCATTGCCTGTTTTGGGGTCGATGCTTCCAAGCTTATCAATGAAGGTTTCAATTGCTGCGATATGCTTTTTTGTAAGATGTTCTTGTTTTTTGAGGGCTCGTTGAATGCGTCGAGCTTCTTGGTATGCAACGTGGTACGATGCAATATCTGTAAAGATATCAGCGCGGGCGTGATCGTGTGTGTCAGCCTGGTCGCCAGCAACAAGAGAAAGTGTGTGTAAAAGTCCTAAGACAGTAAGTAAATGCAATAATTTCATGCCCAAAATTATAGCATGATTTTCACTGTTCTACTAATGAGAATCAGCAAAAGAAGACTTTGCCTCTAATCAAGCATCTCAAGCATGAATTCGCTTGCAAGAAGCTGTTGAATAAAAGAAAAGAGTCCAATTTTTTTCGCCCTAAATGCTTTGTCTTGAGCAGAATGGAGTGTTTTTCTTACTTCGAGCATGTAGGTATCAACATCTTCATCAATTTTATCAATTGCTTCTTTGTATGCTTTTTTAAAGCTTGGGTCGTGCGTAGCTTCTTTTGCAGCACGGAGTTGTTTTACATCATCTTCCATTCGGTTGAAAACGCCTGCGATTGTGGCAATGCCTGCAGGTATTTTTGCATCGCGGTGCTTTTGAGCAAAAGCTTCTTCTCTTTCTTTTTTTGTTTTTTCTAGTTCCTTAATGAGAGGGACATCTGGTGTCCAACCGAAAAATGACAAAATTTTGCGTCCCCATCGGGCAATGAATGACTCTCCGCTGAGTGAAGGCAGATAGCTTGTAATTTTTTTCCATGTCTTTGCAAACCAACCTATTTCTTGAGCGCGAGGCTTCTCTGGTTCTGCTTGTTTTTCGGGAGCAGCTTCGATGTCATCTTCTGGCGAGACAACTCTTGTTTCTGCAACTTCCATAGCAGGTTGGTCCTGTGTAACTACCTGTTCTTGCGTTGTCGTTGTATGTACATCTTGTGGTGCAGCTTCGTTTTGTGCGCAACGGATGCCAGAAGAAAGGGAGAGGGCAGATAAAAAGAGAATGAGAGTGTAGTACATAGTAAAGGATCCTTAGACTTAGAAAGAAGGCCGGTAAAACGGTGATATTTTGTGACAAGATCGTTCAGCAAGTCAATGCATTGAAAAACTTAGGCGTATCAAGAGGTGTTGGTGTTTGTATGTGCTAAAACTGTGTTGACTGTTTGCCTTGGGACATAGATACTGTCTCGTTTCTTATTTTTACAGGGGGTTTTATGAAAAAGAGGGTGCTATACGCATTTTTTATTAGTTTGTTCTTCTTGCACGCCTCATTGTTTTGTGCCGATGAGGGGTACGCAGAGTCTAAGTCGTGTGATGCAGAAGAAGGTGATTACTACGAAGATCTAAAAAGACGCCTTGAGGCTGGTGATCCGATCGACTATGAGGCAGAACTGAGTACATTGCGCGAAGGTTTTCATAAGAAAAATGGACGAGAGGTAACGGTTTTTGCAGATATTGTCCTTAAGTATTCCGGTTTACCAGAAGATCAGCTGGCCCCTTTGGCTTGGGCACGCAAAACAGAGTGTGATTGTTGGCTTCTGCGAGGGCTGTTTTATCATTATGGTTATGGTGGTATTGATATAGATAAAAAGGAAGCCATAGTTAGTTATGCTACTTCTTTTTTCGAGACTAAATCGGCGAGGGGGCTGCAGTACTTAGTAACCATAAATCCAAAAAATTGTTGCTACAGGGTTCGCTATGGCAGAAGTGGCGGACTTTTTCGGTTAAAAATTGGTGCTGATTATCCAACGCATGAGGAAAGGGGTAGGCTTCTTTTTGAAGGAGAGAAGATAGTGGCAATTTTCTCTGTCCCAATCATCAATGATCCTGATAGCAGGATGCAGCGGTATCTCGTGGCAATGACAGGTCCTTATGCCAGCCTTGAGGAGTATGAGGCGACAACATCACAACACAGATAGGTCTACGTTTTTTATTTTTTTACAGGGGGTTTTTATGAAAAAAAGGGTGCTATACGCATTGTTTATTGGTTTGTTCTTCTTGCACGGTTCATTGTTTTGTGCTGATGAGAGAGTTGAAAAGAGTGATAATGATAAAAGTAGTCAAGCGGATGCTCGTTATCGTGCTTTAGAGGGGATTTTTCAGAGAGGGCGAAAGTTTTTAGATGAGGGGAACGTTCAAGAAGCTTTGTATCATATAAGGATTGCTGCCGAAGGGAAGCATGTGCTTGCGTCGCTTGCATATGGTCATTTATATGTTGCTGATGGCCTTCGAGAAGAGGGTGTAGGAGATTTGCGGAAAAAGGTTGTCGAATTTTTATGGTTTGCTTACTCGCAGGGGTGCAAGGATGCGTGTTCATACCTTGGCGATCTTTATTATGGCAAAGATGCAGAGGGTTCTTCTGTGGACTATAACACGGCTGTAACCCTTCTAAAAGAAGGTTTTGAGTCCAATAATAGGGTGGCAATATGGGCACTAGCGGAAGCTGTGCTAATTCATTCCGGCTTATCTAGAGAGGAGTTGATGCCACTGAAATGGGCGCGTCATAAGGGTCTGGATGCGTGGTTTTTTCGCGGCTTGTTTCATCAGTATGGCTATGGTGTTATTGATGTTGATGAAGAAGCGGCCTTCAATGAGTTCGCGCGTTCGTATGTGGAGGGAGGAGGCTCTCTTGAGGCGCTCTCTCACTTGGCTACTCTAAGCCCTTCTGGTGATAGGTACGCTCTTAAGAATAGTGATGGTTCTTTTTCTACGTTTTTACTGGTTCCTGATAAGCCAACCAGTGAGGAAAAGGGTCGAGCGATTTTTAAGGGTGAGGAGGTAAAGAGAATATTTTTTCTTATGAGCAATAAGTCTCGCTATTTTGCAACGCAGCCTGTGCGCCATGCCGGTGTGGGAGCATGCGAGAGGGCGATACTTCCAATGGCTCCAGCACAAATTAAGGTGAATGTAAGGCGACAGCCTCTCCCACACGAACATACGTTTCACGGCCGTGCCGACTGTGCGTAAGAATATCTGAGCGAACGGTAAGTGTGTTTGGTGGTGCAAGAAGGACAACAAGTGATCCTCCAAAAGCAAAGTAGCCCATTTCATGGCCTTTTATGTGGTAGTTTCGCTGTGGCTTATATGTCATAGCGACGCTTCCAACAGCAAGTGAACCTACCGCAGAAAAAAATAGTTTTGTTTGTTGGGGTATTGAAAGGACGCAGCTAATACGATGGTTTTTCATAAGTGGGTTGGTTGTGTTGTATGCCAGAGGTTGTACGGAGTTGAATGATGCGCCTTGTTGTGTGGTGCAAGAAATTTCACCAGAGCACGGAAAATGGAACCGATGGTAATCATCGACAGATAGTCTGAATAAAAACAGCGTTCCACCTTTAAAGAGGGATACAAGCTCTTTGCTTTCGAGGAATGATGCGCAATCAAAGGCGTGCTTTTTGGCATAGAATGTTGTGGTTTCAGAGAGGTTTTCAATAACAAGCAGTTTGCTGTCGCATGGGCTTGTTATGCTTTGATTGCGTGTATCAATTGGTCGAGAATCTTTTTTTAGTTTTCGTGTAAAAAAATCATTAAACGAAGTGAAATGTTCGAGTGGTTTTTCTATTTCGTCCGTGGGTATAGAAAAGCGCCGTATAAAGCGAGGAATGAGACGTGCGCTTAGTCGACTCGTGTAGAGCACGCGGATCAGTCGGTTTACCCATCCGCTTGTTATGAGAGGTCGTACAAGGCGTCCGAACCAAGAAGCGTATAAAAGCCGCATAATGCGCGGGGCGTAGTAGTGCTCTTTGGTAAGTACACCATCTTTGTAATAGAAGGTTTCGGTAGCTTTTTTGTGCGATGACATCTCTGTATATGACTGCTTATTGAGGTGTGAGCCAGTATCGTTCTTCAAATGTTTGGATGGTGTAGTCAGAAAGTGATCGCATTAAAAGAGAGAGGTTGTTCTCGAGGCTGTCTTCAAGTGTTGGGAAGAACTCTTCAAGCAAACCAAAGCGGTCAGACTCTTGCTCAAATGCTTCAGCAACAAATTGAACTTGATCTTCTAGTGTTCCGAGTTTTTGGCACTGTGTAAGGTAGAATGATGTTGTTGGCACACTTGCACGTGTTTCTTTGAAGGGGAGAAGGTGAATGATGAGCGCAAATCTGCTTGCAACAGCTTCTCGGTCACTTACTCGAACATGTGGTTTTTCAGAACTCAGGCGACTGTATGTAAGGTGCATCGCATCAAGAAGTGAATGCAGTATTTCCATAAGGTCGTGACTTTGTTCAAGGAAGGTGTCTTGAGGAAGTGCATGTTCAAATTCTTGGCATGCACGGGCTGCTGCTTTGCACATCCATGATTGTTGTTTGCACAGTCTTCCATGCGCAGCAGAGAAGGTAAGCGGTTTGTCGTGGTTGACGACAAGCAATGTTTGTGTGTCTTGGTGGAAGTGGGCGATTGCTTCATTAATGTGTTGTGATGCGTAAGTGTGAAGCTGATCAAAAATATCTGCAATAAGCGGTTGTCCTGTTTTTCTTGCTCTGAGCAGGTCATGTATTTCAATGCCGAGGTCGACATGGGCATCAGACGTGTTTTCTTTTTGGTCTGCTGCGCTAAAGAGGCTGTAAAGTGTTGGGCTTGAGAGTTGAAGCTGTGCAAGTTCTCCTCGCTCTTGTGCGGTTTTATAGATTGTTCTGATCACGCCAATGAGGTCGTTTATGTATGTATCTATGCGGATGTTTCGGTATTGTTTATCTGCAAGGTCTGACATAAGAAGCATTGTGTTACAAAAGAGCTTCATAGTTTGCTGAAACGGCTTTTGTGATGCATCAGACATAAAGTGATCTGCAAAGTATTCGTAGTAAGAGACAAGGTCTGCGCATACACCACCAAGAGGGCCATGCGTTACTTCGTCATCAGTTTCAAGTCCGGACGGAAGCTTTTGGAAAAGAGGAAAACTGTCTTGCAAGAGAAGAGGAGTACCTTCTTGTTGAGACGGTGTATTGAGGTCTGCCTGCATGCTTTGTTCTGGGTTGAGTGTGGTGTCATCTGGTCGTCTATTGTGACCGCATACATAGGTATACGAAATAAGGAGGCACAAAACGAGAAGAGAGCGGTTGCTTTTCATGGTAGATCTTCCTTTCAAGAACCAAAAAATAAGAGTATGCCTGTGATTGTACAAGAGTGATTTTTTGTTTTACAAGACTTCCTTTTCAATACAAAAAACAGTTGGCACTCTCAGACAAAGAGAGTTGTTTTTTTAAAAATCATTTTTTCTATATGTATGAAAAGGTTGCACGGTTTTTTCCCTCATTATGGGTGCAAATGGGCACATTATATTCTCTCCGGAACAAAGAAAAAATCTGCTTGATTAGGTTGGCTTGGGCGTCTAACCTAAAAAAAAGAAATGACAGAGATATATAAGTATTTTATTCGAATTAAAGGGGTTTTTTGTGAAAGATTTGCAGCAAAAACATCAGCATAATACGCAGTCGAACGCATCTTTTGAGCATGTTGGTGTCTTGAGTTCGTTTACGGTTGTAAAGCGGAGTGAAGAAAAACAATCGTTCTCTATTGGAAAAATAAAAAACCTTTTGCAGCACGCATGTCGAGGAGTTGAAGACCTTATCGATACGCAGGCAATTCTTAAGGAACTGGAAAAGAATATTTATACGGGCATTACCACACAAGAGCTTGAAAAAGCAGTGATCCTCTCCAGTTTGCCATTCATTGAACAAGACCCTGCCTATGGCGTGGTTGCAAAGCGCCTCCTTCTTGCTTCTTTATACAAAGAAGTTTTTGAAAGTTCTTCGAATGAAGAGACAAGAGAGCTTTTTTATAAACAGGGTTTTGGGGGGTATCTCAAGCAAGGTGTTGAGGCAAAAGTTGTTGATGAGCGCCTGGTGAATGAGTTTGATGTTGCGCGTCTTGCAGCATTCATCAAACCGGAGCGAGATCAAGATTTTACCTATATGGGTATGCAGACAATTTATGAAAAATACCTTCTCCAAGTACGAGGTAAACGCATTGAGTTGCCGCAATATTTTTGGATGCGCATAGCAATGGGTGTTGCGCTCGGAGAAAACGCTGAAGAGCGAACAGAGAAAGCATGTCAGTTTTATGAGCTTATCTCTCAGTTTCGCTTTGTTCCCGGAACGCCAACACTTCTTCACGCCGGCACAACGCGTCCGCAACTCAGCTCGTGTTATATCACGATGGTTGAAGATGACCTTGAGCATATTTTTAAGTGTTTGGGAGATAATGCACAGTTGTCTAAGTACTCTGGAGGGGTGGCAAATGATTGGACAAGCATGCGAGCAACGGGGTCATTAATTAAGAGTATCGATGTTCATAGCCAGGGCGTTGTGCCGTTTCTTAAGTTAGTGAATGACGTGACTGCGGTGATTAACCGAAGTGGAAAGCGTCGCGGTGCAACGTGTGTATACCTTGAGACATGGCATCTTGATATAGAAGACTTTCTTGATCTGCGTCGTAACACAGGAGATGAGCGAAGACGTGCGCATGACATTAACACCGCAAACTGGGTGCCAGACCTCTTTATGAAGCGGGTTGAGCGAGATGCTGACTGGACGTTGTTTTCTCCAAGTGATGTAACAGACTTACATGATTTATATGGAGCAGCATTTGAAGAGCGATACCACTATTATGAGCAGCTTGCTGCAGACGGTGCACTTACACAGTACAAAACAATTTCAGCAAAAAAATTGTGGAAAAAGATGCTCACACGTCTTTTTGAAACAGGTCATCCGTGGATGACATTTAAAGATGCGTTTAACGTTCGTTCTCCACAAGACCACGCAGGCGTCATTCATAGCACAAACTTGTGCACAGAAATTGGTCTGAATACATCAGCAGAAGAGACAGCTGTTTGTAACCTTGGTTCTGTAAATCTTGCACAGCACATTTCTGACGGTGCGTTGAACGAAGAAAAACTTTCAGAAACAATAACGCTTGCGATGAATATGCTCGATAACGTTGTCGACGTTAACTTCTACCCAACAAAAGAGGCACAGGTTGCCAACATGCGTCACAGACCAGTTGGTCTTGGCATGATGGGTTTGCAGGATGCAATTTTTAAGTGTGGGCTGTCGTTTGGCGACGAAAAAGCTCGCCAGTTTTGTGATGAGGTGATGGAGACGGTTTCTTACTATGCGATTTATGGTTCTTCGCTTTTGGCGAAAAAGCGTGGAGCATATCAGTCGTACAAGGGTTCTAAGTGGGATCGCAATATTTTCCCTGTCGATACACTTGATTTGCTTGAGCAAGAGCGCGGCGAGCCGATTTTGGTTGATCGAACAGAGCGTAAAGATTGGTCGATTGTGCGCGAACATGTGAAAAAGTATGGCATGAGAAATTCTAATACAATGGCGATTGCGCCAACGGCAACGATTGCAAATATTTCTGGCTGCATGCCATGCATTGAGCCGATGTACAAAAATCTCTATGTAAAAGCGAACCAACAAGGTGAGTTTACGGTCATTAACACATTCCTTGTGCAAGATTTAAAAGATCGTGGCTTATGGACCCAGGACATTAAGCAAAAGCTGAAGTACTATGACGGCTCGATTCAAAATATTGCAGAGATCCCAGACGAGTTGAAGCGTAAGCACGTAACGGCGTTTGAAATAGACCCAGAATGGCTTATTGAGCTTGCGGCAGTTCGCTCTAAGTGGCTTGACCAAAGTCAGTCTCACAACGTTTTTATGCAGGGCGTTTCAGGTAAAAAACTGAACGACACCTATTTTAGAGCATGGCGATCAGGTATGAAGAGCACGTACTACTTGCGCTCGCTGGGTGCAACTCAGATTGAAAAATCGACGCTCGATGCAAAAAAGTTTGGATTTACACAAAAGCGTGAATACAAAAATCTTGATTCGACAAAAACAGAAAGTGACAGCATGCTTGGCACGGTAAAGGCATGCAGCATAGAAAACCCAGATTGTGAATCTTGTCAGTAGGAGAAAACGATGGCACTTATCCCTCTTGGAGATACCTCAAAACATACCGATCCAAATAAAATTTTACCGATGTCATATATGTGGGCACGCCAGCACTACAAAGATGGCATTGCCAACAACTGGACGCCTGAAGAAGTTTCTATGCAGGCTGACATTGAGCAGTGGAAATCAAATACTGCTTTGACAGAAAGTGAGCGCCGCCTCATTTTGTGGAACCTTGGTTTCTTTTCAACTGCTGAGTCGTTAACGGCAAATAATATTGTTTTAGCGGTGTATCGAAATATTGCTAATCCAGAGTGCCGCCAATACATGTTGCGTCAGGCGTTTGAAGAAGCAATACACACAGATACATTCATTTATTGCTGCGATAGCCTTGGTTTAGATCCCGATGAGATTTACACCATGTACGAAACGATTCCTTCTATTCATGCCAAAGACCAGTTTGTCATTGATCTGACAAAAGAGCTGCTTGATCCTACCTATAAGGTGGAAACAATTGCTGATGTGCAGCAGTTTGTCCGCAACCTGATTGGGTACTACGTAATTATGGAAGGCATTTTCTTTTACGCTGGCTTTGCAATGATGCTTGCGCTTAAGCGGCAAGGGAAGATGATCGGTATAGGCGAGCAGTTTGAGTACATCATGCGTGATGAAAGTATTCACCTTGCATTTGGGTGTGATGTTATTAACACGCTTAAAGCAGAGCATCCTGAGATTTGGACAGAAGCTTTCAAGGCAGAAATTACCGATCTTATTAAGCAAGCTGTTGTGCATGAGGGCAACTACGCGCTTGATGCATGTCCGAACGGGATGTTGGGTATTAATGCAGAGCAGTTTATTAACTATGTAAAGCACATAGCAGATCGACGCTTAATGCGCATTGGTCTTGACCAGGTGTACCACCAAGAAAATCCATTTCCATGGCTTGCTCAATCAACAGATCTTCAGAAAGAGAAAAACTTCTTTGAAACACGTGTTACCGAGTACCAAAGTGCTGGTAACCTTGATATGAGCGACTTCTAAGCTTCTTTTTTCTTGTATCACAGAGGGCCTTGCTAGCAGGGCCCTCTCTTTTTCCGTGTTAGATAAGGAAACCCTCCTCAAGCTAGGAGTGGGTGTTAACTAGCCGGAGGAGGGTGTGTTTGGAGCCACGTTATGCAAGAAATATCTCCAGGCAGGCGAGACAGAGACAACCAATGCAATCCTATTAAAAGCACACAGACGTACCGGTGGGTAAAGCTGTATGCCGGTTTGCGGTATACGCTTGCCTGGAGAAAGTTTGTAAACGGGTGTTCTAAGGAGAAAGTAGTGTGATGCTCACCTGTGATGTGTGGGGAGGTTTTTTGTGAGCACAGAAATCAGTTTTTATGGAAAAAAACGGGTGTTTGTTCATGGTAGCCTTTGTTTTGTTTTTGATACACTTCTAAATGGGGCATGTATCCCATATGTTGCGCGCAGAGTGCCATATGGGTGTCTCAGTTGTCAAGGGGTAATACAGTTTTTTGTAAAACTTTTCACTGTCGAAACTGTTTTAGGCTGGTGCAGTAGGCTTTTGGTGTTTAGAAAAAAATATTTTCCTGCTTCAGAATCTCTTTCTTAATAGAAATTCCCCATCGAAATCCTCCGAGTGACCCATCTTTTCTTATCACACGATGGCAAGGAATGAGGTAGCTGATGGGGTTGCGGCCAACGGCATTTGCTACGGCTCGTACGCTTTGAGGTTTGCCAATGTGTTGTGCAATGTCGGTATATGTAGCGCTCGATCCCTGTGGAATGAGAAGAAGGGCTTGCCACACTTTCATTTGAAAGGGCGTTCCTTGGGGGGCAAGTGGTGGAGGTGTTGGCGTAAAGATCTGTTGTGTGAGGTGAGCAAGTGCCTTGTCGTTTCTTATAAGGGTGTTGGTCTTCAGTTGTTTTGCTGCCTGTGCAAGTGCTTCTTGCTCAGTTATGTGCTGTATAAAGTAAAGAGCTGTTATGTGTGTTGTTGTTCCCGCAACAAAGATGCGACCAAAGGGAGAGGTTGCAAAAGAGAAGTAGGTAGCATTCATAGTGGTCCTTGTGTCGTATTCTTAACAAAGCGTTGTTTTGAGCGCAGTGTCTTGATTTAAGTCATGTCTCATTATACATTTATAATATGATTTGAGCACAAAGGGGAAATATGAAAGATTCTGTATTTATTGGTCGAGAAAAAGAACTTGAGCGCTTAGAGGCTCTTTATAAAAAAGATATGCCCTGTTTAGCTGTTATCAAGGGGCGGCGAAGGGTTGGTAAGAGTCGTTTAATTGAGTTTTTTGCCTCAAAACACGATGAAGGTATGTTTTGGAGTTTTTCCGGTCTTGCGCCGCAGGAGGGAGTGAGCGCACAAGAACAGAGAGACCACTTTGCGCGCCAACTTGCGACTTTTTTAAAGATGCCGGCATTTACGTTTCAGGACTGGACTGATGCGTTTGAATGTTTGGGGCATCATATCAAACCGGGTGACATTCTTTTGCTAGATGAAATCTCGTGGATGGGGTCCAAGGATCCAAGTTTCATACCAAAGCTCAAGGCATGGTGGGACAAGCAGAAGGATTCGATAGTTGCTGTGTTTTGTGGGTCTGTATCGACATGGATTGAAGAAAATATCTTAAAAAGCACAGCTTTTTTTGGTCGCATTAATCTGACAATTACATTGGACCCGCTTCCTATTCCTGAGGCATATGAGCTGCTGCGTCTATCAGGGTTTCAGGCTTCTGATTATGATGCGTACCGACTCCTTTGTGTTTTAGGTGGTATTCCATGGTACTTACGGCAAATTGAGCCAGGGCAGACAGTTGATGCTTTGCTTAAGCGATTGTGCTTTGAAAAGGATGGTCTTTTAGTGCTTGAGTTTGATCGTATTTTTCACGATGTATTCAATGGTAAGGGAACATCATATAAAAAAATATTGAGCAGCCTTAAGGACGGTATGAAGACTTTGGCTGATATACGTCAGGCTGAGGGTTTTGCGCAGAGTGGAACGTTGAGCACTCTGATGGAACATTTAATTGTTGCTGGTTTTGTGCAAAAGCAAAATCTTTGGTCGTTCAAAACTAATAAACTTTTAAAGCAGAGTTTGTATCGCATTTGTGACCCTTACATGCGGTTTTACCTTAAGTTGATAGAGCCGCAAAGAAATAAGATAGATGTAGATGGTTTTCAAGGTACAGCACTCGCAAGTTTGCCTGGATTTGAGGCTCATATGGGTTTACAGCTTGAGCAGTTGCTTTTGCAAAACAGAAATCTAGTGCTTAAGGCAATTGGGGTTAATCTTGCAGATGTGATATCGAGTGGTCCTTTTCGTCAGTCTAAAACAACAACAAAGGCTGGTTGTCAGATAGATTTTCTTGTGCAGACAACAACAAGAAACCTTTTTGTCTGTGAATTTAAGTTTAAGCGTCGTGAGCTAGGAAGCGAAATTGTGCAGCAGATGCAGGAGAAGATTAAGGCTCTTAAGGTGCCAAGAGGGTTTGCGGTGATTCCTGTTTTGTTTCACCTTGGTGGAGTATCTGCTCATGTAGAGACAAGCGGCTACTTCTATCGAGTAGTTGATATAGCAGACTTCTTGAAAAGGTGAGTATGATTTTTAGTTTTGACGATGTAATCCGTTTTCAAAAAGAGTTGTTTGATGCTTGCTCATATTCCACAGAGAGTTTTCAAAGAGAGAGTGAAAGCGTGAACTACTACCCGTGCTTCTTTCTTTTAAATGGCAAACATGTTCGTTTGAGGGTTGCTCGTGCGACACCTGCAAAAACAGGGCAGTTTGTTACCTTGTGGAAGAGGGGCAAAGATCAGAAAGCACTGCCTTTTGACTGTGTAGATGAAGTAGATTTTCTTGTTGTCGTTATGTGTACCGGTAAAAAAATAGGGCAGTTCGTGTTTCCTAAGCGTGTGCTGATAGATAAAAACATTCTTTCTGTAGGCGAAAAAGGGGCAAGTTAGGTTTTCGTGTATATGCACCATGGGATAGGGTGACAAGCTTACAGGCTGCCAAAACCAAGCAGTGGCAAATTGACTATTTTGTTGAAACAACATCGCTGAATTCAGAGCGTATTGAGAGGGTGAAAAGCCTGTTTGAATAGGTGTTATGTTCATTTAATGACGATTTGTTGGCATAACTTGAAAATTATTCACAACTAATATTGAGCGCGTATTATGCCAACAAAATTTTGTTTTTTATTCTTCTTGTTCAGGCTTTTGATTGAGCATTTCTTTTATGGCTTGAGTAACTTCTGGTGTGACTTTTGCAAGAGGTTTTTGTGTGTATTCAAGGCCTTCTCCCCCGTAGTCATTGTCTGTTGCAACAAATAATATCCTTGGAGGAGCAATGTCATCACACACTTCATCTAGTTTGTCTCCGCGGGAACCTTTTTGAGAATCTTTTTCTGCACCGCGTGTGGCGGCTTCAAAGATTTCATCGATAGTTCCATAGTTAAAGCCGAGAGAGACGATGATAGTTGGGTCTTGTGTGTCTACAGAGTTGATTACCCTTGTTGGTATGCCAAAAAAATCGGTTGTATAGCCGTACGTATGCTTCTTAATGTTTCCACCTGGTAGGTGAGCTTCCTGGAAATCTTCAAATGTTTTTCCTGGTTTAAGTTTTCTTTGCAAGATTGAAATAACGCAGGGGGTTTTGCTTCGGTAGCTCATACAATTTCCTTTTGTTGTGTTGAGGAAGGGGAGCTGCTTTATGGAGGAGAGAGAGGGATTCGAACCCTCGGTACCGATTACTCGGTACAATCGCTTTCGAGGCGACCGCCTTCGACCACTCAGCCATCCCTCCATACACATCTGAAAGGGCAAAAGTCTACTGAAGGCTGTATGAAAAGTAAACTGGCGTTTTTCGCTATTTTACAAGCGCTATGCTAAGCTTGCCGCCTTTGAAAATTGTTTTCTTGTTGGACAACATAAAAGAGGGAGTTTTTCTATGCAAAAAGGAGCAATAAGCATGAAAAAACGTGAGGTGATGCCGAAAGTTTTTGTTTTCGATATTCACGGAGTTTTGGTGCGTAGAGAAACGGCAAAACAGTTTTTGCATTTTCTAAAACAGAAAGCGGAACGAGATCAGCGCATTGATTTGGCATGGGCAGGGAATGTTCCTGCGCTTATGAATGGGCTTTTATATAAGCATTGCCCTGTGTGTTCTTTTGAGAGGTGCCAGTATGCGGGCGCGAGTGAAAAAGTTTCCCACCTTGCAACAGAGGTATGCGCAGGTGCGCTTTCGTTTGAAGAGATGAAAGTTGGCATAACGAAGATGCTTACGCACTTGGTTGAGTGTGCTCCCAGTGTTCGCATTATTCTTGATTACTATGCAGAATTTATTACGCAGCCAGCGCAGCTCGTTGCAACCACGCAAACGATACCTCTTGGCGAGCAATTACTTCAGCATCTTCATAAGTCATATGGGCCGGAGTCGTTATTTCTTTTATCTAATGCGTCAACCCAGCTGTACAAAGGGTATCTGACGCGGTTTCCTCATATTTTTGACACCGTACCACAAGAGCATGTTGTTCTTTCCAGTGAGGTTGGTTCAACAAAGCCGGGCAAAGATGTATTCAAGCTCTTGCTTGATAGATACAACTATCAGCCTGAAGAGTGTTTTTTAATTGATGATATGCAGAGCAATATTGAAATGGCGCAATTGCTTGGTATGCAGTCAGTGCTTTTTTCAGAAGCAGAAACAGAAGAAATGAAGCTCTTTTTTGCGCGTATTGGTTTTACTCATAAAAAAGAAGAGGAGTCGTCTCCTCATGCTGAGCAACAAAAAGGAAATGTCTATGAGTAATGTGCAGGCGGTTATCCTTGCCGCGGGAAAATCGACACGCTTTGGAACAGGAACAACCAAGCAGCTTGCACAACTGTGTGGCAAAGAGATGGTTTTGTACCCAGTGCAAGCAGCTCGTCAGTGCGGCTTTCACACAACAGTTGTGGTTGGTTCTCAGGCGCAAGAGGTTGAAAAGGTTGTCTCTTCATATGATAGGGCTGTGCAGTGTGTGCTGCAGGCTGAGCAAAAAGGAACGGGACATGCGCTTGTCTGTGCAAAAAATCTTCTTGATAAAGAACATGTGCTTGTGATGAATGGCGATATGCCACTTATTACACAAGGCCTTCTCGAGAAAGTTGTTGCTCGCCACAAAGAAGAAAAAAGCTCGTTAACCTTATGCTCTATGACGCTTGATAATCCGGGAAGATACGGACGTGTTATTGAAAATAGTACTGGTGGGTACCGTGTTGTTGAAGAGCAAGATTGCGAAACGTCTGAAGAACGCAGTACTAAGTGCGTGAATGTTGGTTTGTATGTTTTGAAAAAAGATTTTCTCTTGAACGCTCTCTCTCATCTTCAGGCAAGCAGTAAAACCGGTGAGGTATATATAACCGACTTGGTAGCTCGTGCAGAGCAAAATGTAACCGTCTATCAGATAGAAAACGTTGAAGGCATGGGTGTTAATACCCTCAAGGAGTTGAGCATTGTTGATGCGATCTTGCAAAAGAGGATCAAAGATTTTTGGATGGAGAGAGGGGTTCGCTTTTTTGATCCAGCTTCAACATATATTGATGAAAATGTTTTTATTGGAGTGGGCAGTATCATTGAGCGTGGTGTTGTATTGCAAGGAGAGACGATGATTGGCGCGCGCGCTGTTATACAGGCGTACGCAGTTATAAGAGCGTCTGTTATAGACGATGATGCAATAATTAAGAGTCACTCTGTGATAGAGAAGAGTCGTGTAGAGCGCAGTGCAAAGGTTGGTCCGTTTGCTCGCTTACGGGGTGAGGCCCACATTGGTCCGCAAACAGAAATAGGCAACTTTGTTGAAGTGAAAAAAAGTTTTGTCAGCGCAGGGACGAAGGTAAAACATTTATCGTATCTAGGTGATGCCCATATTGGCTTTGGTACAAACATTGGTGCCGGCACGGTGACATGTAACTATGATGGAAAAAAGAAGCATACAACGACGATCGGTGATCATGTCATGGTAGGAGCAAACAGTAGTTTAGTTGCGCCTGTTACGCTTGAAGATGAGTCGTACGTTGCTGCAGGATCAACAATAACAAAAGATGTTCCTGCTCATGCGCTTGGTATTGGAAGAGCGCGTCAAGAAAACAAAGAAGGATGGGCGCGGTTTAGTAAGAAAGATCACAAAAAAGAGGTAGAAAAAGCAGCATGACCTCTGTGCGTTTTTTTCATACGGCAGACATACATTTTGGTGTAGAGAATTACGGAAGAATTGACTCTGCAACAGGTATTCACACCCGTCTTCTTGATTTTGAAAAGGCGCTTGCAACGATTATTGATGCGGCTATCAAGGACGACATTGACCTCTTTGTTTTTTCTGGTGATGCGTATAAAACACCGTATCCAACACCAACACAGCAAAAACTTTTATTGCAGCAGTTTTTTCGGTTGCAAGAACACGGTATTCCTGTGGTTATTGTAGTGGGCAACCACGACCATCCGCTTAGCTTTGGAAAGGCGCATGCCCTTGATGTTTTTGGTGCTATTCGCCAGCATGATTTTCATGTTATATCGCGGCCGCAAGCATGTACCATTACAACAAAGAAGGGGCCTGTGCAGCTTGTTGGTATTCCATGGCCCATGAGAAATAATGTGCTGGCAAAAGGCATGCATCAGCTCAAAACATCTCGAGAAATAACCGAGTATCTTTCAGCGCAAGTGGTAAAAATTATTGCTCGTCTTGCGCAAGACCTTGACCCTTCATTGCCCTCTGTTTTGGCGGGGCATCTGACGGTAGCAACCGGTATTTTTTCAGGTTCAGAAAAGCGAGCAATTTATGGTAATGACCCGGTATTTTTACCATCGCAGCTTGCAATAACACCGTTTGACTATGTTGCGCTTGGCCACCTGCATCGCTATCAAAACTTGAATAAGGGTGGTATTCCCGTTGTCTATTCAGGTTCACCTGAGCGAGTTGATTTTGGTGAACGGAAAGAAGAAAAGGGATATTGCGACGTAACTATTACGTGCAAAGAGGGGAGAAAGGAGACAAAGCACTCATTTGTTACCTTGCCAACACGGCCAATGATACAGATAGAGTTGCACCTCGAAGAAGGAAAGAACCAGACAGAAAGTATTCTGAGCAAAATAGAGGAATATGACCTTACTGGTGCGATTGTAAAAATTGTATATCACGTGCCTGCGGGAGTGAGTGATCGTGTTGACATTGCTGTGATTCAAAAAGCATGCCAGAGCGCACACTACTTAACCGGCGTTGTGCCTGTTCATGTAGTAAAAGAGCGGGTGCAGCGGACAGCTGTGACAAGTGAGATGTCTACAAAGGTTTTGTTAGAAACATATTTTAAAGCGCAAAACGTACAAAAAGAGAAGCAAGAGCGACTTGTTGAAAAAGCTCTCGACCTAGCTCGTGCTGTTGAGAGAGAAGCAGAAAGAGGAGATGAGGCACACGATGACTCGTGATTTGTTAAAAATATATAACAGTCTTAATCGAAGAAAAGAGCTGTTTGCACCACAAGAAGAAGGAAAAGTCTCGTTATATGTGTGTGGTGTAACGCCGTATGATGCAGCACATGTTGGCCATGGAAGATGCTATGTTCATTTTGATGTTGTGCAAAGATTGCTGCGTTTTCTTGGGTATGATGTTGTGTACGTCAGAAACATTACAGATGTTGATGATAAGATTATACAAAAGGCTGGTTCGAACGACCTGAAAGCGATAGCGCAGGTTGCAGACAAGCATTTTAAAGCTTTTGAAAAAGATATGGAAAAGCTTAATGTACAGGTGCCTTGTAAGCAGCCATCGGTGAGCAAAGGTATTGATCAGATTATAGAACTTATTAGCACACTGCTTGAAAAGGGTGCGGCATATAAAGTTGCTAACGATGTGTACTTTGATATCTCGTCATACGCTTCGTATGGAGCCCTTTCGGGGAAAAAAGTTGATGAACTTATTGCTGGTGCGCGGATAGAAGTACGTAGTGTGAAGAAGCATGAAGGCGACTTTGCTTTGTGGAAGGGGAACGATACCCAAGATTTTTGGCAAGCTCCGTGGGGAGGCTATGGTCGCCCGGGATGGCATATTGAGTGTTCATCGTTTATTCAGAGTGAGCTTGGTGAAACAATTGATATCCATGGTGGAGGAATTGATCTTATTTTTCCTCATCATGAAAACGAGCGTGCGCAATCGGAGTCGGCAACAGGTGCGTCGTTGGTTAAGTATTGGATGCATAATGCGCATGTCACGCTTCATAAAGAAAAGATGTCAAAGTCATCGGGTAACTTTTTTACGCTTGCAGATGTTTTTGAAACGTTTGACCCGATGGTAGTGAGGTTTTATTTGCTGCAACACCACTACCGCACGCCTCTTGATTTTTCTTACGACTCTCTCAAAGCTTCTGAAAAAGCGTATAAAAAACTGATCAAGGTTTTTCATGCACAGAAGGATCAGCGCATGCTCTACAAAGATATAGCGAGTGACGACCGATATGCTCCATATCTTGATGCACTTCTTGATGACTTTAATACTCCCAAGTTTCTTGGACTTCTTTTTGCGCAACTTTCTTCAATACAAAGCTGTGTTGAACAAAAGTCGGTTTTAGCAGCATTGCTCCGCATTGTTTTGGGTTTATCTTGCCACGAGTTTTCCTCAACAAAAGCGATTGGATTAACTGATGAGGTGCGAGAGTTGATTGCCCGTCGAGACAAGGCAAGACAAGAGAAGCGGTGGGAAGAGGCCGATGCCTTGAGGGAGCAGTTGCATGCGCTTGGGTATAAAGCTGTTGATAAAAAGTAGAAATGTGCTAATATGAAGCAGCGACCTCTTTGAGAGAGTTTGTAAAGAATTATGGATCAACTTCAAAACTAATGTGAGAAAAGTGAATAGACAGATATCTTTTTTCTTAATGAGTATTTTATTCCTTCCTGTATTTCCTGTTGCAGCAACAGATCATTACGATAGAGCTTTCTTGTCTGAGAGTAAGGCGTATAGAGATTGGCAAAATAGCCCTTCTCGGACATGGGAATTGTTTGGTGAGATCCCTGCTGGAAAGAGGCCGTCAAAGGCTTTGGTTGTAGAGAAAAGTGATTACTCTTTTTGCCTGGATGAGGAAAAGAGAGATCGCCTTAAGGCTGAAAAGAGGAAGGTGTTAAGAAATATTCGAAAAACACACTCTGATAAAACCGGTGATACATCTCAAGAAGAGGAAACAAAGAGGCTTACAGCTGAGAAGGGGCGATTGGATGCTCTTCTTGCTCAGCTCGAGTATCCCGTGGGGGATCTCCTTGCGACGGAGACCGCTCAGAATGCTTATAGGCGGTATGGAGACGATACCCACAGACTGGTATTTGTTAATGCAGAAACTGGCGGGTTTGTGAAGACTGAGAGCGGAGAAATACAGCCTCAGGAGCCAGAAAAGAGCTTGACGAGTTTGAGAACCGCTCTTGAAGAGAAAGGGTTGAGTGTCTCTAGTATTCAAGCGAATGTTGTTATAGCTAAAGATGGAGTAGGAGTGGACTACTCTTTTAGCGTGAGTGGTGTAAAAATACCTGATGTGTATGCTGCTGTGCAGCAGGGGCAAGGCCTTGCCGATGATACAAAAGCTAAGATTTTCTTTATTGCAGATAAGAGCATTGCCAGAAAAATTTGGTGGGAAGATAGAGGCTTTTATTTGTTGGGAGCAGGCGCAAGTCTTTTAAGTTTGGGTATGGTTTTATTCTTGCGACATGTTATTCAAAAAAGAAGCCGTGTTCAAAGGTTTTACTCGTTGATTGTTGCTGCGCATAAGCTTGTTAAAAAGCATGGTGTAGAAGATCTAGACCGTTCTCTTGAAAGCGTGTTGTTGCCAAAGCTTCAGGGTTGTGACGATGATAAGAAAAAAGTAGTAATGATTGTAAAAAAAATGATACTTGCTGCTTACAATAATCCAAAAGGAAGTCTTACCCTTGGACAATGTTTTCAAGTAAAGAAATACGGTAATGGCAGAATTGCTCATATTTCTGTTAGTAAAAAACTACCGAAAAAGCTCAGAAAGCAACTTAATGAGGGCCAGAAAAAGGTTATGGGTATTTGGCATACAAAAACCTCTTTTCGATCAAAGATATGGAGGTTGTTTTTTGGAGGGAGAAAAGGAATATCAAAACTAAAAAAACCTGTTAACACGAAAACAAACACTGTTTCAAAATAAGGAGATTTTTAATGAAGAAGTTTGTAGTAAGTAGTTTCTTGATAGCTGCAGTATTTATGGGAACGGCAAGTCCTCTTATAGATCCTTTTGGTCTTGGGTATAGCGCTTATCAGTACAGGAAACTCAATTCTGATATCGACCATCTCAAGCCAAAAAGGGATCGCGATTTGTCATGGACTGGTTTGCAAAGTTTTGCGCAAAGTTTATTCAGATCTACTACCTATGTGGGGAATACTGTAGGTGCTGTTACGGGTTTGTTGAGAGGGAATGCACTAGAGAAAGTGTCATCTGCTCCTTTTTTAGCGAGTGCTTTGTATGGCATGATTTCATCTTTTAAAACAAGAAAGTTTTTTGATTTGCCCCTTGAAGAGCGCCAAGCGTTACTTAAATACTCTCGGTCGCTTAGCAAGAAAGAAAAGAAGAAGCTGAAGGCACTGCAGAAAAAGCTGCGACCTCTTGCAAAGCTAGCGGCCGCTAGCATGGCTGGAGCAAGCTTGTCTGTTAGCTATTATCCTCTTATGGCTGTTTTATTGACCCTGCATCACGTTATATATACTCGCCTGCGTAATAAGCAAGTTGCATATATAAAGCACGCCCTTAAAAAGGCAAAAGAGCGTGGATACTATCAAGGAGATGAGGAAACAGATGACGATGAAGAAGTCGTAAGCGATGATTTTGACGATGACGAGGATTCTGAATCAGGTGAATCTTCTTCAGAAAAAGTAGATGAATTCGACCACGTCGTAGAAGTTTAAAAAAAAAGGGCTGATTTTTTCAGCCCTTTTTTTTGTTATCCAAGGTGTTCTTGGATTTTCTTTTTTAATTCAGTTTTATCAAGGTATCCACCTTCAACTGCTACCTTGGCGCCGTTCTTGTAAAAAACAAGTGTTGGGATAGAGGATATTGCGTGCGCAATAGCAATGTCTCGCTGTTCATCAATATTGATCTTGACGAGTGAATAGCTTTCTTTGAGCTCATTTGCAAGCTCATCAAAGTGAGGGGCCATTTGCTGGCACGGTCCACACCATTCTGCGTAAAAATCAATAACAACAGGCTTGCTCGACTGTAAGACGTCACTTTCAAAAGAAGCGCTCGTAATTTCCTTTGGCATATCGCTTATATCCTTGCTTGTAAGGGTGAATAAATAAGAAGCGGTACTCTATCTCTTTTTCACTTCATCGCCAAGGGGTAGCAGGTAAAAGCTTTCTAGAGCTCAAGTTGTCGAGCGCATGGAACGAGTAGCCCTGCTCTTCGCTGGTAACGCACAAAAAGTTGACTGAACGCAGCCTTACCATGTCGGGCTGTAAGTTTTTCGACATCTTTTTTTCTGAGTTTACCTTGTATAGCTTTGTTGAAAGCGTCCTCTAGTTCAGGAGGGCAGGTTGGTTTTTCAGGTGCAAAGGGAGCCCGAGGTTCGTGGTATCTTCTGTAGCCTGTCGGAGTTGTGCAGGCTGCTGCTGAAAAGAGAGACTGGGCGCTGCTCAACATAACAACGAGGGCGCATGCAATTGATGCCGTTTTCATAACGTATCCTTATAAGGTAAGACCTATTTTCATATAGGTTTTTTCTGTGATCTCATGGCACCCTTGTGATACACATAGTAACAATTGCGTGAGTGCGCAGAGAATAATTTTCTAAAAAACAGCGATAACGCAGGCAGAAAAGCAGCTAAAAAGCATCATTTTTTCAAAAAATACGTATACTTTTCGCTCTTATAGTTTTTTCAGGGGGCGAAAGGACAAGGGTATGATACGTATTGTATGCAGAAAGAGCCCTCTGGTAGGAGCAAGTGTCAGGTTGCTTTTAAAGAAAGTTGGGTTTCGAGCAACAAGTTTCGAGCATTTTGCAGCGCTTGCCTTTTTGTACCCTTATAACAATATGTACCGGCGGTCATTCTCACAGCTTTCTCTTATGGAGCGCGTTGCCGATGTACAGGTTCTTGGTTTTGCTTCGATGTGGAGAGTTACGCGGCGCTTTACCTGCCTTGCACTTGGCATTGTTCCTCTTCTGAAAAACAAAAAAATCTACGTCTATCATGCAGAGCATCTGAGTAGTCCTTCTCGTCTCTTCTTTTCTCTATTAAGTAATTATGTTGCGCACGAAACAATTCATTTGGTGTATGGCCATAAGGGGAGTGCTTCTTCGTGCCCATGTGATGAAGAGCTTCATCTTGAAGAGGGTGAGCGAAAGGTTACAGCATTACTTGCAAAGCTAGAAAGCAAGCAGCCGCTCGAGCCGCGTGAGTATGACAAGCTGAGTGAGTACGGAAGCCTCTGTTTGCTTTCAAATAACAAATGGCAAGCGCATATCATCTATAAAGGTTTTTTAGCTCAAGACGATAGTCCTGACATTCATCACCGCTTAGCTTTTATTTATAACTTCTTTGGACAAACGGAGCGTGCAGAGTGGCACTACAGAAGAGTGTTTGAGCATGAAGATCCAATTACGCGTGTGTATGCATGTTACGCTGTTGCTCTTTTATATTTGCGCTATCACCCTACATCGCTGCGATCTCCTGCGCGCGCTCATGAGTGCCTTGATAAGGCATACACCATCCTTGACGACTACAACGGTCCACGTGAGAAATATTTATATGCTCGTCTCGTAGTTAATGCAGCGTACAGTTTGCTGCTCTTTCGTAAACGGAAATTCCATCTGGCGCTCGAAACAATTGATAATGGTTTAGAAACGCTTGCAACGCTCCCACAGTCAGAAAAGAAAGAATTTTGTTACGTGCATGCTCTGAGTAATCGAGCTCAATTGATGCGCGCACTTGGCCGCCTTGAAGAATCGGCACAGATTAACAAAGAGATGATTAAGCGGGACCCAAAAAATCCTTGGTGGCCAGAAGAATTGGCAAAGTGCCTGATTGATCTCTATCGCTATGATGAAGCGATTCATGTGCTACAAACAGCACTTACATTTAATTTTTATCACGCACCATTTTACGCATTAATGGGCAAGTGTTATCGCATCCAGAAAAATCATCTTCGGGCTTTTTCTCTATACACAAAGGCGCTTCGATATGACCCAAATAATGCTACATACAAAGAGCAGCTTGCGGCGCTTGATCAAAAATATGGAGCTGCGTGTATACAAAATCGTTACGGTCAGCATATCCGCTAAAGCATGCTATGCATTAGCAACAGGGTTGGCAGCAGGGCGGGGACGGGTTGTTCGGGCATAGTCTGCAAGTGTATCAATGCTGATTTCAAGTTCTTTTCGTGCAGCAGCAATCTGGCGGAAGATGATATTTCTTGTTTTTGTGTCTGTAATATCCCGGGCTGCTTTTTCTGCTTCACGTAAAAGCGCCTCCCAGTGACGATCTTGTACGGCTTGTCTAAATGCTTCACGTTTGCTTGTTGCGCGAATATCGGTCGTGACGTTATAAAATCCTCGCTTGCGGGTCATGAAGGTGTAATAGGTTCTGCCATTTTCCTTAACCTTGACACATTTCTCATGCCTCTTGACCCCTTTTTTCTCATACCAGTGAGCAATGTTTTCAATAACTCTCAGGTATGAAAGAGCTTCTTTTTCAGGGTTTCTGCTTTTTTTCTTTTTGCGACTAAGGGTTACTTTCGGGAGCCTGAGGGCGCGAAGAGTGCCCCAGCGGGTTCCCCTTTGCGCTTGCGGTTGTGCGCAGTACTCTTCTACGCCAGCACGAATTTCTTGAGCAATAGGTTGATCTTGGAGTGTTCGATCTCTGCTGAGTATCATGTTTACTGTTTCTCTGCTGTCTGAGTAATACTTTATTGCGGCACCAAAAAGAAAGAGCGCTGACAAGAGCGAAAAAAGTGTTTTATCTCGTTCGGCATTATCAATCTCTGTTCTGAATTGTAAGACAACTTGTTGCTGGGAGTTGAGAGTTGGTGCATCTGCAGAGCGGTGTTTTTTATCACTGTGCAGTGTTGTCAGTACATGCTCTATAAATGAATTTGATATGTCAGTATTAGATAAAAAACTGTCAATGAGAGAGTCGTACTCACTGCTCTCTGTCGAGCCCTTTTCAGCGGCTTCTGGTTCAATAAGTTGTGCAAGTGTTGATCGCAGTTGTCTTCTCAGGTCTCGTTCTTCTCGTGATGATGACCATGCTCTAATAAAAAAGTAAAAGCCAACACCGGCAGAAAGAAGAGAAACTTTATTATCCCAGCAGCTGTCTGCAATGTCGCCAAGCGCCTGCGAAACACTGCCAGTATGCGCTGGTGTCGGCAGTGCTACTGCGACAAACAGAAAGGCGGTGATAATAAATCGTAGATATCTCATGACTGTTATCTTTCTTATGTGGTCAGAGTGTGTTGGTGACCGTTGTTGATTGTAGGTAGTGTACGTCTTTGTCATCACACTTTTCTACAGAGCTGTTCTATTATCTCAAAAACCCTCGTACTAAAGCACTGTGAAGATCGTTTTTGCGTAGAAGGGGTTGTGTTATGCCGCAAAATCAGGATGATTTTTTTATAAGAACTGCTACACTGTCGCCTTTTATTGGGTAGGGACAATTTTGTTACATAAAGAGTCAGTTGTATGGAACACAAGCGCACGCGATTTTCGGTTATTGTTGTAGGTGGTGGGCATGCCGGTATGGAGGCTGCTTTTATAAGCGCTCGAATGGGTGTTGCAACAGCTCTTATCTCACTTTCAAAAGAACATATTGGTTTGATGCCATGCAACCCGTCGGTAGGTGGCCTGGGCAAGGGGCACATTGTATACGAAGTAAGTGCTCTGGGTGGCTTGATGCCTCGTGTTTGTCAGACAACATATTTGCAAGCACGCACACTCAACACACGCAAAGGACCTGCTGTGCAGGGATTGCGACTCCAGATTGATAAATATGCATATAAAAAGACGGCACAAAAGTTACTCGATCAAACCGACAATCTGACGGTCATTGAAGGAAAAGTTACTAGCCTGTTGTTCAAAGAAGTAGATGGCAAAAAGGTTGTGACTGGTGTGTCTGCTCAGTGTGGTGACCAAGAGGTTATCTATGAAGCAGAGAATGTTATTGTGACAGCAGGAACATTTTTGAATGGTGTTTTGCACGTTGGAGACGATACGGTTGCTGGTGGCAGGGTTGGAGAAGATGCGGTAACACGCTTTTCGCAGTCCCTTGTCGACATTCTTGGCGTATCGGTTGGTCGCCTCAAAACAGGAACGCCACCACGTCTTAAAACAGAAAGCGTTAACTTTGATGTATTAGAGCGGCAAGAAGCACACGATGTTGATTATCTTTTTGATTTTTTCCCTCCTGAGGGTGGCATTATAGAGAAGATGCCGTGCTATATCGCCTATACCACGAAAGAACTTAATACGATTATTGCGGCCAACCTTCATAAGTCAGCAATGTATAGCGGCACTATTGTTGGCGTTGGTCCTCGCTATTGTCCTTCTATCGAAGATAAAGTGGGGCGTTACCCAGATCGAGATTCTCATCATGTCTTTGTAGAGCCTGAGGGTGAAGGGGTTGATGAGGTGTATCCAAGTGGCCTGTCTACATCACTCCCTCTTGATGTTCAAGAAGCATATATCACGAGTATTCCAGGATTTGAAAATGCTGAAATTGTAAAGCCTGGTTATGCTGTTGAGTATGACTTTATTCAGCCGCACAACTTACAACATACGTTGGAAACAAAAACAGTTTCGGGCCTCTTTTTTGCTGGTCAAATCAATGGAACAACAGGGTATGAAGAGGCTGCAGGGCAAGGAATACTTGCTGGTATTAATGCTGCACTCAAGGTGAAGAATGAGGAGCCTTTTGTTCTTAAACGCTCGCAAAGTTATATCGGTGTGATGGTTGATGACCTGGTAACGCTGGGCGTTGATGAGCCATATCGTATGTTTACGTCTCGAGCTGAGCGTCGATTAATGCTGCGGCAAGATAATGTATTTGAGCGTCTTATGCCGTATGCAAAGAAGCTTGGAACCGTCGATGAAAAAACCTATGAAGCATTTTTACATGAGCAAGATGTTGTTGCGCGTGCACTGGCGCACATCAAAAGCAAAAAGCCATTTGGCGAGGTGTACCAGCTCTTTCAAAAGCTTGTTTTTGACGATGAAGTGAAGCAAAAAGGACGAGAGCTTCTTTCGCAAGCGCTTGTGATTGATGCAGAGAAGATAAGCTCTCGAGCGCTTTTACAAGTGTATGCCAAGCTTCGCTATGAAGGTTACCTTGCGCGTGAGGAGGCTGAAGTTGAAAAGCTCAAGAAGTTTGAGTCGCTTCATATTTCTCCGTCATTTTCTTACCGAGGAATTGCTGGGCTCAGTTTTGAGCTTGTTCAAAAGCTCGAAAAGCATCGACCAGAGACAATTGCGCAGGCGCGCCTGATTCCGGGCATAACGCCAGCTGCGCTTTCAATTCTTATCTTTCAGCTAAGAAAGGAGCAAAAGTAGTGGGGCTTTTTTCTTTCTTACGACGTCGCATGAATTTGTGGTTTGCAAGAGGGGCCAAGACTGTCTCTCGCTCTAAAGATGATGTGGCAACAAAGAAGATCGCTGTCATTATTTCTCACCACAAAAACGTGTGGGACATTGAGGTAACGCAAAGTTTTATTGCATCACTGCGTGAGCGACTTGGTCTTAAAAAAACACCAGACATAGATATTTTCGCTGCAAAGGGAGACGAATCATCTCTTGTAGATGAAATTCTGCCTCCGCTGCTTGATGAAGAGAGTGGATATGTAGCTTTGGTAACGGTAGGCGTGTGGACCTCTCAAGTTGTTCGTGATGTGCTTGATCAAAGCGAATCGCTTGTCCCTCAGGTATTTGTTGGTGTTGATCGTCCAGCGCAGCGAGGCTTGGTTAATTCACTCGATTTTCCTGGTCAACGTGTCACCGGTGTTACGCGTGTAAAAAGAGGTGCCGCTACGATGTTGCGAAAGCTCCAAGCCCTTTTACCTTCTATAAAAACAATACTTTTTGTCAGTGGCGATGATCAGTCACTTATTTCTGATGATGAAAAAGAGCTTATCGTATTGTCTGAGTCGTATGGCATCACAGCAAAACAGTGCTTAGTGCAGCCAGATAAACAGGCGCCTGAGTGTGTGCGGTCAGCATTGCTCAGCACAAAGATTGATGCCATTTGCATGATGAGTAGCGTGCATGTTGAAAAAGACCTTGATGCTTTGATTGCGCTTTGCCAAGAAGAAAGGGTGCCTTTATGCGCAACAAATTTGTCAGCGGTTGTTTGTGGTGCAGCTCTTGGTTTTGGCGATAAAGGCGCATCGTATGGTCCCTATGCGGCAAGTATTGTGTATGACATGCTTACCAGCAATCGTGTTGCCAACAAAATCCCTGTTATCTCGCTTTCGCATGATGCACGAATGTGCTTCAACAAAGAGGCAATGAATAAGCAGGGAGTTGTTCTGACAAAAGAGGCGCAGGAGCTTCTTTCAATCACCTCAGTTTTTTATTGAAAATCAGTTTGACAGAGGGGTTTTTTCACAGTACATTCTGACCCTCTTTGCGGGAATAGCTCAGTGGTAGAGCACTGCCTTGCCAAGGCAGGGGTCGCGGGTTCGAATCCCGTTTCCCGCTCCATCTTAAAACACCATTCTGTTTGCAGCACCTATTCTATTCTGCTAAAATACGCCCCTGCATCAATACCTTTCTCGAAGTATCTTTTATATATGACGTACAGCATCGTGTTGATGGCGGACTCAGATCACATACAGTCATGAGTCTTAGAGCGAAACAATTCCTAAGTTTTTATGTTTCGCCTTTTTTTTATTATTTCTATCTATAAAGGTAAAACACCTATGAAATCACTATTGCTTGAAGCTTCTACCGTTGAAAAAGCGGTTAGCAAAGCGTGGCATGAGGCCGGCAAACCAAAAGAGTTTACGATTAAAGTTCATGATGAAGGAGAGCGAAACTTTTTAGGTTTTTCTCGTAGAGATGCAGCTCTTTCTATTCTTTTTATTCCGCAAAGAAGCGAGCGCGATCGTCGTCAATCTCGTGACAGAGGACAGCGTTCATCTGCAAATCGTTCACGATCTTCACAGGGTTCTCAGCAAAAAAAACAAAGAAAAGAAGCACCGGCAACACAGGCCTGGAGCCAAGAATATGAGCAGTTTGTTGTTGGCAACTTGAGAGAGATTGTTCGCTTGATGGGCATTCTTGTTCCGTTTGATATCGATAAACAAGAAAAAGTTCTCACTCTTACGTTTCACCGTGACTTGATGGATGATCCTGAAGAGCAACGCATGTTGTTTGCAAGCCTTTCATACCTTTCCATTCAGTTCTTAAAACGTCAGTTCAGAAACCGCTTTGTTGGTTACCGTATTGTTGTTGCAAGCAAAGGTGGCACAGCAAAGAAGAGCGATAAGAAGAGTGCAAAACCAAGGCAAAGCGCAAAAAAAGTTGCTGAAAAGCAAAGTCCGTCACAAAGCCAAAAACCAAAAGCACCAGCGCGCAAAAAAGAGAGCAAAAAAACTCAGCCTCGACGTGTTGCTGTTTCAGAGCAAAGTGATATTGCGCAAGAACAAAATAAGTTTGCACTACAGCAGCTTGAGTTTGAGCAAGCTCAAAAGGCGGCTGCAGAGGTTGTGGTAGACGAGCAGAAGCCAGCACCGCAAGAAAAGGTTGAGGCAAAGCCGGTGAAGCAAGAAGAGGTTGTTAAAAAAGAAAAACCTGCGAAGCAGAAATATCGCGCGTTTTACGTTTTGCCAGAAGATGATGAAAGTGCATAGCGGCATAGACAACACAGCAATTGTTGCGTGCTGCACGGCGCAAGGGAAGGGTGCAATAGCGCTGCTGCGTATTTGCGGTGACAATGTATTTTCACTTGTCGACAAAACCGTTCGCCTTGCTTCAGGCAAAAAGCTTGTACATGCACAAACTCATACCATCCATTACGGATATGTTTTAGATAAGGAAGAGCAACACCTCGATCAGGTGTTGTTTTTTCTTATGAAAGGTCCTCGTACGTTTACAGGTCAAGATACGATTGAGATAACGTGTCACAACAACCCTTTTATTATCCATGCACTTATTGATCGTCTGACTGCATGCGGTGCTCGTATTGCTCGCCCAGGAGAATTTACGCAGCGAGCCGTTATGAATGAAAAGATGGATCTCTTGCAAGCAGAAGCACTGCATGAACTTATTGTGGCGCCATCTCGTGCAAGTGCGCAAGCTGCACTTCGCCAGCTTGAAGGGTCACTTTCTCATGTCGCTTATGCGGTTGAACAAGAGCTGCTAACGCTTGCAGTGTGGATAGAGGCAAGCTTTGAGTTTTTAGATGAAGAGCAGCGTGATATAGATTTTCGAGCGCAGGTTGAAGAGAAGCTTGCTCATGTAACACAGACCGTTCAGTCGGTGCTTGCATCACAATCGGCATTGCAGATTCTAAAATCTGGTATTCGTATTGCGCTCATTGGCAGTGTGAATGCAGGAAAATCAACGCTGTTAAATGCGTTACTCGGCACTGACCGTGCGATTGTCAGTGATGAAGCAGGGACAACGAGAGATACAATCGAAGCTGGTGTGCAGCAAGATGGATATGCCTGGACGTTTATTGATACGGCAGGGTTACGAGCAACGCACAATAGTATTGAGCAAGCGGGGATAGAGCGATCGCATAAAGAAGGTGCGCGAGCAGATATTATTCTTCTTGTTGTTGATGCTAGTCGCGCGATAACTGATGATGAAAGAGCTTTGTATGATCATGTTTTCTCTCTTTACAGCGAAAAGTGCATACTTGTGCTTACAAAAAAAGAGCTGCCACAACAGGAGCATGCATTTTTTGATAAAAAATCTGCTGAGAAAATAGCTGTAAGTTCGCTTACAAAAGATGGTATTGCTCATTTACAAGAGATGATTAAAGATCGTGTGAAGCATTTGTATGAGGCATCTTCAACACCGTATGTTTTGAACGTTCGCCAACACAATGTTTTATCTGATATAGAAAGGCGACTTGCCAAGATTGAAAGCTCGTTTCGAGCGCAGGTAGGCTATGAACTACTTGCTATTGATGTTCGTGATGCGCTGACGTTATTAACAGACCTTACTGGAAAAGGGGTAAGTGAGGCTGTTATGGATAAAGTCTTTTCTTCTTTCTGTGTAGGCAAATAATCTCTTTAGTTGCTATGGGTATATCTTAAACGTTTCTCGAAATAGGAGAACCAGGGGGAATGAGGTTCATACCGTTGTATGTGTTGCTCAGTATTGCAGCAACTACATTTTCGCATGCAGGAGGGCTTCCGGCTGCACTGGGAAGAGATTTCTTAACAGATGCTGAGATTTCTACGCCTTTAAGCGTTGCTGATGAAGAGCTTTTTAAAGAAATTATGCAAGATAATGGTGGGCAGGACTATGATAGCTCAATTTCAAGTTCTGAAGATGAAGGTGATTGTGACTTGCCTTCTGATCTAGAAGCGAGTGTTACTGAGATTGAAGAAGCATGGAACTCTGATTCAAAGCACGAAGGGCGCAAGATAGATAAGGGCAAGCGCAAGATAGATGAGGACATCAAGGCTGTTGAAGCAGGGTGGAACGCAGAGGCCAGGCGCTTACAAACGCTGCAAGAGAGTCTCAAAAATCAGAATAAGAGGGAAGAGCTCTTCTTAGAAAGACTGTCTTCTTTTTTTAAAAAAGTGTCTGATCGCCAGGTTGCATTACAAGAAAAAAAAGAGGGCGTTAAAAAGCGTCAAAAGCGTTTTGTTTTGCTAAAGAGAAGGTGCGTTCTCTTTAGTTCAGGGGTTGCGACCGTTCTTTTATATGCTTTTGCAAAAATGTATGCGCAAAAAAAGGTGCGGCACAAACAAAGAGAGCTTGCTTTGTGTGCCTCTCTTATCCAAGGCTCTGATGCAAAAGAGCGAACAGCTCTTCTCGCGCGGCATAAAGATATCTATCGGGCTTATCTTGGCTTTTCTTGTCTCTACTATAGCGCATGCGCGCTCTCGTTTACTTCACTGGCATCATTTCTCTTATATGGTGGCTATTGCATTAAAAAGCCGCTGCAGAAATAAAAAGTTTGTATAAAAGATTGTTTCTGATTGTCCCAATGTAGTACCATTTTCTTATGGGTTATTGTTATGAAAAAAAGGAGACTTTATGAAAAAATGGTTACTTCTTCTCAGTTGTATAACGGCAAGTGTGTCTGCTGTTGAAAGTATGCAGTCACTTGAGGCTGTTCCTGCGCAAACCGAAAAGACATCACCTCTTGATGAGGGTGCAGAAGCGACGCAAGCAGTTGTTGTTCCAGAGGTGAGTGCGCCTGAGCAGGCAGCTCCTGCACGTGATGAAGAAACTGGTGGCTTTCTTGATGATGATATCAGCGACATGCAAGCTTTATTCAAGCAGTTTGGTTTCTCCCCGGAGCAAATCAATGCGATGAATAAAGAGATGAAAGAGATGCAAGAAAAGGCTGAAAAGCGATCAAGTCGAATCAAAGAACTTGAAGAGCAGCAAAAGACGCTGATTGGTACCATGTCAAATCTCTCTCAAGGGGCTTTGAATCAAGATAAGGACAACAAAGAGTTGCGCAATCTTGAGAAGAAAAAGTCAGAGCTTGAAGCAGAGCTTACCAAGTTAAAGGAAGAAGAAGGTGCTTTTATGCCAAGTGAAGATGATTTTAAAGGCCTTGAAAAGCAGTTTGAGGCTTCTCTACCTCATGCAGAGGAAGGTGCTGAGTCTTTAGGTGAAGAGCCAGTTGAAGAGGGTGATGCTGAAGAACAATCTTCTGAAGAGCAAGCTTCTGCAGCAGCATAAATTGTTTTCTTTTACATATGAAAAAAGGGCCGCGTTTCTGCGGCCCTTTTTGTTTTACCGATTTTTGATCCACTCAGTTATCTGGTCGAGTGCACCTTGTGAAAGAAGTGTTCCTCCACCTTGCATGGTGCCAGGTTTTCCTCCTCCTCGCAGTCCAAGCTCTTTGAGGAGTGCTGCTACGTGAGCATGTGCAACCGTTTCAAGGTAGGCTGAGCTTGTGCAGGTAAAGAACTGACATTTGCCGGTTTGTGAGTTGTTGCTTGCAGCAAAGTAAAAACCTGGTTCAGCTTGCGCAAGCGTTGTGCAAATCGTGCGAAGTCCATCAATGTCTGCATTATCAACAAGCGCAACAAGGTAAGGGACGTTGCTTGTGGTAACAATGTTACTACGAAGTTCTTGTGCCTGACTTGCGACAAGTTGTTTGTGTGCTTGTTTTAACGATCGCTGCAGAGTTGTAACGGTTTCGCTTTGCTTGTTTACGGCCTGAACAACATCATCAAGTTTTGCCTTAAACTGTTCTGAAAGGGTTTTGATATCTCGATACGTTGTTTGATACAACTCAAGGGCTTTTGGTCCTGTTACAGCAACCATGCGACGTGTGCCGGTTGCAAGAGCTGTGTCGGAGATAATTTTAAAGCATCCAATGATACCTGTGCTGTGTGCATGGGTGCCACCACAAAGTTCGGTAGAAAACCCTGGAATAGCTACAACACGAACATTTTCTGGATTGTATTTTTCACCAAAGAACGCGGTAACGCCACGCTCTTTTGCTTCAGCCAGCGTTGTTGTGAAAATATCGGTTTCAATATTTTCCCAGATCTTTTCGTTTACACGGTCTTCGATAGTTTTGATCGTTGTATCAGAAAGAGCTTCATGATGGTTATAGTCGAATCGCAGGTATTCTTTGTTTACCACAGATCCTGCTTGTCGTGCTTGTTCCCCAAGCGCTTCTCGTAATGCGGCATGAAGCATATGTGTTGCTGTGTGGTTTCGCACGGTGTCGATGCGGGCTTGCGCATCAACTTGGCAGAGTGCTACATCGCCCACCTGACATGTACCCATCGTTTCGACTGGCTTAAGGCAAACAGCGATTGCCGGAGAGAAACGTGCACCAACTTTTTTCAAATCAATAACGTGATAGCTGTGGTGGTTGATAGTCACAACACCATCGTCGTTTACTTGCCCACCTGATTCGACATAAAAAGGGCTTTCTTTTGTAATGATCCAGCGAGTTGCGCCTTGTGTTTCTTCCCATAAGATTTCTGATGAAACTTCTGTTGAAGTGTATCCAACAAATGTTGTCGTAAGGTCTTCTGGAAAATCGAGTGCTTCTCCAGTGTTGCCTGACGGTTTCTTTTTTGATTGCTCTTGTTGCGCTGCCATATGCTTTGCAAAGCCTTCTTCGTCAACTGTGAGAGCGCTTTCATGAGCAATAACTTTTGTCAGTTCAAGCGGAAAACCGTAGGTATCATACAGTTTAAATGCATGTGCTCCACTCAGTTCGCTGCTTTTACGGTCTTTTGTTTCTTTCATATAGCGGGCAAGAATATTTTGACCACTTACAAGGTTGTGTGAAAAGCGTTGGATTTCTTGCTCCATAATAGAAAGGATAAGTCCTTTACTTACAGCAAGTTCTGGAAAGATGTCATGCTCTGTTTCAATAAAATGTTGTGCAAGTTTTACGAGCAATGTGTCATCGCTTGAAAGCTTTTGTGCAAAGAGAATTGCGCGGCGAATGATTTTTCGCAAAACATACCCGCGGCCATCATTTGCTGGAGAACAACCGTCTGCCATGATGAGGCATGAAGATCTAATATGGTCGCATAAAACGTTATAGGCTGCTTGCAGTTTGAGTGAGGCGTTTTCGTATGTGTAGCCACTGAATTGATTAAGTTTTTCTTTAAGAGAAGCAAAGACGCTCGAGTGGAAGATATTTTTCTTACCTTCAATCACACAGCAAAGACGCTCAAAGCCCATTCCTGTGTCGACACCTGTTTGTGTAAGCGGGATAAGTTCACCTTGTTCGTTGCGGTTGTATTGCATAAAAACAAGGTTCCAAATCTCAATAAACCGATCGCATTCACAGCCAGGCGCACATGTTTGGCTTCCGCAACCATTACTTTCTCCTTGGTCGAGGTAGATTTCGCTGCATGGTCCACATGGTCCGGTGTCGCCCATTGCCCAAAAGTTGTCTTTTTCATCAAGACGACCGATACGCTCTTTTGGTAACCCGATCATGGTATGCCACAGATCGTACGCTTCATCATCTTTATAAAAGACCGTTGCATAGAGTTTTTCTGCGGGGAGCTTGTATCCGTTTGTTAAGAGGTCCCATGCAAATGTAATAGCTTCCTTTTTAAAGTAGTCACCAAAAGAGAAGTTGCCGAGCATTTCAAAGAAGGTGAGGTGGCGAGCGGTAAAACCTACTTGCTCAAGATCGTTGTGTTTTCCCCCTGCGCGGACACATTTTTGTGATGATGTGGCGCGAGAATAGCTTCTTTTTTCTTTACCAAGAAAGCAGTCTTTGAACTGGTTCATTCCGGCGTTGGTGAACAAGAGTGTTGGGTCTTCTGCCGGTATGAGCGATGAGCTTGCAACGACCTGGTGCTGATGCTTTTGAAAGTACTCAAGGTAGATGCGTCTGACTTCTTTTGCGTTCATATAAATCTTTCTCACTAAGCGATAATTTTTTCTCTTAAAAGCTGAATCGCCTCATTGAAAGGTAGCATCGTTGAAATGCTATAAAATGAGGCGGGTGGCAACTATAGCACACGATCTGTCTTTGTCATTATTCAGGGCAAAAAACTGTTAACAAATGCTCGCTTTTTTCACGCTTTGAGAGTATTGTTCCCGCTTCCTGCGCGTCGCAGGGAATGTGTAGTGATACAAGGTATGTAAGATTAAAAAACATGCAGCTGTTTTGCTTTGAGGCAGAAAAGGTTGCCTTTTTGTCTCATTTTGATATCATTACCTCTGCATGTGTCGCTTGAGCGATGCTGTGTTATGCAATGTATAATTAGTATTTATCTCGCACAGGGAGACTATTAGAATTATGATGAAAAAGACTTTAATGACAGTGTTTGCTGCAGTAGCGCTTACAGGTAGTGCATCAGCAGGAATTGTAGATGGCATTAAAACAGCTGGAAGCTACGCAGCTGCTCCGTTTGTAAAAACAGCAGGTTTTGCAAAGAGCAACAGAGTTGCATCGCTTTCAGGCACCGCTGGTGTAGCTGCAGTCGCATATTATCTGTATGCAACACGACAAGCGAAAGCAAACGCAAAGCTTGCACAACAAGCTCGCACACGTTTGAACCTTTCAGTTGCTCCAACAAATGAATCAGACGCTAGCAAGTATGAAGAAGCTGCTGCTCTCTGGGCAGATCGCGCACAAAAAGCATGGAAAGCTGCTATTGTAGCTGGCGCAGTTTGTGGTGTAACAGTTGCTTCAAAAGTCGTAAGTAACCACTTCAACAAAAAAGCTTGGAACAACGCAGAAGATGCGCAGCGTGCTGCATATGACGCAGAAAATGCTGAAGCTAATGCAGCGGTAGAAGCTTGGCATACAGGGCTAGAGGCTGTAGTGATTAGAGCTGCTCAACCTGCAGTTGAAGCTCGTGAAGCAACTGACGATTCACCTGCAGTTGAAGCTCGTGAAGCTATTGCAGCTAAGACATATGAAGATGTTATGGCCGAATACCGCGGAGCAGCTGAAGGTGAAGACAGAGATGCTATGAAAGCGCAGCTTGATCGTATTAAGGATGCTTATACTCGAAATGAAGGTCCTTGTCCTGATGCACCAGATGCGTTTGCTTTTGATGCATCAGCTCCAAAGCGTTCAATATTTGCTCGCTTGATAGCTGGGTTTTCACAAGCAAGTCTTGAGCAACCAGATTTTGCTGCATAAGACTGCTTTTAATACAGTTTTAAAATATAAGAAGGACTCGCAGAAATGCGGGTCCTTTTTTATTGCTATCACGTTGTTCTTTGTTATGATGCCCTCCATTCTTAACAGTAACCCTTTCTAGAAAGAGGAGCATTTTGCATGACTAGTAAGCAGCACGTGGCAGCAAAACAACGGCAGGTGCAAGATGAGCAAATTCTTGTGGTTAAGCGTTCCGATCTTTTTTCTGGCGATAATCCAGACGGTTTTTATCAAGGTGTTGTGCGTAAAAATATAGCTCACTATGAAAAAATAATTCGTGAGCATGCGCAGTTTCTTCCTCGTTCGCTCATGGAGTTTGATGAGCGGTACAAACAAATTATTCCCTACCTCGTTTTCACTCATAACAATCGATTGTTCTTGATGCAGCGTTCTCCTAAAGCAAGTGAGAGTCGCTTGGCAAATAAATACAGCCTTGGCATTGGTGGCCATGTAAACGAGAGTGATATTGTTAATTGTGATATTGCCGGCTGGGGAGAGCGGGAGTTTCATGAAGAGATCGACTATAAAGGTGACATCGTTTCAATGACGCCGATCGGTATTTTGAATGATGATTCAAACTCGGTTGGCCGCGTGCATGCTGGCATCGTCTACCTTTTGCATGGCAACAGTGATGAGATTTCAGTAAAGAGTGAGTTGCAAGAAGGCATGCTGCTTTCCCATGAAGAATGCGAAGCGTTTTATGATCGCATGGAGCCGTGGAGCCAGCTTGTATTTGATACGATCAAGCGCGCTCGCTATATCTAAACGGCTTGTGTCTCACTGCGAAGTTGCTCCCATATATGCAGAAACGTTTCAAATGAAATTTGCTGCGCACGAAGTTTAAGAAGTTTTTCATCGATCTTTGTGACGTCGATATGCGTTCGCGCAAGGTTGTTTCGCAATGTTTGGCGAGGACTTGCAAAACAAAGTCGTAAAAATTTCCAGAACTTTTCAGCGTTTGGTATTTCAGGTCGAACCGCTTTCGGCTCGAAATATAAAAGCCTGGAATCAACCTTTGGTGGCGGTGAAAACGACTCCGGTCCAATTTTTTCCAGCAACTTAAACGAAAAATAATGCTGTAAATACAGAGAGGCTGCGCTGTAAGGTCTGCCACGGGTTGCTACAATTTTTTGAGCCACTTCCTCTTGAATCATGACAACACCTTGTGTGAAGAGGTCTGAGTTTTCAGCGAAACGGTAAAAAAGTGGAAACGTTATTTGGTACGGCAAGTTTGCTAAAAGAACGAGTGGCGAGTGCTTCTTGAGCGTTGAAAGGTCAACATCGAGCACATTTATCGTATTCATTTGTATACGAGAGTCTTCAATGTTTTTACAAATATAGTCAGCCCACTCAGTGTCTATCTCATAGATATGAAGCGCTTTGCATGGTGACTGATTGAGAATCGTTCGTGTCAAAAAACCGCTCCCGCATCCAATTTCCATTACATGCGTGTCTTGCGTGATGGTAACCTCTTGCACCATGTTGTCGACAACAGATTGCTTCGTTAAAAAGTGTTGCCCGTACTGCTTTTTTTTCGCAATACGTGGCTCATATTGTTTTTCTGTGGTGCGCGGCTTGCGCTTTGACAGTTTGAGAGCAAATTTTCCAGATTTTTTTCGCGTTTTCTCATCATAATTGGTGAGAGCGTTTTTTCTACCGGTCTTCTTTGCTGGCTGAGATGGCTTTTTTTTCTTGTATGATTTTTTCATGGAGGGGAGTGTAACACACTTGACTGATTCATACAAAAACAGGTAGAATCGCCGCTTGTTCTTTGATTTTCGTGGGGGCGTATTTTGGCTTCGACGTGTTATGTGATTCATTGAGTGCATGCCGAGTTTGGTACCTGACCTCGTAAAAAAACGGTGCAAAACAATAAGTGCAGATGCTAAAACATCTGTTGCTACAACATATAAAACAAAGCTCGAGCTTGCTGGTGGACTTCCTAAGAGTGCACCTGTAGGTCTTGCAGGCATGTTTGGTGCGACAGCATCAGCAGGCTTTGCAGCAGCTGCGTAAGTTGTTAGCAATCTTGTAGTGTTTCATTTCTATCAACAAACGCTACTCGTATAACCAATGAGATAGAATATGCACATAAGGATTTTCGGGAGCGTAGTGTGCATATATACGAAACCGAGCTGAGTAAATAGGTAGTGCCTATGATGCAATTTTCTCAGAAAAATCTCATAGGATAGCATGGAGTACTTGATGATGAAGGTAGTGCGGACATGGGTTCGACTCCCATCGCCTCCACCATAAAAATTTTGAGAAAAGGCTGCGGTTCTACAACCGCAGCCTTCTTTTTTTGTCGTTATTTTTCTTGTTCTTGCTCAAAGAACGTTTCAACACCTTCTGGTGTGGGCTTCATTGTTGTTTGCCCTGGCAACCAATTTGCAGGGCAAACATTCTCGCCATTGTCTTCTACAAAGATGATTGCATCAAGTGTTCGTATTATTTCATCAATGTTTCGTCCAAAGGAGAGGTTGTTCACACTTGCGTGCTGTACAACATTGTCTTGGTCAAGAATGAATGTTGCGCGTAATGAAACGCCTTCATCTTCATCAAGTACATCAAAGCTCTGTGTCATGCTTTTATGGATATCTGAAAGGAGTGTGAATGAGACGCCTTCGATACCGCCTTTTGATCGCGGAGTGTTTGCCCAAGCGCGGTGTGTGTGGATTGAATCTACAGAAATGGCATAGACATCTGCACCACGTTTTTTGAATGCATCAACTTTTGCTTGGAGCGCATGAATTTCAGTAGGGCAGACAAAGGTGAAATCGAGCGGGTAAAAGAAAAGAACGGTATAGCGACCAAGTAAATCGTTATTGTTTAGTGCTGTGATGGATCCATTTTTTAATGCTTGCACATGAAAAAGCGGTGCTTTTTTTCCAATGAGTGACATGTAACTCCCTTACTAGATTTTAGAAACAGTATCGGTGACAAAGGGCGCCAGTTTATCAAAGTTGTCGCTCTTTAAAAAGGCGTGTTACACTGCGCCTTCTGTGTGAAAAATCCTTATTATTCTCGACAAAGTTATAGATAAAAAACATGACAAAAGCGCATCACAAAGTGGTTATTATTGGTTCAGGGCCTGCGGGCCTGACAGCGGCATTGTATACCGGAAGAGCTGGCCTGAAACCTGTTGTTTTTGAAGGCAAGAGTCCTGGCGGGCAACTTATGACAACATCTGCAGTTGAAAACTGGCCGGGAGAAGTTTCTATTCAAGGCCCTGCACTGATGAAAAAACTGAAGGATCATGCGCTTACCTATGGCGCAGAGATGATTAGTCAGACGATTGTTGATGTTGACCTGACGCAAAAACCATATGCACTGACAACAAATGCTGGTGACACCTACACAGCAGAAAGCATTATCGTTGCCTGTGGTGCGACGCATCGCCGTTTAGGTTGCCCAGGAGAAAGCGACTACTGGGGAAAAGGGGTGGCGGTTTGTGCAACCTGCGATGCACCATTTTATAGAGATAAGCATGTGGTAATTGTTGGTGGTGGAAATACGGCTGTAACCGATGCTGCTGCGCTCATCCGTCACGCAAAAAAAGTGACCATCATTCAAATACAAGAAAAACTTTCTGCGACCGATCCTTTAAAAGAGTATGTGCTTGCGCACGATCGCATCGAAGTTATTCCGCTACATACCGTTACCAAAATCGAAGGCGATGGTATGCGTGTTACCGGTGTAACCATGACATCTCAAGTTGATAAACAAGAGACAATGCTTGCATGCGACGGCGTTTTTATTGCCATTGGCATGATGCCAAACACCGCTCTCTTTACCGGCAAGCTTGAGCAAGACAAGTGGGGATATATTGTGCGCAAAGAAGGCTCTACACAAACAAGTGTTCCAGGAGTATTTGCAGCAGGAGATGTTGCTGACCATCGCTATCGACAAGCAATTACATCTGCAGGAGAAGGGTGCCAAGCAGCCCTTGATTGTGAGTATTATGTAACCGGCTCTGTAACGGTTGTGTATACCACTTAGATTTCTTCTCGGAAATTATTTTGGTTAGTAATGATCCAAATCATTGCTATACGTCTTTTTTATTGTATATAACAGCGGCGCCTTGATCTGTTTGTAACCTTTAAAACCCCCATGAAGATGGGGGTTTTTTTCGTATAAGAGGAATGCTTTCTATGAAAACCATAAAACGATTTATAGCCCTTGCAGCACTATGTTCAAGTTCTTTGTATGGAGCAGCGGCTGTTGCCATGCGTACACCATCGAAGCGGTTAGCAGCTTTGAGAAAAGTGCCTTCTTTTTCACCAGAGACAGCAAAAACAATTGTACGTGCTGCAAAGGGACTGGGGGAAGCATTTACCCCTGAAGAAGCGCGTGTTGTTATGGAAGCTGTCAAGTCTCTTCCTTCTTGTAATGGGCCTACGCAAAAGCCTTCTATTGATCCGCGCAAACTTACTTACAGTGATGAAGCTGTGAAAAAGGGGAATCCGGGAGAGAGTGATGCTTGTGCTGAGCTACAAGCAAGGTGGGTTGCGTTTGCGTGCGATGGCGATGGCAACCGCAAAGTGTTTTCATCTGAGCAATTTTTTGGATTTTTAAAGTTTATGTTGCCAGTAGGAGAGATACTTTCAATTCGCTTTATGCCTGTTGTTGCTTCCGGCAAAGAGGTTTCTTTTCGCGATCCAGAGATGGTTTGGATCGAAACTGGAGATGCTGAGTATTATGGCAACAGGAAGACGGGTGACTACAAGAAAGTGACATCGGTTTGTTTTAATGACGTGATAGTCTTCAACCAAGGGGAGAGTTTTGTAGGAATGTATACAAAGAAGCAGACACGCGGCCTTTCTTATCTAGAAAAGCACGAACTCTAAGCGCATAGAGTGCGCATCGCCGGCAACCTTGTAGTACCGCAAGGTTGCCGGCTTCTTTAGTCTAGATTTCGCTGGTGGGCTGCAGAAAAGTGCTGTTAGTAACACCAGTAGAAAATATTCTTGTCGTACTGTCTCTTGTGTATACACTTCTCGGTTTCACATTCTTGCAAACAGGGGGAGTATGCAAAGGGGACGTTTTCTTTTTTCTATAGCATGTATGTTTTCTGCATATTGCAGTGCAGCTGCCACACCAAGGGGTGGTTTTATGACACCAAGGGGAGGCATTTTTTCACCTGATTTTACGCCAGCATCTCTACACGTTCCAACACCATTATCAATTGTTTATGAAGAAGTTGATGATGGTGACACTGAGATGGAAAAGGAACGCAGCAGAGAGCTTCTTTGTCTTTCAGGCGAATCTGGTGACACTGGTAACGATAGTGAGCTTGCTGCTTTATTTTGTAATAAAGGTTTCGCTCCTGTCGACGAGAAGCGTGAAAGTGCACGAAGTTGCAATCCAACGGCTCAGGAGTGCCTGCGCAAAGTGTGCGAATCATCATGCCATGTTCAAAGTTTTCCTTATTATGTAGGGGGCAAGATGCGAGGAACGTATCTTTTTTATACCAATGAATCGTTTGGTGACGCAGGTGTATTCTTCGATGAGCCTGGTCAGGTAGGATATAGGCAATATAGCTGTCTTCTTTCACGCGCAGATGCGACAACAGTTATGTTGGTTTCGGCAGATGGGAAAAAGCGTCTACACAGGAAATTTTTTACAAGAGATGATGGTAAAGAATGTCTTACGAGCTTTTCGGTAGCATTTGATCATGCAAGAGGACGGTCTGGGAAGCGTTCTGAAAGAAGCTTTGAAGGTCGGGGCGATCGTCAGGGCGCTCGACGCAGGTTATAAGTACGCGGCTCCATGATCCTTTTTCGATAATGCCAATAGATGTGTGCACAAACTCTGAGTCTGAGTATGCGCCATCAATAAGCATGCGAGCTTTGCCTTCGTGGTAGTAGCATGAAAAATCACGGTCTTTGTTTTGAGGAAGCGCAATAATTTCTTTTATGCGGTTGGTATCTGCTTTATCAAAAAGTCTGAAGCCTGTTTTTTGTGTGCGTGTGAATGCAAGTGTTGGTGAAATAGCGTATCCACCATTTGCAATAAGAGAGGCAGCTCGTCCTATTTGAAGAACGGTTCCCATAATTTCGTATCCAAGAGAGAGTGAAAGAGGTGAGGTTGCTGACCATCGTTCTGGCGGATTAAGAAAGCCGGAGCGCTCAGAGCCAAGCTCGATACCAGTTGCTTGCCCAAACCCCATGCGTTTTAAGTTTTCGTAGAGTTTTTTATCTAGTTTTTTTCCGATATGAGCGATGCCAACATTGTTTTTTTGTTGAATGATCTCTTTTAGCGTCCCTTTTTCAAGTGGAATGTCGTTGCGGATACTCAGGCTGTCGATTACCGTTTGGCTGCCGTTGCACTCGATTTCTTCTTCAAGTGTGCATGTGTTTTCGCTTAAGGCAGCAAGACCTGCAAAGACGTGCATAAGTGAGCCAAGTTCGTAGCAGGTGCTTATGATGTGATTGCGCCTACTTGCCCCTGTTGATGCAGTTGGATTATTTGGATTGAATGTTGGTGTTTGCGTCATGACAATCACTTCACCAGTGTGAGGGTTAAGGACAAGGCAGCATCCTGAAAGTGCAGAGCTGGTGCGACACAATGCTTCAAGTTCTTGTGTCAGTAAGAATTGTAATGTTTGGTCGCATGAAAGTGTGATGTTTCGCCCTGGTGTGCCTGGTTTGACCATATTATGCAAGAATGAAAGTTTTGAGTTGAGAGGGTCTTCTTGTACATGCATGGTCATTGGCATGCCAGAAAGAGCGTGGTCTGCACTCGCTTCAACACCTGCAATGCCTTTTGTTTTGTTGTTCGTAAAGCCGGTTATATGAGGAAGATATGGCGCTTTGTACCAACGTGTTGGTTGGTAGATGAATGAAATGTCAGGGACAAGCTCTTTTAGCTCTTCCATGCGCTTTTGCGTAATCATTTGTTCAACCCAGAAAAATGACTTGCTCATATCTTTATAGCGTTGCCATACCAGTGGGAAGTGCTCTTGAATTGCGTTTTCGGTTTCTTCGATGTGCTTAATGTTGTCCCGGTAGATAAACGCCGAGAGTGCATGCCGCGTAAGAGCAAGAGGCTTTCCTGTGCGATCAAAAATGGTTCCACGCCGAGAGGGAAGCGTTACTGTTGCGGCATAGGTGTTTTCTGTAATCTTTTTAAAGTAGTCAGCATGGATGATTTGAAGGACGTACAAGCGAAGCGTGATTAAGACAAAAAGGGCAGAGAAGAGTGAAAAGATAAAAACGATTCTGTTTTTTTTGAGGGGGCGAATTGAGTGGTACATTACAGCTTCTCTTTAGTCAGGTTAATGATGCTTGTGTGATCAATGCGCTTCATGCCTTTTGCGAGGGCATCGGTATACAATGTTTCCGTTGAAGACTCTTTTTCATATTGCTGATGTAGGTGTATGCATTCTTGCATTAGTGATGCTTGTTCCAGAGCAAGTTGTTGATGGGTGTGCGTGAGTTTTGCAAGGCGGTAATGTTGATAGGTTTTTATAACAAGCGCGCAAATCGCAATAATAACGATCGTCTTGAGGGGCCGTTTCATCAAAGTTCTCCTTTTTGGGAAGTGTTGCATAGAGCGATTGGGCAAGTCAGCAGTTTGTTTTTTTTGAGAAAAACGGGGTGTTAAGGCCATGTTTTAGATTGCCAGTTTTTCTTGAGCCGCAAAAAGTGCGCCGTTGAGGCGTGGTTTTAAAAAGCCCCTGCAGAAGGCCTTATTAGAGCAGTTTTTTGATTGTTTTTTCAAAGAATACGTCTGTTTTTCGCAATGTCACATGCAAATAGTGCTAGTTGAATGAAATGGGCTTGAAGCGGCATGAGAATGCTCTATCTTTGTGTGCACAGCAGTTCCGTGTGTGAGGTAGCTGTTGTACACCCTTATATATGGGAGTGTATCGGTTTGACCCTCGTGGGACAGGCTGGTACACTTCTCTCCTGTTTTCTTTGATTTTTCCCCCTTTTCTTTCGCTTATACACAGCATGCATGACACCACAAGAGCGTCGAAGGGAGGATGAGTCTTCTGGGGTTTAGGTTCAACAAGGAGTCATGTACATGTTGGTTAAGACAGAGAAAAAGAAACTAAGAAGAATGAGCTGTGAGGAGCGAATGGCTTTCGCAGCGCGCTGTGTTCAAGAAATACGCATAGCAATAATGGTTACTGATTATGCTGAGTATCACGAAACTCTCATTACAGGCTACAAGGAAGAGATGGATCACCTCATCCCTTCGCATATCAATGTTTCATACGAAATATTTTCATCACAAGGCTCGCACAAAGAGCTAGCAATCGACAATTTTAAAGCAATATACAAACGTAAGTTTGACTTAATTTATGCTATTGGTTTTCTGCAAGTTGTGACTGTTAAAGAGATGAGAAAAGTTCTGAGTGACAAGACTCCCGTTATGTTTGCGGGGGTTCATCATCCGGTAAAAAAGAAGATTTTAAGAACGTATCAAGTGTCACATAACGGCATCTTTGGTGTTTCTGCTGAGTCTCCCTGCAATATTATTCCCGCACAGCTTATTTTGATTTCTCATCCCGAAATAGAGACGTTCTTTTTGCCGTATCGCTTTGATAGCGTACACAACTTTGTTTCTGCTGAAATTGACTCTATGTGTCGCTACTTTCAAGAGTATGGCCGAGAAATTATTAAGCGCCCTTATGATGACAGCGATATAGCCGATGTTCTCAACGAGATGGAGCAACACAAAGCCGTTATTTTGCCTGAAGGTGGCATGTCTTTTATGGAGCGAGACATGTTTTTAGAGCGATCTCGAATACTTAAAGATAAGGGTCATGAGATAGCGATTTTTGCAGATGGGAAAGAGGCCGTTGCAAAGGGCGCTGTTTTTGGTATTCGCTCTGATGTTTGGCATGTTGGTAGGATTAATGCAAAGCAAACGGCAGATCTATTTATACACAAAGTGCCATCTCATAAGATTAAGTCGGTTGAGCTAACATGTCCCCGCAGTTTGGTTGTAAATATGTCAAGCAGGACAAAGTCTCGTTATGGAGCTGTTTTTATGCGTGATATTGTAGCACTTGCTCAAGATTCCTTTTTGCTTAATGAGCCGATTCCAGGTTTTCGATTTTTATTAAAAGTGTTTGCATCATTTTCTGAGGCGAATACGCCTTTTTTAAGAGAAGCTCTTGCTGCAATAACTCAGAAAGTAAAAACACGTTTGGCAGAGGTCACAGAAAAGGCATTGCCGCTTGAGATTATTGAGGGCGACGAGGCAACACCAATGGTACGTGATATGCATGAATGCATAGCAGATATCTTACAAATGAAGCACAACAAAAAGATTTATATCGCAGGAGGCCGAGCGATAGAAGAAGCTGCGCAGCAGATAGCACAGTTGGGAAGAAAAATGGATATGGAGTCGGTGCAGATTGCTGCCAAGCCAGAAGAGGCGCAAGGGTTTGCCATCAAGCTGGGGAACGGGTCGCTGCATCGGGGACGCATTTTCAGGCCGATTGATCCGCACGCCATACTTTCGACAATGAAGAACTGCGTAAAGCGATGCGATAAGGCATTCATTATCATTGGCCTTGATAAAGAAAAGCTTCCTGCTGGAATAGAAGACTACATAGAAGAAATACGAGAGAAAGCAGCAGAGCTGCGAATAGAACCACGCTTTTATTACGGCACCGATATCGATGAGATTGTGAAGTATTTGCGTAAGCATTCAAAAACGATGAGGAACGTCTTTTTCTCATTTCCTCATCTAATCGATAACGATGTGCTTGATGCTATTGTGATGGCATGCCGCGAAGAGGGGATTTTGTTTGGTGTGCCATCGCTTCGTTATAAAGGTCGACTGCCGGTTACGTTTGGGGTGCATGATAATGAGTCGGAGTTTGTGGTTGAGAAACGTATTACGTTGGGTGATGGAGGAGCGATTGATGTTATAGCAGATGCATCATCATATTCGTTTCATGTCGCAAAAGATCTTGTCGAGCTGTGGGGCGGAGAAGTGTGTGAGAAAAAATTACGCTCGATTACGTATCATGTCGAGATCGATAGCACAGTGGCCTCTTAAGGCAAAAAAAGGGGACGAGGCAGTACGCTTCGTCCCCTTTTTCAGTTATTCAGGTTTTTTTGGCGAAAAGATTTCGTGTACCCACTCTTGAACCGATGATCCTTTTTGTGCAAGGCGTGCATTAATAAAGGTAAGCAGCGCGCTTCCACTCAGGAGCAAGCCAAGTAACAAAAATGGTATTGAAAAACGTGAGCCCTGCTTTGAGCGAGAAACATAATAGAGGCCAGCGATAAGCAGGAGTGCTGCAAAAAGACTGGTTATTGTCAGCGGAGCAAGCAGAGGTGCTGCAAAGTTGATGCAAACACCAAGTAAAAGGAAGCCAAAAATCTTCTTCACTTCAACCATCCACATACCTGCGCGAGGCAGCAAGCTCAAAGCGCTCGAGAATGTTCCTACAACAATCAAAAGTGTGCTTATGCCCATGGCAAATGCAAAGAGCACAAAAAAGCCAACAAGAGGGCTTCCTTGTTTCGCTGCATAGCCAAGGAGCATAGCAAGCGCCGGTGTTAAGCATGGTGATGCAGCAGCACCAGAAAGAACACCAAATAAAAAGCTGTATGTGACCGAACCGCCTTTGTATGAAGAAGTACTTTTACTTGCAAGAAAGCGCGGTACATACATTTCATAAAACCCAAACATTGCAAAGGCGAGATACACGAAGAGGGCGATCATTGCCACAATGAAGTATGGGCTTGCAAGCCACTGACCAAACATCACACTGCTTTTGGCACTCAGGTATCCAAGGCTTGCATAGACAACAGCGATTCCGATGCCGTACGAAAGAGACAAAAGAAAGTTATTCAGCATTGAAGTGCTGCGCTGTGAAGTAACGATGCCAAGGGTGATGGGGATCATTGGATAAATACATGGTGTAAAGCTTGCCAAAACGCCGGCAATGTATGCTGCAAACATTACAAAAACGAGTGATTGTTCTGCGTGGAGCAAAGACTCTAAAAACATAAGAAAAACCCCTTTAAAGAATGTGTAAAACAGTTCAAAAATGCCTGAAAACATGGCAAGGACGGGAAGGGTAGCGGAGTTTTTTTCGATTTGCTACGCTTCGGCCGCTTTTGCTACAACTTTCATCGTAAGGCCGAAAACCGGCCTTCTTTTTATAAAGGTTTTTATGGACAATTTATCTTACAAAGTACGCATCGTTACCGGGTTTTTAGCAACAATGCTTCTGATGGTAGGAGGCTATATTCTCATCACGCGTCCGACGAATAAAAAATCTGTTTCTTCACATGACATTACCAGTATTCAGATCGATGAGGACACCTACCCGGCGGTTGTTCTTGGTGGCGGTGTTGGTGGACTGACCGCAGGCGTTTATTTAACGATGGCAAACATTAAAACATTGCTTGCGCAGGGCAGCATGCCGGGCGGACTTCTGACGCAGTCTCTTTCGGTTCGCAACTGGCCTGGTGAGTTTGATGCACCAGGGAATGCAATAACCGATAAAATTAAGGCGCAGGCGGTAAAGCGTGGCGTAATCATCGAAAAAGAAAAAGCGGTTGCCGTCTCTGTTAATTCATGGCCGTTCACCGTCACACTTGAAAATGTGACTGATCCTTCAAAGAAGCGAACAATAAAAGCGCTCAGCTTGATTGTGGCGATGGGTGCGACATCTAACTATCTCTCGATTCCAGGAGAGCAGGAGTATTGGAGTAAGGGTGTAACAAACTGTGCCGTGTGCGAAGGTTCTCTCTATCGCAATAAGAACGTTTGTGTTGTTGGTGGCGGTGATAGCGCTATTGAAGAGGCGAGTTATCTGAGCAGCATTGCAAAGCATGTCACCATCTTTGTCAGAAGAGATGTGTTGCGGGCGGTTGATAACCGTAAAGATGAAGTTCTTGCACTCAAAAACGTTTCGGTTGTGTATAACACATCACTTACCGCTATTAAGGGCGATGGCAAAAAGGTTTCTTCTGTAATGACAATCAACAACAAAACAAAAGAAGAGAAAGAAGTAGCAATGGACGGTGTTTTCCTTGCTATTGGTTTTACGCCAAACACAAAACTGTTTGATGGCGGTCTTGCTCTGACAAAGGGCGGCTATATCAAGCTGGAGAATGACCAGGAGACGTCTGTTCCTGGTGTGTATGCGGTTGGTGATATTGTTGATCCTTTATATAAGCAGGCAGTTACCGCTGCGGGTGATGGGTGTCGTGCTGCATTGCAGGCACAGCGCTTTCTTGCAGATCTTGGGTACCATGCAAAACCAGAGCCGGTAGCATCACCACCTCAAGTGACGGCAGAGCCTCAAAAAGAACAACCTCGTGAAGAGAAAAAAGAAGAAGCTCCTGTGGTGACCAGCACGTTTGCACACGGTGTTGTGCATGAAATTGCTTCTGTTGAGGAGTATAAAGCTGCGCTTGCACAGCATGAGCGTCCGGTTGTTGTCGACTTTCATGCAACATGGTGTGGGCCATGTAAATTAATGGCGCCGATGTATGCGCGCATGGCAGAAAAACACAAAGATGTTTTGTTCTTAAAGGTTAATATCGATCCACTGCCAAGCATCGCACAAAGCAGCTCAATTTACGGTGTACCAACGTTTGTCTTTATGAAAGAAGGCAAAGAGGTAACACGCGTAGTGGGTGGTGGCATGCGTGATGCGCAGTTTGATGAAAAGGTTCTGTTGCTCAAGAAGTAACGAAAAAGAAAAAGGCCCTTGGTTTTACCCAAGGGCCTCTTTTTATATTAACGCTTTCCGCAGCACTGCTTATATTTTTTACCCGATCCACAAGGACATGGATCGTTACGACCAACTTTTTTCTGTGATCGTTGCACAGGTTGCGTACCGCTTGTTTCATCACCGCCGCTTTCAAGCGCTTGTGCAAGCTCTTTTTCTCGCTCTTGCTCAATGCTTTCAATGTTGCTTCGTGAGAAGTGTTCTGGTTGGAAGCGGAATACACGTTCAACCGTATCGTACTTGATAGCGTTCATCATTTTTGTGAAGGTATCAAACGACTCTTTCTTGTATTCCAAGAGCGGGTTTTTTTGTGCATACCCACGAAGATTGATTCCCTCTTTTAATGAATCAAGAACTTGTAGGTGTATTTTCCAGTGCTGGTCAACAAGTTCTAACAGCGTCCATTTTTCAGCATCCATGATGATGTCTCTCTCAATCTGGCTACGACGTTGTGTGTAGGTCTCAGTGAGAAGTTGTGAAAAATGTGTAACAAGAGATTGCTTGCTGATATGAGAAAGACCTTTGCCCAACTCTTCCTCTTCAATGCCTGTCATTTTTGAAAGAGCAGATACAAATTGAGCAACATCTTCTTTGCGAGGGTTTTTATGTGGTGTGTAAAGGTTTGCAAAGTAAGAGATAACATCAAAAATGATTTCATCAATAATCTGCTTTGTATGCTCTTCACCTTCAAGAATGTCACGACGGTAACCGTAAATAACTTTTCGCTGCTGGTTAAGAACGTCATCGTATTCAAGGATATGTTTTCGTCCTTCAAACTGATGCTTTTCTACTCGCTCCTGCGCACCTGCAATACTGTTTGATACCATTGGATGTTCAATGCGCTCACCAGCTACCATGCCAACACGGATCATGATGTTTTTTAAGCGATCACCAGAGAAAATGCGAATTAAGTCATCTTCCAAGGAGATATAAAACTTTGATGACCCTGGGTCACCTTGTCGACCTGCACGACCACGAAGCTGGTTATCAATCCTTCTACTTTCGTGACGTTCGGTACCGATGATTCTCAAGCCACCAGCCTCACGAACACCGGGAGCAAGTTTAATATCGGTTCCACGGCCCGCCATGTTCGTTGCAATGGTGATGCTTCCTTTTTCGCCGGCATGTTCAACGATGTCTGCTTCACGTGCGTGCTGCTTCGCGTTTAGAATTTCATGCTTAATGCCTCTCTGTGAAAGCAGGTAGCCAATGTATTCAGATGTTTCAACAGCAATCGTTCCAACCAAAACAGGTTGACCTTTTTCTGTTGAAGCGATGATGTCTTCGATGATGGCTTCGAACTTGTCTTCTTTATTTAAGAAGATGGCATCCGGTTCATCAATACGCGCGATAGGTACATTGGTTGGAATAACAAGAACATCAAGTTTGTAGATGCGATGAAACTCTTCAGCATCAGTGACAGCTGTTCCGGTCATGCCAGACAGTTTTGTGTACATGCGGAAATAGTTTTGCAGTGTGATTGCTGCAAGCGTTTGGTTTTCACGCTCAATTTTTACATTTTCTTTTGCTTCAAGCGCTTGGTGTAGGCCGTCAGAATAGCGGCGACCAGGCAAGATACGACCGGTGAATTCATCAACAATCATGACCTCGTTTTCTCGTACCACATATTCAACGTCACGCTTAAACAAAGCATTTGCCCGCAGCGCTTGCGTAACGTGGTGCAAGATAAGTGTGTTTTCTGGTGCGTAGAGGTTGTCCATGTTGAGTGCTTTTTCAACCTTATCGGTCCCTGAGTCGTTCATGTGAACGGAGCGAGCTTTTTCGTCAACTTCATAGTCAACGTCTTTGGTAAGGTGTTGCACTGCTTTGTTGGCAACCTGATAGAGGTTACTGCTTTTTTCTGCTGCGCCAGAGATGATAAGCGGCGTACGTGCTTCATCAATAAGAATAGAGTCAACTTCGTCGACAATCGCAAAGTGAAGATCACGCTGCATGTAGTCTTCTAAGTTGAACTTCATGTTGTCGCGCAAATAATCAAAACCGAATTCGTTGTTTGTGCCGTACGTAATGTCTGATCGGTATGCCGCATGACGAGCACCTTCATCCATGTCATGCTGAACGATACCAATGGTTACACCAAGTGCTTCATAGAGTGGTTGCATCCATTCAGCATCACGCTTTGCTAAGTAATCGTTAACTGTTACGAGGTGTGCACCGTTGCCTGAAAGGCTATTAAGGTAGAGGGCAAGTGTTGCAACAAGCGTTTTACCTTCACCGGTTCTCATCTCGGCAATTTTCCCGCGATGCAGTGCGATACCACCAATTAACTGCACATCGAAATGACGCATATTCAAAGCGCGCTTGCCAGCCTCTCGGCATGCTGCAAATGCTTCAGGAAGAATGCTTTCAAGACTTTCACCTTGCGCTACACGCTCTTTGTAGTGAGCTGTTTTCGCTTTAAGTTGCGCGTCGGTGAGGGATGAGAAGTTTGGTTCTAGGCTGTTGATGTGAGCAACGATTTTTCTCAGTTTTTTAAGCTCACGTTGATTTTTTGTGCCAAAGATTTTTGAGATGATACTCGTAATCATAAAGAGCGTATTCCTTACGGTGACAATGAAAGCGTGACATTTTATTTTTTGAAACAGTGGGACGCACTATATCACAAAGATATGCCCATACAAACGAAGAGCGTATATATCCCAGAATTATCATGTTTTCTTTACAATTTTAGATGCTTTGCATACTTTTGCCTGCACAAATCGCGTACAACCTTATCAGGGGCAACTTTCACGTACTAATTGAGTTTTAAACAAGGTATGTCAATGCACAACGAGAACACATCTCAAACACATGCACTCCAAAAAGATGAACAACTTTTTTCACAGACTCGTCCAACAGGAACAGTCCTTCGTACGAGTGGAACGATTGTCGACGTGCAGTTTGCAGATAAAGATGTCCCCGCAATTCACCATCGCCTTATTATAAAAGTCGCAACAAAAAGAGACGCTTCTGAATATGTAAGCGTTGAGGTTGCACAGCACCTCGGAGACGGCATTGTTCGTTGTATTGCTCTCGAGCCGCTTGGACCATTAATGCGTGGAGCTCCGGTCATTGACTCTGGTGCACCAATTAAAGTGCCGGTTGGTGAAGCCGTTTTGGGCAGAGTGTTTGATGTGCTTGGGCGAACCATTGATGGCGGTCCGGCTGTGCAGAGCGATGATGAGTGGCAGATTCACAGAACAGCACCAAAGCTTGTTGAGCAAAGTATTAACGAAGATATTCTTGAAACAGGTATTAAAGTTATCGATCTTCTTTGTCCTTATTTAAAGGGAGCAAAGATTGGTTTGTTCGGTGGTGCTGGTGTTGGTAAAACCATTATTGTGCAAGAGCTGATTCGTAACGTTGCCATTGAGCACGGTGGTTATTCGGTGTTTGTTGGTATTGGAGAACGAACACGTGAAGGTAACGACTTGTGGCTTTCCATGAAAGAGTCGGGCGTGCTTGATAAAACAGCATTGGTATTTGGCCAGATGGGCGAAATGCCAGGAGCGCGTTTGCGTGTTGGTCTTTCTGGGCTGACAATGGCTGAGTACTTTCGTGATGAGCAACATAAAGAAACGCTTCTCTTTATCGATAATATTTTCCGTTACGTGCAAGCGGGTTCAGAAGTGTCAGCTCTCCTTGGGCGCATGCCATCGGCGGTGGGGTATCAACCAACACTTGCAACAGAGATGGGTTTACTGCAAGAGCGGATCACGAGTACAAAAAAAGGGTCCATCACATCTATTCAGGCGGTGTACGTACCAGCTGACGATTATACCGATCCTGCACCGGCAACAACGTTCCATCACCTTGACGCGAGCACCGTTCTTTCGCGAACAATTGCACAAAAAGGTTTGTATCCAGCGGTTGATCCTCTCGCATCGGTATCAAAAGGGTTGCACCCAGAGATTGTTGGTGAGCAGCACTATCAAGTTGCGCGGGCTGTACAAAGAACGCTGCAAAAGTATCAGGAGCTTCAAGACATTATTGCCATTCTCGGAGTGGAAGAGCTTTCTGAAGATGACAAGCTGATTGTGAGCCGTGCGAAAAAAATTCAAAACTTCTTAACGCAACCACTTTTTGTTGGAGAGCAGTATACCGGCATGCCGGGAGTCTATGTGCCACGAGAAAAAACAGTAGCTGACTTTGAAAAGATTGTGTTTGGTCACTGTGACAAGATGCCAGATCAGGCGTTTTATATGGTTGGCACGCTTGAAGATGCCGAGAAACAGGCAGAGAAGCTGCTTAAGAAGGCGTAACAATGGAAACGTTTACGCTTTCTATTGTTCATCCATTTTCTCAACAAACCGTTTCTATCGAATGGCTTTCAGTTGCATCGCCAACAGGGATCTTTGTCGTGGGCCCCGGCCATCAACCTCTCATCTCTCTCGTCCTTCCCGAAAAAGAATGTGTGTATAAATCCTCTGGTGTTGAGCACACTATTAAGGTTTCGCAGGGCGGTGGCATCTTGCACGTTGAAAAGAACAGCGTTCGTCTTATTCTCTGTTAGCTTCTTCACTGTTTTATGTGTCTCTATTTTGTAATTTGATGTTTTCTTGGTATATTTGCCCCCTTTTTCAGGCCACGGAACGCTCGGTGTGAGCAACTTTCGTGGCTCTTGTCGTTTTATTAGAAAGCATAAGGGGCTGAAATGTTCGAGCGGTTAGCAAAAAAGTTATGGGGTGGAATCCGTGGAGACGAGCTTGCTAAGTTTATGTACTTGTCTGCAGGAGCATTTTTTCTAATTGGTTCATACTGGCCGCTCAAGCCGCTCAAAGAAGGCATCTTTATGAGCATGGTTGGTTCAGATTATTTGCCGTCGGTTAAAATGATAACCGTGGCTGTTGTCTTACTATTTGTGCTTGTTTCTTCAAAACTTGTTGATCTCTTTAGTAAGCAGAAGATGATTTATTTCTTTGTTCTTCTGTATTCAGTGCTAGGTATTTGTTTTGTATTTCTTTTAACACATCCGACGATTGGCCTTGCAAATACAATACAGTCAAAACATCGCTATGTTGCGTGGGCATTCTTTGTATTTGCAGAGAGCTACTTGACGATTATGGTTGCGCTCTTTTGGTCGTTTGTAAACGATATTACTTCCTCAAAATCGGCAAAAAAGGGGTACGGCATGATTGTGACCGGATCGCAACTTGGTGGTTTTATATTCTCACTGGTTGGCAAAGGGCTTATTAGTGATACCTCTGCGTACACCAGCCGTGTACCACTTATTATTGGTATATCGGTTTGTATGTTTCTCTGCTTAGGGGCAAGTGTCTGGTTCTTAACGCACTCAGTCTCCAAAGAGCAGTTGCAGGGAGACGGTAGCAAGAAAAAACGAAAGCCGGTTGGTTTTATCGAGGGGATGATAACGTTAATCAAACATCCCTATGTTATGGGGATTTTTGGACTTGTGTTCTTCCAAGAGATTGTTACAACGTTAATGGGGTTTCAGTTCTCACGTATGGTTGAACATTCATTTGCTGATCCGGCAGTGCGCACAAGCTTCTTATTTACCTATTCGGTAACGTTGCAGTTTATTGCAACGGCATTTGCTTTATTTGGCACATCATATATTCATCGCCGCTTTGGAACACGTTACTGTCTTGTTGGTTTGCCTCTTATCTTGCTTGTGTGTGCAAGCTTTTATTTTGTGATGCCAAGCTTGTATACCGCAATCGCATTTATGCTGTTAATTAAGGCCTTGCACTATGCTCTTAACCAGCCGGTTAAGGAGACGCTCTATATTCCGACTTCGCAAGACATAAAATATAAGTCGAAGGCATGGATCGATACGATGGGGCAGCGAGGGTCAAAGTTTTTTGGTGCAACACTTTCTAAGTTTGTTGGTTCTGCTCCAACGCCTGTTTCACTTCTATCAGTGGGTGGCTTGATTATCTGGTCTCTTATCGCCAGTGCCGTTGGGCGGAGAAATGAAAAAGCTGTTGCTGCAAAGCAGCTGATCGATTAGGAATTTCCTTTACAGCAATTTTTTTACCGTAGTACGTTCCCCGTTTCGAAGTAACGTTTTCTCGCATATTAAAGAAAAGGGATTGTGATGTTTTCGTACCTTTCTAACTATGTATTGGGTGATGGCAGCAAGAAAGAGGGAGAGCAGCTTAGTTTTTTCAGCAAGATATTTTTCTTTTTTATGGCTGCTTTGGGTTTTGTGCGGGCGTGTAAGGGGCCAATTCTATCTGCAGGGATCGATCTTGCTGTGTACCCTCGCGTTTTTTTTCACATAGGGCTTATTAAGCCGTTTGTTTTTATTGCGTTTCTTGTGCTGTACCTGCTTCTTTCGTTCTTTATAAAAAGGAAATATGTCATACAGCTTCTCTCCGGCCTTTTTGCTTTCGGAGTACTTTGTGTTGCTATTGGCTCTTTGTTTCTCTTTCAGGGTGTTTTTCAAAAATCATCCGGAGCTGCCTCACTCATCGTCTACGCTTCTAATATTTTCACACATATATCTCAGGCCCTTATGCCTCTTTTGCTCTGGGCATATATCCTTGATCAAACAAGCTTTGATTTTGCAAAAAAGAGTTTTCCTCTTATCGCTGGAAGCGCGGTATTGGGAGGGGGGCTTGCTTTTGCTGCTACGTATTATGTTGGCCATGTAATGGCTCTTTCAATGGCAGTTGTATCGTGCTTGTATGCATGCTCTCTGTTCGCTGCGTATTACCAGTCGCATGAAAAAAAGGAAGAAGCACGCAGAAAACCTGAACGGCCTCGTGGGGTATTTTTTTATGGCTTGAGTCTCTTCTTTCTGGCTTTTTTCCACATCATTTTTATGACTATTTCTTTTAATCATATGGTGAGTTTTGCAAGAATTTATGCACCAAGTATAAGGGCGTATTCTCTGGCTGTAGACGTTTTTGGTCTTGTAGCGATCTTCTTTACCTTTTTGTTTGCACTGATGTTTTCGTATCGCATCATTAAAACATACGGTGTTTCTTTTGCACTTCTTGTTGCGCCCATCGTAACAGGCGTTGCTTTTGGTTCGCTGTGTGTTCTGCCATATAACCCTGTTGTTACTGCGGTTGCTTTAGCTGTAAAAGTGATAGCCTTTGCCCTCTATGTGCCGGTGTTTCACATGCTTTACTTTGCCTTTTCAAGAAGAACTCGTTTTAAAGTGAAGGTGTGGACAGAGCTTTTTTGCATTATGATAGCCAACTTCATAAGCACGGGGATAATGAGAAGCTCTCAAGGAGGGTTACAGCAAAGCCTTGTGCACCATGCAAAAATCTCTCTTTTTCTCATACTTATTTGGATTGCAGTTTCTTATTTTGCAGGAAAAAGGTGTGAGCGATTTGTAGAGGATGAAGCGATTGGGGAGCGGTAGCTTTTTCTTCCGCGCAGGGTTTTGTTCTTTATTGCGAAAAGCCTTTTAAGTAGAAGGTTTTTCGTGTATTATATCCTGCTTCGCGTCGCGTTCTGCTTACGTTAAAGTGAACGTTAGACAAGACGTTTATTTTGTTAACGACTCATCAGAGTTACTTATTATTTTTTTTGGAGGCGATGCTGCGATGTTATCACGGCTTGTTGGTTATTTATGGGGCGATCTTACTCGCGAGGAAATCAAGAAATACAGTATTCTTGGTCTGACATTTTTCTTCTTAATTGGTTCTTACTGGTTGCTTAGAACGCAGAAAGACGCTGTGTTCAAATCGATCGTTGGTCTTGACTATCAACCAACAGCGAAGATGATTTCTTGGGGTTTGGTTATTTTCCTTGTCCTTGGTTACTCAAAACTCGTGGATCTGTTCACAAAAAACAGACTGTTGATGATTCTTTCCGCATTCTACGGACTTGGGTTTTTGACAATTGCGTTTTTCCTTAATCACCCAACAATTGGTTTTCCAAACACTGTTGCAAGCTCTGATCGTTGGTTCGGTTGGTTTGTGTATCTCTTTATTGAGAGTTTTGGCTCAATCATGGTTGGTTTGTTTTGGGCGTTTGTAACAAGTTCGACAAAAGCAGAGTCAGCTAAAAAAGGTTTCCCTTTGATTATTGCTGGTGCGCAAACAGGTTCGATTCTTGGTTCTTTGATGTCTGCAAACACCAAGTATTTCGGTAACGTATTCCTTTTCCAGCTTGGAGCGCTTGGTATTTGTTCTATTGTTCCAGCAGTTCTTCTCTATCTCTGGGTTGTTCCAGCGAGTGATCGTGCAGGCACATCTACAACGAAGAAACCAAAAACCGGTATTTTTGAAGGTCTTTTCATCCTTCTTTCTCGCCCATATGTGTTTGGTATTTTTGTTCTTGCAACGATTTACGAAGTAATTGGAACGATCTTTGATTTCCAAATGAAAGTGCTTGCAGACCAAGTGTACCCAACAAAAGAAGCGTTTGCTGCCTACCAAGGTATGTATGGTATTTTGACAAACAGCTTGGCGCTTGTATTTGCGATGGTTGGAACAAGTTTCTTGATGCGTCGCTTTGGTCTTCGCTTCTGTCTCATGCTTTTCCCAATAGCAACAGGTCTTGTTGTGGGAGCAATCTACTTCTGGCCGGTTCTTTATGTTGTAACAGGCGCGTTGATTGTTATTAAAGGTTTGAGCTATGCGTTGAACAACCCATCAAAAGAAATGATGTACATTCCAACAACAAAAGATGTTCGCTTTAAAGCGAAAGGTTGGATTGATATGTTCGGTGGCCGGTCTGCAAAAGGTACGGGTTCATACATTAATAACTTCTTTGCAGGAAACGCATCAGCGCTTCTTATGTACGGAACATTGATTTCGTTTGGTCTTGTTGGCGTTTGGCTTGCAGTTGCAAGTTTCGTTGGTTACAAGTTCAAGCATTTGACAGAAAACGACGAAGTTATTTCATAAGAAAGACTTTCGAACTGTGTTTAGAGAGGTCGCAAGTTTTTGCGACCTCTCTCTTTTATATCTGGGGGGATTATGAAGCGTTTTTTATTAGTAGTTGTGATGAGTATTAGTAGTGGTTTTTCGTTGCTGCAGGTAAGTGCTGCAGGTGCGGGTGGAGCCGGGGCAGGAAGCCTTAATGATTGTGTGCAACAGTTGTGGACTGAGATTTCAAGTGTTTCCCCATGTCCTGTAGGCGATCTGAGGTCTCGCATAGAAGCAGCACAAGGAGAGTTTGGTCTTTCTCGTAAAGATCTCTTGAGTTGTGTTGTGGAGTATGCACGAGATCAAGTTGGTGATGAGGATGCGGAGGATATATCTGATGCTATGTGTGTTGCTGGCCATGCCTTCAGGGACCAAAACATGCTTGATGTCGCAAAAGATTTGTATGAACAGGCAATGTGCTTGGATGATGACGAGGGTTGTGCTTTCTATGCGCATACCTGCTGTCTGTTAGGAGCATCTAATGAGGCGATAGCGGCGCTCAATCCAAGTTTGAGTGAGACATCGACTTCATTTGATGCCTGGTGGGTGTTTGCACATATCTGCTACCAGAAAAAAAATAACGCTATGAGTGTACCGAATGATGACTGGAGACTTCTTCGTTCCGAACTTATGAATGCATATTGTAAGATGGATAGTGAGGATCGAGCCTATTCACGATGCTATTATTATCTTGCAAGACTCTATTTTAGCACTGGGCAGTATGACCATGCGTGGCAGCTTTTGAATCATGATAAGGTTATGCGTGATATGCCAGCTTATCTCAGAGCAGTTATGATGATCGATGGTTTAGGTTGCCCTCAAAAGCGGGACGAGGGACAAGCATTGCTTAATCGCTGTATTGAAGAGACAGAGGAGAGATTGGCTGCCAACCTTGTGGCTCGATTTTCTGAAGAACAAGAGCTTTATTCTCGGTATCGGCATCGTTGCGAGAGCGGCCTTGAAAAGTAATAGGCAGTAGTAAAGCGAGTGGATAGGGATATATGGAAAAAATCATGATGAAAGATGGCATGTTGAAAACAGGTTTGCTGTCTCTTTTGTTTTCTCTCATCATTGGTTCGTTTTGGATTTTAGGCTCTCTGCAAGAGCCGGTGTTTTATCACATGGTTGGCAGAGAGTTTCACCCACAGGTTAATGTTATCTCGTTCTTTATTATCTTTCCCTTTCTCCTTGGATATCTCTTCTTTTTAGGAAAGATTTCAAAGTACCGTCTTTTTCTAACATGCGTTGCTTTTTACGCATGTTTTTTTTCTGTCAGCGCATTGCTGTTGCTGCATCCCTCTCTTGGTTTGGCAAATGATGTTGCCGATAAAGGGCGTTTGCTTGGGTGGGCTTTATACGCAGTTACGAAAACATATGGGTCAATTTTAGTGACGATCTTTTGGTCGTTTGCAACGAGCTTAAGTTCGCTAGAGGAAGCGAAAAAAAGTTTTCCCTGGATTTTCTTTTGTGGACAAGTTGGCTCGCTTATTGGTTCGTCGCTTGTCAGGTATAGTGCAACACAGGGTGCGCCATTTCTCTTTGGGTGCGCCGTAGCTTGCATGGTCGGGATCATGTTTCTTATTACAGCGTTGCACAGGTATTACCCCCTCAAGCGGACAGTCGATGCACCTTTTTATACCTCTGTGTTTGAAGGAGTGCGTCTCTTGATGGTTTCATCATACTTAAAACATGTGTTTGTTGTCTCAACTGCATTTCTTGTTGTTACCGCATTTGTTGATTATCAAATGCATTACTTAGCGCATGCAACGTACACAACGCTTGATACATTTACCGCTTTTAAGGGTTGGTACGGGCAGGTTGTTAACCTTTTCACGCTTCTCTTTTCTCTCCTTGCAACGCGTCCGCTGTTACGTCTCCTTGGCTTGCACGCAACGTTGCTGTTATATCCGCTTGTTACCATTGCGCTCATTGCGCTTGTTTTTTTCTCACCAACACTTTTTCTCCTTGTTTTTGCCATGGTGTTATTGCGCGGACTTTCGTTTGCTCTGAATAATCCTGCAAAAGAGATGTTATATATCGGGCAAAGCAGTGATGTGCGTTTTAAGGCAAAAAGTTGGATAGATATGGTTGGATATCGAATCATGTTTGCCATCGGTTCGCAGATGATTTGTTTTGTGCACGGTTCGTTTGAAGATATTGTTTTGTATAGCACGGTGTTTTCGCTTGGTGTTGTAGGGGTTTGGCTGTACTCTGTCGCCTCTTTATCACACGACTTGCATAACATCAGGGGAGAGAAATGAGAAAAACGTTATTCGGCATAATGCTCTGTGTAGTGAGCTATTCATTAAGTCTTACTGCAGCACAAAGCAAAAAGCGTGTTCGTTTCGCAGACGAAGTAGAAGCATCTTTTTCAAATGATGATGTTCTGCGCCTCACTACATTCTTTGAAGAAATTCATACTCCTCAGGATATACGTGTTCATGATTGGGAGGTTTTCGGTGAGAATAACCTTGAGAGAAGGCATGTGAAGATGAACATGCAATGTGAACTTTTTAGCCAGTTTCTCTCTTGTCTTACGCATCCAGAGTCAGAGAATCTTTTATATGTCGTTTTGAATACAGTGTTTGCCAGAAGAAAACTGTCATACGCTTGCCTGATAGAGAGACTCGTGTCTTATGGTTTGTCTTTAGGCAATAAGCCAGACTTCTTGCCAGCACGCCTTCTTTTATTTCGTAAAGCAATTGAGCTTGGTGATGAAAGTGTTACTCAGTTATATGTCAGAGAGTTGTTACGCATAGGTAGTGCTGAGGCAAGAGATCAGGCTGTGGCGCTTATTCTTAAGCATGTAGAAGCAAGCACGAGTGCTGAGGGTGCCAATGTTCTTGCTCAGGTGTTTTTTGAGAAGGAAGCATTAGATAGAGTGTGTTTTTTGCGTGAAGAGTGGGCGTTAGTGCAAGATATGCTCAAGAAATATATTACAACAGCGTCTTGCGTGGATAGTGACGCATATTACTACCTGGGTAAGATCTATTTTGAGGGCCGTGGTGGCAAAAGAGATTATGCAAGAGCATTGAGCTGTTTTGAAAAGTCAGAAATAGACATGCGAAACTATTATCTTGCAAAAATGCATTACTACGGACAAGGGTGTGAGCGAGACGAGAGAAAAGCGCGCTTTTATATAGAAAGCGGCCTGAAGGTGCTTCGTGGAGAAGGGCGAGAAAAACTTTTGAGATTCAGGCAGGCTCTTGATGGAAGAAGGTTGTGGGTGAATGGTTTGGCTGCCTCATATGGAGTCAGGTGAGGCAGAGTTTTGAAATGTCTGATTTACTATTTGACATAGGGTAAGAAACCTATAGAATGTCCCCTTCAATTACGCATCTATTCGTCGCGGGGTAGAGCAGCCTGGTAGCTCGTTGGGCTCATAACCCAAAGGTCGTTGGTTCGAATCCAACCCCCGCAACCAAATTTGAAACGTACGAAGGCGTAATCCAAAGACACAGCTGTTAAAAATTGAAGTCTTTACTTTGGGAGTTGGATGTCACCACGATTGATCCACATCTACGGACCCGTTTGGATTACCGCGTACGGTTTTTTTATTGCCACTGGCGTTTCCGTTTTTATTTTTTCTGCCTATTTCCATTCATCACGAAAACAATATCTTACGAACGATCAATTTTTTGATATCAGTTCGAGCGGTGTTTTTTTTGGCCTTTTAGGTGGAAAAATTCTCTATCTTTTGCAGGAAGGTTTACCTGCTTTTTCTTCGTTTTATGACCTTATTGAGCTTGCACGCGGAGGGTTTGCCATACTTGGTGCCATCATTGGTGCAAGTATCGGTGTTATTGGTTACGCGCTATATCATACTATTTCACTGCTTCCTGTGCTTGATATTGCAGGTCGCTATGCTCCTCTTGCGCATGGTATTGCGCGATGGGGCTGTTTTTTTGCCGGCTGCTGTTATGGGCAAACAGTGTACGGATCCTCGCTCTTTACGGTTGTGTATACACATCAGCACAGCCTTGCTCCTTTGCATGTTCCTTTGTATGCAACGCAAGTAATGATGAGTATCGGTTCGTTTGTAGCTTTCTTCCTGGTAAATGGCTTGATTGCGCGGTATCGATGCCGCCCTGCAGGTGCTTTGTTTGTGTGGTATATCATGCTTGAGTGTAGCAACCGTTTTATTGTCGATTTTTGGCGTGGAGATCGTGTGTATGGCCGGCAGCAAGCGTTGGGTCAGCATACTCATCCGCTTCTTTCTTCGTATCAGCTCATTGCGCTTGCCATTATTTCACTTTGTGCAGTTGTGCTTGCCGTCTTGTATTACAGTCATAGACAAAAGGACGGTGCCTAGTGTCCTTGTTTGCTTTTATAAAAGGACGTGTTCCGATTGCTGATGTTGTCAGCTCTCGTATCCGCTTAAAGCAAGCTGGAACCTACTTGAAAGGTTCGTGTCCATTTCACCAAGAAAAAACAGCGTCATTTACGGTTAGTCCCGATAAAGGGATTTATTACTGCTTTGGATGTCAGGCAACAGGTGATGTCATTTCGTTTGTAGCAACGATAGAAAACACCGGACAAATTGAGGCGGCACGTCATTTAATTGAGCAGTTCAAACTTGTTGTTCCACCAGAGCTTTTGCAAAAGCATGCAAAGAGTGCGCAGAACAGTAAGGAAAAAAAATCGTTCTTTGCAGTTTGCCAGTTTGTAGCTCGGTGGGCTCATGATAATTTTAAAAAGCATCCCGAAGCATATAACTATGTGCAAAAAAGAGGTTTAAGTGCGCAGACATGTGATTTGTTCATGGTTGGCTACATGCCTGCCGGCGTTGCTGCCCTCAAGCAACTGACAAAGGAGGCCTCTCGGGAAGGGATCTTAGTAAAAGATTTGATACAAGCTGGCATTCTTTATGAGAGCAGAATGTCTCTTCGCTCACCATTCGAGCAGAGAATACTCTTTCCGATAACCGATACGTTGGGGCGATATTGTGGGTTTGGAGGAAGAGTTTTTTCTCCCGGCGATGAGCGAGCAAAGTATTACAACTCAAAAGAGTCTGACTTCTTTATTAAAGGGCACCTCTTATTTGGTTGGACGCTGGCAAAAAAAAGTATTCAGGAGCGTAAAGAGGTTTTTCTGGTTGAGGGTTATACCGATTGCGTTTCAATGGCTCAGCATGGGTATACAAATACGGTTGCAACGCTTGGAACTTCATGCACAAAGGAGCATCTATCGCTGCTCGCTCGTCATGCACATGTTCTTACCGTGCTTTATGATGGTGATGCAGCAGGTTTAAAAGCGATTTTGCGCTTAACAGAGCTTTGTTGGCAGGTGAATATAGAAGTTCGTGTTGCGTTTCTTTCTGATGGGCATGATCCAGCGTCGTATATTGAGGCCCATGGCAATCTAGAGGGTCCGTTGCAAGCGTCACAGGATATTTTTTCATTTTATGTAGCGAGAGTGAGTGAGCGTTTTGCAGAAAAAAGTCTTGCCGACCAGCTTGCCGTTGTTGATCGATTATTACAGTTAATTCTTGGCCTTGACGACTTAGTAAAGCAGGAGCTTTTATTGCAGCGAGTAAGTGCAGCGCTTGCATTGCCAATTGAAACGTTGCGCAAACATGTTAAGGCGGTATCTGCAAAACATAAGCCAGCACACACACATGCAAGCCAGGAAAAACCTGAGCAGAGCGTGCGCAGTGATGCAGATCATCAGTCGCTTGAAAGGCATATTGTTGCTGCAAGTATGAATAGTTTGTTATCTGATTCTCTCTGCATTGTAAAAGAAGAGGGATATCGACTGTTTTCACCGCAGGCGGTAAAAATTTTCACCGTTCTTTCACGCATGCATCATACCTATCAGGGGCAAGAGCTTTTTGATGCTGTTCTTGATGCGCTCAATGAGAAAGAAAAAACGTGGGCGTCATCTTTGTCTATGCAATACGATGGCGTGCTGACGAAAGATGAATGGCTTCGCTTAGTTGATCGGTTTGTTCAACAAAAGTGGAAAGGTGTATTAAAAGATTTACGAGAAGAGATTGCTCAAGCTACGCAAGAGGGTGACCAGAAGAAGGTGGAAGAACTTCTCGGGCGCTTTACCAAGCTTAAGCAAAACATGAAGACAGAAAGATTTGTTGCTTGGCTACCAACACCAAAGAAGTAATGACGATGTACAAGGCATCATAAGGGTTGTTTAAGGTAAAAGAGTAAAAAGTCTTAAGGGATAGTTGTTTTAGAAATAGAAGAGAGGGATATACGTACTATGGCAAAAACAAGAGCTGAATTAGAAAGAGAAGCAACCGAGTTTTTAAAACAGGCTGCTGAGCGAGCAAAAGCAAAGAAAAAAGAAGTGGGTCTTTCTGCAAATACTGGTCGCAGTGATGATGATGATGACGGTGATGGCGATGAAAAAGATGAGATTACCCTTGAAGAGCGTTGTGCCCAACTGATTGAAAGTGGCCGCCGTGAAGGGATGCTGACCTTTGAAGAACTTGCAGAGCTTTCTCAGAAATATGAGATGAGTGAAGAAGACTACAACGACTTTACGCAGCAGCTTGAAAAAGAAAATATCGACCTCATATCGCAAGAAGACTTACTTGCTGATTTATCGTACAAAGACTTCTTGAAAGAAGAGGATTTCTCTTTCACACCGGATAAAACAACGCTTTCAAGTTCTATTGCTTCTGTTGAGATGGCAAGTGAAAATGCTGACGCACTTTCTGATCAAGGCCAAGAAGAAAAAGAGAAATTAAAGCTCTTTGCTGGTCCCGGACAATTAAACGACCCGGTAAAACTCTACCTTAAAGAAATTGGTCGTATTCCGCTTTTGAATAAAGAAACAGAGCGTATTTTGGCAACAACTATTGCAAACAGTAAGCTGCAGTCGATTGATGCTATTGCACGTTTCCCGCTTGTTCATAAAGAACTTCTCATCTTTAAAGAACGCATTGAAGGTGATGGCCTCAATCTCAAGGATATTATTCAGTACACCAACTTTGATGATGACAACATGCCGTTGATTGAGTTGGAAAAAGAGAACTTTCTTAAGCAGATCAATGAAGTTGAACGTTTGATGGATAACGAAGACAAGATCTATCGTTCTTATCGAGGCAAGCTTACGTCTCAAAAAGTTAAAGAAAAGATGTTCACAGAGATCGAAGAAAACAGGCTTGCTGTTGTCGATGCAGTAAAGGCGATTCCTTATGCAAACAAGCAGATTCGTAAGTTTGGTAAGCGCGTAGAAAAGATTGTTTCAAAGCTGTATGAGCGTCGTGATGAGATGCGTAAACTGCAAGAGAAGCTTGATTTCTATCGTGGCATTGCAAAGCCAAAAGATGATGATCGTGCACAGATCGAAAAATATGAAAAGAGCATGCGTGCATCGGCAAAATTGCTGAAGAAAATTGAGCAAGAAGCCGGTGTTTCAAAAGAGAAATGTATTGCTTTGTACCGTCAGTTTGTAACAGCTCAAAACCAAGATAAATATGCAAAAGATGATCTTGCGCGAGCAAACCTTCGTCTGGTTGTTAATATTGCAAAGAAATATATCAACCGTGGCTTACACTTTCTTGACCTGATTCAGGAGGGGAACATCGGGCTGCTTAAGGCCGTTGAAAAGTTTGTCTTTGAGCGAGGGTTTAAGTTTTCTACGTACGCAACATGGTGGATTCGTCAGGCAATTACACGAGCAATTGCTGACCAATCAAGAACGATTCGTGTTCCGGTTCACATGGTTGAAACGCTTAACAAGATCAATAAAATTAAGAGAACTCATCTGCAAGAAACAGGGAAAGAGCCAAGTTTTGCACAGCTTGCACGAGAGCTGAATCTCGATGAGAAGAAAATCAAAAACATCGTAAAAATCTCGAAAGAGCCAATCTCGCTTGAAACACCTGTTGGTGATAGTGATGATGCGCACTTGAAAGATTTCATTGAAGATAACAATGAGTACACGCCAATGGAGGCTGTGGTTAACGATGACCTTAAAGAGAAGGTAAGGGAAATTCTCAAGTCGCTTACTCCGCGAGAAGAGAAGGTTTTGAAAATGCGCTTCGGTATCGATGTTGCATCAGAACACACGCTTGAAGAGGTTGGAAAAGACTTTTCTGTTACCCGAGAGCGTATTCGTCAGATCGAGGTAAAAGCGTTGCGTAAACTTCGTCACCCGTCTCGTTCAAAGAAGCTGCAAAGCTTTGTTGATGAAAGCGGTGATGGTGGCATGGGTAACGGAGAGTAGAAAGCTGCTCTGTGGTAAGGGTTACGCATCTTATAACAGGTTTAGAGTGTGGAGGCGCTGAACAGGCGCTTTTTACACTCATCGATCAGGGCTGCAAAACAGATCCATCTGTTGAGCACTACGTTATTGCGCTTGCTCGTGGTCCCTATTTAGAAAAAATTGAAGACTGTGGGGTTGTTGTAGAGGTTGTGGGAGGAGCCTTTTCAGCGTATGACCCCATCGGTCTTTATAAAATCTATGAGGCTGTGAAAGACTCGCAACCAGATATTATTCATACATCACTGTGGGCGACCGGTGTGTTGGGCAGGCTTGCTGGCTGGCTGCTTGGAGTGCCGGTGATATGTGATATCCATAGCAACGCCTCTTTTCATGGGTGGCTGCGTAATACAATTGATCGATGGACCGTGTGTGGAAATGTTGCCTATGTGGCTGTTTCTGACTCTGTAAAAGAGGCCTATGTGCAGGCAATGGGGCGATCGGTTCCAGCAGATACGGTGACCGTTATTATGAATGGCATTGATATTGATGGTGTGCGAGCGCATGCGAGGCAGCGTGCATACACCAGAGCGGCTGAAGGCTTTGGTGATCCTCATATGTATGGCATTGTATGGGTTGGGCGGCTGGAGAAGATAAAAGGGTGTGACATTATGCTCAAAGCGTTTCTCCTCCTCGTGCGTCGACTTAAGAAAGAGGGAAGTGAGGTTATTCCTGTACTCAGTATTATTGGTGACGGGAGTCAGTTTCCTCGCCTGCAGCGTTTTATTAAACAGCATCGAGAATTAGAAGAGCATTGTTTGTTGTGGGGAGAGCGGGATGATGTGCGCGATTGCATTGGTTTGTATGACTGTTTTGCAATGACATCATACTCAGAAGGTCTCTCGTATGTTTTGATTGAAGCACTCTGTTTTCAACTTCCGCTTATCATAACTCACGAGGGAAAGAAGCATGACCTTGTTGAGGATGGTGTGCATGCACAGATGGTTACGCCAGGAGATATAGAGGCGTTTTCTCAGGCTCTTTATGACGAAATTATGCGGACCAATGGTAAGGGCCGAAGAATCAAGAAAAGCCTTGCACTTGTTCGGCAGAATTGTGCACGCTCGGTGATGGTTGAGAAATTCTATGCAATGTACCGTACACATCGAATGAAGAATGTTTTATAGGCATGCTCCATTTCCCCTATCCTTGACAGCCTTGTCGGGATGGGGGTTTTTTTATTACAAGGGATAGATGGAAGAGACAAAAAATTACACGTATCGCATGATAATTGCGTATGACGGAACAGAGTATCATGGGTGGCAGGTGCAGCTCACGCATACAACCGTTGCAGGGCTTTTGATACAAACATTTCAATCAGTTTTTAATCAACCATGCGTTTTGCTTGGCGCATCGCGAACAGATAGTGGGGTGCATGCATATGGGCAGGTTGCTCGTCTACGTACACCGTTTTGTATTGATGGAGATGATATGAAGCGGATTTTGAATAACGCGCTTCCTGAATCGGTTTTTGTTCGCGAAATTACTGCTGTTGCTCCTGAGTTTCATCCCCATGTTGGCGTACAGTCAAAAGAGTATTGGTATCATCTTTTTACGCAGCGGCCGCTTCCTTTTTTTTCTCGGTTTGGCTGGTTTCCAGAGTATGAGTCTCGCAAAATCGACTGGTCAGTTTTTAAAGAAGCACTCCAGCTCTTTGTGGGTGAGCATGACTTTGCATCATTTTGTCGTAACGAAGAGGGAAAGAGTACACGGCGATCGGTTGATGCCATTGAGGTGCGAGAGCTCCCACGTTATAAAGCGTTACGGGTTGTCATAAAAGGAAAAGGTTTTTTGCAGTATCAGATCCGTCGGATGGTTGGGGCTGCTATCACTGTTGCAAGCAGGGAATCGGTATCACTTGATGATATACGCCGCCTTCTTACAAAGCCTGAAAAATTAACAATAGCATTGCATAAAGCGAAGGCTCAGGGGCTTTTGCTTCGAAGGATTTCTTATGAATGATTTAAAACAGCGAAGCATGACGGCAACCATTGCCGGCATTATTTTTCTCGGAACCTATTTTATTTCAGCATATCTCTTTGCTCTTTTTCTTCTTGCTGTGCTTGGGTGGATCCTTTACGACGAGTGGCCAAGGGTTTCAGGGTTTTCATACAGCGATCCATGGTATTGGGCGCTTTCTCTTGTCTACCCGTCAGTACCTTTTTTTATTTTGATCTATCTTGTTTTTTTCTACCGTGACCTTTCGTACATGCTTCCACTCTATCCGTTTCTTGCATCATGGATGGTTGATGCAGGAGGGTATTTTGTGGGAAAACGGATTGGCGTTCACAAACTTTTACCGAAAGTGAGCCCAGGAAAAACATGGGAAGGTTTGGCAGGCGGGATCTTCTCCCTCTTTGTGTTTCACCTCATGATAATTGTCAGTTTTCATGCAAAAATAACAATCCTTAATGTTGTCATCAGTACGCTGTTTATAGGCTTTCTTGCTGTTACGGGAGACCTGTTTATGTCATGGATGAAGCGTCGACGAAAGATCAAAGACACCGGTAACCTATTGCCAGGTCATGGGGGTTTGCTCGACCGTTTTGATTCAGTGCTATTTATCGCGCTTGGTATGGGTCTGATTGAAGGGATAAAAGCGTTTTTATAATGCTTTATAGCCTGTTAGATCCGGTCTGAAAGCCACGAGATAACATCGCTTTGTTTTACCATATCACTTTCTCCCGTCTCCATATCTTTTATGGTTACGGTGTGTGATGAAACTTCATCTTCTCCGAGTAACAGAGCGTAGGCAACGTTGTCTTTGTCAGCTTTCTTTAACGCTTTCTTTATTCCTCCAGGAAAAATATCTACATGAAAACCATGAGCATGGATTTTTTCTGACAAGAGCAGAGCAAGAAGGTTTTGTTCTTCAGAGAATGGAATAACTGCGCAGAGCGGAAGATCATCAACATCATCGTCACTCAGTCCACCTGCTTCAAGAATCATAAGAAGGCGTTCCATGCCAATTGCAGCGCCAACTGAATGGAGAGGATCCTTTTTTCCAAGTTGTTGCGAAAGGTCGTACTGACCTCCTCCGCAAAATGCACTTTGTGTTCCAAGGTGCGATGAAGAAAACTCAAAGACGCTATTGTTGTAATAATCAAGACCTCGAACAAGGCGAGGGTTGTGCACAAAGCTAACGCCTAATGCGCGTAACATTGTCTGAAATGTTTGCCACTCTTTTTCAGATGACTCTTGAAGATAGTCGGTAATAAGAGGGGCATCAGTATAAAGGTTTTGGCATGACTGATTTTTACAATCAAATACACGAAGCATATTGCTTTCTTTTCTCGTTTTGCATGTTGCACAGAGAGCCTGTTCGTGTGCATCAAGAAACGCTGCAAGGGCAGTTTTATGAGCGTTTCGATCGTCACGTGTTCCAAGATAGTTGATACTCAGTACATAGTCTTTTATCTGCAGGGCATGCTTAAAAAGGCTGTCGAGTAAAACGATCATATGTGCGTCTTGAACGATACTTGTTCGGTTTATAACTTCGAGATTGAATTGATGAAACTGGCGATAACGTCCTTTTTGTGGTCGCTCATGACGAAACATCGGCCCGTGGCTAAAAACTTTCCAGGGACGTTGTGTAATCTTGTTTTCAAGGTAAGCACGCATTGTTGCTGCTGTTCCCTCTGGCCTGAGGCAAAGTGTTTCTTTCTTGTTAGCCGAAAAGGTATACATTTCCTTATTTACAATATCTGTATGCTCGCCAACAGAATGCTGGAAGAGTTCTACATACTCCATGATAGGTGTTTGTATGTGAGAGAAATGCGCATTGAGGAAGTGATGTTTAATGACATCAATAATTGCGTCATAGAGGCGCATGTTAAGAAGGTCTTGAGTTCCTTTTACGCGACGTATCATTCTCAATGTTTCCTTATATAAAAAGTCTGAGCTTTTAGGTTGTAATGGTTATGTAGAGTACAGATAAGAAAGTTGGCAAGTATAGCAGAATGGTGCAGGAGAAAGAATGTATGAATCAAGAAGCGCTTTTAATTGTTGGTGGACTCACGTCTGTCGGTTTGCATATCGCTTCTTTTTTTTCGCAGGTCGGCTATAAAGTTGTTGTCCTTGATGCGCTTGGCATTGCACAACCGCCGCCAGCGCTTCAGCAGGTAACCTTTATACACGGTTCACCGACCGACACTTTTTTACTTGCTTCTCTTTGTAAGCGCTACTGCTTTGAAACGGTTATATACGCAGGCCTTGCGCACAATAGCGCTCGACTTTCTTTTAATCCTCTTGCCTACTACCACACAAATGTTTCACAGACATTAGCAGCGTGTAAAACCCTGATTGAGCAGGGTGTAAAATATGTTCTTGTGCAGAGCGGAATACGAGCTGCGTTACAGACATGTCCCATCGGAAGAAGTTTGCGTGCAGGTGAAGAGCTTTTAAGTGATTACATGCGCTATAAAAAACGGGCTTTATGCATTATGAGGCTTACACACGTTGCAGGTGCAACACCAGAAGAAGGTATTGGGTCATATCTCTTTGAGGAAAAAAAACTTATTCCAACGATGATTCATTCGTTGCAAACAGGGAGCTTTTTTACGGTACATGGTAAACGGCATGAAACATCAGATGGTACCGCTCAGAGAGATCTCGTTCACCCTCGAGATGTTGCGGCAGCTTTTTTTAAAGCGTTCTTATATCTCAAGGCTGGCGAGCAGGGAGCAACGTTTGTTCTTGCAACCGGACATGAGATTTCGATAGCGCAGCTATGCAGGCGCGCAGAGATTTTGACAGGCAAGCAGCTTATCAAGCGGTATGCTGCACCGCGTGTATGGGATCATCCTTCTTTATCTGCACACGCAAGTTTGACCCGGGCCGTTCTTGAATGGCAGCCACGCTACTCCGAGGTAGATTTTATTCTTGGTAGTGAGTTACGGTTGGCGTTTTCGTCTTAAGAAAGAAACGTTGGCGCAAGGGCAAAAATAACAGATAAAACTGTTGCCCAACCAGAAAGAGAGGCGTTGCGAGACGCTTTTTTAATACTCAGCCGCTTTTGAGAAGCCTGTGCATTGAGGAAAACCATTGTTTCTCTGATCTTCTTTATATCTTCTCTTTGCTCAAAAACATCGTCTTCTTCTTTGCTTTGCCGACGAAGTGTTTTAAGCACACGAACCAGGTTTTCTATGCGCTTTGTTGGTTCATAGAGGTCAGCAAGAGATTTACTTGCTTTTCGTTCGTTTGCAATCCATATCGCAAAGGCTAAAGCACCGGCAAGGCTCAAGAGTTTGCGAGGACGAGACGTGGAAAATGATGTGAAGTAGCGAGAAGTACTTGTAGGCGCAGGTGGTGTAGGTCCAGCAGGTGGTGTTCCTCCTGCTGCATGCAGGCCACTACAGAAAAGAGCAAGTGATAACAAAAGTCCCTTACGAATCATAACTAATCCCCCCGAAAGTACGATGTAAATTTTACTATGCGAGGAAGTGTATCATGATACAGTGGGTGTGTCAAAAGTGAGAAATGCGTATTGTTTAACGCGGATCGAGTTCGATAACGTGTTTCACGCCTTTTTTATCGGTGTAGATATAGGTATCAATGCCAAAGTCTTGGTCGCGTTCACCGTGGTACCCATTTTCTTTATACAGGTTTCCCTTGTACTTGATGATCTCAGGGTCAGTTGTATCACTTCCTTTTACATACGTTATATCGGTGATATCTGTTTTTTTCCCGTTAACCGTGAGCGTTCCTGTATAAGGTTTTACCAGCAGCGCTGCTGTGCTTACGTTCGCTTCTTTTCCAACAAGGTAGTGCGTTGGAAGCAGGGTGAGGAGGGCAAGTGCGTACATAGCGTTCATAACAATCCTTTATAAAGAGGTGAGTCTTTTGTCATGTGTTGAGGAGTGTAGGGGGTTTCTTTTTATGCGGTCTATATTCGGCGAAACTTTTTTTCTAATTCTTTTTGTGTAATTGGCCACATAGTTGGTCTGCCATGAACACAGATAAAGCGCTGCGGGGTTTGCAGAAGTTTTTTCACTAATGATGCCATTTGATCGGTATCGAGTGTGTCACCAGCTTTTACCGCAGCCTTGCATGCCATGTGGCTATGAATGTGTTCATTCAGCTTACGCTTAAAAGGTTCTGGGTCGAGGTGCTCGTATTGTGCGATCATTGCCGCCATTTCATGAATCAGATCGTAAAGAGATTCCTTTTGTATACGAGGAGGCGTGCTCGTAATTGATACCTGAAGTGGTCCGGCTTGTTGAATACCAATTCCTTGCTTTGTAAAAAAGTCAGTGTGTGCAAGAACGCGTTCCATATCAGCTTGTGTAAGCGTAACGATTTGTGGAAACAGCAACGATGTTCCCTCTTTATTTTCAAAGTGTGTTGAAAACTCATGATAGAGCACGCGCTCATGAGCGGCATGCTGGTCCATGATGATGAGCTCTTCACCACTTTGAATCAGAATGTAGGTTTTAAAGAGTTGTCCAATGATTACAGGAGCTTGTGCAAGGTTGAGCGTTTCTTGTTGTACCGGCTGCTCTTCTACAACCTTTTGTAGTGGTTGCGTTATGTGCTCAGGAGTTACCTGCTTTGGCGCCGGCATGGTTTCAGGTTTTTCTTTATGTAAGGTTTGTGGTTGCGCCTTGTTCACGTGCCCAGGTGTTTGGATGACCGGTGTTGCTGCCTGAGGCTGCTTCATAAACGGCTGTGGCGGAAGTGATGAGAACGGTTGCACCTTTTGTGGTGCAGAGAGTGGTGCTTGTTGTTGTTGCGTCAGGCGATGTGTTACCTGTTCTTCAAGTGTTGCTTTGATAACCTTTTCAAGTTCCCTTGTGATAATGCCCGGGCGAGTGAAGCGAACTTCTTCTTTGCGAGGATGAATATTTACATCAACATCTTTCCCTGAAATCTCAAGAAAGAGGCAAACAGCCGGAAAGCGTCCGGGAGGCAGAACGTTACGATATCCTTTCATAACCGCTTTGCTCAGCTCACTGTTTTTTACCAGTCTTCCGTTTACAAAGAAAAACATATTGTGACGGCCGTAGCGCCAAAATGAAGGCTGACTAATAAGACCTGAGCAGCGAATTGAGTGCTTTTCTAAAGAGGGTGTTGCCACAACGTCTTGCATGTTGGGAACAATGTTATGACCCCAAACTTGTGTGAGGCGGTCTCTCAATGTTTCTACCGCAGGTGCATTCAGTGCAAGCGTTCTATCTCGAAAGAGCTTAAAGCTTATGTGTTTGTGCGTCAGAGCAAGTCCCCAGACAACTTTCTGCAGAGCGTTCCATTCAGTTTCATCTTGTTTTAAGAATGCTTTTCGTACAGGAACAGAGTAAAAGAGTTGCGCAATCTCGATGGTTGTTCCTTGCGCGCGCGTTGCTTCTGCTTTGCTTTGCAAAGCGCCATCGTGATAGGTCACACATGTTGCAAGATCTGATGAGCCTTCTCGTGTTGTCAGAGTTACCTTGCTTACTGCAGCAACGCTTGCAAGCGCTTCACCCCGAAAGCCAAATGATGAAATGTGTGTTAGTTCGTCAACCGATGAAAGCTTGCTGGTTGCATGCCGCGTGAAGCATAAAACAGCATCTTCTTCACTCATGCCGCATCCATCATCTTCAATAATGATTCGTTCTTTTCCTGCCTTTTCTATTCTGATCGTTATCGATTTCGCACCGGCATCGATACTGTTTTCAACTAATTCTTTGACGATATTGGCAGGTCGTTCAACAACTTCTCCAGCAGCAATTTTTTGAGCTTCATGGGGATCAAGAACGTGTATCTTTTTCATCTTCTTCTTTTATGGTTGTGTGAACGTTTCCATGAGCATGAATAACACGTTGATCTAAGAGATATAAGACGGTGTTGCTACTGCTCTCTATTGTTCGTTTTCCGCTGTGGTATGTGCATCTCGTTTTGCCATCAGCAAGAACCCGTTTTTGTGCGGGATCATAGAGCAGATGGTCGGCGCGAAGCGTAACACCTTTTTGCTGGAGCGTCACGTCAAAAGCGATGATTTTTGTCGGTCTAAAAGGCTTTTTTTGATCGATGTATACGCATGCTTTGTGCGCAAGTAGAACCAACTCACCTCGTCTAAAAACAACGTTATCGATATAGCAAAGGCAGAGTGTTTTTTTTCGTGTTGGATGCCGTGCAATGATTGCACGCGTGCTTGTTACGTGGGCACGTTTTAAAGAGGTGTGTGTGGATGGGTAGAGAAAGAGGGTTGCACAGACAAACAAGAGTGTTGTTTTAGGCAGGGAGTGCATAGTGACACCGTCTATCACTTGTAATGCCGTCACGGTCCTTTAGTTCTGAGAGCAATGTTGTTTTGTATTTCTCATACAATGCGGTGTGCGCTCCAGCAGAAAGAGTAGTAAGTGGAAAGGTTTGTTTTTTTGCAAAAAGGCTTTCACGTTCTTTGGTATACAACTCAGAGCCGTTTACTTTTTTGTAGAGACAGAAGTGAGGGTGCAGCGATAATGAGATTGTAATTGAGCGCGAAGCAAATGTGCCTTTCTCGAGCGGCTCTTGAAACGATATGCGTATCGTATCAAGGCTACTTACCAGCACAACTTTTCTGAGCGTAATGCGCGATGTTTTTACCGGATTATTTTCAAAAAAGAAGTTCCACCAGGTGTTGGTAGTATCGGTAAACGAGGTGCGTATATCATTGTCGAGTGTGAGTGCATCGATAAGAAAAACTTTTTCAGACTTTTGTGCAGCAGCATGTAAAAAACCATACAGCAAAAAGTTGTACAATCCTGTTCCATGAAGTGTCATGTTTTGTATGTGATGAATAGCATTTCCTGGCACCATACTTACGAGGGCAGGAGGAAGCTTGCTTGGCTTATAGGTATGGATAATCAGTGGTGTTGTTATGAGTTGGGGAGCAATGAGAAACGCACGACTTTTTTTAACGGTATACGGTTGAGAATCAGAGGCATGTGTGATCTCTTTGACATGTGTAAGGTAGGAAACTTTTGCAGGGAGTTGTGCATTTTTATATGACAATGTGATCGGCTGAAACCTCTCTGATCGAGGAGCAAGAAGAAGTGGTGTGCATGTAACAGCATGAAGGTCGTATGAGTGAGAGATTAAGGGAGTAATTGCTTCAAGGGCATAATCAAGTGGTGCGTGTTGTTCTTCGATGCGATCAAAAAAGAGCGAGATCCGTGTTCTTGTTGGGTATGTAGTGACAATCGTATCACTTAAAGAACCGGCAATAAGAGGAAAGTGAAGTGAGAGGTCTTTTTGTGCTTGCGTGCGCCCCAGTGTGTTGTAGTAGTGAGCAAGGCGTGTATGATCACCTCCGCCATAACAGCTTTGATAGTAAAAGATTTTTACCGAAAGTTTTTCATCAAAAAAATGTAAAAGGTCGACAAAATCTACAAGGCTCAGGCCTGCTATCAAGTGCTTTTGTGCTCGCTTATCTATACAACTTTTTTTTTCTGTTAACCCTTTTTCTTCTAAAAGCTGTTCCCAATGATCAGCGGGTGGGGCATTCATGCCGTGCCCATTCATATATACCATCCATCTTGTTTGCGCGTAGGGGTGAGCGTGCTTATTTGCTATGAAGAGATCTGTAAGCGTCTGTATAGATTCTACCTTACTCAGCCATAAACCGGTGGCGCAGTCTGCATGCGTCTGACCGTATTGTAGGCGACGAGGGACAACCGCGAGGCGTTCTTTGAGGTAGTTTTGAGGAATAAGGACGGTAAGGTTTGCATGTGGTGCGTGGTGGGTGTGAAAGGGACGTTGAGGAAGGTAAAGACGTTCTTGCCACCAGAGAGCATTTTCCCAAAGAGGCGTATGTGCAATGATGATGCCTGCTTCTTGTTGCAAAGCGTTGAGTAGGTGGCGCGTTGCTCCACCGAGCTTATTTCCTTTTCTCGTTTCGTTTCTGTTTTCACTTGCATCAAGAGCAAAGATCAGCCTGCCCGGTCGAAGTGTTGAGATGCGTTGTTGTCGTGGGAGGGCGCATGAGGTGTAGGCAAGAAGGGCAAGCACAAAGAAAGAGAGATGTTTCATCATCAGAATGCCGTGTTCATGCCGATATGGAATTCGTGGGCACTTTCGTTAGCACGTTTTTTCATGCGGTCGAGCTTGTAGGCGAATGAAAGTTTAATTGGTTGCGGTTGCGTAATATTCAAGCCAATACCGATAGCATGCCTCATATTAAATGAGTTATTCATAATGCCTCGCTTAGGAAGATTTTCATTATGTGGAGTATCCCACGCACAGCCTGCATCATAAAAGAGGTGTGCGCGTATGCCACCATTAATAGGACAAATAAGTTCGGCGTTTATCTGCAAAGACTTGGTGCCGCCAAGAGGGCTTGCGTAATAAAGCGACGGACCAGCTTGCCCGTAGTTAAATCCTCGAATGGTATCTTGTCCACCCATAAAGAAAAGCTCGTGGCCAGGAATTTGTCCGTGCGAGCTTGTTGCAGTTACCGCACCGAGTGATCCGTGTAAGCCAAGCACCAACGTATCTCTTCCAATGATTGGTGTGTACCAGCTGGCATTGAGGGATGTTTTAACGAATTGGAATGTTGTGTTCAGCCCTGGTGGTGTCCATTTAGATGAGAGAGCAACTCTGTAACCATCATTTGGATAGATCGGATGATTGCGAGTGTCTCGTACAATGTTAAGACCAAGCCATTCAAGTGAGCCAGACTTAAGCTTTTTATCTAAGACAGATCGAATAACGTGTTCATACTCATCATCAATCTTGAGTGTGTAGACTTTTTCACCATTGATTATTTTTGTAGTGTTGTTGTTTGTTATTCGCTCAAAGCCGGCTTCGAAGAACAGTTTTGAACGGTTATCGATAAGTGATGGAAGCGGAAGCCCAAAAGAGATCTTTGCGCTTAAGATATCTTCTTTCGGCGTTGTTTTTACAACCTTCCACTGGTCATACACTTTTCTATTAAAGCTCACACTAAACAGGCCATCGATGTTGCTATTGAAAAGGTAGGGATCATGCATCATGAACGAGAGTTCATTGATATTGAGTTTTGAGATTTTCAAAAGCATTTGCGAATCAAGACCACGTCCAAACATGTTGCGCAAAGAGAGTTTGGTAAAGAATTTTAGGCCAGATTCTGAGCTATCTTTGTTTGGCCCAAGGTCGATACCAAGGTTTGCTTCTCGGGTGTGCACTTCTTTGACGTGCAATTCAAGGTCAACAAGCTCATCACTAATGCGGTGCTTTTTCCAGACAACACCATCTTCTTTATCAAAGTAGCTGAGTGCTTTTACGCGGTTTTGAGAGCTGTCCATTGCACTTTGTGTTACGAGCATTCCTTCTTCGAGGCTGATTTGACGGCGAATAACATGATCGTGTGTGATTGCGTTTCCGGTAATTTTTATCCGATTGAGCTTCCATTTTTTACCTTTCTTAATAAGAAAGAAAATGGCAACGGAGTGGGTATCCATATCCGGAACCATCTGAGGATTTACTTCGACATCAATGTATCCCATGTCGCCATAAAACTCTTTGTAGTATTTGAGTATTTCGCGCACCTTCGACTTATTAAAGATGTCACCAGGCTGCAAGAGTAAAAAGCGGTTTAGATAGTGATCGGGAAGGTCTGGATCTTGTGTAACATCGATGCTCTTAATAGAGAAGATTGGTCCTTCATTAAGCGTATGCACGATATCGATATCGGTGTTGTCGTTATAAAAGGTTGTATCGGTTTTTACGACTTGTGCGGCAAGGTAGCCACGCTCTTGATATACCTCTCGAATGATTTCTTTATCGATAGAAAGTTCTTCTTCACTATATTGGCCTGCTCCTGAGAGGGGACCAAAGAGCCAGGTTTCTTGGTTGCGCAAGTATTTACGCAAGACGCGGCCTGGAACTGATTTGTTGCCAATAAACGATATGTTTTTAATACGACTTGGCTTGTTTTCATCAATGGTAAATGTAAGAGAAACTTTTTTACGCCCTTTGGTATCAAGCGTTTCAGTTTCTGCAATTGCTGGAGTTATGCGAACATGGTGAAAGTCGTTCTCTTTATATTCCTTTATAAGGGAGCGTGCTAAAAACTGAGATTGTTCGTAATTCATAGTTTTGAGCGTTGCACGGCCAATAACTGACTCGAGTTTTTCTGTTGAGAGGGATGTGTTGCCAGTAAATGTGACGCTTTCAAGTTCTGGTTTTTCTGTCACGGTGACATGAAGCACTACCTTTTGATCATCGAGTTCTTCTTTTTCGATGACAACCGATTCAAAAGCACCAATTCCATGCACTGCTTGTAAGGCACGGCCGCTTTTGCTCTCATCAAATGAGTTGTCTTTTTTATAAGGGAGACGACTTGTGATTGTTTCTGTTGCAATGCGAGCGTTGCCGTGAATGTGTATGTCTGAGATAAGAGGAGCTTGCCGCCCCCATACGGATGAAAAAAGAGAAGAAATAAGAACAAGAGGAATGATTTTTTTCATTGATTTATTCTTTGTAAAAGCTTTGTATGAGAGGAAATACGAATGTGGGGGGTCAGGATACAAAGTTCGTTGAAAAAAGCGAGACTCTCGTTTTTTAAGTCAGAAGATGCGAATAGTTGTGCAATATATTCATCTCATTGGAGCGAGTGACATCGTGTGGTTGCCACGCATTTGCTTTTTTCTGAAGATCTCTAATGAGTGATCGAGGGACATCGAGGTGGGCACGAACCTCAGGAACATTGTGTTCGTAGAGATTAAGCTTTACAGCATCTTCTTCAAACTCAAGCTTAATATCAACATCACACAGGTTATGCGTATCAACGAGGTGTTTAAAGAGAGGAGTGAGTATTACAAAGGGGTATGGCTGAATATTGGTTTGTGCACTTTTTGCATTAATTTGTGTTTTCCATCCCATAAACCAGAGCTCACGGTGGCTTGGGTCGGTAACGTCACTCTTTTTACCACCCATACCAAAGAGAAGGCTTAATACGCCTTTACTCTTTTCATCAGATGAGGCTGCATCTTTCTGTGGTTGCGCAATCTTATTCAGTGTCAGCCTGACTTGGAAAATTTTATTGCTTGCGTTAACAGGTGAGCAGTTCAGGCGTTGTTCTGAGTAGTACCGCTTAGTGCTTACCCAGTCCATGCGTTGAACTTTGTCACCATCTGAATAGACGTTATAAATCTTTTTAAAGAACGGATAATAAAAGAAGTGGCGCGTTTCTGGCTGAATTGGTGTTCCGAGTAAGATGAGTTCATCGACAAGCATTGGTGAGCGGTATGGGATGTAGTCCCATTTTTTTTGGTGAAGATTGCTTACGACATCTTTTTTCTTTTGCAGACTTTTGCATGTTTCTTCGAGGGCAAGAAGCGCATCCCGCTCTTCATTGTCAGGGACTGTTTCTTTTGTAATTTCAAAGCAGGGGTTTTTCAAAAGCTTATAAATGCCTGCCATGTTAAGAGCAACATTACCACCGTGGCTATGTGTGATGATCCTAATTTTGGGCTGATAGCCTTCTTTTACTAATTTTTTGTACTCATGATTGAGCATATTATAAAAGCGAATTGCTTCTTTTCGACGTCTTCCCTGGCTCACAAGTCCGCTCCAACCAAAGGTGTAAAAACGCTGATTGGCTTGATTCTTTTTCACTACCCACTCTGAAAGTTCTTTGTATGCTTGGGCAACGGGAAAAATAGCATATTTCTTATCTTGGTAGAGAGAAGCATCAAACGTTGGTGAAAACTGTATAAGACCCGGCGCAAGAAGCGGTTGAAGCTGATAAAAGAAGTGATCGTACCGCATATGGCTGGTCATTTTTTTATAGTTTGTTTTATCAACTTCATCTTTCATCACATTAAAAACACTTAAAAGACCAAGGATGGTTCCAAAGGAGCCATGCATAAAAACGTTCATCCATACGGTATTAGATGGTGCATGTGTTGCATGGGTGACAGGTGGAAGAGGCGCTTTTTTGTAGCGATGAAATATGCCAAAAACAAGGGCAAACCCAAAAGCGAGCGCAAGTAAAAGATAGGTGTACGAGGTATTTTTTTTCATGGTGAGCGAGTTTACGTGATAAGAAACTTTTTTAGCAAGGCTAGAGATTACTTTTTTGTAGCATGTTTTAGATTCTTAAAAATGTTTACTTGTGATACAATTCTCGTTTTTTTATGAAGATAGCTTTTTACACTCAGGGGGGATTATGAAGAAAGCGTTGGTACATTGGCTGTGTATAGCCTTAGTGTGTATAGGATTGCCGATTTTTGGAGCCGCATCAGGAGGATCTGGAAGTGGTAGTGGAAGTGGGGCTGGAGTTTATGGTGCAGGAGTGCATGGCGCAGGACAGGCTTATTATCCTGCTCATCCACTTGGCGCACTGGCAGGGTATGGAGCTGTGTGCGGAGTCCCTCATCCTGTGTATGGGATGCGTCCTCTTGTGTCGGCGCCTCCTCAACCGGTTATAGTTTTAGCACGAAAATCTGGTGAGAAGACAAAAAGGGTGGAGCCTGATGTTCAACCAGAGCGAGTAGTAAGGCAAAGAGTGAAGGGTCCTCTTGACGATGCGCATAACGCTGTTCGTCTTCTTTGGGAGATAGCGGTACGTAAGAAGCTTCTAAAAAACCCTAAGCGTGCGTATCAAGGCGCTCTGTCTATGCTGAGTGAGCTCTTTGAAGAAAAAGAAAAGTTTCTTAAGCATATTGATAAAGTGAATGTGAGATCTTTGTATGAGAGAGAGTTTCTTTATCCAGATCTTCCTTATGAAATTTTTCTCTTTTTTGTAGGAGTTCTAAAAATGAAAGAATTCGCAGGCATGCTGAAAGACGAAAAGGTCTGCAAGTTTGCACGGGAGTGTGCTCTTATTGTTCGCACGCTTGTTTATAAGATGCCAAAAGAGGTTGTTGCTTTTTGCGAAGAGTTTCAAAGCTTTTTTAAAACAGTAGAAGATCCTGAGGGAATAAGTGTTGTTCTTGAGATGACCATTGCACTTGAGGGTTTTGCTCAATTGGGGGTGAGGGTTGTCCCGGTGTCCGATTAAAGAGTGAGTACCTGTAAAAGGGTGTGCGCAAGCGTTGCTAAGATCGTTGAAACGGTAAACATAAGGCCCACCATCCAGAGCAAGCTTTTCATGCCAAATTCCTTATACAAAACGGTATACACAGATACACAGGGGAACCATAAGGTGAGGATGAGTGTTGAGATAAACGCCTGTGCTTGTGAAAGGTTTGGGATTGCTTTGAGGTAACTAAGAGCAATCTCTTTTCTAAACAGTCCCATACAGAGAGCCGGAATCACCTCAGCAGGAAGTCCCCACAGCTTGTGTAGAAAGGCAAATGTCGATGCACCAAGAAGTGAGAAGACATTGTTATTATTCAAGATAATAAGAAGAGCAATACCAAGAATGGTGATGGGTATTGCGTCTGAAAGAAAGTTGCGCACGCGTACAGAAAGCTTAATAAGAGAAGGCCGTAGTCGAGGAGCTCGCAGTGGTGGAATTTCGATAATCATCTCTTGGTAATTTTGTTTTTCTCTTCGTCCTAAGATTGTTCCAAGGACATGCCAAGTGAGTGCAAGTAATACAAAGAGGAGTGTCAGGTAAAGCCCGCCCATGCGATGTGCCATTGCAACAATAAAGCCGGTTTGAGAGGCGCATGGGATAGTGATGCTGAGAAGAATAGCGGTAATGATTCGCTGTTTTCGGTTATCAAGAACGCGTGTTCCGATAATACCGGTGACGTTGCAACCAGCGCCAAGAAGCATAGGAATAAGTGCAAAGCCGTGAAGTGCGTAGCGGTGCATCATCGTGTCTGCAAGTGTTGCAAGGCGAGGGAGGTATCCACAGTCTTCAAGGATGCCCATGGCAAAATAAAAGGCGGTAACGGGAGGGGCAACTTGTCCGAGGGGGATGTAGATTCCTGTTGTAAGCAGGCCCATTGCTTGTTGATAATCAATTGTTCCATTTTCAACCGTCCCAATCAAAAACGATTGCAGAGCAGGAAATGACGCAAGGTGTTTGTGCAAGAAGGTAAGTGGTGTTGTCAGAAAGAAATCAAACAGGGCGGTAATGCTTGATTCAAGCGCTTCACTTAAAAAGAAGATGCACAGAAACGTTGTTATAAGGCAACCCAAAGCGATGCAGGTTCCCCATACAGGATGCAGCGTGAGGGTTGCAAAGTGTTCAAGTGGCTTTTTTGTACGCTTTGATACCGTTTGTACGTGCTTTACAAGGTGTGAGATGTCGGGCCAGTGAGAGGCAAGTGGTGTGTGTTGTTTATTTTTTGAATTCCCCTGGAGCGCTGTAAGTTGTGTGACAAGGCGCAAAACACCGTGTCCACTGATACTTGTTGTAGGAACAACAGGAACACCAAGCTCTTGTGAGAGAAGAGGAATGTCGATAGTAATGCCGTGGTACTGCGCTTCGTCCCACATATTCAAGACAACGATCATCGGTTTTTTTAGGGCAAGCAACTGTGTTGTTAGAAAGAGGTTGCGTTCAAGGTTGGTTGCATCGATAACATTTATAATGATGTCTGCATGTTCAATAACAAAACGAGAGCCGCGTCGCGTTGTTTCTGTTTTTTCTGTCAGAGAGTAGAGGCCTGGTGTGTCGATAAGTTCATAGTTTTTTCTTATGCCTCGGCTGGCTGTTTCAAGCATGCCGCGCAAAATAGAAACGGTTGTTCCAGGAAAGTTACTTGAGATAACTTTTGTTCCGGTCAGGCGAGAGAAAAGTGCGCTTTTGCCAACGTTGGGATTACCAACGAGAAGGACGGTAGGAATCATATGCATAAGGACGAAGAACAAACGTAAGAAGTTATAACGATTACAGCAGGCCGACAAAGTCTAGAGGTAAAGTGTTTTTTATACAAACGGAACGAGTAAAGAATGCTTTATTGCATTTCTCTTATGCCTTTTTCTATCCTTGGCACATTATTGATATTGTATTATAATGACAAGCATCATACAACGGTTATGACGGTGCATCTCTCTTGCCGTTTTAATTGCGATCGGGGTGTCCATGACAATTCTAAAAAAAATCTTATTTTTCATACTCTCTCTGCTGCCGACTGCATATCTTGCAGCTCGTCGCACTGTCACATCTGCAGGCATCACCACGCCGCAGGTTGATGAAAAAATCTTTCGTCTTGGCGATGAATATCGTGACATCAAACATCTTGTAGAAAAAGCGCAACGAGAAGCCGAAGCGTTAAAGCGTAAGGCGGCACGAGAAATTGAAGGTGTGGAGAAAAAAATTGAGCGCCGCAAACAAAAGCTTGAGAAAAAGAGAGCTGAGGTTTTGAGAAAAGAAGAGTCTCGGTTTGAACGCACACATCAACGAGCGCAAGAAGAGCTGGAAAGCATCAGAAAAAAAGCAGAGCGAGATGCGCTTAAGCTGGTGCAAGAAGCGGAGATGAGAGCACTCGATTTGCGAGACAAGCTTGATGCGCAAGACAAAGAAGACAGAAAGAAAAGTGTTGTTGCCATTACCGCTCAATGGCGAGAAGGCGTAATAAAAGAATTCAAAGAAGATACCGATTTTATAAAGACAATTGTGATGAGAGGCGAAGTGAGTCGCAGAGAGCGTGACAACTTTGTCATCTTGTTTGATGAGCAGTTGGCTTGGTTTAAGAAGAAGGTTGCTGCGGTTGTTTCATTTTTTGATGAGACCTACAAAGTTGTTGTTGCGAAAAAGAATGCATTGAATGTGTTGGTAGATGCGCAACGGCAGGCGGATGAGATTATTGCCGACCTTTCTTTGGTCAATCATCTTGCTGTAAAGGTTTCGGATCAACTTCGCGTTCTTGCGCTGTATGAAATCAACAACCATCTACGTGAGCATAAAGCATCAGATGTGTATATGTCAGCTGAGGCAATTACACGTCTTGTTTCATCCGTTACCAAAACGATTTCTCCTGAAAAACGTGTGGTAAAAATCGTGACTGAGAAAGATACGATTGAGAAATTAAAGGAACAGGTTGCCAGCCTTGAAACGCAGCTTGATGGTTCGCAAAAGCATGTTCAAGCTGTGGAGAAGCGTTCACAACGCCTTCTTGCAAAAATGCAGAAAGAAAAAGAAGCGATTGCTGAGCGAGTGCGAAAAGAGCAGAAGGATGCACTTACTGCGTTATCGCAAAAAGTGGAGGGATCTGATGAAGAAATTGGCGAGCTCCGGTCGATGCTTTCACAAATGCATACGCATGTTGCCACTATCAAGCAGCAGTACCGTGCTGAAAAAAGCAGAATGAAGTTTCTTGCCGAAACGAGAGAAAAAGAGAAAGAAGGACTTGTTGCTCAGTTGAAAAAAGTGAACGCTCAAATAGAGATGCTGCAAGGGTATAGTGCCGAAAAGCTTGCAGAGCTTGGAGCAGAGATCACAGGTCAGCATGTTCGGGAGGCAAACATTGTTGCTATCCTTGAAAACAAGAACCGCCAAAAGAGCGAGCTTGAGTTTATGATTGCAAAAATCAGTGCACAACTCGAAGAAGCAGAGCGGTTTGCGCAGCATTCATATAAAGCGGCACATGATCTTGCACAAGATTTATCAAAGAAGCAGGCCGACAACCTCAAGCTTGAAATAGCGTTAGAAAAAATCAAACAACAGTTGAGCATGCCGTTTGCTATGGATGAAGAGGAAGAGCTTGTTGCAAGAACACGTTCACATCATCAAAGCGAAGAGCATGACCATGTGCATGAGCCTGATGACGACGGTGCAGAATTTGAGGTTGTTGCCGATGATGATGCGAGTGATGAAGATGGCGATGATGCTCCTGATGAGGACTTTGACGGTGATGATGGGTTTGATGAGGATGCACAAGAACAAGATGAGCAAGAAGAGTCAGAGCCTTTTCAAGAAACAATGGCGCTGCTTGATGATGATGAAGACGAAGATGATGAAGAGGTCTCTGATGCCGACCTTGAAGGGCATGGCGATGAGAAACTTGAAGAGCTCTCTATAGACTAAAAATACCAACTATTGCGTTCAAAAAAACACACCTGTTAGCCTTCGGCACAAAACAATATGCAGTTATGTCGCTGCTATCTCAGACTTATGAACGAGGAGTGAAAGGCTAGAGGGTATGAACAGGTTTGTGCGCGCATGTTTTCTTATATTTCTTGGAACAGGGTTAGTCTCTTTTACGTTTGATGCTTCAACATGTCTGGCGACAAAGCAGAAAAGAGGTAGGCGGCGTCGTAATGCAAGAAAACGAAATAAGCGAGTGGGTCTTACAGCGATGCCGACAGGGTATACCAGGCATTTGCGTGGTAGGGGTGTTGCTGTAAAAAAAGAATCTGCCAAAGCCCCTCAAGAGCCTACCGGTGACTCTCGTGGGGGTGTTGTAGAAAAAGGAGAATTTGCCAAAGCCCCTCGTGGTTTAACATCATCAATATCAGGTGATGCCGGTGATGGGTCTCATAGCTCTTCACCTCCACCAGCAGTTTCTTTAGTACCTAGGCCTCCAGGTCATTTGTACGGGCCAACCGACCCTCAAGAACCTACCGGCGATTCTGATGATGAAGCAGAAGATGCAAGCGATTCTGGTGCAGGCGCAGGCGCGGGCGAAGACGCAGGTGTGGGAGCAGGCATTCATGGTGCATCAATACCTCAGAGTGTGTTGCCGTCAGAAAAAGACGATGATATTTCTCTTGATGGTGGTCTGACAGGAATTGTTCTCAATGCATTTAAAAACATGGGAACGCATTTAGATTTTGATGTCTTTAGAGATGAGTTTGTTCGTGGAGAATTTACGCTGCCAAGCATTGGCAGAGTTCGTGTTGAGTATCCTCTTTCTGGAGGGATTCATGCATCATGTTGTCTGCCATTTGAGCGAGACGTTGATATAAGGATCGCTCTTACGGGTGGAGGTATCTTTAACGTAGATCCTGGTTCTTCGATCGGAGAGAGTCGTACGCAAGAAGCGCTGCAAGGTGCTGCCGTGAGAAAAGTGACAAAAACTTTACGCAGAGAACTCAGGCGCATGGAGAAGAACAACAAGAAAAATAAAACATTTATTTCAACATTGCGTTCAGCGCTGGAATTGAAAACAAAGCCAGAGCTCACCGCTTTGATTTTAGTTTTTGGACTCATCTCACATTATGCACAGCATGGTGAAGTTGGTGGGGTTCCCTTTATTGCATATGCCTACTGCATAGGAAAAGTGTTAATGCGGTTGATGTATACCTGGAAGAAGGAGCAAGGTGCGAAGAAGAATGTTCTTGAGTACATGCCGCCAGTATTTAAAGAGCTTCTTGCCTCTGTTTCAAAAAACCTCCCTATCTCTCTTAATCCATCAAGTGATCCAGAATTTTTACTGAAGAAAATGAGTGATTTTATGGGGTTTATTTCAGGAGAAGGTGGGCTTCGTTTTAATGCTGCACATAAAATCGAGGGTGGTCTTGGTGTTGGTGTTGTAAAAATCGTCTGTAAAGATGATGCAAAGCGAAAGCAGCTTGAAGCTGTGGTTAAAGGCCAGCATAGCAGTGATGATGTGAGCGTAGAAGATGTAAATCTTTACTCATACTGTATTGATGAAGACCTGCTTGGTAGTGGTTCTGATATTGTTCGCTCTCTTTTAAAGGATGAGGGTGGATCGGGGGCAACTGACGGTTTTTCGTATGAGGTATACGCTCGATATGACCACGATTCTCCTGGTGACCATCCGCTCGTGAAAACCTCATTTCCAAGTGTGCTTGCCGCAAAAACGACCGATGGAAGCGTTCGGGGTGTGTATATCTGCAAGGATTCTGAGAATACAAACGCATTTTATTTGATCGATCCGTATCTTGGCATGGTAGATACAATGAAGGCGGTTATTCAAGTGACGTTTATGGGAGCAAAAGAATATTTAGAGGCTGCGTGGAATATTACACAAACGCAGGGTGGAGATGCTGCACGAAAAGCAATGGCAGCAGCTGCAAAAGATCAGGCTCGTGCCGCTTCGTTCTCACAAAATAATATTATTGTGCAAGCTTTGATGGGCTCGCTGACCTACGGAAGAATGTCTGATGACCTCTATTCGCTCGAGCTTGATAATCAAACACTTGCTCGAGCACGAGAGGCTCGGGTGACAATTCTCAAGGCGCTGCGAAGAGATCTTGCTGACTTGTATTACACGCTGTGTGCAAGCTTTGGAATGTCACGAACAAAGCTGGCTGATGATTTACCTCGCCGAGGAACATATGGTGGACGAAGAGATGTAAAAAAACTTGGTATCAAGGGCATCATTACAGAGTTTGTAGAGAAGCGAGAGAAAGAACTTAACGTTAAGCTGCATGCAATAGAGATTGAAATTTCTAAGCAAGAAAAAACGCTTGCAGCGCATACGCGTCGCCTTGCACAAGGAAACCTGGGCGCAGAGCAATCAGCGGAGGTAGCAAGACTTAAAGACCTCGCATCGGTAGCACTTGTTCCTCTCTACTTAAAGCGCATGGCTTTGCGAAGAAGAGTTGAGGTGATCAAAACAATTCCACGAGGAGGTTGGAAGGTGTTATGTGCTACATCGGGGTGTCCTGGTCCTCTTTCATATATTAAAAAATTTGTAGATTTGTATGGCGAAGCAAAGAAATCTATTGATGCAGGATCGGCAAACAATGTGCTTGCAAAATATAAAGCATACAAGACAAAGAGAGAGCAAAAGTCACGAAATAGAACAAAAAAACAAGGAGAGGTTGCACGAGCACTGGGAGCATTAACAAAGGAAACGATTTCATTTATAGAGACGCGTCAAAAAGCGGTTGCACTAACACGTGGTGAAGTAGAGAGAACGTTGCAAAGTGTGTACAAGCAGCATCTCGCTGATCTTCAGAGATTGCGTTCAGCGTTAACATCTGGCAGCGGTAGCTCAACAGGTGACTCTGGAAGTGGTTCAGGAAGCGGTGATGGCTCTGATACAGAAGATGAGATTACCGATATGGGTGAAGGGGGAGATGGTGATCTTCCAAGAAAGCCAGCAAAATCAGCGATTGTTGGAGTGGCTGGCATTGATGAGCTTCCTCTGCTTGGAACCGTATTACCTCGTAGCGTTGTGAGTGAACACGCTATTTCTCCCGATGCACTGGTGGCGTTTCACGGAGACGTTGTGGTGTTTATGCAAGAAAACCTCGACCCGATAATTGGTGAGTGGGAAGAGCTACTGAAGGGTTCTATTAGTGAAGGAGAAGCGACCGGTCTTGAAAAGAAAGAGATTCGTCTCTTTGAAGGTGAAGAAAAAGATGGAGATACGCCAGCGTTTCAAGGTCTTATTGCCTATATAGAAAGTCACAAAGAGATTGGTTCTCTTCAAAGTCTTGATGGAATTGCCGAATATAGCTGGGCAACAGGAACGCGAGACACGTTGATGCATTTTTGGGAGCAGATTGCGCAAATGCGTGCCTTTGAAAAAGTATTAGCGAGTCAGGCTGGCTTGGCTGAAAATGATATAAAGCGCTTGAGAAATGCAAAAGAAAGCGATCCAAAATGCAGTGAAACGCGCATTGGTATACGAACATGTTTGCGGTATCGCAATATGATTACGATGACCAAGCTTGGTGGAGGCGGCATCTTTAGAGGCAACTCAGCGCTGCGGCAGTCAGCAGAGGAGGTTGTTGCAATAACACAGGCTCGGTACGACGCTCTTTATGAAGCATCACCTACAGATGAGACGCTTGTGTTTACGGCAATTACAGCAGATCTCCTCGAAAAAATGCTTGTAGCCTAAGAAGGGCGCGGGTATGAAGCGGTTACTTTTTTCTACGTGTGCAGTATTTTTTCTCGGTTCATCACTTCTTCCGAATCAACCATTTGAAAATGAGTTTTTGCGACTTGAGAAAAGTATTCGTACTTTGCGATCACAGCGAGCTGCTGTCAGAGCTGAGCATAAAAAAGCAACGACACGAGAACAGCGGGCACGTTTGGCAAAGGAACATAATCGCTTACTGCGCAAAGAAGGTGATGAGAAGAGAAGGCTCACCCTGCTCAGAGGGCATCTAGAGCAAGGTGATATTGCTCAGGCAAATCAGACCTCTGAGCAATTTTCACGTATGCGTCGTAATGTGGAAAAAAAACGAGCTGAAAAAGCAACAGGTATGATGCGGTCGTTTGTGCGCAAAAGGCGTGATGCGCACGAAAAACATGCGCTTGCACATGGCCAGATACGAAAAGACGTTCTTTCCCATCAGGTAGAGCTCCTCAAAAGAGAGGGGACAGACAGTGCAGATCTTGAAGCAATGGTCTATGCCATAAGGCAATCACCATCATACAAGATGCTTTTTTCGCTTGTGTTTGGCTGTGACTACAAGCTAGATGTTTTTAAGCGTCCTGTTTTTACGGTACAAACAGCGCATGGTGAGCGTCGCATAAGCACAGAAGCCTGTGTAAAACATGTTGTAACGATGATATGCGAACAGTACCTCTCTTTTTATAAACAAGCAGACCTTGCTCATGAACTTGATGGTAAGCACCATGCGCAACATGAGAGGCGAAAGCAAGCTCATGTTCGTGCTCAGCGAAAGCTCTCTGAGGTTTTAGATCGCTTTGAGCATATTTTTCTTTCTATGATAACGCGCCTTGAAATTATGCGTGTTAATCCTCAGTTGTTCGGTTTTTCAGACCGAAAGTGTATGTCCTCGCAAGCAATGCAGTGTATGAAGGTTGGTTGTGCGTACACAGCTTTTTTGCATGCGCAGCGTGGAGGGTATCCCTCTGAAGATGAAGTGCTGCACGCATTGAGCACTCTTAAAGGGGAGCTGGAAGCAATTGTTTCTCTGAAGGGTGTGCCGTATGGAGCGAGCGGCGATCTTGAGCACCACTCAGCAGACCGGATGGCATATGAAGGGTACTGCTTTCTTGCGTATGCAGGGCTTGACTGGTTTTCGTGGGGAATGAGTGATGACATATCAGTTTATCTGAGCGGAAAATTGTTGCCCGACTTAACACGACGTTATGCAGAAAAAATCTCTCGTACTGCGTGGCAGCTTCGTGGGAGAGAAAACCTTTTGTTATGGGGTATGCAGGAGGAGGGGACTACGCTTGTGCAAGACATAAAGCGCTTTGTTGCCTCACTCGAGCGCGTTGTGCCTGAGTTTGCTCGTACGCTTGGTATAACCGGCGTTGACCTTACGCATATCGAAGGGAAGCGAGCATTTCACAACGCTTTGCTGCAGCGCATTGTCAAATGGGGTAAAAACATTGTCTATTTTAATCCTGATAGCTCTGCATTCACCGTGTGGCGGATTCTCTTAAAAAATCAGGATGTTTTAAAAGAAAAAGAGGGTATTTTGCAAGCAGCATATGTGCTGCACCTGTACGCACTTTTGGTGAACATGAAGCACTTACTACAAAACGTTAAGAAATTTTTTGGTAATAAAGCGTTTCGAGAATCGTTGCAAAAAAAACAGCGAGGCTTTGTGCGTGAAACGTTTGTGCACCGAGAGCCAGATGTTTTAAAAGTACCAAGCTCTTCTCTAAAACAGGGTGGAAACCTTTCTCACAAGGTTGAAGAGGGTGTACATCGCTTGACAGAAATGTGGCGTGATATGCAGGCAAACTTTGCAGGAAAAGAGGGCAATGTTGCTCATCGTGTTTTAGAAGGTGCACAGGCAGGTGATTTGGGTAAAGCCATTGAGCCGCTTAAGGAGTTGATTGCAAACATTAATGCGCAGTTGCCAAAAATGACCGAGTCGATTGGTTTGGTACAAGGTTCGATAAAAGATTTTCATATGCAATTTAATGCGTTTGCGGCACAAAAAATACAACATATTTTGCATGTTTCTGAGGCGATTAATACGTTGCTCAGAGAGGTTATTGCTGTTTTGCAAAGCAAGCTGAGCGCTGTGCAAGGCGTATTGGATTGGTTAACAACAAGCGGTGTTGCAAAGCTTGCAACAGGTGTGGGGTCATACTTCTTTGGAAGCAAAATTGAAGCTTTGAAAAAACAGTTACATCAAAAGTCTGGTGATTCACGTGTGCATGATGCGTTGCGTGCTGTAAAAGAAGCTCTTAAAAAAGCTCATACATAAAACCTCGTTAACTTCCGCTCTATTTTTATCAATTATTGTGTTTCAAAGGGCGCAGTCTATACCATTGACCGTCATGAAATATTTACGCTTTTTTCTACCACTTTTTATCCTCTTTTGTGTGCAACTTTTTCCCCAAACGTGGGGACAGGCGCATACGTTTTTTCTTCCTCGTCCGGTAAGCAGTCAGCTTCTTTTAGTTGGAAGCAATCCACCTGTTGCATCGTGCGATAAAGATGGTTCACAGTCTTGCTTAGAACATACCGTTTTTTATCAAGAGTCATACAAAGGCGATAACACGCGACCATATTTTTTTGGTGGTGAAAAAACAGAACTACGCTTTGACCAAGATTCGAAGGGTGATATTAATCCTCGTTGGGTACACACCTTTGCAAAAGATGGTGATCCACTGACTTCGGTGATGAGTATTGCACCGCAGCGGGTGAGCAAGGGAGTTGTATTAAGTCTTACGCAAAACCTTTCATCTCTTCATAAGGGAGCGTGGGTACGCATGGTTGTACCATTTGTGCATGCAACACATCGCCTTGGTATAACCGAGAGTATGACCGGCACAGTTGATGAATCATCATCGTTCAAAACAATTACACAAGCGCTTAATTTTGAGAACTGGCGGTTTGGCAAATGGTCTGAGAAGTCACTAACCCTCAAAGGCATGGATGATCTTCTTGTGCAGGCGGGTGTTGATGTCAGCTCATACGGTTTGCAAAAATATTATGCAGAGCTTTCTGTGCCGCTTGGTAATAAGCCAACAGGAGGCTATCTTTTTGAACCGATTACCGGAGCGGGCGGACATGCCGGTCTTGGATTTGGTATAGACAGTTCAATCCCTCTTTTTAAGACATCGCAGATATCGTTTTCTTTAAGAAATAAGATGCAGTATCGCTACCTCTTTTCACAAAAACAAAAGCGAACGTTTGATCTAAAAGGGCAGCCGTTTTCACGGTACCTTCTTTATTTAGATACGTTCCTTGGTGTTAACACAAATTACTTTTATTACGGTGGCAATGGGGTCAACTTTTTCACACGAGATGTGTTGGTTCACCCCGGTGCAACAGGGCAAAGTGTAAATGCGCTTGTTTGCACCTATAAGAACCACGAGTTTTCTTTAGGGTATGGCTTTTGGTGGAGAAACAGTGAGAGTGTTTCGTTTACCGGATCTCGGCAGAGAGAATTTGCTGTTCCTGCAAAAGGTATTCCCGACCTCGGTCGGCAGTGGCTACCATCTCCGCTTGTCAAAGAGCCATGGTTTGCACTGCATAAAGGGACTGAGGTTGCACAAAATGATGCAGGGGTAGTTCTTGCAACTGCTGCTGCCGATGCTGTGCAGGAGAGTGATCTTGATGTGCAATCAGGATCGGTTCCCTTTTCAGCATCTCAAAGCTTTTCTTGTTCATATAGAGGACGATTTGTATGGCAGGAGAGCGTTGTGTGCTCTCTGCGATTAGGTGGATCGTATGAGATGGCATATAACGCTGCATCGATGAATTCTCTCTCTGTTTGGGCAACACTTGGATTGCATTTTTAACTAATAAAGGAAACGTATGAAAAACCTCTTCATGAAAGTGCGCGACGCAGTGTTGGCGCTTTGTTGTATAAGTTTTGTGTGTAGTGCAGCTGATAGAACCATGAGGGAAAATGCGTTGTATGTTGGTGCTGCAAAAGTTGCTGTGATTCAAGACCTTGGCGTCGAGGACATGGACAAAGCCATTACCATGCTACGAACAATGGATGCACGCCTTGAAGGGATGGGTGTTGCTGCGCAAGAGCCTCTTCGGGTAAAAATTGCCGATCTTTTGCATATCAAAGAGGGGCAGCGTTCTCGCATGCTTAGACAGGCAGCAACATTGAATGTTCGTGTTACCGATGAAGAGATAGCGAGCAATGCGCTGTATACCTACGGCGAAGCTCTTTTAAATCGATCGGAAGTATTTGCCGATGATGAAACGCAGGTTGAGGGACTTCGTGGCGTTGTCGAGGAACGTCTTTTGACATGGAAGCATCGCATGATAAAAGTGATCGTAGATGCACGTCAAAGCAGTGGCGAACTGGCCCAGCTGTACAGAGATATTATTGATCTTCATAAAGGGCTTATGGGCTCTCAAGTGGTGAAAAACTTCTTGCAAGCAAGTGCAAAGCAAGCAGGTGTTTCGGTTGATGGGTTTGAGGTTGAATTTTCATGGGCCTTGCTTGACTATCTTACCCAAACTTCAGTGAAAGATTCTCGAACAATAGGGCAAACACTAGGTGTAAGCCTTGAGGGACTTGAGGGGCTCTTCCCTCAAGGGAAAACGCATGTAACGCAAGCGCATCTTGATCGTTCTCACAGAGACTGGGCATTGCTTATGAAGCAGGCGCCTGATGTTGTTAAGGGCGATTTGATTCGATTGCTCTTGCTCAAGGCATCGCATCGCGTGAGTCAGAATCTAAAAGGAAGAACAGTTCTTGTTGAGAAAGCGTCTGCTGTTGTGCAGGCCACGCATGAGGGAGTGCAAGCTTTGAAGGCTGCTGGTGTAGAGGTTTCTGCTGAGCAGGCGCAGCGGCCGGTAGATGTAAGCAGCTTGCTTCTCGCGCATACACAAGAAACAGAGCGACTCATTGCATCAGGAGAGCTTGCTGGCGATGCAATTGCGGTGCGTCAAGAGGGCGATAAAGCAATGATTAGTTTGATTGCCAAAATGAGTCAGCTTTCAGAACGGTATGCTGTTGTTGCAGCTGAAATGGCCGACAGCGGTGGTAGAGAGAGAGTGCAGCAGATGCGCCAAGAAAGCGGAGGCAGTTTTGAGCGTCTTGGTTTGTCACCATCTGGTAGCAGTGGCGAAGACGGGGATGTTGCAGCCCTCAACAAACGCTTACTTGATGATGAGAAGGTTTCATCAGGGGGCTGGGGCTTTATGACGTGGGCAACGTTGTTTGTCGGGTCAGCTGTTGCTGCATGGGCAACATGGGAGGCACACAAGTATGCAAAGGAAGCAGACAAGGTTGATGCATCAAAGCGTACGCGCCTGCAAAGGATTGCAACCAGTTCTCCCCTAAAAAAAATGCTCAACTTTCTTGGGTCTGGTATTGGCTCTTTAGGTGAAAAAGTAGAGAAAGGCTTACTCAGTTCTCGTGGTAAAAGATTCGGTGGTGAGCGTGTAGCTCGGGCAGTTCGCACAGGTCTTGAAAAAGCATCAATGGGCAGATTTTATGCAGAAAAAACAGCGCCTCCTCGTACTCCTGCGTCAGCAGGAGGTGGAGCTCGTGTTGAAGAGGTTGATTCAGATATAGATGCAGAGCTTGATGAAACCGGTGCCCTTGAAGAAGGAGGCGCTGCGGCTGCAGTCGCAGGCGTAACTCCAGCCGCAGCGCCAGACGCAGCAACAACAGAAGTGACTGGGTATGCATCAGCAGATGATGATGATCCTGCGGTAACCGGAGCAGGAGCAGGAGCAGAACCGGAAGTCCATTTTGCAGGAGGTTCTGTAGGTGTAGATGCAAGAGTAGTGACTGGTTCACCAGAGGTGATTGCATCAGGAGATGATGCACCTGTTTCGCATGGTGGGCTCGGAGCGTCAGGCCCGGGTTCGGGTAAAAAAAAAAGACGGCGGAGGCGAAGAAGACGGCGAGAAAGAGAGATTTAGGTCGCGTTGATGCCGTTTCTTCATCTGGTTTTGCCTCACCTGTAAAAGAATCTCTTGTCTCAGCAGCACCGATTCCAGTTGGTGATGATGCTTTGCCTGTTGCTGCAAAGGTAGTAGATGATGCTTCTGATGTCAGAAAGGCTCAGTATCAACTCTTTAATGCTGATGATGCCTTGATCAAGGCAAAAAAAGAGGTAAGAGCAGCGCAAGGGGGAGTTGTTTCTCGCCTAAAAAGATTGTTTGTCAGAGATAAAAAACTGGAGAAGGCGCAGAGGGGTGCTCGTAAAGCGGAAGCTATGCGTGCAAGCGCTGAGAAGGATTTGCGTCGCTCTATACAACAGTCGAATAAAGAAGTGGATAGTGCTGATGATGCACTTTCAGTTGGTATTGCAGAGGCTGATACCGATGTAGAATCTTTTGATAAAAAATCTGAAGATGCAGCAACAACACTGCAGAGAGTAGCGCGAGGTTGGAAAGAGCGTCGTGATGCGAGGAAAAAGGAAGAGTCAGCGACGACCTTGCAAGCATTAGCACGAGGAGTTCGTGCGCGAAAAGATTTTCTTAAGAAAAAGAAAGCAGCCGGAGTTATTCAGTCAGGAAGAAGAGGGATGTTGGGTCGCAGAGAGGCGTATCCGGGTGTGGCTCTAGCCATTGAGCAGACGGCAACAGCACTAAAAAAACATGAAAAAGTCGTGGAAGAAGGGGTTGCTGCACTTAAACGTCGGGCGACTATGGCATCACTTGCAGCAGCAGAGGGTGCATCTTTTGCAACAAAGGATGCTGATGCTGATATTGCACAGTTGCAAGAGCGTCTACCTCTAGCTGTAAAAGAAAGAAATGCAGCTCGTGCTGAGATGAAGGGGTATGAGAGAGCAGCGCAAAGGTTGCAAAAAGTGTGGAGGGGGCACAAAGGGCGTCAGCAAGCGACAGAAATGCAGAAGGTGCGTGAAAAGCAGGATTCGGCAGCGACACGCATACAGTCACATATACGAGGAAGAAGTGCTCGCAAGCAGGTAGAAGAGCTACGTGCTAAGCGTAGGGAAGAAGACGCAGCAACAAAGCTGCAAAGCTTTGCTCGTAAGAAGCGTGCACAAAGGCGAGTAGAAGTGCTGAAAAAAGAGAAAGAAACTGCTCAGGCAGCAACAAAGATACAGGCTTTGTTGAAAGGAGTACATGCACGTAAAGAAGTAAAAGCGATACGTGAAAAGCAAACAAAAGCGGCTACTACTTTGCAGGCACTAGCACGCAGATATCTTGCAAAGAAGAACGTTGCTCAGATCAGAGAAGAACATGCGAAAAAAGAGGCAGAGAAAAGAACTAATGCCGCGACACGTATACAATCACGTGTACGAGGAAGAAATGCTCAAAGGCGTGTAAAAGAGCTGAGAAAAGAGAGAGAGGCGGCAACGAAGCTGCAGAGAGTAGCACGAGGCTGGAAAGGGCGTCGTGATGCGAGGAAAAAAGAAGAGTCAGCGACGACTTTGCAGGCATTAGCACGAGGAGTGCATGCGAGAAAAGACTTGCTGAAGAAAAAGAAAGCAGCCGAAGTTATTCAGTCAGGAAGAAGAGGGATGTTGGGTCGCAGGGAGGCAGCCAAGCGCAGAGAGGCGTATCCGGGTGAGACTCTAGCCATTGAGCAGACGGCAACAGCACTAAAAAAACATGAAAAAGCAGTGGAAGAAGGGGTTGCTGCACTTCAACGTCGAGCGACTATGGCATCACTTGCAGCAGGAGAGGGTGCATCTTTTGCAACAAAGAATGCTGATGCTGGTATTGCACAATTGCAAAAGCGTCTAAGGAGAGATGTAGAAGCAAGAGATGCAGCTCATGCTGAGATGAAGGGGTATGAGAGAGCAGCGCAAGGGTTGCAAAAAGTGTGGAGGGGGCACAAAGGGCGTCAGCAAGCAGCAGAAATGCAGAAGGTGCGAGAAAAGCAGAGTGCGGCAGCCACACGTATACAGTCACATATACGAGGAAGAAGTGCTCGCAAGCAGGCAAAAGCGTTACAAGCTGAGCAAGTGGCAGCACAGCGTGCGCAAGAAGAAGATGCAGCAATAAGAATGCAGTCAGCGTTTAGAGGTAAGCAGGCAAGAGACAGAGCTGGACAGCTTCGTGCAGAGCGTGCAGAGAGGGAAGCGGCGGCAACAAAACTGCAAGGAGTAGCGCGAGGTTGGAAAGGGCGCCGTGATGCAAAGGATGCGAGAAGAAAAGAACAGTCAGCTACTACTTTGCAGGCACTTGCACGAGGAGCTCGTGTGCGAAAAGACTTGCTGAAGAAAAAGGAAGCAGCCGAAGTTATTCAGTCTCGCGTACGAGGAATGTTGGGTCGCAAGAAGGTAGAAGCGTTACGAACTGAGCAAGCGGCAGTACAGCGTGCGCAAGAAGAAGAAGCAGCAGAGAAACAAGCACGAGTAGATGAGATGCGAAAAACAAGAGCAGCAGTTACTAGCTTGCAAGAAAAAAAGAGGGCGGCGAGCCAGGAACGTACTAAAGCCAGAGAAAGAAAACAGGCAGAAATAGATCGCCCTAAGGGATTGTTTGAATGGGGAGAGTCTTCAGCGTTAAAAGATGCTCGATCTGCTGAAAGTAAGGCAAAAAGAGATCTTGATGAGGCAGATGAAGCTCTTGTGGAAGAGCAAAACAGACTAGATGGTTATGGAAGAAGAGCTGTTAGAAAGTTGCAGGCTGCATTTAGAGGTAGAAAGGGAAGAACAAGAGCTGCAGAGCTTCGTGCAGAACGTGCAGAAAGGGAAGCAAAAAAAGCTCATGCTGCAACAATTATACAATCGCATGTACGAGCGAAAAATGCTCGTGCGCAGGCAAGAGCACTTCGTGCAGAGAAAGAAGCCGTACAGCATGTGCAAGAAGAAGCAGCGACACGGATACAATCACATGTACGAGGAATAAGTGCTCGCAAGGAAATAGACCGTAAGCGCCGTCTTGCAGCGGTAGTGCAAGCAAATAAGGATTCGTATGATGAAGAAAAACGTCTGAAGGCGAAGCGAATCGAAGAGGCGGCAGCACGGCGTGCGCAAGAAGAAGATGCAGCAATAAGAGTGCAGTCAGTACTTAGAGGTAAGCAGGCAAGAGACAGAGCTGGACAGCTTCGTGCAGAGCGTGCAGAGAGGGAAGCGGTGGCAACAAAACTGCAAGGAGTAGCGCGAGGCTGGAAAGGGCGCCGTGATGCAAGGGATACGAGAAGAAAAGAACAGTCAGCGACGACTTTGCAGGCACTTGCACGAGGAGCTCGTGTGCGAAAAGACTTGCTTAAGAAAAAGGAAGCAGCAGAAGTTATTCAGTCAGTAGGAAGAGGAATGTTGGGTCGCAGGCAGGTAGAAGAGCTACGTGCTAAGCGCAGGGAAGAAGATGCAGCTACAAAACTACAAAGCCTTTCTCGTAAGAAGAGTGCGCACAGGCGAGTGAAAGCATTGAGAAAAGAGAGAGAGGCTGAGCAAGCGGTAGTTCGGCGTGCGCAAGAAGAAGATGCAGCAATAAGAGTGCAGTCAGTACTTAGAGGTAAGCAGGCAAGAGACAGAGCTGGACAGCTTCGTGCAGAGCGTGCAGAGAGGGAAGCGGCTGCAACAAAACTGCAAGGAGTAGCGCGAGGTTGGAAAGGGCGCCGTGATGCAAGGGATGCGAGAAAAAAAGAACAGTCAGCTACTACTTTGCAGGCACTTGCACGAGGAGCTCGTGTGCGAAAAGACTTGCTTAAGAAAAAGGAAGCAGCAGAAGTTATTCAGTCAGTAGGAAGAGGAATGTTGGGTCGCAGGCAGGTAGAAGAGCTACGTGCTAAGCGCAGGGAAGAAGATGCAGCTACAAAACTACAAAGCCTTGCTCGTAAGAAGAGTGCGCACAGGCGAGTGAAAGCATTGAGAAAAGAGAGAGAGGCTGCTCAGGCGGCAGCACGGCATGCGCAAGAAGAAGCGGCAGCAGTAAGAATGCAGTCAGCATTGAGAGGTAAGCAGGCACGAGATAGAGCTGCAGATCTTCGTGCAGAGCGTGCAGAGAGGGAAGCGGCTGCAACAAAACTGCAAGGAGTAGCGCGAGGCTGGAAAGGGCGCCGTGATGCAAGGGATACGAGAAGAAAAGAACAGTCAGCGACGACTTTGCAGGCACTTGCACGAGGAGTTCGTGCGCGAAAAGACTTGCGTAAGAAAAAGGAAGCAGCCGAAGTGATTCAGTCAGTAGGAAGAGGAATGTTGGGTCGCAAGCAGGCAAAAGCGTTACAAGCTAAGCGCAGGGAAGAAGATGCAGCTACAAAACTACAAAGCCTTGCTCGTAAGAAGAGTGCGCACAGGCGAGTGAAAGCATTGAGAAAAGAGAGAGAGGCTGCTCAGGCGGCAGCACGGCATGCGCAAGAAGAAGCGGCAGCAGTAAGAATGCAGTCAGCATTGAGAGGTAAGCAGGCACGAGATAGAGCTGCAGATCTTCGTGCAGAGCGTGCAGAGAGAGAGGCAGCAGCAGAAGCAGAGGTTGGAAGAAAAGCTGAGGTACAAGCTCTGAATGAAAAGATAGAAGAAAAACAAGCACGGCTCCTCGCGTTGAATACTGCTCATGTTCATGCGCTTGAAAACAAGAGAGAGGCAGACGCTGCGCTTGAAGCGCATCAAGCTGAAGCGAGAGGATGGGGCTCCTGGGCATACAGCTTTGTAAGTGATGAGGACAGAGATAAAGAGGCACAGCTTAGGCGTAACGTTGTTCAGGAAAAAGGTGATATTGAGCGAGTTGTTGCACAAAGAGAACGTGTACAAGAAGAGCTTGATAACCTGATAGAGCAGCAGCGAGCTTTGAGTGACGCGTAAGGTTTATGTCAGCAGGTCACTGAGAACTTCGACAACCTCTTGGTGCTGTTCGTCATGTACGTTTTGTTGAGATTGAACAGGCTGCGTTGTTGTAGGAGCATGAACGGTTTTTGTTTGAACAACATCATGAGCATCGTGATCAAAGTTAATTGCGGTAATTGATTCGATGTACCATGACTTTTCTATTTTTGAAGCTTGAGCTTGTGCGCAGACAATAAGTTTGCGTGGGAAAAGCAGGTCTTCTTGTGCGCCGGTAAGCGTTGTCACCCTCATGAGGCAGTAATCTTGGTTTTTAAAATCGTACGCAGGGTTGATCATGGTAAGTTGCGCGATGTCTGCCATGTTGACGCGGTTTGAAGAGTGGTCGTTCTTATTTTTTATGCCGTCCACAATTGTCTCTCCTGCAAATGAGAGTTTTGTGACAGGTGTTTGGTATCTGTTATCAACAATGACACCGTTGTAAATGCCTTGATCAGAATGAAGCGAGATAAAAGCAGGTCCTTGAGTTTCATCACCTTTTTCAGTTTTCCCCATACCATGTATTACGAGTGGTGTGCATGCAAGAAGCGTAAGAAAAGTAGTGCGTTTTATCATGAAAGAATCCTTTGTAAGGCATTGTAGAAAAGGGATAGTAGAAAAAACTTTAACAAAAGAAAAAAGCGGCAAACAAGACATGAGAAAAAGAGATGTTTTTAGGTTAACCCTGGTGTTTGTACGGGGCTGTTCGCTAGAGTAACCGGCATTATATATGTTAATTTTTTTACGTTTCTATGAAGGGTCTGATGAAGTCGAAACGCCTCTCTGACAAACAAAGTTACACATCAGTTGGTCAATTTTTTTTCTCTCATATTATTCGGCATAAATATAAGTGCTTAGCAATGAGTGTGCTTAATGTGTTTTGGGGGGCAAGTGAAGCAATTACTCCTTTTATGCTTAAGTTATTGCTCGATACGCTGAGTGGGCATCGTGGTCCTCGGTATGACATTGGAACCACATTGTGGTGGATTCTTGGTGGCTTGATTGGTTCAATCATTGTGAAAAACATCGTTGTTCGTGCAACAGATCTTTTAACTGAGGCCTATATTTGCCCACAGATACAAAGTGATATTCGCCTTTCGATGATGGCATATGCAATGCGGCATTCATACCGTTATTATCAGAGAAATCTTTCAGGTGGTGTAACCAACAAAATTAATCAGGTTGCAGAGAGTTTTCTTGAAATATATGAGGCATGGGAACATTGGATTATGCCGGTTATCTGGTCGTTTGTTTTCTCTGTCATTCTTTTGTGGCAAACACATGTGTACTGTGCGTTGTTTGTTATTGCGTGGCTTTCGCTTTCGGTGGGACTGAGTTTGCTGCTTTCGGTAAAGGGTGTTCCGTATTCAAAAGATCATGCAAAAAAGCTCAATATTTTGGTTGCGAGCATGGTGAATATTTTGCAAAACATTTTTACCGTTAAGATGTTTGCTCGGCATAAAAATGAGTCGCGCTATTTAGAAAAATTGCAAAAGAAAGAGATCGAGGCAACGCAGCGGCTTGAGTGGTTGCTGGCAATCATCCGATCGGTGCTTTCTGCCTCAAGTATTATTTTACTTGCAAGCTTGGGAGTGTTTCTTATTAAAGGATGGCAGCGCAACATGTTTACGGTTGGAGATGTGACATTTGTGTTAACAACATGCTTTTCTATGTTGCATACCATTTGGTGGATCTCAAGCCACATTGCAAAGCTGTATAAGCACATTGGTATTGCTTCTCAGTCGTTTTCGGTCATGACGAAACCTCATGATGTTGTTGATATACCAAAAGCAAAACCACTCAAGGTTGCCCAAGGTAAGATTGAGCTAAAGAATGTCACATTCCGTTACGAAAAAGATGCTGCAATTTTTAAGAAGATGAATGTGACAATTGAGCCGGGTGAAAAGGTTGGGCTTGTTGGTTTTTCTGGATGTGGAAAAACAACATTTGTGCACTTAATTATGCGGTTTTTTGATATAGCATCAGGGACAATTAGTATCGATGGACAAGATATCAGTCAGGTAAAACAAAGTTCGCTGCGACGAGCAATAGCACTTATTCCACAAGAGCCGATGCTTTTCTCTCGTCCCCTAAAAGATAACGTGATGTACGGTAATCCAAAGGCAAGTGACAAGGATATTGAGATTGCAATGACCCAGGCTCATGCCGATCGCTTTGTTCGTCGTTTGCGGCATGGATATAACACAATTGTTGGTGAGAGAGGTTCAAGTATGAGCGGTGGCCAGCGTCAGCGGGTTGCGATTGCTCGTGCGATTCTGAAAGACGCGCCTATTCTTATTCTTGATGAGGCAACATCTGCGCTCGATGCTATGACAGAGAAAAAGATACAAGAAAGCCTTGATGAGTTAATGGAAAATAGAACTGCGATTGTTATCGCGCACCGCCTTGCAACCATACAGAATATGGACCGTCTTCTTGTCTTTAATAACGGAGAAATTATTGAGGAAGGTACGCATGACGAGCTAGTGAAAAAGGGTGGTCACTATGCTGCCATGTGGGCTTTGCAGGTTGGCGGTGTGATTCCTGATACGGTACCAGAAGATTTATAGAGGTTTACTCTTTTTCTTCGTAAGAAGTGAGGCCGTACTCTAGAAGCGGGTACGATGCTTGCTCATCATCTATGTGATACACGTGGTGTAACTCTTTGATTAGGCGATGAGAAATTCTTCCGCCCCAGGCGTATACAAGTCTTGATGAGATATGAAAGCTGTAGACGCGGCAACTTTCCATAAAAGCAACGCCTTGTTCCATGTGCCGTGCAAGCAGTGACCGTGTTGCTTTTTCGTCAACACCAAATGCGATAGGAGCGCGCCCTTTATAAGAGAGAGAAGGAACTGCAAACATGATGCTTTTTTCTTTGCAGTAGTCTGCAATAGTTTCGAGAAGTTCATTTTCAATGAGATGCGGTGCACTGAAAAAGGCGGAGCGTCTGGTCTGTACTCCTTTGTGGCCACGAGATTTTGCATCTAAAAATTCTTTGATTTCTTCAGCAGAGGTGCTGGCAAAAACCTTCACCGTTACGCGCTGCTTTTTTCCCTGCGCAACTACCAGGTCGAGGTATTCTTTTGTACCGGCTGGATACGAATCTTTTGGTAAACCGACAATAATATATGCCTTGCTGCATCGCTCAACACACGCCCTCAGCGCAAGGATGATTGCAGAAGGGTCGATCGGTTGAATAACGCGAGCGGTATGAGATGCTCCAAAGGGTAGTTTGATATCAAGGCCCTGCGCCTGCTGAAGTGAATGTGCTATTTGAACCGACTCAAGACGAAGTGGTTTGCCAGAAAGCGCAATCTTTTCGGCTGCAAGCTTAACGGCCCGCCCACCACCAACATAGAGTCCTTTGACGTGATCAGAACCAACTTCTTTTGAGATGAATGCTTCCATATCGTGATAGAACGTTGTTTTTTCCGGAACACCTTCCAAGTTGACCGGAAACTTCTTGCCGGTAACAACCTTGAGTCTCGTTTTTACTTTTTTTGAAATACGGCACAGCAAACTTGTAAGTGCAGGAGAATCAACCTCACGGTATGATGTAAAGATGCGGATGAGTTCAAAAAACTCAGGAATAGGTTCATTGGTATGCACAGCGTCGCTGAGAAGTGTAAGGATGTCTTTTGTAAAGGTTGCTCCAAATCGAGATTCAAGGCTCTTTTTCATACGAAAAACAATACTGCGGGGATTATTGAGAGCGATTGATTTGATTTTGTTTGCAGCAACACCATCAACAAAGAGCTCTTTCGTTTGCTCAGCATTTATCTTTCCTACAAAGCGAACATCAGAAGTGACTCCAAAGACGGCACCTTTTTCTACAGCATCCTTACCGTCAGCAAATACCACAATATCAAGGCCTTGTTCACGAAAGGTTATTGCTGCCTGTAAAAACATGTCACGTGCAGATATTGGCATACCCCCCTCAGGCAAGATGACTGCTCGGTACTTTTTCATCTCATCAAAAACTTCTTTAGTTGGCATTCCTTGGTAGGGGTGGCATACGATAGTCCTGCCTGATGCCTTAAAGTACTCACACATTCCCTTGATATCAGAAAGAAGCGTGTAGTTTTTGTTATCATCTTCGTATGGCATGAAGAACGTTATGATGTCGGGCTTGCCTGCAAGAATGAGTTGAGCGGGAAGGATATTAGACGGTGGAGTAACAGAGACACCAAAGACGCCACCGGGAGACTTTTGATATGTACTCAAAATACCTTGCCGAAGAGCATGTGATATACCAGCAAACATCATTGGTATTTTCACTTTAAAGTGCTTGCGTGCCTCTTTTATGACAGTGGTATGTCGAGCGCCAATGGCGTAAATGAGATCAAACTTTCTTTCAACAACTCTTTTAAAATTATCAACAATTATCTCACTGTATGGACCGTTGGATGAGAATTCTTCGTACGTGATTAGTGTCCCCTGTGGGACAATCTCCTCAATTCGCTCCTTATAGCCACTGAGCAGCTCTTCTTGATATGGACCAAAGTTGGTCATCATAACAGCAACGCGAATAACTTTTGGATGGTTGCGGGCATTGCGACGTGCAATGTCGCGGGTTTTAATCATATTGCCAGTTAGGCAGCACAGAGATGTTTTGCATTGATGTGTATTGCTGCGTGTCTTCGGGGTTTTCTTTTGACGTTTCATCGTGCTACCTCAGCATAAAAGGAGGCCCACTCATTGTATAAAACATACTTCTAGAGCAGGCCTTCATCCTATATTTCTTTATAGGAAAAATAGCTTAACTGGCTCTGCAACAACACCCCCTGTGCATAAAACAATTGATTGCAGGTAGACAGTTAAAAACATGGTAAAAAATATGTTACGTATCGACATTCCCTTCTCCGTGGCTCCACAAACATACATGGCATACCCCTACAGGGTACTAAAAAGGCATACGGAATAGATGCGAATGGTCGATAAATATCACAATTACACAGTTCCACTTTAAAAGTGTGCTTACAATTTGGGGTTAATCCATTACTACTCCTAAAAACTAAAAACTTTCGTGTAAAAAAGTGTATCAATTTTGAATAGGTTGTCAAAAATAAGACACTTTTTCTCTCTTGGTTACTGACAAAAACAGTAACGGCTACCACTGTAAAGAAAAAAACAGTCGTGAGAAGAGTCAGAAGTGAGAGAAAGTTTCTTCTGATGTTTTGTGTCCATTTTTAATGCAATTTCAACCGCAAAAAGTTCTTTTGCTCCTCCAGGAGGCGCTTTTGAAAAGTGCGACTTTGTATAAAAAGTTCTTATGCCTTTTTTCGAGCTTTTTGTGCCACTTCCCATGCAAGGTCAAAAAATACTTGTAGTTGTGTAGGGCTCTCAAGCGCTTCATGTGGAACGGTGTAGTATTTCATTTCATACTTTTTACCGTTCTTCTCATACACAAAGGGCATGCACCCTGCTTTTTTAAAGTGTGGGATTGTTGTTTCATCAACTTTAAAGTAGAGCGTTTCTCGTGCGATGGTGGCAAAGATGATGCGGTGATTGTAAAGGGCATATCCGCCCATCATTGATCGTATGGTTATATCACCATAGGGGCTAAGGATATCGATACAGAAGCGAGCAAATTCACTTAATGGTTTTGGCATAGAGGTCTCCGTATACGTGTGCAACATGTCATAAAACGGGGTGGAGTATAGTACATACAGTCAAAATCATCTCTATTCATTGCCTTTTTATGGTGCCCCTTTTTAAGGTGCAGTTTTCGTCTGTCATGAGAAAGGGTGTGTATGTATACAAGGGTGATTGGTCTGTTATTTGTTGTTTGTAGTACTGTTTTGTTTTCTCATGAGATAAGCCCGAGGTTTCAGCGGTCTTTGTTGCAGGCATATGCAGATGTCATTGAGGGTGAGACCTCTCTTGAGCTTTATACTCCTGATGGTTTTGCGTTGTCTGCGTGGGATGTTGCATGTTTTACGCAAAGTGAAAATAACAGAAAATACCATGATGCTTTAGCCTATCTCCGCACTATTGAGCCATGCTCGTTGGGCGATACCATTAAGGCTGTATCTGCTTACTTTCTCGGAACACCTTTTAGCGAGGTAAGTTCTCTCTTTTACGACTGGGATAGAAAAGGATTTAACCCTTGTTGTATGAGAGTCGATACGTTTGATTCACTTAGCTTTCTAGAACTTGTGCTGGCAATGAGCAGTGTAAAGTATGAGGTGGCACAAGATGTGACTGGTGCCATGGGTCGCTTGTTTGAGGTGCAGGCAAAAGAGTTGATTGTGGCACGGCTTGGCGAACTGATGTTTTCACGTTTTCATCCTGCAAGTGCAATGGCTGGGATGCCATCGGTTTTGACGCGCCATTGCTTTTTAGACGGTGAATGGGTTGAGCATAACCGTGCGCTTATAAAAAGTGTGACGAATGAAATGTACCGACCCCATCCCGATGAGCGAGCAGCTGTGGGTGATGATACAAAGCGGAGCGCTCCGTACACAGCCAAGCATTTGACAAAGCAGGGCGTCTTGCAAAAAAAGGTACAAAGCATTGCGCAGCGGATGGTTGATGAGGAGAAACGCACTTCGTTTAAGCAGTTTTATAAAGAACGCATTAAAGACCTTGGCATGATTGCATCAATTGTTAGTTATATTCCGCTTGAAAATATTATTGATGATTATGAGTATTATGCTGAGCTGATCGAAGAGCCCATGATCATGGTTGTTGTTGCTGACAAACCAAAACTGAGAGAGGAGAAGGGAAGTCACTTTAATACCACAACGTTTGGGTTTGTTTTTGCTCAAAACGAAGGCGTAACGTTTCGATATGTTGATGCTGAAAGTAAAGAGGTATGCGATGTTGATATGTGCTTGTATGCAAAAGAATGCTTAGAAAAAAGGAGGCTTTTTAACAAAGCGCTCGGTTTTGGTTTTCTTGCATTGTCTCAATAGAAGTAAATGTGCCTAGTAATTTAGAAAAGAATGTGTAACAATAGGCCTCTCGTATCGGCCTGTATTCTATCTTTAGTTATTAAATGCAGTCAGTTACTAGATTGTATTAGATTGTATTTTTTATAAAAGTAAGGATAGCTCAACATGGCATCAAAAGTTTACGTCGGTAATCTTTCATATCAATTAACAGAAGAACTTCTTTCAAGCCACTTCGCAAGCTGCGGAACAGTAACAAGCGTAACCGTCATTAAAGACCGCGACACAGGTCGTTCAAAAGGTTTCGGTTTCGTTGAATTTGCAGAAGACGAAGCGTGTGACGCTGCAATCGCAATGAACGGTAGCAGCCTTGATGGTCGTCCAGTGCGCGTGAGCAAAGCTCATGAGCGTGAGCAACGTCGTCCGTCACGCAGCTGGTAATCGGCTTAAGACATCAGTACAAAAAAAGGCACCGAAATTTTTCGGTGCCTTTTTTTTATCCAAGAGAGATGAAATTCTTAAAGAAGGCGCGTTGCCTCGCGCATGCTCAGTGACGAGAGATTGCTTTTATGCTCTTTTGTGAAATCTTTTACAAACTCAGGATCTGTTTTTGAATATTCCCGCAGTGCCCAACCTATTGCTTTTCGAATGAAGAATTCATCTTCATGCATTGTTGTTTTTATTGCTCGTATCAGGCGAGGTTTGTCTGTTTTATGTTTGTATTTTAGTTGATATATGATTGCAACCCTTCGTTGCCACATGTTGGCAGATGTATGCCACTGATCGAGGTTTTCGAGCAGATGAGCGTTGTGATAAACCAGCATGCCAATTAATTTGCTTGCCAGAACATCCACTGTATCCCACCAGCTGTTGCTGATTGTCATGATTGCAAACGTGGCAAACATCTCACCACTTTTTTCAGACCAAAATTGTTTGTATTTCTCTGCAAGATCGAGCGCTGCGTAGTGGAGTTCTCGTTTTTCTTCGCACCAGAGTTGCTCGAGGCAGTCCATCAGCTCATCAGCTGAAAGCAGGGGGTGCTGCATAAAAACTTCTCGTTGCAGTGTGCGACGCAGTGTTGACTGGATGCCATAAAACGAAAACCGGTGCTTCATATAAGCACTTTGCTGATCGGCAATGACGGCATCTTGATGCTGGGCAAAGAGGTGTAAGAGTTGTGTAACAAGTGGGTGGGTTTCCATGAGTTATTCTTTTTGGTAGTTAAAAAAACATGCTTCAAGTCGCCAGCCGCTTGGATCAATAATAAAGGCGCCGTAGTAGTGTGGCCCGTAGTGAGGTCGTGGTCCTGGAGCTCCGTTATCGGTGCCGCCTAGCTCGAGAGCTTTTTCATACCAGGCATGTACCGCTTCAACACTTGGTGCAGAAAACGCAAAGTGAACAGCGCGTGCTTGTCCAATTGCTTCGTCATTTTTTCCGTTTGGTGTTATCCAGAGAGGGATATCAGAGCCTTTGCCGTAACCGGCCCATTGTAGTCTGCCGTGCTCAGGAATTTCTTTATCCATAGTGTAGACGCGCTCCATGCCAAGAAGAGCAAGCGTTTCATCATAGAAAACAAGACTTTTTTCATAATCTTTTACGGCAAAAGAAGTGTGATGCAACATAGTGGCCTTTCAAGTACGAGGGGATAGCAAAGCGCCATTTTATATCATTTTTTTCGCCATGCTATCTTTTGCGGGTTGAAAACAAAATGATACGGGAAAAAACTTTAGAGTGCGTAGTCGCTATCAAGGAGATGCAGGTATTGTGAGAACTCATATACCTTATTTCTCTTTTGGTCGCCCGGTTGAGATAAAATATCGAGCTCAACAAAATCTTCGATCAAGCTCTTGGCCGCATTGTAGCTTTTTCCCATCTGTCGTGCCGCTTCTCCAATCGAGATAACAGGAGACGAAAAGAGACATGGTAAAAGCTTGAGCGCTTCTTCTCGTTTTTTCATAGACAGACTACTTGTTGTAATTGTGTGAATGATTGTGTGCTCAAGGTTTTCTATATTTTTCGCTCGCTGCCATGCATCGCGTGCTGTGTGTATAACAGCTCTTAAATAAAAGCTAATCCATGACTCCCAGTCACCTTGTGTGCGCACACCATCAAGCAGTTCATAATATTCAGATCGATGCTTTTTAAAGTAATACGAAGGGTAGATGAGTGGTTGTGAAATCAGGCCATCTTTTACCAACATCAAAACAATTAAAAGCCTGCCAATGCGGCCATTGCCATCAAGAAATGGGTGGATCGTTTCAAACTGCACATGTGCAAGGCCTGCTTTTATAAGAGGAAGCGTAGATGAATCTTGATTAATGAAACGTTCAAGCTCTGCAATAAGACCGGGAACATGCGGTGCTGGTGCAGGCAAAAGGTTGCCAACACGCACCTGTTGTCGGCGCAAATTTCCTGGATCGGCATTATCATCTGTTCCTGCCAAGAGTTGGCGGTGACATTGCAAGATAACGCGCGTCGAAAGAGGCAGGCGACCCTCCTTAAGAGCAGTGAGACCCAACTGCATTGCATCAATATAATTGAGAACGAGACGGGTATCGGAGCGGTATTTTTGGTACTCACGGTGTTCAAAACTAAAAACTTCTGCAATGGTGGTGTTAATACCTTCAATCTCACTAGAAAGCATCGCTTCTTTTGTAATGTACGCCCGTAAAAAGCGACTGCTATCAGGAATTCGCTGCAGCATTTCTTCTAGTTGACCAAGCTGCTTCATCGCTTTTCCGTAGAGCGATATCATTTCGGTATCAAGTTTGAGTGAGGGATCTTTTGGTGGAAGTGGTGATGGAATAAAGTGTTTGCTCATGCCCAGTTGCTCATAGTGACCCGTTTTTCGTATCTGTTTCATGGGGAGACCTTCTTATTTCAATAAATTGTTAAAAAGTGAAACATATTATACTGAAAGAGCATTCTTATTTCAAATTGAGCGTTGTTTTTGAAATAAAGTAAGGGGCAATTACAGGTTATTTCACAAAAAAGACTCAAATTGTAATTAACTTTGATGTTTCTTAAAGTTTTGCGAAACAAATCTAAGTGTTCACACGAAGATTTGCTTCGCAGACACTGAATATTTGTTTTGATTAATGTTTGTAGGTGGGGCATATGGGTAAATGCTTGTGCGTGTGTGTGCATCATCTTTTTGTGAGGTGGCATGTCATTTTGCATGATGATGATATTATTTTTTTGTTTTTTATTTGCATTTTGTAACGTTTGCACATACTTTGCCTCCCCCCTTTTTGAGGGGTTTTATAATCACACAGTAACAGAGGAGGTTCTATGAAGCTTTTATCAAAAGCTCTTTTTATCGTTGTAACAGTCGTATTAGCTGTTGGGGCGACCTGCTGTGCTGCTGACAAGAGAAAAAGAGGTGGTGACGGCGGGGCTGCAAGAGTAGATCGCATTCAACTGAGAGCGCCATTACCTCTCGTAGAGCCATTTCCTCTGGGGACACGTCTTAGATCGACACCCAACCCTCGTTTTAATGCGCACATTGTTGAGGATGATGAACATCGTGCTCGGCTTAATTTCGGCAGAGAGTTTTATCCCTTAGAGGTGGTATATGCCGTTATGAATAAGGTGTTAAACAACTATGCACACGTTTGCTGCCCTTATTACTACCGGCCGGAAGGTGAAGAGGATGTTCTTAGTCTTGCCGTTCCAATATATAAACTGTTTCTTGATTACCCAGATCCGTTCCCGGGTTACTTGAAGAAGCGTCAGCTTGTTCACTTTTTTATTGTAGGCTCGTTTTTTGAAAGAGATGGCTTGTTTCTGCCGCGAACTGTTTTAACGGTTGATCAGTTGTGTTGTAATGCCCGTAACAATCCTGCTGAGATGAAGAGGTATATAGGCAAGGTTATCTTTGGAAAAGTGTTGCTCTCTCCTCCGCCTAGCAGAGAAGAGAGAATTGAGAAAAGACTCAAGGCGAATCGATTCGATACGGGGAGTAGCTCCGACGAAGAAGATGATGAGGCTTATGAGGGCAAAAAAGAGGAAGAGCCTCATGCCGCCTGATGAGCTTCCAGATTCGTTTGATGATTGTTGGTAATACGTAAAAAGAGGCCTGCTTTTTAGAGCAGGCCTCTTTTACGCATAAGTACTTTGGCAACAAAAGGTAAAAATCGTTGATCCCTTTCAAAGGATCTTTTGATACTATGTTCGTCCATTTTTTTTACCATCTTTTATCAGGGGAAATACTATGCTTTCGTTTGCAAATCTTTTAGTTGCGCCACTGCTCTTTTTTGCTCTTGGCTTCTTAGCTCGGATTCTTAAGTCTGATTTTGAAATTCCCACCAACATGCTTAAAACGCTCTCTATCTATTTAATGGTGGGTATCGGACTGCAGGGTGGTATCGAACTTGTGCATGGTAACTTTGCAACCTCACTATTAGCTGTTTTTGTTGCATGTATCCTTTCTGTTCTGCAGCCAATTCTTGCAGCACTCTGGTTGAAAGCGACAACCTCTCTTGATCGGTTAAATATTGCAGCAATAGCTGCACACTATGGATCTGTAAGTGTTGGAACCTTTTTAACAGCAGTATCGTTTCTCACACTGATGGGCGAGACATACGAATCGTATCCGTTAATTATGCTTGCGGTTATGGAGTTTCCTGCAATTCTTGTTGGCCTGGTTATGGCTCAGCAAGCACGAGAGAAAAAGACCAAGAGTTTTTCCCCATTCAAGCTGTTGTATAAAGCCCTGACAAATGCAAGTGTACTGGTTCTTGTTGGTAGCATTTTCATTGGGTACATCGCACTGCCATCAAGTCTTGATGCAATCATGCCGTTTTACCACGGAGCCTTTCAAGGGATTTTAACCCTCTTCCTTCTTGGTATGGGTGTTGAAGCTGGCATCAGAATCAAGGAGTTTCGTGGCTTGGGATGGCCGCTTGTTGCGTTTGGTGTTGGCATGCCATTGGTATCAGGATTTGTCGGTGTTGCCGTTGGGTCTGCAGTATTAGCGTTAAGTGCTGGTGGAGCTCTTCTTGTTGGTGTTTTGGCGGCAAGTGCTTCGTACATTGCGGTTCCATCGGCGATGAGACTTGCGATTCCTGAAGCAAATCCATCGTTCTACCTGACCATGTCACTTGGTATTACGTTCCCCTTTAATGTTGTCTTCGGTATTCCTCTCTACTGGTGGTTTGCAAAAGCAATTACAGGATAAGTCTTTATAAAGAGAGGGCGCGAGAGAGAAGATCAAGCGCCTTCTTCTTCATTTTGTCTCGCAATTTTTGCCATGCATTTTCACAGGCCTGTTCATCAGCTTCTGGGTGCTTTGCGCGAAAGCTTTTCATAAACGACTCATATGCCCAGTTATAATCTTTCTGTTTGTTTGCATGTGCTTTGCGTGTTTCCTCTTGTCGCCAGTAGAGGGCAAGGTCGTTGTATGTTGGTGGCGTGCCTTTTCTCCAGAGAGAAGCGATCCATTCTTGGCTTGCGGCAGAAAAATTAAAGCGAGCGCCGCTGAGCTTTTCCATAAATTTTCGCGTTGCAGCATTTGTCTTATACGAACCTTTGAGTATCAGTGTCTCTTTATGCAGCGGATATGATCGTCCCTTCTTAGCAAGAGATGCTTCTGGAAGTCGCTTGAAAGAGGTTTTTTGTAAAGATGTGGCAAAGTGCGTTATGCGGTTGATCAGCTCTTGTTTACTTCCTGTAAGAGAGAGTTTGTGCGTTTTGCATACTTCGTTAAGCTCTTCAAGGGTAAAGTAAGAGAGTGTTGCGATCAGGTTCTTTCTTTCTTCCGCTGAAAGCGGCTCTTTTGCCATCATGTGTGTCCTTAATCAGGTGTTTTTTATGTAAGAAAATGATTTCATTGGGGAGAATATGTTTTTGTGCTAAAATGAATCATCTTAAATCTGTTATTCGTTTTCCAAGGTGTGAGTATATGTTAAAAAAAGTTGTTTCTCTTGTTCTGTTTGTTTTTCATGTTTCTGCAGCTCTTCCTGCTGACGATCGTCCAGATCTTTCGACGTTTTTAGCACGTCCTCATATTCCTCAAGCAGTTGTTAATCTTGCACAGCAAGCTGCTACCAATATCAAGCCTTCTCAATCAGCAAAAGCAAAACCATACATACAGCCTCAATCTCTTGATAAAGGGGCACTTGCTTCGGGGATTGTTTCACTTATCGCGCTTGCGCTCAAGACGCGCTGGGAAGATAGACGTGACGATCTCAAAAACGACCTTCTTTTTCATAAAATGAGTAATAATCTTTCTCGAGAAGGCCTTTTTCTAGAAAAAGAAAAGGAGCTTGAAGAGAAGATTTCTCAGCTTGATACTAGAATTGCATGGAGTAAACGGCTTGCTATTGGTTTTCTTGCAGCAGCAGCCTCATTAAAGGCGGTGTCATGGTGGAGTGGTCAGAGCGAGCAAGATGATGGCGTTTTGTATGTTCCCTCAATGGATGATTACGACCGTGTTGCTGGTGGAAGAGGTGCTGGTTGGATAAAGAAGATGTTTGGAAAAAAAGAAGATGAAATTGTCAGGGATCTTGCTGATGTTGAAAACCCGCCTGTGTACACACTCGGAGAGATACGGAATCAGTATGATGCAAAACTAGCTGGTGCTCCTCGTGCTCCAAGAGAATTTTTCCCTGGCCAGATTACGGTGATAAAAGGTGTTGGCGTGAGTGGTATTCATCGCGTTCCGGTGGGGAAAAATGCCATCGTAATGGTTGCAAGTCGATCACACTTTCTTGATCTTTCAGGAGGGAGCCTTGAAGCTTCTCGTACAAATAGAACGCAGGGACCACAAGCAGCGCTTGAAATGGCTGGTGCTGCGCTTCTCAGAAAAAAAGCTGTCATGGAAGGAGAACTGCCTGGCATCTTTGCACATGTGCTTACAGCTGAAGCAAAAAAGCATGAAAATGGTGGCTTCTTTCGGCTTGGAGAGGTTAAGGGCGATGCATTGCAAGATCTTGCAGACAAAGTTAAAAAGGATATCGATCAATTGCGCATTTTACCGCAATGGGGAATTACTGAACTTTCAGGAAACCATCAGCTTCAACTTCTTGCTGCAGCCCCATCATTTGGTGCCGGTAAGCAAGATGAGTTACACAAGCGTATTACAAGAGATCTTGTTGCTGCGCAATACGAAGCGGCAGCAAAGCTTGCAGTGTTAAGAAGCCAAGAGACCGGCCGGCTTGTTCCTTTGCATCTAACTCTTTTGGGGCAAGGTGTTTTTCACAATGATACATCTGCACTTGCAGCTGCTTTACAGGTGGTTACTGATACTGTGAAGGGGCATAATGTTCGGCTTTTTGTGCATGCGTACTCACAAAAAGACCAGAAAAAAGTAAAAGCTATGCTCGATAAGCAGGCTGTGGCATTTCGATCACTTACGAGAAAGCAGTTTCGCTCAGAGCGACTTGATGTAACTGCAGTGCCTCTTGCGTCATATCTTAAGGAGGCAGTGATTCCAGATGAGGTGGGAGCTCTTGTTCGTACGGGACGAACTAGTTTGAGTAACGCACGTAAATTTTTGCATACCGGTTTGGTAGCAGGTGGAAGAAGGGATGGTTGGATTGAGCAAACGTTTGGTGTAGCAGAGGATGAGATTGTTCAGCAGCTTGCAAAAATTAATCCTCCCAAAACGAACAGCGTTGATGATATTGCTGCAGAGTATGCATTATTGCGCCGAGGTGTATCAGGGAGACCAACAATACGAGTTGTTCAGGGTGTAAGCATTAGTGATTTGCCTAAAATATCTCTTAGTGATGGAGAATGTATCGTGCAGCTTGCAAGTCAGTTTAACTATCTGGAGTCACCGGATGACAAAGTTGTTCCTGTTTCTGCATATATACATGACCTAACACAGGGGCCTTTGGGAGCTGTTGAGTATGCAGCTGCAACATTGCATCGACATGCAGCAGTGACGGCAGGGAAGCTTGATCACATGCTTGTGGATGTTTTGCCTCGTGATGCAGCAGAAGGAGCATATAGAAATGGTTATCTTCGCCTTGGCAAGCTGACCAAGGAGCAGTGTGATGCAATGGTGGCATCGAAGGGTAAGATGCGTATTCTTGCGCAATGGGCACAGAGTGAAGCGTCTGATAAGACACACCTTGTTGTTTGCTCAGCTGCGCCGTCGTTTCAGGGGGGTAGTAGTCCGGCAGAGGGATCACATCTTGCACATGTCTGTGAAGAGCTGGTCGTTGCACAGTATCGCGCTCTTGCACAGCTTGCAGCGATACGTTCTCAAAAAACAGGAAAAAGAGTTCGCTTGCATTTGACGCGTGTTGGTCAAGGTGTTTTCCGAAACCCTCCAAGCATAGAGGCTGCAGCTCTGAGAAGTGTTAATGAGACGGTTAAGGGCTATAATGTTGATGTGTATATCCATGCATTTAGTCCTGGCGATAAGTTGCAGGCAGACGCATCTTTGGCAAGCGCATTAGTGGAAAGGTGAGCACCTACGTTGGTGTTTGTGTAGATACAGAGAAATGAAGGAGTAGTCATGAATCCTTTTAGGAACAGAGAAGTAAAGAACCTGTTTAAGACATACCCTGATCACATCAGGCGTAACATGGAGTTATTACGAGATCTTATTTTTGAGGTTGCTCGTGAGACGGAAGGTGTTGGTGCCATTGAAGAGGCATTGCGTTGGGGAGAGCCAAGTTACTTAACAACAGCATCAAAGTCGGGAAGCACGATAAGAATCAACTTTAAAGAAACCGATAGAGGGGTGCAGTTCTTTTTGTTTTTTAACTGCAAGACAAAGTTAGTTGCAACCTTTAAAGAGCGGTTTGGAAGAATTCTGACCTTTGGTGGAAACAGAAGCATCATACTCAATGACTTTGAGGTGTTTCCTTTTAAGGAATTACGAGAGTGTATTGCGCTGGCGCTTACCTATAATCAATGGAAGTAGCTGGGTTTGATCAAATAAACTCATCTACATTCTCCCAATCAATTAAATCAATGCTTCTGCCAGTGCGTTTTGCATCGCGAAGAGCGAGTTTGGCATTTGCTCTCCACATACCACATGCTTCATCGTAGATAAGGTCTTTTGCAAGAGAAGCAGGCCTTTTATTTGTTTTTACAAACTCTATCGATCCAAAAGGTGCGCAGACAATGCGAGAGCTTCTTCCTGATGACATGATTGTTATGCAGTTAATTGGTATTTGAGATATAAGGCCAATATTACTGAGTGCGGTTTCAAGGCTAATATAGTTGAACTGTCCTCTCCGGAGGAGAGAAGCGATACGGAAGAGAAGGAGGCCGTCATATGGCATTGCTCGTTTGTAGAGATACACTCCCCTGCATACATGTGTAAGAAGCCCTGAGGAGGCTGCCCGACTTAAAAGCGTTTTAAATGCTGAATCAGATAAGTGAGGAAAGAGTGCCCTGAGGTCTGAGGGCGCGAATAAGTAATGTGTTTCGTTTGCGTTATCAAGAAGCCAGTTCTTAAGAATTTTTATTGATTGCATGCTTTATCCCTTCACTAGGTTTCACTTAGTGAAACTTAGTGAGCACTTATTGGTCAAATGAGAGCAAAATAACTGATTTGCGAGCAGAGCTACTGGGTGATGATAATGCCACCAGTTTTGGTATCAATGTCTTTAAGGCCTTTGTCGTATCCCATTTTTTTCAGCATTGTTCGATTAAAGCTGCGGACGTAGAGATCGTGTGCTGGAATGTATCGAATAAAGAGAGACGCGCTTTGTTTTTCAAACAGAGCATCTTGTTTTGAAAGAGAGGCCTCATGAATGCCGATGGCAAGAGGAGCAAGATGTGCGTATGCCAACGATGGTGCCAGGGTAAGAAGACCAAGTTTGTTTCCAGACATGACCATTTCATGACACAGTGACTCATCAATCAGGTGGGGTAGGCTGAAAAAAGCATTTCTTCTTCCTGTGTGATGAGCCATAAATTCTTTAACGTCGTTTCGACTGTGAACGTGTACAAGAGAGAGTTTAAGAGAAAGCTCTTGGGCTTTTTGTTTGCAGAGATTGAAATACTCTTTGTGTGCAGCTTGGTTATTTTTTCCTGTTTCTCCATACAGAAGAAAGACTGCTTTAAGCGAACTTCTGCCAACCGTTTTGAGTGCTCCAAGCGCCGATGCCGGATCAATTGGCTCAAGAACAATTGCTTCATGAATTTGTGATGGAAGTAGGTTGTCTGACAAGCCAATGGCATCTTGAGGTGAGGAGGCAAATTGAATGGAGCTAAGCGGCTTAAGACGCTGTGATACTTCCATTTCTTTGGTAACAGCCTGCAGAGCTTCGCCGCCCACAACAAAGAATGAGGGTGTAAATGCGGTATGAACAAGTTGGTGTGCTTTTTCTTTGATACTTTTTTGCGTGTCAGTTGTCTGATGCTTTTTTCTCTCTTCAATCGTATCGCAGGTGATGTAGCTCTCTTTTCCCTTTTCTTGCAGGGGGACTGACATGTCAGATGTGATGTGCTGCGTGAGTGTTTCAAGCGCTTTATCAAGCCCTACAGACGCGCTTTTACAAAGAGAGACGGGTGGAAGTGTATTTTCATCTGCGCAGGATTCAAAAATTTCGCCAGAGAATCGCTGTTTTTTCAGTTTTAGCTGAGCTGCACGCTTTGTGGAGTAAGTGATTTTTCGTACTTTTGTCATGATAGTTGGAGGGATTTGTGTTGCAAGCATCAAAGATGTCTTCGTATGAACGAATTTTACTTTTAGAGACGATGTTCTCAGCATCTTTCCCACAGGTTACGCGGCGAATCCTTTTAATGAGGATAACGGGTACATCTGAAGCAACTTTGTTGAGAAGCGTCATTGCTTTTATTTGATTAATAGTTTTTTCAACAATAACCGAGGGATCAAATATCTCAGCAAAGAAAGCTCCATGTTGTAGCGATTCATAGCCTGTAGCATATGTAGGAATGTTTTTCTTCTTGCAGAGGTCTAATATCTTTTTCTTATCTGATGAGGGAGTGCAGCCTTCAGGTAGTGTGACGGCATCATATAGGTCAAGTTTTTCTGCAAGGCGATTATAGCTAATGTCTTCACCTGAAAAAGAGAGGCCTTCTACAGAGACTCCCCTTTTTTCCATGATTCTTTTACACGTTTGAATGTTTTCTAACATGTTTCTGCTAATTCCACCTTCGCGAAAAATAATAGCGATTTTTTCTGCGGCTGGTCTTACTTGCTTGAGCAGGTTAAGTGGAAGAAGTTGGCATGGAACATTTGATGCTACACCTGTGGCGTTATTTCTTTTGCCATCTTTGTCGTAGAGCAAGTCATTTACAATTGACTCTTCTATGGTTGTAAAAATAGAGGGCATAGTTAGCTTCATTGTATTGGATACTCTTCTTGCACACAGAGATGCTTGTTTTCCAATGCTTAGTAGAACGTCATATGGCTTGTCAGTATGAGTGATGGTATGCAAGACCTTTACATCCATTTTCTTGTAATCGACAGGATGTATTTCAATCTGAGTGATATCACAGGAGAGGAGTCTATCTTTTTTAGTTTCTTGCTGTAGCAGTCTGAAGACTTCTGCGCTTGTCGGTTCATCCTTAGGTAGAAGAACAGCAATACGAATATGTTGTTTGCATGCAGTATTGCGTTGTTGAGATGCCTCCAGGTTAATAACAGCGTTCTTCCCCAGTGGCTTAATAAGTGAAAGAAGTGCTTCTTGGTGCCCCAGTGTCTTGCTCTCGCAGTAGGCAGTGAAGAGTTGTTTGCTGCGAATACATGGTGGCAATAACTCATCATTGCTATTAGTTCTTTCAACATCAAGAGCCGATACGTAGTGCGATGAGAATGAAACGCCACATGGTTTTGAATGTGTTGCGTTATAGAGGAATGTGCTTGATGAGATAACTTGGTTATCGCTTACCCGTGATGGATGCTGACTGCTTGTTACGACGTTCTTAATAATGTTTGCCATCTGCTGCGCTGCATACTCAACATCTGAGTGTGTTGCGTAGGCAAGGCCATTTTTCTGCAACGAAGCACTCGATCCATAACAGGTCTTTTCTATGTTTTTGCAGTACTCCTGAAACGACTCAAAGTCTTTTTTGGAGAGTGATCCTTCGGCAAGGATAACCGCATCATGTGCGTGGATGGCATCAAAGACGTTTTGAGGAAGGAGCTTTTCGCTGTAGGGGACAAGTGTGAATGTGTGGCCATATAGCTTTTTAAAAGCGTGGTGCACTTCTTCTATGTCGTTTAAAAGTCGGTGAGGAGTAATTTTTGAGTTGTACGGGATACAAAAAGAGGTGCTTTTTTCATGATGAATGCTGGGAATGCAATCAATAGGAAGAATGTTATCGTTGGGCAAAATGGTAACGCCTATCAGGTTGTTGCGAGAGTCATGATAGGAGTGAATCAGGTTATTGCTGATTGGTCGCTTGGTGCCAAGGTAGATAACAGGGATCCGGTTTTTTGTTTCCTGTGTTCTGCGTCGAGCCGCATGAGTTGCTGCATGCCCCAGCGTAATAAGGGCATCAAAGTTTTTGTCATCCAAGACGACATCGACAAAGCGGTCAAGCAGTGTGCTGGTGCTGTCTCCTGCTGTGAAAAACTCACAAGAAAAAATAATCTCTCTTTCTCGGGCCAAGATATTTTTTATTTCATTACAAGATTTTATATAGAGGCTTGAGCGATCAGGCATCAAAAAAGCCAGTCGTATGATCTTGTGTTGTGTATTGTTTGCTTGTCCGTGTGCGGAATCTTTTTTTGTTCTGCGCCAATCTGCTCGTAAGACTTTTTTACCACTCATATCGCTTCTCACATCATTGTTGTCTATTGTGTCTCTTATTTTAACAGAAGAGGGGCTTTTGTGAAGAATAATGAGACACTCATTTGTAATCGCATGAGAGGTTAAGGTACGCAGTGTAATCAGAAAGAAAAGCTAAACTATAAGAGCAGGATTATTCGGATAAAAGTTAGCAGGTTTTATGAAAAGAGAGACGCGCTATTTTTGGATGGCGCTTGCTGGAAGCTATTATGAGCGTTGACTAATTTGGTCAGGCCGTGCCTTTTGTTGCAAAAACCTGTCTCGTTACCATTCCCCATCGCTTGTCATGCACACATGACTGCGTGTAGCAGCCATCAACATATCGATCTAATACGCGCCGCCAAAAAGCGACTGCATGATCAGCTCCTTCTATTTGTCTGATGTGCCATGTGCCTGGGTGCGTGTCAAAAAGGTGCTTTGCAAGTTTGTAACCAAGCTTCTTTTTTCTAAACTTCGGGACAATATAGAACTCAGAGACATCATTATATTCTTTGCCTATTGTTGCTATGGCAAACCCAAGAGGAGTCTCACCTTCCTTCAGGAGGTAGCCAACACAAGAAGAGCCGTTAGGAATCGATTCTATTAAAAAGAGACCATCTTTATCGGGGCTTTTGTCGGTAAGCGGAGAGAACTCTGCTTCATACGGCTGACAAAGATTTTTATAGATAAAAAGGTTTTCATCGCTAAGAGGGACTATCTGCATAGTATGGGCGTGTATGCTTCCTAAAAGAGTGAGAAAGAGGGAGATGAGAAATTGTTTTTTCATAGTATAGGTTGCTGGTGGAGAGGGTGGGATTCGAACCCACGATACCGGTCTCCCGGTATGACGGTTTTCAAGACCGTTGCATTCAACCGCTCTGCCACCTCTCCAATAAAAGATGTAATGAAAAAGAGAAAGAATGGTGGAGAGAGAGGGATTCGAACCCTCGACCCCGGTTCCCCAGAGTACACACTTAGCAGGCGTGCGCTTTCGACCACTCAGCCACCTCTCCACACAATGTCTTTACATTACATGGTGCGCCCGAGAGGACTCGAACCTCTAACCGCCAGATTCGTAGTCTGGTACTCTATCCAATTGAGCTACGAGCGCATAAAAATTTTAAAGAACGAGGGCGAAGTATAGTGGATAAAAAAAGACTTGTCTCGCAGAAATTACATCTTTTTTTTACCATTACATTATGTACATAGTTATAACAGTTCGTGTTGTCCCTTTATCGGGAAGACAACAACTCATATGGGATAATGCACAGGGTATCATGCGGTGTTATCTGAAAAGTGCTCCTGAGAAAAACAAGGCTAATAAAGAGTTGTGTAAGTATTTGCGCAAAACACTTGGTGTGGCAGCTGGAGATGTTGCTATCATCTCAGGTGAGACAAGCCGATGCAAACGGGTAAAAATAATAACCAACCTTTCTCGTGATGCATTGTTATCTCGTGCAGGTATAAGCGTGCAGCAGAACCTGTTTTAGGCATTACGAGCGAAAGTAGTGTCATGAAGCGCACGTATTACTGGTATGGCCTGTCAAAGAGTGGTGAGTATTGCAAGGGAGCGCATACAGCTGCTTCGTCTGAAGAGATTGCGTGCGCTTTGCGCAAAGATGCGATTGTTCTCATTTCATGTAAGCCGTCATACACAGCACGTTTTCTCCACGCTCTTGCATCTTTACATCGCACAGCGATTACTCCTGAGTTGCGCATTATGCTCTATAAAAGTCTCTCTGACTTACTTGATGCGGGAATGGTTTTTCAAGACGCTCTTGCTGCGCTGAGTGTTGGGCAGTCTCGCCAGTTTGCTTCTTTACTTGAAAAGGTTAGAGCGCTTCTGCTTGATGGTTACTCGGTTGTTGAGGCATTAAGTGGAGCGCCGGAGGTTTTTACTGCTCATGTGATTGCCTTGGTTAAGGCAGTTGATGGATCGGGAAGGTTGGCAGAGGTGTTGCGTCAGGCTTCGCAGGTTCAAGAAGATTATCACTCGTATCGCAGTGAGGTGCAAAAGGCTATCTTTATTCCTCTTGTTACGCTTGCCGGAGCACTTTGTGTTATTACGATAACGCTCATGACAATAGTGCCTCTCTTTTCATCACTTTTTGAACATGCAGACGGCGATATGCCATATGAGACGTTGCGGCTTATTATGGTGAGCAAGTGGCTGACTGCGCACGGAGGAACACTTCTTATCGCGATAAGTAGTGTTTTGTGTGGGTTCTTACTTCTTACAAAGTGGCAGGCAGGTGCAACCTGGTGGCAGCGAGCACGAGAGTGGCTGCGTTACAAAACTCCTTTTTTTGGTCGTCTGTGGGTGCTTGCTGATGCGTGCGGTGTTCTTTTGTCGCTTGGTGTGTTGTTGCGTGCTGGTGTGCGCCTGGTGCATGCTCTGCCACTTGCTGCTGCTGTTCCGCATACCAAACTGTGGCAAGAAGACGGAGAAAAGATGGTAGAAGCGCTTAAGCGAGGAGATGACCTTGAGGATGTTATTTATGCTCCTTGTCATAAGTTACTACCTGCATTAGCTCAAAATATTCTTTTGCTCGGACGGCAAAGAAGTGAGCTGAGTGCGGTTTGCTTTCATGCCGCAGGCTTGTTGGTAAAAGAGAAGCAGCGCCTTATGCGGCTGCATAGTACATGCCTTCCACTGATTCTCTCAGCGGTTGTTGGGATAAGCATCTTTTTTATTGTGAAAGCACTGTATTTTCCGCTTTTTACCATGCTTGGACAGGTAAAAGTGTAGGTTTTGGTTTTTTCAAGGTTTCAGGACTGTATTGCTTGTTGTGTTTCTTTGCTTTTTTACAAAATCTTCCCTGCCTTTTTTGGCGCACATATAGAAAACATTGCACAAAACATACCTTGCTATAGCGGTTTTTATTCGTGTGGAGAATGATACATGTAGGCTGTTTTGTTTCTTCTGTTTCAGGCGTATTCCTCTGTGTTTTTGTGGTTTTGATATTCAATGTGAATAGTTATGGCGGGTTTTAGTTTTCATCAAAGTTTCTGTGTGGGAGTTTGTCTGCTTTTAACGCTTGCATCGGAAAAAAGTCTCTTTACCGTTCTCATCACTGCGTGACAATACAGCTGAAAAAAGTAGATAAAGTGATTCTTGAAAAATGGAGCAGAAGGAGTGGGTAATGATGAAAAGAGTGGTTTTAGCCCTTGCTTTACTAATCAATTGCATCGGATCATCAGCAGCGTGGGCTGGGTCCTGGGGAAGTCCTGCAGAGAAGTTTTTTAACAAAATTTAGTTTTAATGGGAGACGGGTTAGCCCTGATCTTGTAAAAGGACTAACCCGTACTAAAAGCTAGACGTGCTGTACACGGAAAAAAACAAGCGTCTAGCCCGAGAAAGAAGTTAAGCAGGTCTCCGGTTGACCTCTAAATTCCACACCTGGAATTGCGACAAGTTCGCTCAATGACATTTCTAAGCCTTGTTCTTTGGCTGTAAACGGATTGATCATCAATCGCTCCATCGACGGAACATCAAAATATGCAATAGGGATCTGATGAGCCTTTTTGCCGTCGATAAGAATCTTTCTAATAATTTCACCACCAATTAAACCAACGGCATAATCGTCTGTGCAGTATGCAGCGCACGCACCTTGCTCAACCGAGTAGCTATCTTGCGCAAAAATTGAGATAGAAAAATATCTGCAGATCTTGCGGATAACCGGCAGAGCTCGAATTGCGACATAGTCTCGCAAGATAAAGACGGCATCAGTTTCTTCGCAGATGATGCCATGTGATTTGAATTTTATGTTATCGCCACTAAATATCTCCAGCGCTCTTACATTGATTCCTCGTTTTACAAGATCTCTGTATAGCGTGTTTTTGCACAACTCAAGGTTGCTGTCAGCAGGGTTATAGAGAATTACCGCGTTCTTCATATTTTTTCTTAGAGCAATCAAGTGGTCTAGTTTTACGTTTTCATCGGTGATAATCACGCTTGTTCCCGTAACATTCTCTTTACCTTGATACTCGCTCAGCGCAACGCCATTGCCAACAGGGTCGCAGATACTTGAGAAGACAACCGGTGTGTTGCTTTGGCGGGTTGAAACAACTTTTTGTGCGGTTTGCGCAGCCTTGGTGCCGATTGCAAACAAGAGCGAGACGTCAGACATAATCGCTTCTTCAACCTGCATTTTGAGCAGTTGTCGATTCATGTTGTAGTGATAGGTGATAAAGGAGCATTCAAGGCCTGTGCTTTTCACATAGTCTTTCATGCCTGCGATAAGCCGCCGCATTGCAGGTATGTCTGCTGCTGCAAAAATGGCAATTGTTTTTTTGTTTGGTTCTGCTTGAGCTGCAAGCTTTCGTTGATAGTGTCTTTCAGCTATGTGCATGAAGATGATGGTGCTGATGATAACAAGAGCGCTCCAGAGCAGTATGCGTGCAGTGCGTCTATGTTGTCGTTTCTGGTTTTTTCTCATTGTTGTGCTTGTTAAAGATAATCTTTCTTTCGATCGAGTTTATAGTTTCATCGTCAAGGTTTACGCCCTGGTAGCGAGATGTTTCTGAGTTGATGCCGACAACGTAATCAAGTTGTGTTGTCGTAACGGGCAGTTCATGTGGCTGTGCATCATGTTCAAAGAGGTTGAGAAAGTATTGAGCAGCCTCTTCACCTGTTTTGCCTTCTTTGGCAGCAAATCCTAAAGCGGCGCCAAGCTCTACTGACTTAAGGTCAGAGCTGTAGACGGTTACGCCGTAGTTGTTACAGGTCTTAATGATGGATGACATATTATTGATGATGACTGAGTCGCGAAGCGTGATAAGGGTATCAACGCTTTGGACATGTTTGGCAAGTTGCCGATCAAGCTCTTCAGGAGAGGGTGTTTGTACGGGAATAACCTCAATGCCATTACTCTGCAAGAGTCGATGGATGTGAAGAGACTGTGAAAGAAGGTTTGAGAAATTAGGATCAAAGGGAAGCAAGATGCGTTGCGTTGACTGCTTGAGCGTGCCAAGCATCTGCACTTGTGCTTCGTGGTCGAAAAGCGGTGATGCAACACCGGTGATATTTCGCTTTGATTTGCTCCCTGCATAAATAACCCCCGCATGAACGGGGTTGGCTACATTTGTAAAGACAACAGGGATTGGGATATTGAGAAACAGTGTCATGCGCGATGCTATTTGTGCAGCACTTGATCCGACAGCCATAATGGCATCGTAGTGAATCGTGTAGCTGTGGATAACTTGCGTGACATAATTGATAAGTCGTTTCAGATCGCCCTGGGCATTAAAAAATGAATAAGTGAATTGCCCTGGAGCTTTTGCATTTAAATTTTCTTTAAAGGAGTCGAGCATTTGCTCAAGCGGTGTTGCGTGTGCAAGCGTGATGATTGCGATGCGGTAAGCGCGATTTTTTCTGCGAGAGAAATACGGAGAGGATATGTGAGGAGTCTGTGCGTTCTTTTTAATTGAATCGTCCTTTTATAACAACACAGGCCAAAGTGCTTTTTCGTGTACAGGTGCCCGCATAAATCTGCATGATGTCTCTCCCTCGTTCCCCTGAAAAATTCATTGATTACAGCGCTTTTTCAAGATAGTTGATTCAATCTTATCTGTAAGAGTGACACAAAATACCCTTATGTCAACAGGGGTTTTTGTGTTTTGATTATATTTTCTATCTGTTTATATCGACTAGAAGCGCAAATCGAAAGATGGAGTTTTTTCGCAATTGCTGCGCCCAGAGACGAAAAAGAGTCGGTAGTGTTCTTTTTGTGCCACTTTTGGTTGTTTACCTGGGTACTCAGAGCGAGTGGAACGCCTTTTGTTAGTGCCATATCGAGTGGGGTTGCTGTAACAGTATTCATCTGCTAGAATCTGCGCCCTCTTTATATAAAGAGTTTCTACCTATTACAGGGCAGGTATGCCGAAGTGGCGGAATTGGTAGACGCACGGGACTCAAAATCCCGCGATGGTGACATCTTGTCGGTTCGAGTCCGACCTTCGGTACCAACTTATTCTTCTTTTCTTCATTATTTTTCTGTGTGAGGACTCTATGTCGAAGTGTCTTTTTTGTTTAATTGTAAAAAAAGAGCTTCCAGCTCAAATCGTTCATGAAACAGACCATGTTATTGTGTTTGCCGACAGATCTCCTCGTGCGCCAGTTCACCTTCTTGTTGTTCCCAAGGAACATGTTGTAAATATCAATGATCTTTCTGATGCACAAAGTGCTCTTGCTGTAGAGATGCTTCGTGCGGTGCAATATCTTGCAAAGCGTTATGGAAATGCTCCAGACTCAGGTTTTAATTTGATTTCAAATAATGGCAAAAGTGCAGGACAGGCTGTGTTTCATATGCACTGGCATTTCTTAGCGGGGAAGAACATTTATGAAAAGGGGATCTCTCTCTAGCGCGCTGACATGGAAGCGTGCATTACTCTTTTTTTCGGTACTGCTTTGTGCACTTATGAGTGCTTCCTTTTATATGACGTATCGATTTACGCAGCGCTACACTCTTAATACAGATGATCAACGATATAAAGATGCACATGCGTTTTTTGCGAAAGAGGGTGGCGAGACGTTTTTAGTAACAACTCGTGACGGGCTTGCACTATCTGGTTTATATCTCGAGCGTAAAAACAGTAAAGGAACCGTTGTTTTGTGTCACGGGTTTCAAAGAAGCAAAGAGTGGATGGTGCGGTATGCAGATTTCTTTACCGACTATTCTCTGGTGTTCTTTGATTTTCGTGCGTGTGGAGAGAGTGAGGGAGTTGCATCATCGATTGGTGCCCATGAGTATAAAGATGTTGTTGCTGTTGCTACATATGCTCGTACACGTTCATGTGGCAAAAAGGTTATAGCTTTTGGCGTTTCAATGGGTGCTGCTGCTGCCATTAAAGCGGTTGATGTGCAGCCAGGTCTTTTTGACGCTTTGATCGCAGACTCAGCATACGCTTGTCTCTATGAAGAGATTGTTCATATCTTTTCAAAGAAAACCGGTTTGCCGTATTATCCCTTTTTCCCCTGCATGTTGCAGGTGTTTTACGCCATCTTTGGTAAAGATGCGCGCCTTATGAAGCCGCTTGATAATCTTTCTTCCCTTTCTATTCCTGTACTGTTTATTCACTCAGCAACAGATGCATTTACGTTGCCGCATCACAGCGTCAGGCTTTATGGTGCCGTGAGTAATCACAATAAAAGTGCCCGTTTATGGGTGGGGCCACCGGCTCGGCACACAGCGCTCTCTCACCGCTATAAAAGCGCATATCACAAAAAGGTTTCACATTTTTTACGTAAGATCTAACGTGCATGCCGCAGAAATTGCGCGCTGCTTCTATTAAGCTGCCTAGAGCTGTTATTGCAAATATGTCTTTGATCTAATAGAAGGCGTTTTTTGTCGCAGGATCAGCATTTTCTGCGATTGCAAGTATCCCACAACAATACAGTTGCATTTGCAAAAATGTGCTGTACATTTGTTCTCAACATGTAACGAGCTTTCGCGGACTTGTAAGTCTTTGGGGGGCTAAGCGATGCACCATTATCCACTCAACCTGGTTCATCTCTTGGTACTTGCAACTCGCTTGAGCAAATTTTGGAGTGTGTCACTAAGTGGTAGCTCACTTTGTGAGTGAACGCATCATGACGAACACCTTGTGTCACATTCCAATGACATACTAATTGGCACATTGCGCCATACATGGATTGCGTGGCTTGCGTCTCTCTCCAAATACTTTCGTGAGTAGGCTGCGCAAAAAAATAGGCAAAAGCCTATGGGGGTTTTTCGAAGATACGTGTTTGGTCCAGGTCTTGGGGAATGCTTGAACCTGACACGCTTCGAAAACGCAGAGAATTATGTACCTGTGCGGTTAATGATTGTCTGCAAGAAACATTTTTGCGGTATGTGAAAGATAGCTATCGGCATGGGGGGCGATACTGTTTTTTTCATACCGCAGTTTCTCTTTTTGGGGGTATGCGTTCTGCTTACTTTCTCTTTTCGTAAAATTTCATTTGTAAAATTGTGTCATGTTTGATACAGTATTGCCTGATACATTTTTGGGGAAACAACATATTGCTTTGCATTGTTACCGCTTCTGACGTACATTCGCGTGCGCTGCAGCAAAGACGTGCAAGCTTTTATCTTAGATAAAGAATTCAGGAGAAAAAATGATGAAATCATTTTACATAGTTTTGGGTGCCTTTTTATTGCTTGGTGGAGCACAGTTGTTGGCAATTAGTGGTGAAAAACAGCCAAGCCCTTTGTTTCGAACTGTTCAGTAAGAAACGATAAAATATAGATCATAGTTGGGGGGAATCTTGTGAGACACATGGAAGGAAGTAGTAGATCTCGGTTTCGTATCGCGCTTCTTGTTTCAGACTATTCGCACATTCAAAAAGAGATTGTTACTGGCTTTAGACGGCAGCTTCGGAAGATTTTGCCGGTTGGTATTAATTTCGACATTGAGACGTTTTGCTCAGAAGGCTTTTATGTTTCTGTGCACGAGCATAATGTTCGTACCATCATTCAGAGCAAGTTTGATCTTATTCTGACGGTTGGTTTGTCTGCAACGAAAACAGCAAAGCGTGTTACAAAAGAGTTGAAGTCAAAAATACCGGTTATTTTTACTGGTGTTTCAAATCCTCAACGTGATGATCTGATTCGTTCTTATGGTCGATCTTATAACAATCTTGTTGGTATCTCAGTAGAGTCACCATGTCGTATTCTTCCTGCACAGGTTCTTTTGGCAGCAAAGCCAAATTCAAAAAGGTTCTTTCTTCCTTATAGAAGAACGCCGGTTCTTGATTATCTTGAGTATGAATTTGAACAAATGCAGGAGTTGTTCGCACAATTTGGAAGAACAATTACGCTCAGGCCAATCACTGAAGATCGTTTAACGCCGGAATTCTTTGCAGAGATGGAAGGATACGATGGTGTGCTTATTCCTGAAGGTGGTCTTACGTCGTTTGACAAGGATGCAATTGTTTCTAGCTGCGATGCGCGAGGCATTTTGGTTCATGCTGATGGAAAAGATGCGATTAAGAATGGTGCCGTGTTTGCTACACGATCTGATCTGCGCTTTGTTGGAAAGCTTTCAGCTGATTATGCAAAAAGAATTTTGGTAGAAGGTGTAAAGCCAAGCAAGCTTGAGTCACGAAAACTCCGCTATGTGCGCAGCTTTGTATACGACTTTAGAAATGCGAATAAGCATGGTATTTCATTCTCAAGCGACATTCTCTATCTCTTTGAAGCGGCAACGGCAAGTGGTAAACCAATCCCTCAGTATGAGCAGGTCTTTAAAGAGTTTGCTTCGTATTGCCAAACCGATACGCCGTTTTCTAGCGACATGATTACGCGTTTGACTGAAAAAATTAGAACACAAGTTACGCATGAGACAGGCAGAGTCTTTAGTGATATGCCGGGACAAGCGATTGTGGAAAAGAAAGATCAACCATCACTTACACAGCGAATTGATGCTCTTGTAAGTCGCCCATACGTGCAAAAGTTGTACGTTGGTGGCGGAGATGCGGCGGCAGAAACGCTGCGTCAGATGAAAGAGAAACAAATGTGGCGGAATCTTGAGTCGATACAGGTTGCAGCCTCTCTGAGCAAAGCACAAGGTCTCTCGCATGCTATGCAAGATGACAGTGAACACTTTGCAACGGTTGTTGAGCCTCTCAAGCCAGATGCAGTTTTTATGGGACTGAAAACATTCATGAAGCGATGTGAAGTTGCCTTTAATATTGTGGGTTTGGAGAAAGATGAATTGCCGCAAGGATACGATGAGTACATTGCCTCGATAGAAGCATCTGCTCGCGATATGAACGTCAATCTCAAAACAATTGTCACAACAGATATTGATGAAATTGCAAAGCTTATCCGTAAGCGTTCAGCAGCTCGAAACGGCTTTTTTGCAATACCTCACCTTATTCGCCGAGAGTTGGTAGAACCGATTCTTAATGTTTGTCTTGAGCAGGGCGTTATGTTTTGTGCGCCGTCTTTGACATACGCTGGGCGAGCTCCGCTTGCCATTGGTGTTAGAGAGCGCAGTTTTGATGCAAACGATATTCCATACAGAGAGATTGGTGGGAATGTAAAAGTAAGAAAGATTGATTCTTCTCGCGCTTACACCTTCTGCGCTGACAATCGATTGATTAAATCGTTTGGTGGAGTTATCCCTGCAAGAAAAACAGGTTTGCTTGCATATAAGTGTGTGATACTTGATGAGAAAAACGCCGATGAAAAGCTGCGAAATCTGATCTAAAAACTTTCGTGTATAAACATTAAAAGGCCTGAGAAGTACATGCTTCTCGGGCCTTTTTCTTATTGTGCCTACCTTTACCAAGGGTTTTACCTGTTCCTTGCTTCTTTTTCGTGCAGTTTCTTATTCTGTAAGGCAATCAAGGAGGGGGATTATGCGTTTATACGTTCTCTATAAAGCAGTGGTTTTGTTGCTGCTTCCTGGCGTACTTTTTTCAGCAGGTCATCATCATATGATGTCAGCGGGGGCTGGCGGTGTTGTTATTGTTGCTGCTTCTGCCCGTAAAAGAGCATTTGTACAGCAGTTGCGGGCAGTGCTTGAGTCGGTACCTCTTATGCACAAGAAATCAAGAAAGCAAGAATGTGACCGCTTATCTGGTTTGCTTGCAGCACCAGGGTACATCTTTACCAAAAAAGATGTGCAAGAGGTTGGGTGCGAGCAAGAGTGCTATGATACATGTTATGTGACTTCATATGCAGGCGTGAAAGTGTTTATTTTCCTCTGTATTGTCGGTACGGCGTTATTGGTGTTGTACCATAGTAAGGACATATCGTTTTCCTTATGTATCGTATGTGCAGCCGCAGGTGTTCTGGCGGCATTTGGTGCAGGGCTTGCTATTCACCAAGGTGCTATTGATCGAGATAAGATGAGTGCGTCTAGGAAGGGAAGAGATGAGCTGGTACCTGTTCATAAAAAGGTACTCATTCTTCTTGCAACAAAGCATCTTTTTCAAGCATGTTTCACAGACTTTTCAGGTGCTTGCTCCCTTGAAAAAGAGAGCACAATGTTTTTTCTCGACCTTATTGGGCACCAAAAGAGGCGAGTGTTATTGTCAGCTCATGAGGATGCATTCTTCGGTGCATTTTCAGATCTTGAGCTTGTTATAAAACATTTCTTTTCTCTGCGAGGTAGCGCGGCATTTTTTACCGATCTTGCAGACAATAGAGGCTTAAAGCAGCTTATCGTCAGTGACACTGTTTTGCAGAGAAACTGGCTACCTTTTTGTTGCAGCGAAAATGATTGCGACCCAAGAGGTTTGGTTTCGCAGCTTGCAAGAGTGCTGCGTGAAAAGCTAACGCGCATGACGCATGGTGACCGCTTAGGATCACCGTATGCTGCGTTATTGCAATCTACACTCAGAGAGATGCAGGCATGGGAGGGTGTTTTGTGCGAGACGCCACCAGGATAGTGTTACTTCTTTGTTGATGGTGAGAAGTAAAACTTGCGTTGTAGCTGTTTCGTTTGACCGATCTTTGTATGCAAAACATTGCGGTAATACATCAATCGTCTCCGTGTTCGGTGAGGTATTTTTGTACCTCTAAACCGATCTTGCACGCCATAGTAGTAAGTAATGAACCTTTTTCGTTCAGATTCAAATGCTTCTCTGAGCCGGTCGACCTGAGATTTTATCTCGATGCTATCAAGAAAAAATCGCGGCTTAGTCAACCATAAATGACGTAAGCGCCGATACTTTCTAATGAGCGAGAACGGTAGGTCGTAATCATAGGTCTTTTTTATATGACCATGATCGGTGCTTACCCGTGTCGCAACATTTTGCGGTGACCGGCTAAAGTAATGCGTATACATGAACTCAAAAATCCATGCCGCTATCGGTATAAGTAAAAGCGCAAATAGAATGCCAAGGGCTTTCCGTGCTCTGCGCCACAGTTTTATATACAAGGTCTTGAAGGTCTCCATTTCCCCTAGTCTCCTTTTGGTGTTTCGAGTTTTGATTGTATCTAAGTGGGTCAGCAAAAAGCAAGAAAGTGCTGTAAAAACCTGCAAAAAGTCTTCTTTTTATGCTTTTGTGGATTGCTTGCAAAATCGAGGGGAAAAAACTAAAGTGCGCTCCATATTATGCACTAGGAAATGCTTTTCGAGAGGAGAAGGTGTGAATATCTTTACCATTATTACCGGTATATTGTCATGTATTTGTGCAACAGGAATTTTGCTTTATGTCTCAATGACAACAGGAATCGGTCCATGGTTTGCTCCGACAATTGTTTTGGTTGCAGGTACAATATACCGCTTCTTCTATAAGGGAGAAAAGGGCGCTGGCTTCAGCTCTTCGTTGGTTTTAACACAGGCCATTGGATCGGTTGGTGGAAGTGTTGCAACAGCCATTGGTTTTTCGCTTACGACACTTTATTTTTTGGAAAAGGATCTTTTCTTACACTGGATTTCATCACCATATTACTTTTCATTTTCTCTCGGTTTTTTCACGCTGGGGGCAGGCCTGCTTGGAAGTTGGCTGGGGCGCGTGATGAAGGATACCGTTATAAGAAAAAGCGCACTTTCATTTCCTGTGAGCACGGTTATCTATGAATCCATTGCTTCTCAATCACAAAAGTCAGGAGCTGGTCAGCTAGCGATAGGAGCTTTTTTTGCAGCGCTTATTGGTGTTGCCCGAGATGGCTTTTTATCTCTTAAGCCGTTTATACAGAAAAGAATTCAGGTCTTTTCGTTTCTCTCTGCAAAGCATTTTTCTATTGATACGATGCCAATCTACTGGTCGATTGGGTATCTGGCAGGACCAATGATTGTGACGCCACTTATTGTGGGTCTTGTGAGTAAGTATCTGGTTGTGTGGCCACTTAACAATCATGCGCGTTTTTTCCCATACGCACTTTTTCAGCCGTTACGCAGTATTGATTTTACGTTAGCTTTTTGTAGTGGCATTGTGCTTGTCCTTGCACTTGTTTCTCTTAAAAATTATCCACTCATGCTTATCAAGGCGTTGCGTTCGTACGGTGGAGTGTCTGGTGTATGGCGAAATATTTCAGGTTTTTTCAAAGATTTTTCTTTTAAAGCATTGCATCAAAACAGAGAAAAGAGTGGTGCAAAGGTATGGAGTGGTGAGTTGCTCGTTGCGCTGTGTATGATCATTGCTTCTCTTTGGTATTTGGATTTTTCCCCTGTTGGAATGTTTTTGCTCATAGCAATGACGCTTCTTGCCGACTATCAGTTAGCTCTTTTTGCAGCACGCACAGGCCTTGCTACATACGGCAGATTTATGACATTTGTCATGATTCCACTCCTTTTATTGTGTAGGACAAGTGATATGCAAACAACACTGGCATGTGTTTTTGTCGGTGTTGTTGGTGCAGTTGCGGCAAATCTGTTGTTTAGTTACAAGGTTGCTGATCATGCTGGAGTTTCTCATGATCATGTGCACAAAGCACATCTCCTTGGTCTTGTCGCTTCATCGTTGTGTGTCGGCTTATTGTTTTGGTTGATCGTGACAAGTTTTGAGATTGGCTCTCCATCATTGGTCGCTCACAGGGGGCTGACTCGGGCGCTTCTTCTGCAGTCATTTAACTTTAACTATGTTGTCTTGCTTATGGGAGGTATGTTTGGCCTTCTGTTGCGCTTTGTAAGAATTAATCCAATGCTGGTGTTTGGTGGGCTTGTTATGCCCAACAGTATGATTATTGGTCTTGCGATCGGTGCGGGGATAAGAGGCCTTGCGCAAAAAGTTGAAACGTATGTTCCGTTCTGGTCTGGAGTCTTTGCCGGTTATTCTCTGTGGATGTTTGTGGTTATGCTGACCGCTTTGTGGCGGTAGTAAGCCCTTTACTTTTTGTTTTAACCTGGTACACTCTTTGCATCTATTAAAATTGTTCTTGCGGGGTTTTTATGAAAAAAATATGTCTTCTTCTTGCATCATTCTGTATTGCGTCAAGTTTTGTCTTTGCCGGAAAGGATTTTGATCCTCGTGTTTTGGGCACTAAGTTTGACGTTATGCCTCTAGGAGAGGGGGTATTGTGTGGAAGGGTAGACCAAGATGATATATATGCTGTTACTCCTACACTTGCTTTCTGGAAGACTGGTGATGATGACTATCGAAATTTAAAGAAGGTTGGTGATTTTTATGTTCTTTCTGATAAGAAGGAAGACTTGGATAAGGGTAAAATAAAATATGAGACCCATGACAAGGTAAAACGCGTGTATGCAGCCCACGAAAAGCACTTTAACGGAAAAAGAAGAGATACTCTCAAGGGTGCTTGTCAGTTATTTGGGCCATTTGCTGCAATTACCGCAGCGTTTTTTCTGTACGCTTCGTACAGCGGAAAGCAAATAAAGAAGCAAGAGAAAGAACTTTCAAGACTTCTTGATATTTATGTAGCCATGGTTAGAGAAATGAAAGAAGCAGGCAACCCTTTTTTTAAGAACACGGAATTCGTAAGTGATAATCATGCTGTGAACAAAGCAAGTTTTTTGCAGTGGCTTGCGATTCATCGCAGACCAGTTACAAAGAATCATGCAGAAGGCCTCTCGCCTGAGTTTGTGGCACTTATGAAGAAGTATGTCAAAGCTTACGATAGCTCCCTTGCTTGGGATACACAGAGGGCATCTGCAAGACTATTCGGATACCTGTCTGGTTTTGTTGCATTTATTGCCGGTATAATTGCTACAGGGATAGTGCAAGATGCTTACCGAGAAAATAGTCAGTTCTATAAAGAAAAAGCTCGGTTTGATGCGCTACCTATACCAACAGATATTGACTTAGCCTAGAGAAGCTCTAGGCAGCAGAGGTCTCTTTGTGACCGCATGCATCTTTGTCTGGGCACGTGCGCGTTGTGCTTCCATCTTTTGATTGTGTGATCAAAACGTATTTGGTGTTTTTACACTTTGTGCATGGTGTTTCTTCTACCTTGCCAAAAATTGCAAACTTACATTTTGGATATGCCTTACATCCCCAAAATTCTCCACCACGCCAGTTGCGTTTACCAATTGCTCCACCACATTTAGGGCATGGCATTTTCATGGTTTCTTGGTGGATGTGTTTGCATTCTGGGTAGCCAGAGCACGAGATGAATGGACCGTAGCGACCAACCTTGTTTACCATTTCACGCTTACATTTAGGGCATTTCATTCCTGCTGGTGTATCGACAGGTTTTTCCTGTTCTATCAGCGTCAGGCTGCCATCTTCTTCTTTCTTAAAGTTAGATGTGAATTTACATTCTGGGTACGCCTCACATCCAAGAAACTCTCCTGCTTTTCCAAAGCGAATAAGAAGATCTTTTTTACATGTAGGGCAAGAGAGACCTGATTTTTTTGCTTCTTTGCGAATCTCGCTGCCTGCAAATTTTTCTAAATCTTTCGAAAATGGTTTCCAAAAGGCGAGAAGCACATTGTTGCGGTCGGTTTTGCCTTCAGCAATTTTGTCGAGGGATTGCTCCATTTGAGCGGTAAATTTTATGTTGATGACATCAGGAAGGTTGTCAACGAGCATTTCAGTAACTGACTTGCCAAGCATTGACGGGACAAATCGTTTGTTTTCAACCGTAACGTATTTACGCTTTTCAAGCGTTGAAAGTGTTGCTGCGTAGGTTGATGGACGACCAATGTCTTCCTTTTTCATCTCTTTGACGAGTGTTGCTTGTGAGTAACGAGCAGGCGGTTTTGTAAAGTGTTGCTTGCCATCAATCTTTTTAAGAGGAAGCGCCAAGTCTTGGGTAACGCCTTTTGGAATTTTTACCGATTTTTTCTCGTCATCATCTTCAACTTTGTAGACCTTGAGAAAACCATCAAACATAAGAGTAGAGCCGCTTGCTCGTACTTCGTAATCGCCACCGGTTATATGAACGCTGCGTTGAAAATATTCTGCAGGTTTCATCTGGCTTGCCATAAACCGTTTCCAGATGAGGGCGTATAGTTTTGCTTGCTCTGGTTTAAGGTAGGGAGCAACTTTTTCTGGTGTCAGTGATGCGGTAATTGGTCTAATCGCTTCGTGAGCATCTTGTGTTGCGCCTTTTGATCCGTACTGTTTTGATTTTGCAGGAAGGTACTCAGACCCATACTCACTTTTAATAAATGCGCGCGCGTCCTTAAGTGCCGTATCAGAAATCCTTACCGAGTCGGTACGCATATAGGTAATGAGCGCTTCTGGTGAGCTACTATCTTGTAGCGGGAGACCTTCATACAGTTTTTGAGCAATCCTCATGGTGCGATCAACAGAAAAACCAAGCTTGTTGAATGCATCTTGTTGCAAGCTACTTGTCATAAAGGGAGCAACCGGGTTTTTCAGTCTCTTTTTTTCTTCAATTTTTGAAACGGAGAATGATTGCTGCTTCATGTCAGCAAGAACAGCGTCTGCTTTTTCTTTAGAATCTATCTTCGGTTTTTTACCTTTTATCTTTGCCAGTTCTGCGTGCATCTCTTCAGAGCCAACGGCATAGAGTGCATGGATAGACCAATATTCTTCTGGTTTAAAAGCTTCAATAGCCTTTTCTCTATTACAGATAAGAAGAAGGGCAACCGATTGTACGCGTCCTGCAGAGAGTCCCTTAGTAATCTTTTTCCATAAGATAGGGGAGACCTGGTAGCCAACCCAGCGATCAAGTACTCTGCGTGCTTGCTGTGCGTGCACGCGGTCGATATTAATTTCTCGCTTGTTTTGAATTGCTGCTTCTACGGCAGGCTTTGTAATCTCGTTGAATGAGATTCGATGCATCTGAGCATCTTTCTTAATAACCTTTTCGATTTCTTGCCCGATGTGCCACGAGATAATTTCTCCCTCACGGTCAGGGTCAGATGCAAGATAGATTTCACTGCACGAACGAGCTTGTTTGCAAATGTCACTGATCGTTTTTGCCTTATCTTCAAGAGGGACGTAATCAATAACGATGTCATTTTTATCCGTGATTTCAACACCGATTTTTTTTGAAGGAAGGTCTTTGACGTGTCCGAATGTGGACATGATTTTAAAGTCTTTTCCGAGGAACTTACCGATCGTTTTGATTTTGGCAGGTGATTCTACAATGAGTAATTTGCGCATGGAAACTCGTTTTATATGGTAAGAAGAATTGACACTAGAAGGGCACAGTTTTAACGATTGTGTCATGTTTTGTCAAACTCTAGCTTTTACCCGTAATTACGTGTTTAACTTCCCCTCGATTGTGTAAAAATCTATTGCGAGCCCTACCAAGGAGTATCTTATATGAGCGTGGTGAGAAAGGTCAGAGAGTCACTCAAACATTCTCTTAGCTACTTTGAGCCAAAGGAACTAGAGATTCTTTTGCTTACGACTATCAAGACAACGTTGTATGGAGCGTGGCTAATGCTCAAGTATTTCTTCCCTCTCATCATTTTTGGGGCTTACATTGAAATGGTTGTTGAAGGGCCAGCATTGTTTGGACGTTTGTGGGAATATGCAACGCCATTTTTCTTAACGCACGATGTACGATCAAAAGTCTTTGGTGGCACGCTGCTGCTTCTTATTTTTCTCGTTATTCTTTCTGTGCGAGCTTCGCTTCAGGCGAAAAAAACAGGGTACTTCGTTCAGTTTTTCCCACGTATTATTTTATTTTCCGTTCTCTTTGTGCTTCTTCCGCAGCTTTTTCTGTTCCCGGCATTATGGTGTGTAGCATTCTTCTTCTTTGATGCTGGGCATTCATTATCAGGATGGTTGCGATCATTATATAACGGCCTGCTCCTTATCATTGGTTACGCACCGTTTATTGCATTTATCGGTGTGTTTAACGGCGTGCTGTATCATCTACACAACTTTATCTGGTCTCTTATTTATATAGAGGCATACTTTATGACGGCATATTCTCTTAAGTTTGTGACGTCAGGATTTTTGTACATGTTCTTTGTTGCAATGCTTGGTAATTTTTACACACGAGTGAAGCACAGCAATGCAAAGCTTTTTCTTAAGGGAAAAAAAGGTCCTGCAAAAAAAGCACAAACGGCAAAGGCATAGCAAAGAGCAGAAGGGCTGCAAGCAAGGAGATAGTTTATGAGTATGATTCCCAAGCAATGGGATGCTTCAATCGATTTTGTTCTCTCACAAAAAGGTGTTAAGGCAATTTTTATGCGGGCGTATGAAAATGTCCGCCGTATTGTTTTCTACTCATCGCTTATTTTCTTCTCAGGTGTGATGAGCGAGATCGTTTCTTCGCGCTGTTTCTCTCTCGCTTTTCAGGTGAAAAACATTCGAATTCAAACATATATGTCTTCTTATGTGAGCTGGGCAATTGTCTTGTTCGTACCATTTCTTTTGCAGTCGGTGACGCGGTCACGCAAGCCGTATAGCTTTTTTCTCTCTCGCTGGCTGGTGTGGTATTTCATTGTTTTGGTGATCGCATTTCTTTTTGAGGCGCCGTTTTCATTCTTTATTCAGATTATTCCTGATGCTGTGTACTGCGCCATTGATGTGGTTCAGCGTGCAGTTTTCCGTCTGCTTTTATTTATTCTTCCTTTCATTCTGATGAAGCATCTCTCTGCTGGGGGAGCACTTATCCCGGCAAAGATGTTGCGGGCTGCTCGCCTTGGGCTGCATGCGCTTTGGCTTGAGCTACCATGCGTGACGCTTTTTGGTTGTATGCTGCTTCCTCTCTTTTATGTGAGGTACTCAGGATTTTTGTATGATCATTTCATGGCTTTTTCTCCCTATACTGCTACACTTTTCTACCTCTATATGGGGATCTTTCTTATGCAAGTTGCATGGAGCATTCAGCTTGCTATCTATCAAATTAGGGTTTTGAAAAAATAAAAGGGTGTGCATAGTGATTATGTATGGAATGAAGTACGTGTGGAACGAACTTTTTGGTGGATCGTTTAGACGTACACTGAGTGAACTTTGGGAGAATGGTCGGCCGCATCGACCAGTAATGTATGCAGCTATTATTATTACGCTTGTTGTCAATGGCATCTTGTATTGTTTGTACCCCGATTATTTTTTGTTATTAGCAAAAACAACTCATATTTCCAACGCAAAAGAGATCGCAGCATTTGGACAGCAAGTTGCGCTCGTAAGGCCTCTCATTTTTACATTTACGCAATATGGCTTGTACGTGTTTCTTTCGATTGTAAGCATCTACTTACATATGACAATGATGAGTCGATACTTTGCTCGCACCTTGCGCGAGGTTTTCATCTCCTGGGCCTATTATCTCTGTGTCGTCTTTTTGACTGGTTTTATTCTTGCAGGCAGCGTATGGATCTTAACGTTCTCCGGTAAGATGAGTTTGTTTATCGTGATGCTTTTTTCCCCTGTGATGTGGGGGCAGTATTCATACATATATGATGAATCTGGATTACTTGAGTCTTTTCGAAGAGGTTACCTCTTCTTCTTTTCGATGCTTCCTTTTACCCTTCTTCAAAGTGTTTCCATGCCAATTTTATTGGTGCCGATTATTTTGTTATTACATAAATTCATGTTGCCAGTGATCTTGCTGTGTGCATCCAGTACGTCCATACCTTTTTCTTTATTTATACCTATTTCGTGGATGATTCACGGGTTTTATGTAAGGGCGTATTCAGATTTAACCGAAGTATATGATTATGATGAGGAGTAAGTTATGAGTTTGATGAAAAAATGGACCTATTCATGGAACCTTGTGCTGTCTGGAAAGCTTTTTTCTTTTGCACGAGAAGGGTGGGAGAAAGCGAAGCGCTATAGCACTCTCTACTGGATTATCGTTGGCGCTGTGCTTGTTGCAAATGTTGCCTTTGTTTTTATCTTTCGCGATTCAATTCTTTCAGACCTTGCATACCTGAGCAAAATTTTCATGAAGTCAGGCAATCATCTTACTCTGCAGAACGGGGCTTTTTATACGATTGACCCTGTTACGAAAAAGCAGGTGTTGCTGCAAGGCTTTTACCCAATTTCACTGAAGATTCTGTTTGCTACGATTGTAGTATTTTTCTCGATGGCTCTTTGGTTAGGTTCCTACCTCATCACGTTGTTTGTCAGAACACTGAGCCCTGTATGGAAGAATATCTCTTTTTTTCGGGTACTGTGGCGAAGTTTTTCCTACGCAGCTGTTGCTCTCTTTACATCAATTCCTTATTTGATCGGAGGATCTGTATTGGTGGGAGTGATAAGTAAAGCGTTTGCTTTTACACAGGCCGATATGAACATGGCCTTTACGGTTATGTTGTACCTGCTTACTCTGTATCGTTTTTGGGGTCTTGGTATGGGTCTATGGGTTTACCTCCTTCAAGATTGTTCTCGCAGAGATGCTCGTCTGCAAGGCCTTGCATGCTACTACAATTTTTTCCCTGCAATACTTATCGTGATTGTCGCAGGGTATGTGTGCATGTGGTTGTTTACACTTCTCTTTTATGTGCTGCCTGTAGCAAAGCTTGCGTTTCCGACAATATGTGCGCTTCTTGCTCTGCCATGGCAATGGACTGTCAGTTATCTGTATGGGAATCTTATTTTTGAGCACCAGAAGAGAGTGGGGGATCAATGAGTATCCGTGCAGGAATAAGAGATTCAATCAAGCTCATCAGAAGTGGTGAGCTCTTCTCTTTGATGAATTCTTCGGTGCAGAGCATGAAGGAGCACAAGCGGACATACATTGCACTTTCAGGCTTGTTTGTCGGCTTGAATGTAGCGTTTCTTCTTTTGTTTCATAAGTGTTTTCCTCTTGTTCTCCAACGGTACGTTTCTCTTTTTTATCAAGGAGCTTCCATCATAAAGATGGGAGGGAAGTTTTTTCTTTTTACTGGCGAGTTCCTTGCCCTTGATGCATCAAGTTCGAAAATAGCAGGAGTATTCTATCTGTGGGTCTTGCTATCTCTCTTTATTATGTTTTTTTATACCGCCTACACTGCCTATATTGCAGCGTCGTCACAAAACGAGAGGGAAGCGGGTGATGCAGGATTTTTGAAGGTTTTCTTTCGTGGAATTCTTTCACTGCTTCTCTGCTGGGCAAGCTTTTTGGTGTTGTTTGCTCTAAGAGTCGTCTTTAATGGAGGTACGTATAGCATTCGTCCAGAGAACAAAGTAGTGATGGTATGTATAGCGATAGCATTTTTTATTGTTCCGTTTGCACGCTTCTTTCTTTATCTCATTGCACAAACGAGTGATAACAGTGGGTATGCAGCTGCTAAGCATGTTGGAGCACGATTCTTTCTAGGAGCGCTGCCGATTTTTATCCTGCTTCAGGGGGTTCAGGCATTATTTTTAGCTCCATTTTGTTATTTCTTTAAGATTGAGTTTCTTGTTTCTCTTCTTTTCTTACCATCAATTTTATTTGGTTTTTCATTCTTTGCATGGATCTCAGTGAGTCCATATGGGCTTACTTTCTTATCGTATGCGTGGACATTTGCCCGAACATTGATCATAGGAGCTCTCTTTGCTCCCTCACTCATGTTTATGATATTTGGGCCTTTGCAGTACATCATTTTTCATACAATTGCAGCGCTCTACAAAAGGCAAAAGCACCTCTATGTCTACTGGGAGCAGGATGATAGTGCAGTAGAAAAATGAAAGAGGTAATACCTTTGTAACGTAGGTTGTTTTCAGCGTTTATCGTTAAAAATATTCCAGAGTCTTTCATCTTGCTTTGTAAAAAGCGTATAACACATGTTTCGAGTACCAAGATAATGTCTTGCGTGGTCACCTGGGAAATCGTAGGAGACTTTTTGTGGTGTGATTATATGTACTAGTTATCAAGGAGGTCATGATGGACATTATGGCGCGATGGCGTAAAGCGTGGGGGGATGCAATAAACCCTTCTTTTATTACGCAGCTTATTAAAGATACGTTTTGCACAATAAAGCAGCTTTTTGTGGTTATAGCTGCAGCTCTCTTCATTATTATGGGAGCAAGCATGCTCAGTATTCCTGAGCTACTTGGACAAGCTCTCGACTGGCTGAGCTCTATTAAAATAATGGGTTCAGCAATCCACTTTATTGTAAACATCATTACACGAAACTTTCTTATGGTTTTTGTGCTTATGGTGTGTGCTCCAAAGAAGCAGAAAGATACGTTTTGGTATTACCTCGGTCGACTGTTGTTCTTCTGGGTTGTAACGGGGTTTGTTCTCAACTACCTCAGTGCATATATCCCTGTTGCAGCACTGAAAGTTATCGATGTCATCCTTGAGTTCTCTTTGTTTGCATGGGTATACGGCAAAGTAGCGTTTCACCGTTCATTTGCTGTTGGATCAAAGCTTGTCGTTGGAAGCCTTCCGCTTGTTGCTCTTGCAAGTGGTATAAGCATTGTTCTATTGAACACACAAGGTTTTGTGCTCATGTATGCCAATAAGTTTGTTGGCTGGTGGGGCTTGATTTACATCATTACAACACTCTACAGCTTGTTGCGTGTTGCATTCTTTATCACGCTTTATCACTCGCAAGCGAGCCATTATCTTGGCAAGCCAAAGCGCAAAGGTGCACCACGAGGCAGACGTCCCGGTTCTCGTCCAATGACGCCTGCTCGACCAAGAAAAAAGAAGAAGGTTGCTGAAAAGAAAGACTAATCACGAGAGTTACTTCCCTCGTTTTGAGGAATAATGATAGGCTCCCCTTTTACCACAGGGGGAGCTTTTTTATGCAGTCGTTCTTGTCCCGATGGCGGGCATCTTTTTACTATATGCTCTGTTTTTCATGTGTGATTCCTCTTTTGAGGAATGTTCTTTTTTATGGAAGACACATCTTTGCATGCACCTTAGGTCTTCTTGTTGCCTGTGCGTATGTACCCGGTGTAAAAGCAGTGTTTCAAGTGGTTCCCGTCCCTTTGCTTGCAATCTTTTTGTCACCATTTTATTTGCCGCTTCTCATTCAGGCTTACGAGCACGACGGGCGGGTGCATAGTTATCTGTATTACGTTGCCAGTAGTGTCCTTTTTTATTGCGCTGCAGCGGTTGTGGGTCTTGCTGGTTGGTGGATCTGGTTGTATGCGCCTTATATTGTCTCTTTGGTGTTTGTCATGCTGATAGTTTTTCTCGCGCCATGTATCGCTTTTCTTCTCACCTGCATGCCATTTATCATGTTTGGCTATAGTTATGATCCGATGGTTGTCAGACCACCGCGTGAAGTGTGGCGTCATGGCATTTTGATGACGGTGTACGAATTACCTTTCATTATCATGCTGTTTGTATACCTTGCTCCGTTTGGCTTTCTTATTTATCAAGGACCGTCACTTCTCTGTAAGCTTGGGTATATCGGTCCAGCACTGCAGCGTGTTGCAATGCACGTGGGAAGTGTTTTGTATTGGCAAGTAGGGTGGGCTGTTATGATTGTGTTTTACCAAGAGCATAAGCTTGTCTACGCAAGCCTTGTAGAGGACAAAGATTTATTGTGAGTGTTTTTTCTTCTGTGAGAACAGTATTAGGTTACTGCCTGTTTATTCCCTTTGCGCTTCTGTTTATCGTACTTGCTTTTCCGCTTGTTTTTTTGCCGACATCAGTCCGCTATGAGAATCGTTTTTACTTTTTTCTTTCATCATGTATGAGCCGTGCATTTTTTAGGTGTATGGGCATCTCATATAAGATTGAGGGTGCAGAGTTTCTTCCTGCCTACCCAGGAGAGCCAAGTATCTGTATTGCTAATCATGCATCAGCACTTGATATTTTCGCACTTGAGCTTCTTTTGAAGTCGTACCCACGAGTATGGATGAGTAAGGCGGGGTATATGAGCGTACCGTTTCTTGGAACAATTCTTTCACGGATGCATGTGCCTTTGCATTACACGTCGGTTTATGACGGCGTGCGATCGCTGGCAAAGATTAAGGCGTTAGTGCAGGGGCGTTCATCACATGCTCTTCTGTTTCCAGAAGGGGGGCGATATGTAGATGGCAAAATTCATCCGTTTTTTGCAGGCTTTGCAATCCTGGCACGAAAACTGCAGCGACCAGTTGTACCTGTGTTTATTAAAAATGCTGGTTCTCTTATGCCGCCACACAGCTTTCGTATTGCGTATAACTCGCAATTGGTTCTCCGTGTGGGCAAACCTTTTGTGTTGCAAGAAGGAGAAACAAATCAGGCGTTTTGTGCGCGCGTGCAGGCCTGGTTTGAAAAAGAGAATGCACGATAAATTGTGATCCAAGATAACACTTGGCAAAGCGGTTTGTTTTGTATCATAATGTCGCGCCAAGTATCAAAACAACGATGTCGAGCTCAGATAAAGAGGAGTTGATGGATAGACTTCAATTCGCTTATCCATTTCTTTTGTGGTGGTTATTTCCTGTTCTTATTGGTGTTGCTCTGTATGTACTCCTTTTTAAGCGGCAAACAAGGTACCGGTATGCAATGGTTCATACGCTTATTGCAAAAAAACAGGTGGTACAACTTCCGGTAAAAACAATTTTATATCTTCTGAATTTGTGTGCTCTCACGCTCTTAACCTTACTGATTGCACGTCCCCAATGGATTGATAGTTCAAGCAGCACGATGGTGCATGGTGTTGATATTGTTCTTGCGCTTGATGTGTCGGGAAGTATGGAATGTTTTGATGACATGCGAGATCAAACAACGCGTATTGAGGCGGCAAAGCGCGAGGCGCTCGACTTTATTAAAAGACGAACAGATGATCCGATAGGTATTGTTCTTTTCGGAAAAGATGCACTTTCAAAAGTTCCTCTTACTCTTGATAAGGCATTGCTACAAGATGTTGTAAGTCATGTAGAAATTGGTGATGTTGACCCGTCAGGTACTGCAATGATGACAGGTCTTGGAACCGCTATTAATCGTTTGCGAGCTTCAAAGTCGACGAGCAAAGTTATCGTTCTTTTGACTGATGGCGTTCCGCAGGAAGACCAAATCCGGCCCGATGTCATTATCGATGTTGCCCGTCAGTTTGGTATAAAAATTTATACATTAGGTGTGGGAAGAGAAGGTGTTGCGTACACAAAGAATATCTATGGCTTTGTTCAGCAGGTAGCTTCTGATCTTGATGAGCCGCTTTTACGGCGCCTTGCTGATGAAACAGGAGGACATTTCTTTCGGGTCCAAACACCTCGCGATTTAAAGCAGGCATATCAAAAGATTGATGCTCTTGAAAAAACAAAGATCGAAACAGCGCTGTACCACCGCCATTATGAAGCTTTTGCTTGGTTTATATGGTGGTTTCTTCTCCTTTTTTGTGCAGGTATTATTTTGCGATCACTTATTTGGCGGGGTGTGTAAATGTATACAGAAGCAACTTCTTTGGTGTGGGGTGCTCTGCATCGACTTTGGTATGTTGTGCCGCTCTTTTTATGCTTAGCTTTTCTTCTGATATGGAGCTTTTTTGTTTCATATAAACGCGTTCAAAAACTTGTCCACCTCAAACATTTAGCACACCTGCTTCCCGGTTCTTCACGGATAAAAATGGTAACAAGGTTACTCCTTAAGCTGTGCGCTCTTCTCTTTTTGAGTATTGCGCTCTTGCAACCGCAGTGGGGTAAAAAGGAAATTGTTGTTGAGCAAGAAGGAAGAGATGTTTTAATTCTTCTTGATATCTCACGCAGCATGCAAGCGAAAGATTTGAAACCAAGTCGACTCGATTTTGTAAAGCTGAAGCTGAGAAAGCTGGTTTCTCAGATGAGTTTTGAACGAATAGGTTTAATTCTCTTTTCGGGAAGTGCGTTTGTGCAGTGTCCGCTTACAGCCGACTATAAAACATTCTTGATGTACCTCAACCATGTAACAACTGAGTCTGTTTCTTCTGGAACAACAGCAATTGGAGCCTCACTGCGCAAAGCGATTGAAGTGTTTAATCGCAGTAAGAACCGAAAAAACAAATTGGTATTGCTTGTTACTGACGGTGAAGATTTTGCTTCAGATACGGCAAAGATGAAAAAGCTTATAGAGCGCGAAGGTATTACCTTGTTTGCATGGGGAGCAGGCTCTGAGCAAGGTGCACCGATTCCTGTGTTTAACGCGCAAGGCGTGCAGGTTGGCAATGAGAAAGATGCAAAAGGGGCGATTGCTCTTACAAAACTAAACGAGCAACTCTTGCAGCAGTTATCACAAGAAATGGGGGGTTCGTATGAACGTATTACGCTTGATAATGGTGATGTCGCACGAACAATTGCAAAAATCAGTGCATTTGAAACAGAGATTTTAGAAGGAAGAAAGCTTTCTGAGTACCATGACCGGTATCCTCTCTTCCTCGGTCTTTCTTGGGTTTGTTTACTTCTTGAGTGGGTACTATGATCGCAGCATTTTTTCTATCGATAGTAGCAGCAAGTTCATTTTTGTATGCCGTTCCTGGTCATACCTATGAAGCTAAGCCGGTGCAGCCAAGCGAGGTTGCAGCACAAGCAATGTATGATCGCTTTATTCGTGAGCAGGTTGATGACCCTTTCAATCCTGTTATTAGCTACAATTTAGGCGCTGCATCATTTCAAAAGAAGTCGTATGAGAAGGCACAAGACCATTTTGAGCATGCGCTTGATATGGGGTTAGATGATAACGAGCGCTTGCAAATTCGAACACACTTTAACGCTGGGCAGTCTGCTTTGTGGAGAGTAAAAGAGAGTCTTGAGCTGACGAAAAACAATCCTGAGGGAGAAGAGCTTGAAAAAGATATAACCCTCTTGGGTGATGCGATTGAGCATTATGACGCTGTATTGATGATGCATCCTGAAAATGAGCGTGCAAAGCGATATAAAGATATTGCAGAGAAGTTAAAAGCTGTGCTTGAGAAAATGCGTAAAGAGCAAAAAGAAGAAGAAAAAAAGAAAGAAGAGCAAAAGCAGCAACAGCAAAAACAGCAGCAAGAGAAGCAGTCTCAAGAAGAAAACGGTGATAAAAAGCAGCAGCAGGATCAAAAGCAAGGCGGTGAGAATGGTTCGCCGCAGTCATCAAAAGACACACCACAGAAAGGTGGTAAGCAGAACGAGCAACAACAAGGTTCTGATCAGCAACAAGAGCGGCAACAAGACTCGCAAGGAGTAGGTGACAACACGCAAGACTCATCGGATAAAAAAGAGCAGGAAGGCAAAGAAGATGAGCGTTCTGATACCAAGGACGAGTCATCAGAACAGCGCGGTGATGAGCAGCCCTCTTCGATGCAAGATGAGCAGGACAAAGACGAGCAAGCATCGGCAGGTTCCTCTGCAGAGAAAGAAGATGACAATGCACAAGAGGAGCATGGTATGCAGGGCAATGAAGAGGAACAAGGTGAGGATAATGCATCTCATAGTGGCGATGATGCACAAGAAGAGTCTGAGCAAGATCAACGTGATGATACAGAACAGGTAGCAGCAGCTGCGCAGCACGGTGATGATGAGCAAAAGGGTGACGCGTCTTCACAAAAGAAAGGTTCTGGTAAGCCTCTTGTCTTATCGATGCGCCGAGCAGAAGTGTTGCTAGACCGCCTGCAGTCTCAAGAGTCTGATTTACAAAAGCAGCAACTTAAGCAGAAGAGTGCGCGACAACGCTCTGAGTACAGAAGATATAATCAGTGGTAGAAAGGAGAGCAATGTACACATCAGTAATTATGGCAGTACTTATCGCGTGCACGGGATTGTGTGCACAGTCAGATGCAACGTTATCTATTAGAGGTGGTTATAAAGATGTTGATGAGAATGGTGCACAGCTCCTTACGCTTTCGCAGCATGAAACATATCAAATGCAACTTTCGTTTCCTGGAGAGCCAAGCAACTTAGAGCTTGATGGGGGATCGGTATTTAGGATGGACTTTAATGGGTCATCAAGAATGATGCATGGTTCTCTCTATGGTCATACGCAGGTAACGGTTACACATGACTATAGTTTGGAGCCGCGTATGACAGGGCGCTATACCCTTGGGCCGGCACGCGTGACGATTAATGGTCAAGAACACACAACAAATCGCATTCGCATCTCGGTTGTCGACCCGGTGACATACGATGCAAAAGTTGGAAGAGCGGGAAAAAAGCAGGGGCATTTTTCATGCAGAATTGAGCTTGATAAAGAGGACGTTGTTGTTGGGGAAGAGGTTGTGGCAACGTTTGTTCTTGAAGATGATGGATCAGCTTTGCGGCGTGGTTTGAGTGCCCCACGCTTTGGAGATCTGACGCTTATAAAAGAGCATGACGATGTTTCAGAGCAGGTTGTTGTGAATGGACGCGTTGTATATCGCGTTTCAAAGAGCTACCGACTTATAGCAGAAAAGCCAGGGATCTTTTCGCTGGGAGCTGAGAAGGCAGAATTTATTGTGCAACAAGGAGGTCAGGGAGGCATCTTTGGTAATGATTTATTTGGGTTTCCTTTTGGAGGTGGTCGAAAAAAGAAGCATGTCGTTTCTGTTGAGCCTCGTTCACTTACAGTGCATGCGCTTCCTGAAACAGCGCATGATGTTGATGCGATTGGTACCTTTTCCTCTTTTGAGGCGCACATAGACAAACATGAAGTAACACTTAACGAGCCGGTAACACTTAAAATATCTCTGAAAGGTGAAGGTAACTTTGATGCGATTGTTGCTCCTTCAGTATATGTATCTGATGAGATGACGCTCTATGACTCAGGAGCATCGTTTGAGAAAAAAGGGCGTGTTGGCACAAAGACATTTGAGTATGTGCTGCAAGTTGATAAAGAGGGAAAGCACATCATTCCAGAGCAGGAGTTTGTGTTTTTTGATACGAAGTTGCGTGAATATAAAACGTTAAGAACTTCTCGCATTGTTATGCAGGTTGGAAGAGGCAGAGGTGCTGTTTCTCAAGATACTTCTCCACTTGCTGAGCAAGCGGTTGCAAAAACTAAAGAGGAGTTTGCGAGCAATAAAAAAGCTGCTGGGTTTTTCTCGCGTGCATCTTACGGTTTTCCATGGTGGATTTTTGTTGTGCTCCTTATTGTTTTTCTTGTTGTTGGTTTTCGTGATGAACTCATCTTTTTTATGCATTCGCTTCGCAGAAAACTAGGCATTGTAACGCCATACAAAAAAGATAAAGCTGCTTTAAAAAAACTGGTAGAGGCGGGAGAGATAGCGCAGCTTCACCGGTTCTTTATCACACTACTTGCTCGATGGTGGCGTTGTGATAGTCGACATATAGATGCCGACCTTATTAATGCTTCATCTAAAAAGTGGTTGTGGAGTGAGTCACAGAGAAATGCATTTATTACGTATCTTGAGCTGTGCAGCAATGTTGCGTTTGCATCGGATTTTGTTGATGAAAAAGAGCAAAAAAAGATCATTAACAAAGCTGAGTATTGGCTTGATACGGTCTACCTTGCAAAGCAAGGAGACTTAAATGCGTAAGGTGGTATTTCTGTTTCTTGCCATGAGTACATCGGTATGTATGGGTGCAGCGCAGCAGTCATTTGAGTCGGCAGAGCATCTTTTACTGAAAGGTGAGAAAGCGGTAAAAGATGGTAATACTCACGAGGCAGTGGTCTGTTTTCGTAAAGCACAGAGAAGTGGTTTGCCGCTTGCTTTTTTTGCGGCAGAGAGGAGCGTTGATGCGATTAAAAAGATGGCGCTTCCTTCATATGTAGCTCAGAGTACGCATAGTGTTGTTGCGCACTCACTACTTTGGCTGCCGATACTCCTTTTTCAGATCTTATGCATCAGCTTTGTTCTTCTCTTTTTGTTTACCTATAAAAGGCTGCTTGCTGGTAAGCATTGGTTTCTTTTTTTTCTTCTTCTTGGGATACTCTCCCTTCTCTTTTCATTGCTTGTCTTTCGTTATCGCTCTGAAAAACGCATGTCGTATGTGGTAACAAAACAGGCAGTGATGCGTTCAGGGCCGGGGACTCGCTTTGCAACAATTGCACATATACTACCTCTCAACGAGGGGTATACGCTTGCTCGGCATGACGATGCGCATGAGGGAGGGTATTATAAAGTGTATAGCAAGGGAGCAAAGGGATGGCTGCATGAGAGGGACATTACGGTATATTAAACACAAGACCGGATTTCTTTTTCTTTCCTTTTTTATCGTTTTTATCTGTTTAGCGTGTGGTGAGCGCTTGTGCGCTGCAACTCCGCCCCCGGGAGGAGGCACCACAGAAGAAGGACTTGATGATATGTCTGATTGTTCGTCTTGTATTGCTGATGAGGAGGTGCTTGAGAATCTAGGAGAGCGAATGCTTTCTGGGCATTTTCATCTGGAGGGGTATGTATGGCATGAGGACGTACTTTACCTGAAAGGGCTGGTTAAGGATGAAGATAAGGTATTAGCTGCCTGGGCACTTCGGCTATTGTCATATCTCAGCGTACATAAAAATCTTTATGCAAAAGCGGCACTTATTGAACTGGCCGGCGAAAACAAGATACGTCTTGTATTTGTTCCATACGTGCCGTGTTATACCGTTGTTTGGTATGTACCACGATACGTTCTTTGATGAGGATGAGTGGCCGTTGGAGTCACTGCGCTTGCCTGAGACTTGCTCTTGTCGGAGAGGTGTTGCTTGTTGCTCAAGGCATGCTTTTTGTGTTGGCAGATATCTTCTGAAAACGTTTTGCTTTTTGTAGCACCTGTTTGGGGCTGGGACAGCCTGTTTGTTGTCTTGCCGATTTCTATTTTTGTATCATGCTCATGTTTACCGGGCGGTAATACGAATGCAAAGGCGCCGGAAGGTGCGTAACATTTCTAGGGAGGGGTTGATATGAAAAAGGTTCACATTCTTTCAATAATCTTATTTACAGCGTGTTTTGTAAATGCTGCAACACAGCAGCCAACAAGATACATTATTCATCGGGAAAGCTTAGATCTCGGAGCAAAAAACAAAAGAAAGAGAATGGAAATTCACTACGAAAGAGGCTCATTCTTTGTAGTTGAAGCAGAGAGGTCTTATCAGGTTTCAGATGCTCTTATTGGAAAAAAGCTCAAAAAAATGAGTGCAAAGAGCTTAAGAAAATTTATTTCTGGCGGTGGGAAAATAGAAATTCGTCGCCGTCCTAATGGTTTGTTTCGCATTAGAGTTGCAGGAGGCCTTTCTGATAGAGCAAGAAGGATACTAAAGTTTTTAGGGGCTGTTGGAGGAGGGGCTCTATCTATTGTAGCGATAAACTTTCTCGCCTTTGTGTATGAAATGAAGCTTTACCATGAGAGAGAAAAACTGAGAGATGCAGGACACGAGCGAACGCGAAGAGAGGTTGTTGTAAAGGAAGTTACAAAGAAGTTTGCTCAACAAGGCAAGAGGTTTAGAAGGAGGGTGGCTTTTGAGACGGAAAAGTCTGATGCTGAGATTAAAAGATGGGCGAAGGAGTCTGATTACCCTGTTTCAGATTCAGAAGAAGAGTCGAGATATGGAGATGTTGCATTTTAATATTGTTGTCCCAAAGTGGAAAAGGGTACTTTTTTAATCTAAGATACTGTCCTGCTAATGAACGGTTTGATAGTACGTTATAACGGAGAGGTTGAGTGGTGAAAGTAATACAAGTTCTTTCAATAGTTTTATCATTATCAAGTGTTGTGCAGGCAGCGGCCGCATATAGAGTTCCTCAAAAGCAAGTAAGGCTTGGCCATAAAAAACGCCAAAGCAAGGCGATCGGAGTTCTTTTTGATAAAGGTTCATACTTTATTGTTCTGAAGGAGAAAACACATCTGGTTAAGCCTGAGTTTGTTCATAAACGGCTTCGTAAATTTACAGAAAAAGATTTACGCAAATTCATACAATCAGGTGGAAAAATTCAAGTCTATCGCGAGCCTGATGGAGATTTTCGCCTTGAGATTGACGGAGGAGGGCTTTCTGGAGGGTGCAAAGGTGCAGTGTGTGCACTTGGTGGAACAGCGCTTGGATTATATGTCTTGTATAACATTGTCCAGTTCATCAAAGACATGAGGGCGATCAGGAACTATAAGCCGAAAACATTTGAAGAAGAGATGGAAGAAGACAAGAGGAGGTGTGAGGAACGGAGAAAGCAGTTTCAAGAAAGGATGCGAGCTGATATTGAAGAGGATGAGAGAAAAATTCAAGAAATGATGAGAAGAATGGATGAGGAAGAAGCTCGTAAAAACGCTAGTGAAAGCAAGGAGAATTAAGCATGGTATTTTGGAGTATGTATTGCTTAGTTCTGATAGTTCCCGTTTTTTCTGGGCAGTTATGTGCGGCAGCAACTGCAGCGGCAGATAAGCCGTTTCAGTATGTAGGAGTTTTTAAGAGAGATATCTATGATCAGTCGGCGATTTTAGCAAGGCTTAATGGTAATCATCGCCATGACAGGCCGCTTATTGAAAGGGAGTTGTTGAAGCGAAAAAAGGCTGCCGTTAATCACTTTATTCAGGTTTTGATAGATCCAAAAATAGCATGGTATGAGGGTAAACTCAGAGCCAATAAAAATGCTATGAAAGGGAGGGCTGATAAAGGAGCAGAGGCCCAAAAACTTATTGAGCGGTCAAATCGATGGGGTATGGCGGGGCGATATATTGGTAACCATGAGGGAAAGCTAAGTACAAAAGCGTTAAGTGATGCTTATATGCAAGCGGAGACTAGTGGAACAGTGAGTGCAAGCGAGAAGATAAGGGTGTTTGAGTATTACAAAGAATTTATGAAGGTGGAGTCCAACTTAAAAGAGCCGTATTTGTGGGAGAGAGAGGTTCGCTATCTTTTATCAAAGCGTTTTCGTCTTCAAAGAAACTGTGAGTTAATTGAAGATATCCTTCTCGACGCACGGGAGCATGACATGAGTGAGTCCACAAAAGAGAAGTTAGAGTTCTTGCTTGGTATCCCTTATAGGCGTGCAAATAATCTTGGTATTGCACCTGTTGTACGCAGAAGAGGCGCAGGAGCCGGTGCTGGAGCAGGCGCTGGTGCTGGGGCGGGAGCAGCTCCTGTCGCATTAAATGCGCGTGAGTTACATACTAAAAAGAATGCGCTGCGAGGAAGGTTTCTTTCTTATCCTGGCATTAATGCGTTTGATCATGACTTTAAAGTAGAGTTGTGGGAGAAGTTTGTTGGCGACCTTGCATGTACATCGCTTCCTTTGCCGGAGGGGACAGAGACACCAAGGCGATTATGTGGGTACTTTTATGGTAATCCTGGAGCAGGAAAAAGCTATACGGCTGAGCTCATAGGAAAATTTTTAGGATGGCCTGTAAGTACACCTTCTATTTGTACACAAACCAATTTTGATCGATCAACACTTTACGGAACACGTGACACACCTGGTATTCTTGCTAAGGTCTATAAGGGCATTCTTAAGGGGAGAGAAGTGCTTAGTGCGCTTATTGTTTTTAATGATATGGACCGCCTTCTTTTGCGAGGAAATGAAGCGCAGCGAGCGATAGTCCTGAGCTTTCTTCAAGCATTCTTGGATCGAAATCTACGAGAAATTATCAGTCCGTATCTTGGTGCACGATTCTCTATCGAAAATATCTCGATCATTATTACCGGTAACTCTGACTTAGAAAAAGCATGCAGAGAGCGGGGTGGCGAGTATGAGGCGCTGTTGAGTAGATTACGGTTGATTCGTTTTCCTACGCCTTCAAAGGCAACGATGTATAGAATTTTAAAGCCATCAATTCAGTCTGTTTTAAAGGAGCGCGGAATTGATACTCGTGATGATGCAGAGTTAATGAAATTTTTACGCAGTTACGTGATGGGGTCGCGTTGTCCAACTGACTTGCGAGCGGCATTTGATAAGCACATCATTATGCTTGTTGGGCGCTACTTGGAAGATCCAGCTGCGTTGCGGGCATTTGTTCAACGTCTTCCAATACCACGGAAGTACACAGCTGCTCGAGCTGTAAGAGGAGCAGCGCCAAAAGTGGTGGCTGCAGCGCCTGTTGCAAAGCGGGAGGACGTTCGTCGGGTTAACTGTGAAATTGGTCCAAAAAGTATATGTACATTAATTGGTGCTGTATGGATTGCGTTCCAGATACTTCGCTTGGTCGCATCTTTTTCTGGTGATGATGCAAGTGATAGTGCAGCACTATAAAAAATCTCATGCTATGAGCGTTATTTAGTTCTTAAAAAGAAAGGGTACTTAGATGAAAACAATCAATCGAATAGTGTTTTTGTGTTTGTCTTTGTGTGTTGTTGGAGAGAGTGGAATGCGTGCCTTTGCGCATGATACAAATAATCATCAGAGGCACATACATCGAGATGCTCTCTCAAAGAGGATGTTCCAGAGGCTTATAAAAGCGGGTATGAAGGGCGATAGTGGAGAGCAAAAAAAAGAGAAGAGAACGATAAACATTGATATTAATGGCAAGGTTATACTTATTACTGCTGCTCTCTTCGCGTTGTGGAAGCTGTGGGCGATGCAAAGAGTGCATGAATAGTTCTGAAAGGGTTTTGTAATATGAAAATGTTTCGTGTTGTTGTCATATGTGCTGTAGCAAGTTTTATTTCATTACAAGTATGTGCTTCTGCTGCTGCTCAAAGAAGAAAGGTTCCATCAAGCGCTCTGCAGCTTCGGTTTGGAAAGGGGGAAGGGATTTCATTACAAGACATTTCTCTTTTATGGAAAGAAGGTGCGTCTGATTTCACTCTGACCGTTCAAGGCAAAACGTTTATAATTCAGCAATGCTTTGTTGATGAGTTTTTTCGTAATGTTGAGTGGGACCGCTTGCAAGAATACATTGCAGCGGGCGGCAAGATTAGTATTGAGCGTCTGACTGCTACTGACTTTTCTTTGACATCATGTAGTGGAGGTTGTGGTGGTGTTCTTGCGTCGATTACTTTTTCGGTAGGGAGCATGGTATTTAACGTGAGTGTGAGTTTGCCGGCAGTTCTTGAAGACCTTGTTTTACAGACTGCACGCTACTTTATAAGTGCTGGAGGAGCAACTGCAGAGGTTGTAAGCGATGCTGGACCAGCTACTGCAGAAACAGATCGTTTTGCAGATACGACGGCTGAGATTCACGGTGGTGTAGCGCTTGCTGGTGATGCGGCTCCTGCGGGTGACTCAACACCTGGTTTGCGGCTTCGCTTTGACCAAACACGCGTGGTTGATTAGCGATAAAGATGCAGTTTTACTCGCTCCTTGAGAGAGTTTTTTGAGAGAGCAGTTTTCATAAAAAGCATGTTTCTTACAGGGTTTTACTAACAATAAAAAAGTAAAACCCTTTTTTTTGTCAGTTCCATATTGGTACAGTTGAAGAGCTACATGCATATATTTGGAAATAATGGAGAAGCTATGAAAAAAGTAGTTGTACGTTTTGCGATGCTTGTTGGCTTGGCAACATTTGCAGCAGTTATGGGTGGATGCTCAGCAGGGCAGAAGCGTGCTGCAACAGGAGCGGTCATTGGCGCAAGTGCCGGAACAGTTATTGGAGCGGTTGCAGGTAAAAGTGCAGGCTCAGCAGTTCTTGGTGGCGTAACAGGCGGCCTTTTTGGCGGCTTGCTCGGTGGCGCAAGCAAGTAAGTGCACAAGATACGCATATACACACATATGAATACGACCTTTGTTTTTTGCAGAGGTCGTATTCTTTTTTTATCCCCGTTTGCTCATTGCTCGACACTTTTCTTTCAAGTACACTTGCCCCCTTCTAATTATGGGACACAATCTACAAGGGAGTGAAAGAAGAGCCTCATGACAAAAAGCTTGCTAGAGATAACGAATCTTCATGTTTCGATTGATGAGAAACATATTCTTAACGGTATTGATGTAACAATGAAACAAGGTGAGATTCATGCAATTATGGGCCCGAATGGTTCTGGCAAGAGCACCTTGTCTCTCTCCCTGATGGGGCATCCTTCATATCAGGTTTCGCAAGGAACGGTTTTGTTTAATGGGCAAGATCTTTTAGAGATGTCAGTTGATGGTCGTGCTCGCTCAGGTCTTTTTTTAGCGTTTCAATATCCGTATGAAATAGAAGGACTGACATTTAAAGACTTTTTGAGGCAGGCATATAATGCATGGTATGGCGGCACAGAAAAACAGATCGGACTCAAGGCATTTCGACGACTTTTAGATGAGAAGATGGATCTGCTTGGCATCGATCACTCATTTGTAGAGCGGAGCTTGAATGTTGGGTTTTCTGGTGGAGAGAAGAAGCGAGCAGAGATGTTACAGATGGCTGTTTTACAGCCGCGGCTTGTCATTCTTGATGAGATCGACTCAGGACTTGATGTTGATGCATTGCGAAATGTTGCACATTGCTTGCAGGTTATTAAGAAAGATCAACCTGATATGGGCATCTTGCTTATCACACACTATCAAAGAATCTTAGATCATATTTCGCCAGATTATGTGCATATCATGAAGCAAGGCCGCATTGCTCGGTCAGGAGACGCTGCGCTTGCACACGAAGTTGAAACGCAAGGGTATTCATAAAAAAGGGCGCTGTAAAAAGCGCCCTTTTTTTTAAAGCTCTTTACTCGCCTGTTTCTTCTTCAGCTTGAGGAACTTCAGGGCTCTTTGGGAGTTCTGAGTCTTCTGGGATGACAGGGCAGTCAGGGCAAGGGTTTACTGTGTTCAAGAGTTCTCTTGTGATTTCTTTCTCTGTTACCGTTCTAACAGTTTCAGTGTTCTCATTTTTAACGCTTTCTTGCGCGTATACACCGCTTGCGAGTCCAAAAAGTGCAACAAGTAAAAGTGTTTTCATATTTCCCCTTAGGTTTTTGTGAATGATCGATCATACGATATTTTGTGAGGGCCTCATGAGGAGGTGAATCACAAAAAAGAGATCGGGTAACGTATGCGATACAGCAACAAAGTCAAGGTTTTGGGTGGTGGCAAGACTGTCTTTTTTCTGTAAATGCCGTACAATGACCAGCTTCTCATACAAGGGGCTTTCTATATCAAAGGGAAATTGTGTCAAAAAAAGAAAAAGAACTACCATCATACCCAGAAGGTTTTTCTCAACCTGAACGCTATACATTCAAATCAGAAAAAGGTCTGAACGAGCAGATTGTTCGTGATATCTCTGCGCGCAAAGGTGAGCCGGAGTGGATGCTCGCGTACCGTTTACAAGCGTTGCGTTATTTTGAAGAGCGCCCAATGCCTACCTGGGGTCCAGATCTTGGAGCTCTTGATCCCAATGATATCTACTACTACATAAAGCCTGTTGAAAAACAGCGATCATCATGGGATGACGTTCCAAAAGATATTAAAGAAACCTTTGATCGTCTCGGTGTTCCTGAAGCGGAACGAGCTCATCTTGCAGGTCTTGGCGCTCAGTACGAATCTGAGATGGTGTATCATAACTTGCAAAAGGAATGGGAAGAGCAAGGCGTTGTATTCCTTGACTGTGATACCGGTTTAAAGAAATACCCTGAATTATTTAAGAAGTACTTTAGTACCGTTGTTCCAGCAAATGATAATAAGTTTGCTGCACTGAATAGTGCGGTGTGGAGTGGCGGAAGCTTTGTCTACATTCCAAAGGGTGTGCATGTTACAGCACCGCTCCAAACCTACTTTAGAATTAATGCAGAACAGATGGGGCAATTTGAGCGAACGTTGATTATTGCTGATGAAGGGAGCTTTGTGCACTACGTGGAAGGGTGCACAGCACCAAGTTACACTTCAAGCTCTTTGCATAGCGCGGTTGTTGAAATTGTTGCCTTGCCAGGAGCGCGCGTTCGCTACTCAACTATCCAGAACTGGTCTCGCAATGTTTACAACTTGGTAACAAAGCGTGCCTTTGCATACAAAGATTCATGTGTTGAATGGATCGATGGCAACTTGGGAAGTGGTGTTACCATGAAATACCCTGCGGTAGTTTTAAAAGAGCCTGGCGCTCGTGCTGATATTTTATCAGTTGCAATGGCAAGCTCTGAGGGGCAGGTGCAAGATGCAGGAGCAAAGGCGATACACCTTGCGTCACACACTACTTCATGCATTATTTCAAAATCAATTAGCAGCAACGGTGGACAAAGCAGTTATCGAGGCGTTGTTTCGGTTGCTCCTGGTGCAAAGCATTGTAAGTCTTCTGTGCAGTGTGACGCACTGCTCCTCGATGCATCTTCTCGCTCTGATACCTATCCAACTATGAAAATTTATGACGCTTCTGCCGACATGCAGCACGAGGCAACGGTGAGTAAGGTGAGTGACGAGCAGCTGTTCTATCTGATGAGCCGTGGAATATCTGAGTCTGATGCTCGAACACTGATTGTAAATGGCTTTATTGAGCCATTTGTAAAAGAGCTTCCAATGGAATACGCAGTTGAGATGAACCGGTTAATTGCAATGGAAATGGAAGGGAGTATCGGCTAATGGCAATACAGGCACAAGTAGTTCAAAACGATCAGCTAATTGCTCTTTATGAATATGAACTTGCAGATAATGAAGAGGTTTCACTTCTTGGGATGATCTCTCGCTCTGTAAGTGCATTTGATAATCAGCGGCCGGTTGAAGTGACAATTACGGCAAAGAATGTTTCTTCTTTTACACTCATTGATGATCTTGGTAGTTATGACGGGTCATTTGAGTATGCACTTTCACTTGTTGCGCTTAAAGATGTGCATATGTCATATCGATGGTCGATTGCAAAGACGTGTGACGTCAGTCGAGGAATTGTTGCAGTGTGCGATGCACCTGGTGCACGCATCGATGTTGTCTGCAAAGGTCTTACAAAGGGAAAACAGAAGGTAAAAGTTCATACTGCCCAAATTCATCGAGCATCACACACCCATAGTAACGTTCTTATTAAAGGTGTTGCGCAAGACACCTCTCGGGTAGAAGTTGATACGCTCATTCATATTATTGATGGTCTTAAAGATGTGAGTGCCGACCAAATGCACAAACAAATCTTGCTCGACCAAGGAGCGCGTGCGGTATCAAATCCTAAGCTTGAAGTTCTTTCAGATGATGTTTCGTGTAGTCATGGGTCTGCGATTCGTTATATCGATCAAGATATTTTGTTCTATGTAAAGAGCAGGGGGTTGTCACATGATACGGCTCGAACCTCACTCATTACAGCATTTCTTGATGACAGCGGTAGTGCGCAATCTTTCGACTCAACGCAGCAATAGCAGTTTTTAACGACAGATCAATTATTGCAATATCATCCCTTTCGGGGTAAGTTCTACGCTCATTTTCTCGAGTTAAGAAGGGTGTTACAACGTATTGAGGATTGTTAATGAACTATGAGGGTGGCTCAGCACGGGATTTTGTAAAAATGTATCAGGCTCCTTATTCGGTGGCGATTTTGACACCAACAGAGAGCGGGAACCCCGGCCAAATCGTTGCCGGTTTTGTTCAAGAAAATATCAAAAGCAATAAGAAGCTTCGGCACTATATCTATTCTTCGAATGGGTATGACTTCGATAGTGTCAATCAGGCGGTTAACAGAATCATCTATTCCGATCACTTGCCCAACGTGGTAGTGACAGTTGGAACGTCATGCACGCGCGCATTCCTTGAAAAGATCAAAGAGAAAGGGATCGATATTCCTGTCGTGCATGCCGGGATGGCCAAAGATGATCTCGACCTGAGTGAATATGAAGGCTTTGTGAGCAGGCTTGCAGGTGTATATGTTGAGCAAATCAATCTGCTTGAGGCCGCTTCGTTCTTGTATATGGCCAAGCCAACAATCAAAAAAATTCTGATTCCGTACCAATCACATGTAAAGTCGGAGACAACGCAAGAGCAGGTCAGTTTCTTGCAAGACTACTTTACCTCACGAGGAGTTTCGGTAAGTCTTTTGAGCGTGTACAACGCGCCACATCTTTATAATACGGTGTGCAGGGAGCTTCCAAAGTATGACACGCTCTTTTTACTTGAGGGCGGTTTATCTCTTGGGCATCATCGTTCATTTGCCTATGAATGTATCCATAACAATATTACGCTTTTTGCCTGCAGTATTGATGCGCCAGCATTTGGCTCTGTGATGGGCTACGCAATGGACTTTATGTCAACTGGCAAAGAGGCATTTTCGCTTACGCAACAGGTTGCCTATGGGTCAGAGTCGGCAGAAGAGGTTTCCAGTGTGTGCTTGATGGGTACGCGTAAGATGTATGTAAACTTTGCGCTTTGTTCGGTGCAGGGTGTTGATTCTTTGCTTCTTAAGAAAGCTCAAGATATTATAGGTGCCGAGTCATACGAGGTTGCTCAGATTCTGACGCTTCTCAAGCAGCGAGAGCCAGAGAGAGTTGTAAGGCGTCAAAAAAATTAAGAACACAGACTCTTCGTTTGGTTGGGGAAAACGAAAAAGAGGCGGTTGATCATGCGATCAACCGCCTCTTTTTATGTTGGTAGTCTGTTCGTTTAGATATCGAGATTTCTTACAAAGTGTGCGTGCTTTTGAATGTAGTTTCTACGATCTTCAACAGTGTCGCCCATCAGGGATGAGAACCACTGGTCAGCTTGCAACGCATCGTCAACAGTCACTTGTAAGAGTGATCGTACTGAAGGGTCCATGGTTGTCTCCCAGAGTTGATCTGGGTTCATCTCACCAAGACCTTTATAGCGCTGTACCGTCATCACTGTTTTCGCAATCTTCTTGATTCCTCTACACAGTTCTAAAACGCCGCTCGTATCAGTTGACGCAATGATCTTTTGTTTGCACACAAAGTCCCACTCATTTTCATCAAGCACTTGTACTGATGGATAGAGTCCCACAAGGTTTTGTACTTCTTCTGAGTGGAAGAATCGAATAGGAACCGTCCAATCTTTTTTATTATATGAGAAGTCAAAGTGTGTTGCGGGTAGTGTTTCTATTGTTCCATCTTCATGAGTGATGGTTTTGCTTTCAGCAGGGTTGATATCGTAATGCGAGAACGCTTTGCGAACTTCTTCAAGAAGGTCGTTGCCTTCAAGTGCCTGAATCGAAGGATTCTTATGAAGAAGGTGAACTAATTCATGTGCGTGAACCGATGCGATTTCAAAGTGGTTGCGCGTTGTATCAAGAGCTTCTTTATAGGTAAGAAGGTCTTTTACAAGTGTGTGCCATTCTTCAGAGGTTGCTTCTTTGTTATTTAAAGAGAACGTGCCGGCAGACTGTGCCCACTCAAAAAGAAAGCGATCAAGTTCGGCATCTTCTTTAAGATAGCGACTCTTTTTACCAAGCTTAACTTTATAGAGCGGTGGTTGCGCAACATAGAGGTAGCCTTTCTCAATAAGTCCCTTCATGTGTCTGAAGAAGAAAGTGAGAAGGAGGATTCTGATGTGCGAGCCGTCAACGTCAGCATCGGTCATGATAATGACTTTATGGTAACGAGCTTTTTCAGGATTAAAGTCTTTTTCTCCAACGCCAGCACCAATCGCTGTGATGAGGTCTTTTACCTCATTATTAGCAAGCATCTTATCAAGACGTGCTCGCTCAACGTTAATGATTTTACCTCGAAGAGGAAGAATCGCCTGTGTAAAACGGTCACGACCTTGTTTTGCACTACCACCCGCAGAGTCACCCTCAACAATGAACAGTTCACATTGTGATGGATCTTCAACCGAGCAGTCTGCAAGTTTTCCGGGAAGGACTGCACTTTCAAGAACATTTTTTCTTCTGGTAAGTTCTCGCGCACGCTTTGCAGCCGATCGAGCTTGTTGGGCAAGAAGCGCTTTGCCGATTATTTTTTTGGCAATTGCTGGATTCTCTTCAAAGAAAGTATCGAAGAAAGAATACATCCAGCGCTCAACAATACCTTTAACTTCACTGTTACCCAGCTTCGTTTTTGTTTGACCTTCAAATTGAGGCTCTGGAACTTTTACACTGATGATACAGACAAGGCCTTCACGGACATCATCACTTGAAAGAGATCCGTCCTTTAAGAGTTTGTGATTTTGAGCGTATCGGTTTGTTGCTTTTGTTAAAGCAGCCTTAAAACCTGATTCGTGTGTACCACCGTTTGGTGTTTTAATGTTGTTTACAAAACTCAGTGTCGTCTCTGCATATCCTTCATTGTATTGGCATGCAAAATCGAGCATGTATACGTCATCATCTTGTTCATGAGAGACAACGGTGTCGAAAAGCGGCTTCTTTTTCTCATTCAAGTGACGAACAAATGATGAGATACCTTCTACATAGTGGAAAACAGATTCTTCTTCTGTGGCCGCATTGATAAAGGAGATATGTAACCCTTTGTTGAGGAATGCTATTTCACGAAGACGAGTGCTAAGTGTTGCGGCACTAAATTCAATGGTTTCAAAAATCGTTCCATCGGGATAGAAGCGGACGTAGGTTCCTGATGTGTCTGTTGTGCCAACTTCTGTAAGGCGTCCTTGTGGGTTACCTTTTTTAAAGCTTTGCTCAAAAACTTTACCTTTACGCTGAATGCGAACCTGAAGTAATGATGACAAAGCATTTACAACAGAGATACCCACACCGTGCAGACCACCTGAATATTTATAGGCGTCTTTTTCAAATTTTCCGCCTGCGTGAAGCTTTGTTAGTACAACCTCAGCTGCAGAGATTTTTTCTGTTGGGTGCATGTCTGTTGGAATACCACGTCCATCATCAGCAACAGAGCATGATCCATCGGTGTGAAGGGTTACGGTGATATGTTTACAGTAGCCAGCAAGCGCCTCGTCAACAGAGTTATCAACAACTTCATACACGAGGTGGTGAAGACCATGGACACTCGTTGAGCCAATGTACATAGCTGGACGCTTACGAACCGCCTCAAGACCTTCAAGAATTTTAATACTTTTGGCACCGTATTCTTTTTGTTTAGGCGCGTTTTTTTTGTCGTTTGCCATTATATAGATGTCTCCGAAATGTATGATCCGATTTATGGACGCTTTACTGTCATAAAAGTGAGAAAAATTAGGTGGTCATCATATCAAAAAAGAACTATATTACCTAGCACTTTAGAGGGTGTTAAAAAAGAGCTCAAAAGAGGCTATTTATCAGTAGTTTTTTGCAGTCAGTGTGTGAGGGGAAGCGGAGTATGAATACAGATATTTATTACATGGATCAGGCACTCTTGCAGGCGCACATTTCTCTTGAAAAAGGCGAGGTTCCTGTTGGGTGCGTCATTGTTGATGGCAATGGAGTAATCATTGGGCGTGGGCACAATGAAATGGAGCATGGATGCTCTCAGTTTGCACATGCAGAAGTGAGTGCTCTTGCGCAGGCAACAAAAGAACGTGGGGGCTGGCGACTTGATGAGTGTACGGTGTATGTAACGCTTGAGCCGTGCATGATGTGTTTGGGGGCACTGCTCCTAAGTCGTGTAGCAAAGATCGTATACGGCGCATCGTCTCCGCTCTTTGGTGCTGTAAAAATAGTGAACTATTTACCTACAGCGTATACAACGCATACGCTTTTTTCACAAGGTGTGCTCGAAGAGCAGTGTAGTGCTGTTTTGAAAGCCTTTTTTTCTAAAATTAGAGATGCAAAAAAGGAAAAAAACGTGAGTGAAAAATCTTCATTTTTAACAACAATCAAAGAACAGCTTCTTGTCAGAAAACGTGAGCTAGCGGGGCACTTGCATTCAGACCGCCCTCAAGATGGTGACAAGCAGGTAAAAGATTTGGGCGACGAAGCGCTTTCTGCTTCGATGAGCAACCTGCAAAGCTCTTTGGAGCAGGCAGAGATTGATGAGCTCAACCTTATTGATGATGCACTTACGCGCATTGAAGATGGTGTGTACGGTGTATGCATAGATTGTGATGAAGCAATTTCTCCTCGACGCCTTGAATATTCACCATATGTTGCACGCTGTATTCCGTGTCAGGAAGAGCTTGAACAACAGGGTGGCGCCCGATAAAAAAATCATTTATAGTTGCCCACCTTTGCGCGAGTGCCGGTGTAGCTCAGGGGTAGAGCAACTGATTCGTAATTAGTAGGCCGTCGGTTCAAATCCGATCACCGGCTCCATCTTTTGCATGTATGGCCTGCTCACATCCTCAGTTTATTTTGAGAAGAAAGCGAAAAAAGCTCATGTTAAGCGCAGTTTGTCTTTGCAATCTTAATAATTCTGCCTTATACTCCTCGACGCTTAAAAATGTACTATTCCCGGCACATGTCGGGTTTTTTTATTTCGTTTGAGAGGTTTATGAAAAAACAAGCATCTAATCCGCTTCACGCTGTAGGGCGAAGAAAAAAAGCCGTAGCGCGTGTTTGGTTGAAAAAGGGTAAAGGCGTTATCACGGTCAATGGTCGCACATCAGAAGAGTTCTTCAACACAGACTCAACTCGTGATGCAATCTTCAAGCCATTACAAGTTACAGGCATGGAAAAAATGTTCGACGTTCAAGTGAACGTAAATGGCGGTGGCCAGCACGGACAATCAGATGCTGTAAAGCTCGGCATCGCACGAGCACTTCTTGAAGTTGATGAAAAACTTCGACCAGAACTTCGCAAACACGGATTCTTGACTGTTGATGCTCGTGTAAAAGAGCGTAAAAAACCTGGTCAAAAAGGTGCTCGAGCTAAGTTCCAGTTCGTAAAACGTTAATTTTCAGATTTCATTATTTCTAACGGTAGCGGCATTCTCCTATTCTTATCATTCACGTTGTTGAGTCGTTGAGTTTGTTAGATATATACCTGTAAGGGGTTATATGTGTGGCATTGTTGCTCAAGTGGGGGGTGGAGAGTGTCGTCAGCGTGTTGTTGATGGTCTGCGTGTGCTCGAGTATCGAGGATACGACTCTGCAGGCGTTGCTTTTTTTCAAAAGGGACAGCTGCAAAGAGTAAGGGCTGTTGGCCATCTTAAAGAGCTTGAAAAAGCTCTTTCTTCTTTTTTACATGATACAGAGCCGGTGACTGCGGCAATTGGTCACACTCGTTGGGCAACTCATGGTGCTGCAACGATACGTAACGCACACCCGCATTTTGATTGTTCGCAAAAAATATCTGTTGTGCACAACGGCATTATTGAGCACTGTAAAGAAATCAGAGATCAGCTTGTTGCTCGGGGCCATAATGTATCTTCTCAAACAGACACAGAACTTTTAGCTCACCTCTTTGCAGAGCGTTATAAAGAGCATGGATCCTTGCATGGAGCAGCATGCGCGCTTTTATCTGAATTAGCGGGCTCATTTGCACTTGTATTTCTTGTAGCTGATCAACCGGACAAGCTTGTGGTGATTCGTAAAAAGTCTCCCCTCGTTGTAGGGAAAGGTGCTCAGTCGTATATGGCAGCATCAGATCAGCTTGCTTTGGCTGATGATATAAAAGAGATGCTTTTTGTCCCTGATGATACGGCCGGCGTACTCTGGCAAGATAAGCATCAGTTTTTTTCTGCAGATGGTCAGCCTGTACGCGTTGCGCTTGAGGCACGTGTTGTACACGAGCAGCATTTATCAAAAGGTAACTTTGAGCACTTTATGCTTAAGGAGATGTATGAGCAGCGCCATGTTGTCGCGCTTACCGTCAATCGACTCAACCAAGAGGGCGCTTATCTCAAGCTTGGAGCTTGCCAGCTAGAGCCATGCCATTACACGAGAATATGCATTATTGCCGCAGGAACGTCGTGGCATGCGGGAAGGATCTCGCAAATGTACTTTGAGCGTACTGCTGGCATTCCAACAAGTGTCTACTTGGCTTCTGAGTTTCGCTACATGCCATTTTTCCCCGATAAAAATGCACTGTATATCTTCATCTCTCAGTCGGGAGAAACAGCAGATACGCTTGAGGCGCTACGGATGGTGAAGGCTGCTGGCATGCATACACTTGCACTGACAAATGTTTCTTCTAGTACTCTCGTCAGAGAGGCAGGGGGCCATATGCTCATGTCTGCGGGACCAGAGATTTCTGTGGCATCAACAAAGGCATTTTCATGCCAGGTAGCATCACTCTATTGGTTCTCTCACTACCTTGCGTATAAAAAGGGTGTGATTGCACAAGATGTTTTGCATCAAAGTTGTCATGATGTTCTTTCTGCGGGACAAGCCCTTGAGCATGCGATGGATATGCATCGAGACATGATGAGAGATCAGTGTGCGCCTGACTATGCGTCGTATTCGCGTATGATTTTTCTTGGAAGAGAGATCAGTTACCCCTTTGCACTTGAGGCAGCTCTCAAGCTCAAAGAGATATCGTATATTTTTGCACAATGTTATCCGGCAGGTGAGTTAAAGCATGGGCCGATTGCATTGGTAGATGATAAAACGCCGATTGTTATCTTTTCAGTATTAGATGAGCTGATTTACCAAAAGCTTCTTGCAAATGTGCAAGAGGTAAAGGCGCGTGGTGGGTATACCATAATTTTTGCTTTTGAAGGGCAAGATGCGTTGATCGATCTTGCTGACAAAGTGTTTATTATTCCGCGGGTAAAACCTTTGCTCGCGCCACTTGCAATGACTGGTGTTATGCAAAGCTTTGCATATGAAATTACACGTTTTCTGGGGCATCCGATTGATAAGCCAAGAAACCTGGCAAAGTCTGTTACGGTTGAATAGTTCTGCGTTACACCGATGATGGAAAGAGTGAGAGAAGCTCGTAAACGTTCTTGAAAGACTTTGTGTTTTTAGATGCGATCTTTTGTTCTTCTGAAAGAAAAATGTTTGTCAGCCCAAACTTTTCCGCCTCCTTAAGGCGAACATCTATGTGGTTAACCGGCTTAATCTGGCCGGTCAGACTAATTTCACCAAGGGCGATCGACTTTTCAGGAAGAGGCTGCTGAAAAAAAGAAGAGAGTAGGGCAAGTGCAATTGAAAGGTCAGTTGCGCTTTCTTTAATAGAACATCCTCCGCTTACCTTAAAGAAAATATCAAAGCTGCTAAATGAGGTATGGAGATATTTCTCAAGAATTGCGGCAATCAGTAGTACTCGTTTTGAGTCAGCGCCCGTAACAACACGTTGAGGCATGGCATACTTTGTTTGAACACACAGTGCTTGTAGCTCAAGGAGAAGAGGTCGAGATCCTTCAAGGGTGCAAGTAAGAGATGCTCCTGGTGCATGAGTTGACTGGCTGAGAAGGTGTTGGTTGATGTTGACAAGAGAGGTGAGGCCACCTTGTTTCATTTCAAAAAAGCCAAGCTCATTAATAGTTCCAAACCTGTTTTTTACCGAGCGGAGCATGCGTAACTGCCATCGATCTTCTCCTTGAAGATAGAAGACACCATCAACAATGTGTTCAAGTACTTTTGGTCCTGCCATGTGACCATCTTTGGTGATGTGGCCGGTGATAATGACCGTAATGTTATTCTCTTTTGCCAACTTCATGAGGCGAAACCCTGCTTCTTTAAGCTGGCTAATTGTGCCAGGCAGTGCTCGTTCGTCATCGCTGAGGTAGCAGTTTTGTATTGAGTCGAGAATTAAAACGTCAGGTTGTTCATCAAGCGCTGTTGCCAAGATTGCATCAAGTCGTGCTGCATCGGAAAAGAGGACTGATGAGCTGTTAACACCAATGCGTTCTGCCCGTTGTTTTATTTGGGCAAGCGACTCTTCAGATGAAAAATAGATGACTTTGTGTGTGCCCGATGCAAGGCCTTGTGCGATTTGTAAAAGTAATGTTGATTTGCCGATGCCTGGGTCACCAGTCAAAATAATAAAGGCACCAGGGACAAGTCCGCCACCAATAACGCGATCCCACTCATGAATGTCGCTTGTCAGGCGCTTGGGAGCATCGCTTGAGGGGAGTTTGTCGAGGTTGATGAGAGGAACTTTTTTGCCGCTTGCAAGCGCAGTGCTTGCAACTGTTTGCGGTTGTCGCTCGGTAATTGTTTCCCAGGAGTTGCATGAAAAGCAGCGTCCAGACCACTTGCCTGTTACAGAGCCGCACTCAGAACAGACATATACTTTTTTTTGTTGAGCCATAGATTACGGACAGACGGTGCTGCTTTCAGTGGCTAAAGTATGAGCAGCCTCTTTTTCTATCGAAAAGCAGTTGCGGCATCGTGATTCATAGGAGTCTTGGCCACCAACGAGGATTGTTGGTGAGTTCCACTCTGCCGGTTGCCCATTAACCATACGCTGTGTGTGTCGAGCATCTTCTCCACATATGACGCAGATACCTTTTAACTTTATGACATCATCAGCTTTAGCAAGGAGGGTTGGGACAATCCCAAATGGCTCACCGCGAAACGTTGTATCAATGCCTGCAACAACAACAGTTATGCCTGCGTTTATCATTTTATCAATTGCGCGAACAGCACCTTCTGGAAAGAACTGAATCTCATCAATTGCAATAACTTCAACACCCTCTTTGATGTAGCGGCAGAGGCTTTTTTCATCATGAGCAGGAAGCGCCTGGCGCGTGCGTCCTGCATGGGAGTTAATGACGTTGACATCAACGCGATTGTCAATGACGTGCTTGATAGTAACGACATGTTTTTTTGCATATTCATAGCGTCTGAGTTGGCGCAAAAGTTCTTCCGTTTTTCCTCCAAACATTGGCCCCGAAATAACGGTTAATGACCCTTTTTTTGAGGGAGTGCTCCTTACACTGAGAGTAATTCCACATATAAAGAGGCATACAAGAGTGATTAGTTTTTTTGCAAACAAAAGAACTCCTTTAGTGAAGGCTATGATGCTTGTTGCTGAATGACGTGTGGGCGATGATCAATGGAGAAGCAATTGCGGCAGCGTGTTTCATATGATTCAGCTGCGCCAACCAGGACAATTGGCTCGTCATAACGAGCTGGTTTGCCATTAACAATTCTTTGAGAGTAGTGAGCTTCTTTTCCACACTTGTGGCAAATAGCCTGGAGTTTGCACACGGTATCTGCAAGTGCCATCAGGTTTGGCATGATGCCAAATGGCTCACCACGAAAATCGAGATCAAGGCCTGCAATGATAACCTGCTTGCCTTGTTCTACAAGGGTCATAACAACGGGGATAAGTTCTTTTGAGAAAAATTGTGCCTCATCAAACCCAACAACATCAATAGTTGCGTCAGCGAGTTCAAGGATTTTTCTGATGCCTTGCGGAGTGTTGTTGACTGGGTTTGCTGAGCGCTCCATACCATTATGAGAAAGGATGCACTGGTGTTGCGCTCGTGTATCAATGAGGTGTTTAATAGTGAGGACATTTTGCTTTGCGTATTCAGCTCGTCTTAGACGGCGCATCAGTTCTTCAGTCTTTCCTGAAAACATTGATCCTACGATGATATTAAGAGAGCCTTTGACTTTTTTTGCAGGTACAACGGTGTTATTTTTTTTTGCGCTCATTGGCTGAAATTCCTTATTGCTACAACTCGATAATCTGTAATGTTTTTCCAAAAACAGCCGACAACTTACCCAAGATTTGTCGGTAAGTATACCTCTAGTTTCGATTGATATTTTTCGATCGTTGGACTCTGTTTTCACTGTTTTAGTATGGTCACGGTGAGTGGTAAAAACGAGTCTTGTTAACAAGGATTTTGGTATGAAAAAATATGGATACATTATTGCGCTGGTGTTGTTGTCAGCTTCTTCTCTCTGTGCTCGTCAAAAAACAATAGGGTTTTATCATATTTTTGATGGCCTTATTGAGCATGCTGAAGAGCGAAAGGGTGTGCATGCGCTTGAGGCGACAGAGACACATGTTGTAGAAAGGGACTTGTCGCCAGTTCGCAGCTTCATTGGCGAGGTGCGTTTTTTGGTTCCGCTTTACCAATGTATTGCATCGCACAAAGAGAAAGACGCTTCGTACGGTGTGGCGTTAGTGTTTATGGTTATGTTGTGTGATTTTATTCATAAGCACTTAGTCATTACGGTTGATGAGGCTGGCCGTCAAAAATATGTGGATCGGGTCAAGCAGCTGTCTCCAGAGCAACGAGCTGAGTTGCGTCAGTTGGTGAGTCATCTTGATACCTTGACGAATGTAAAATATGGCACACGCTTTATGCAGTCCCTGGCTTCGTTTTCTGATACGCCCTTTGTTTCTCGCCAGCTTGCAGCCCTTGCCTATGCTTTTGGAAGAGGTGTGGCGATATATATCAGGCAGCGAAAGCACAACTTTGTCTCTCAGATGCTTGAGAAAAGTAGTGTTGGTGGCATGGCGCTTTCATTTAAGGATCGTGTGGGAGATTTCTTTTTTGCCTTAAAAGATGAAGTTGTTCACCTCTTTGTGAAGGGTTTTAGAAGTGTGTTTTCCTCTTCTGATAAGGAGGGCGAGGAGAAGGCGCCGCAGGAGGACGGTTAGTCCATATTCGCCGCAAGCTCTGCAATTTCTTGTGTAATAGAACTTTGGCGAGATTTGTTGTAGCTCAGCGCAAGGGTTTCAAGGTAGGTGTCAGCATTGTTTGTTGACTGATCCATTGCAATGAAACGCGCAGCGTTTTCAGAAATGAGTGTGTGAAACAGTGCGTGCACAATATTTGTATAGAGGTAGTGTGCTGCAAGTCGATGAGTAATGACTGCAGGTTCTTGCTCGTAGGTATAGAGAGCATCAGGAGTGTGCTTATCCTCACTTTTTTCTTTCTCACTTTGCTCAACATCGTCGGGCGCGTCGAACGGAATTAGTTTCTTTTTTGTTGGGACCTGGGCAAAGAAGCTTTTCAGGTGCATGTAGTAGACATGAACCGATGTGTAGACCGTCTCTGCTTCTGTAATGAGTTTTACAATATCCTGTGCAAGCGTTGGGATGCTTGGAACGGTGTTTTCTTCATTTTCGTAAATAACATTAAAATTCTTCTCTCTCAGGAGAGCAACCGATCGTCTGCCAATAGCAATAAAAGAACCTTTCTGCTGGGCTTCAAGAAAGAACGATGCATTGAAGAACTTCATGATGCTGCTATTCAGGCCGCCGCATAATCCTTTTGAGCTACTGCACAATATGATGAGTGGTTTTGCATCACTGAGGTCTTCGGGAGAAAAAACAGCTGGAAGTTCAGGGTTTTTCTTAATCATCATCTGTGTGAGATGTGAGACGGCTTCTTGGTAGCTGTGAAGTTGGGCACGCTTTTTTTCAAGCTTTGAGTAGAGAGACATGGCTATCAGTCGCATTGCGCGGGTAATTTTTTTTGTTTTTTCGATGGCGCGGATGCGTTGCTTGATCTGGATTAAATGTGACATGTATGCCAGGCCTTTTTCATGATCTTATAAAATTTACTATACTGCCTCTCCATTTACGATACAGGCTGGTCAGGATACGATTCTTTGAGGGGGAAGACAACAGTTATGATTCTCATTATTGATGGATACAACTATGCAAAATTCCTTTTTGGTCCTGATTATTCACGACAGAGCGTGTATCACAAAAAATTTTTACAGACATTGCATATATATGAGCAGCGGAAGAACGGCGCGGTAGCGCTGCAAGTTGTGTTTGATGGCGGGCCTGGTGTGTACCCAGAGTATGATGTTGAATATGGTGTTGCTACGGTTGCTGCTGGGTATCAAAAATGTGCTGACAACTTTATTGTTGGTCGATGCGAGCAGCTTTCGGGGCGAGAGTGTGTTGTGGTGACAAATGATCGCACACTTGCAGCTCGATGTCGGAATGAAGGTGCATACACTTTTTTGGTTGCCGACTTTTATCGCCTGTTGAAAGCGGTTGTGGAGACTGAGGAAGTGCGGAAGCAGACGACAGGGGTGCATACACATAAAACCAGTACAGCAGACAATGATGAACTTGATCAGTTGATGTTTGCCGATACAAGTCTGTATGAGAAGGATGAGAGTTCTGAAGAGGAGTGGGTGGGGCCGCAACAAAAGAAAAGCAAGAAGGAGCGAGAGCGTGAGCGGTATGAAAGAAAACTTGGCTAAGCATTTGTTTGGCATGACATATAAAGAGGAAGAGATTGCACAGGGAGTGCTGAGTGAGTTGAAGCGCCAGTTGCCGCAGCGTCCTATCCTGTTGTTAACAGGACCTCTCGGTGCAGGAAAAACAACGCTTGTACAATCATTTCTTCGCTCTATCGGAGTGACTACTCTGATTACATCGCCAACATTCTCATATGTTAACCACTATGAAATAGAGGGTGGAGGGCGTGCGTGCCACTTTGACTTGTATCGATTGAATTCTCTTGGGGAGTTTTGCTCGATGGGCTTTGATCGATTTCTTGATCAGTGTGATTATGTTTTTATTGAATGGCCCGAAATTGTTGCTGATTTTTGTCGAGAAAAGCATAGGGAAAGAACGGTGTTTATAGAGCTTTCATATGATGCAGAATCACACGATATTAGAAAAATAAACGTTTCCTTATAAAGCGCTTGCATTCTTTGTAAAGACGGGTACACTTTCCGCCCTCAGGACATTTTTTTGAGACATATATGGGGAGATTCCCGAGCGGTCAAAGGGGACGGACTGTAAATCCGTTGGCTCAGCCTTCACAGGTTCGAATCCTGTTCTCCCCACCATTTTGTTTCAGTTGAATGTTCGCCAAAAAAATTAGAGAGCGAGGGAGACGTTCGGTAAAGAGATTTTGAGGCGGGAATAGCTCAATTGGCTAGAGCGACAGCCTTCCAAGCTGTAGGTTGCGGGTTCGAGCCCCGTTTCCCGCTCCAGAGAAAATTTAGGGCTGGCATAGCTCAGTTGGTAGAGCAGCTGATTTGTAATCAGCAGGTCGCAGGTTCGAATCCTGTTGCCAGCTCCACTTTAAAAAAAGTGGGGGCGCGGAGAAAACGCGTTTGCCTTTTTCTTGAAATCAATTTATCATTGCTCGTCATAGATTTTTCCTGTGACGGATTCCTTTAGCTTTTTGTGTTTTATGAAGGCGTATGAGCCCACGTAGCTCAGCTGGTAGAGCACTTCCTTGGTAAGGGAGAGGTCGTCGGTTCAAGTCCGATCGCGGGCTCCAGGTTTTTTGAAAGAATTGTGAGAGATGTAAGTTCTCTCATTTTTATTTTGGGAAGCGTGGCCGGGGGTTTTAGGGTAAAGTTTTTGATAGGTCAGTAGCTCCAATGGTAGAGCAGCGGACTCCAAATCCGCGTGTTGGGGGTTCGAGTCCCTCCTGGCCTGCCAGTTTTTATTGTGGAAATATTGAGCACAGTTTGATGAGAAGAGGCGTACGATGAGCTTGATCAAGAAAGCGGTATCTTTTGTTCAGGAAGTTAACACAGAGCTTGGCAAGGTAGTGTGGCCGTCGCGCGCAGAACTTGTAGGTTCTTCGATTATAGTTTGTATTTTGGCTGTGTTCTTCGCAATTGTTTTGGGCGGAATGGATGCTGGTTTTAGTACGCTCGTGAAGCGTATCATAGGGTAATAGGGCGAAATTAGATGAAGCGTTGGTATATTGTTCAGGTCTATACGGGTTACGAAGATTTCGTTCAGGGTGACCTTTCGAAGCGTATTATAGAAGCTGGTTTGCAAGATCGCTTCGGAGAAGTTCTTGTCCCTAAGGGGGACGTAGTTAACTACCTTTCTGGTGGTGATGTTTCCAAAGAAAAAATTTTTCCAGGATATCTCCTTATTAATATGGAGATGGATGGTGAGACATTTCGTCTGGTGAGGACGATGCCTCGTGTGAATCGCTTTTTGGGTGGAGAAAGCCCAGCGCCGCTAGCTGATAAAGAAGTTGAGCGGATTTTTTCACAGATGGAGGGTGGCCTTACTGTTTCTTCTGACAAGGTCGTACTTGTTGAGGGGAGTGAGGTTCAGATTGAAGACGGTCCTTTTGCTGGGTTCGTTGGCATCATTGAGAAAGTTGATGATGAGCGTGAGAGTGTTACGGTTATGGTAAGTATCTTTGGTCGCCAGACGCCGGTTGAGTTAAGATTTGATCAAGTTAAGAATTAGAAAAGAGGTAGTATGTCTAAGCCAGTGAAAGCTAAGATCAAGCTTCAAATTCCGGGTGGTGCAGCGACACCAGCCCCTCCGGTTGGTTCTGCTCTCGGACCGCAGGGTGTGAGTGCGGCAGAGTTTTGTAAGCAGTTTAATGCTGCAACAGCAGATAAGCGGGGACAAACGGTTCCTGTGTTGATTACTGTTTATACCGATAGAACGTTTGATTTTATTACAAAAACGCCGCCGGTTTCAGAATTAATTTTGAAAAAAATTAACCTTAAAAAAGGTTCAAAAACACCTGGTTCAGTTGTAGCCGGTGAAATTTCTATGTCTGATGTTGAAGAAATCGCGAAGATAAAGATGCCTGACATTAATGCGTACACAGTTGAAGCGGCATGTAAAATTGTAGCTGGCAGTGCGCGCAGCATGGGTCTTAAAGTTGTTGACTAAGGTGGTGGGAAAATGAGTAAAGCTGGAAAAAAGCACTTAAATGCAAAAGAAGCAATGCAGTATGAGCATCCGCTCCCTCTGAAGGACGCGCTTGCTGCTGTCGTTGCAAATGTTCACACAAAATTTGATGAGTCGGTAGACGTTGATATCGTTTTGGGTATTGACGCTGCTCGTGGTGAGCAAAATGTTCGTGGTGCTGCGGTCTTGCCACATGGTTTGGGTAAAAAGATTCGCGTTATTGTGTTTGCAAAAGGTGAGCACGAGGAAGCTGCAAAGGCTGCTGGTGCAGACTTTGTTGGCGTAGATGACCTTGTTGAAAAGATTCAAGGTGGCTGGATGGACTTTGATGCAGCGGTTGCAACACCGGATTTGATGGGTGTTGTTGGTAAAGTTGCACGTATTCTTGGGCCTCGAGGTCTTTTGCCGAATAAAAAAGTTGGAACCGTTACTTTTGATGTAGCTTCAGTTGTTGAAGAGTTGAAAAAAGGACGTGTTTCATATCGTAACGATAAGACTGGTGTTCTTCATGCGCCATTTGGTCGGGTTTCTTTCGGAGCTGAAAAGCTTGAAGAGAACCTTGCTGCTTTGGTGAAAGCGGTTGTTGCAAGTAAGCCTGCAACGGCTAAAGGAAGATACTTTAGAAAGATGACGGTTTCATCAACAATGGGTGTTGGTGTAACGGTTGATGTTGATGGAATACTGTAGAGGCTGGATATATGAATAGAGTACAAAAAGAAGCAGCAGTAACTCGTTTTCGTGAGGACCTAGCTAATTCTCCGGCAACATTTTTGGTCGATTATAAAGGAGCAACGGTTGAGGCGCTTCATGATTTTCGTGTCAAGTTGCGTGAGCAGTCTGCGAAATTAAAAATTACAAAAGCTCGTTTGATGAAAATTGCAGCAAAAGACGTTGCCGGTGGTGATGCTTTCGCTGAGCAGTTTGAAAATCAAATTGGTCTTGTTTTCGCGGGAGACGATGTCTCTGCGGCTGCAAAAGAAATTGTAGATTTTGCAAAGAAAAATGAAGCAATCAAATTGCTGAGTGGTTTCTTTGATGAAAAGGTTTTGTCTAAAGCAGAGGTAGCATACTTTGCAAAGCTTCCATCTCGGGAAGTCCTGCTTGGACAAGTTGTGGGCACATTGCAGGCACCTATCGTAAGTCTGGCGCGGTTGCTGAATATGCTCATTATTCGTTTGCTGTATGCTCTACAGCGGTTGGCTGAGAAAAAGGCTGTCGCTGCATAGGACGTGTGGAAAGCAGGCAAAAAATAGAGTGTGATCGGGAAAGATGCAACCTGGTGCGCGCAGTAATATAAAGAGATAGAACTTGTTAGGGAGTATATATGTCAAAGCAACTTATTGAACAAATCGGAAAACTGACTGTTATTGAACTTGCAGAGCTTGTAAAAGCGATGGAAGAAGAGTTTGGTGTTTCTGCGGCAGCACCAGCGGTTGCAGTAGCAGCAGCGCCGGCAGCAGCTGAAGAAGCAGCAGCTGAAAAAACAGACTTCAAAGTAACTTTGAAAGCTGTTGGCGATCAAAAGATCAAAGTGATTAAAGCACTTCGTTCTGTAACATCTCTTGCTTTGAAAGAAGCAAAAGACATGGTTGAATCAGCTCCAGTAGCGATTGCTGAATCAGCGTCTAAAGAAGATGCAGAAAAAATGAAGCAAGCTCTTGAGGAAGCAGGCGCGCAAGTCGAGCTTTCGTAAGATAATAAGATTTAGGCGGATGTGTTTTCGAGGTTTTCGAAAATGGGTCCGCCTTTCTTTGCATGAGGCTGTTAGGGTTAAGTTGTAGTGGTTTTCCACGTAGTAGGTATGGGCGTCAGTTTTCAGGAGCGTGTGCATGTCGGTTAAGCAGGGACTTAAGGCGTTGATTAGAAAGAGTTTTGGTAAGATTAAACAGGTTGTGAGTCTTCCTGATCTTATTGAAATTCAATCAAAGTCTTTTAACGATTTTATTCAGTTTGATTATCTTCCGTCAGAGCGGAAGTACATGGGTCTTGAGAGGGTTCTCAAAGACATTTTTCCTATAGAGTACAATGATCGTATTGCACTTGAGTATGTAAGTTATGAGCTGGGTGAGTGGGCTTGTGTATGTGGCTCATTGACCGGCATAGAAAATCGCTATCGCTGGATAGATCCAAAGACAAAAAAAGAAGGTGTTGGCCGAATACCGAAAGATGATGCTGGGGGGCGTCGATATGTTGTCTGTAAGCGCTGCTCTTCTCGCGTAAATATAAAAGTTCCATATACCGTTGACGAAGCACGTTATAGCGGTAAAACATATTCGCTTCCTCTTAAGGTGCGCATGCAACTTACTTCATGGGAAGTGAACGAAGAAACATCTGAGCGTACGCTTCGCGATATTAAAGAGCAGGAAGTGTTTTTCTGCGACTTACCTGTTATGGTTGATCTGCATGAGAATGCAGATGGAGAAGTATTGCTCGGTAGCCAAGGTACATTCCTTATCAATGGCGTAGATCGTGTTGTGGTTAGTCAGATTCACCGTGCGCCGGGTGTTGTGTTCTCTCTCAGTAAAAAAATGAGAGACTTTAGAGGTTACCCGTATCACGTAGCTCGTCTCATTCCTGCTCGTGGTTCATGGCTTGATTTTGAATTTGATACAAGTGACCTGTTGTATGTGAGAATTGATAAAAAGAAGAAGATTCTTGCAACAACCTTCTTGCAGGCGATTGGTTATTCTCGTGAAGAGATTTTGCCACTCTTCTATAAATTCGACACTGTGCGTGTCTCTAAGAAAGGCTTCTCTTACAAAATCAATAATGAGTTGGTTGGAAAAAGAATCGAAGCTGATTCGCTTCCTGAAAAACATGCTGCTGCGTTCTCAGTTGGAAAACGTATCACCGAAAAAGTGGTTGCAGATCTAAAAGATGCTGGCGTTACTTCTTTTGCTATTCGTTCAGCATCGCTTGTAAATAGATATGTTGCAGATGACATTGTTGATGAGACGACTGGTGAGCTCATTGCAAGCCAAGGAAGTGCTCTGACGGTCGACCTTCTGGAGTCACTGTGTGACTCAGGTATTAAGTCGTTCAGAATTGTTCGCTCATCTGGTTACATTGTTCCACCGTTTATGGCGCTTACGCTTGCACAAGATACAGCCGTATCTTATGAAGATGCACTCAGAGAAGTGTATTACAAGCTGCGACCAGGTGATATTCCAAGTCTTGAAATCATGGAAGAATATATTCAAAACATGTTCTTCAATTCTCGTTTCTACGACATGACAATTGTTGGTCGTATTAGAACAAACCGCAAGCTTGGTATCAACATTGATCATGATACAACGCATCTAACAAAAGAAGAGATCATCGCAACGATTAACTACATCGTAGGGCTTCGTGAGCGAGGAGAAGGTGAGGTTGATGATATCGATCACCTTGGAAATCGTTGTGTACGTCTTGTCGGCGAGTTGATGGAAAACCAGATGTATGTTGGTTTCGCTCGTGTTGAAAAGATTGCTCGTGAACGCTTTAGACTTCAAGAGAATGCAGCTTCTTTGATGCCGTATGACTTCTTGAACGTTAAGCCAATGGCTGCTGTTATGAGAGAGTTCTTTGGAACAGGTCAGCTTTCACAGTTTATGGACCAAACAAATCCACTTGCTGAGATGGCGCATAAGCGACGTATCTCTGCGCTTGGACCCGGAGGTGTAACACGAGAAAGAGCGACCTTTGAAGTTCGTGACGTTCATACATCTCACTACGGTCGTATTTGTCCAATTGAAACACCTGAAGGACAAAACGTTGGTTTGATTTCATCTCTTTCAACATATGCTCGTGTGAATGAGCTTGGGTTTATTGAGACTGCATACCGGCCGGTTAAAAAAGGAAAAGTAACAGACGAGATTGAATTCCTTGATGCATATCAAGAAATTGGAAAATCAATTGCACAGTCAACAACTGCTGTTGATACGAAAGGCAAGATCGCAAATGACAAGACACAGGTGCGTTGCGATGGAAACATTGTAAACATCGAAAGTGATGGTGTTGATTATGTTGATGCTTCACCTCGTCAGATGGTTTCTGTTGCCACAGCACTCATCCCATTCCTTGAGCATGATGATGCGAACAGGGCGTTGATGGGATCGAACATGCAGCGACAAGCTGTTCCTCTTGTGAAGTGTCAGGCGCCACTTGTAGGTACTGGTATGGAAAAAGAGGTTGTGTCTGGTCAGGGAGCTGTGCTTACCGCTCGTCATGCAGGAACAGTTGAGTATGTGTCTGCAGACAAAATTGTTGTCAAACTTGATCAAACAGGAAACGATGAGCGTTGGTTTGCTCGCCCTGTTGATATCTATCACCTCAAGAAATTTGGTCGCTCAAGTCATAACACATGGGTTCACCATACACCGATTGTGTCTGTAGGTGAGCGTGTTGAATTTGGTGATCCTTTAACGAACGGACCATCAACACAAAAAGGTAACCTTGCACTTGGTAGCAACGTTGTGATTGCGTTTATGCCGTGGCACGGTTACAACTTCGAGGACGCGATTGTCTGTTCTCGTCGCCTTGTGTCTGATGATGTCTTTACATCGGTTCACGTTGAAGAGTTTGTTGTTGAAGCACGAGATACAAAGCTTGGTGCTGAAGAGATAACAAAAGATATTCCAAACGTAAGTGAAAAAGATCTTGAAGCGCTTGATGATGATGGAATCATCCAAGTTGGTAGCCGTATTAAGCCAGGTGATATCTTGGTCGGTAAGGTTACGCTTAAAGGTGATGTGCAAGTTTCTCCTGAAGAGAAATTGCTCAGAGCGATCTTTGGTGAAAAATCTCGTGAGGTGAGAGATACATCACTTCGTGTACGCCCAGGTGTGCGTGGTACGGTTGTTGATGTAAAAGTGTTCTCACGAAGCGGTATTAGAAAAGATAAGCGCTACAAAGAGATCGTTGCAAAAGAGACTGCTAAGATTGAGGTGAACTTTTCACACCACCTTGAGATTTTGCATAACGCCATTGCAGAAAAAGCAATGAAGCTTCTTGCCGGTCTTGATCCAAAGAAATACACAAAGAAATATTGCCAAGGGCTTGATCTCCAAGATCTTTTAAGCACAAAAGTTGCAGACAAAGATATTGTAGAGCGTCTCAAGCGTTTTGCCGAAGTTCTTAAGAGCCAAGAGCAAGTGCTTACAGCTCTGAAAGAAGAGCGTATTGCTAAGTTACGTAAAGGTGACGACTTGCCATCAGGTGTGATTAAGATGGTTCGTGTCTACGTTGCTATGAAGCGTCCGCTTTCGGTTGGTGACAAAATGGCTGGTCGCCACGGTAACAAAGGTATTGTTTCATGTTCTGTTAACCCAGAAGACATGCCGTACATGGAAGACGGTACGCCGGTTGACATCGTGCTCAACCCGCTCGGTGTTCCGGGTCGTATGAACGTGGGGCAGATCCTTGAAACGTTACTTGGTATGGCTGGTAAAAAAATTGGAGCAAAGTTTGCTCGTGAGTTGAATGAAATGACTTACAAGCAGACGAAAGAACAACTGTCTGAGTTCTACGGAAAAGATGTTATTGCTTCTATCGAGAAAACAGATGGTGAGGAGGGCATTAGGGGCCTTGCGGAACATGTAGCAAAACATGACTTTGCGATGGAAACACCTGTATTTGATGGTGCGGATTACAGCAAAGAAATTTCGCCTCTCCTTGAAAAAACAGGTTTGTCATCCAATGGAACATGTCGATTATATGATGGTTTAAGCGGTGAGCCGTTTGGTCAGAATGTAACGGTTGGTTGTATGTATATGATGAAACTGAATCACCTTGCTGACGACAAATTGCACGCTCGTTCAGTTGGACCGTATTCACTTATTACTCAGCAACCACTTGGTGGTAAGGCTCAGTTTGGTGGACAACGTCTTGGTGAGATGGAGGTGTGGGCGCTCTACGCACATGGAGCATCATTTATTCTTCAAGAGATGTTGACCATTAAATCTGATGATGTAAACGGACGTGTGAAAGCATATGAGTCGATTGTTCGGGGTGATGAGGTTCCAGAGCCTGGCATTCCAGAATCGTTTAATGTGTTGGTAAAAGAGTTACAAAGTCTCGGTCTACAAATAGATCTCTTTAAGACGAATAAGGAGCAAGTAGGTGAATAGTAAAATATTTGAACGCTTTAGAGAGTATATCAACACTGCGCAATTCAATGCGCTGCGCATCAGCATTGCGTCACCTGAAAGAATTAAGTCTCTTTCTTACGGTGAAGTGAAGAAAATAGAAACGATTAACTATCGTACGCTTAAGCCTGAGCGCGACGGTTTGTTCTGTGCTCGTATTTTCGGACCACAGAAAGACTGGGAGTGTAACTGTGGTAAATACAAGCGCATGAAGCACCGTGGGGTGACATGTGAGAAGTGTGGAGTTGAAGTAATTCAGTCTCGTGTTCGTCGAGAAAGAATGGGGCACATCAACCTTGTATCTTCTGTTTGTCATATTTGGTTTTTGAAAGGTATTCCGAGTTACTTGAGTTTGATCTTGAGTATGACGGTTCGAGATCTTGAGCGTGTTATTTACTTTGATAGTTACATTGTTGTGCATCAAGGTGACTCGCCGTACGCTCATAAAACGCTCCTTACAAGCTTAGAGTATGATGATTACGTTAGAGCTCATCCAGAAGATACACTCTTCAAAGCTGAGATGGGTGCTGAAGCGATCAAGCTCTTGCTTGGTGATATGGATCTTGATTTTGAAGTAAGAAAAATCGAGCAAGATCTTGAGAAAACTTCATCAATTGCGGTTAAGCACAAGCTTGGTAAGCGATATAAAGTGCTTTCTCGTATGTTGAAAGCTGAAATCAATCCGCAATGGGTTGTGATGGATATTCTTCCTGTTATACCACCAGATCTTCGTCCGCTTGTGCCACTTGAGGGTGGTCGTTTTGCAAGTTCTGATCTGAACGATTTGTATCGTAGGGTTTTGAATAGGAATATTCGTTTAAGACGTCTGATGGAGCTTGAAGCACCTGACGTTATCGTGAAAAACGAAAAGAGAATGTTGCAAGAGTCTGTTGATGCTTTGATCGATAATGGCAGACGTGGTCAGCCTGTTCGTGGTGGTAACAAGCGTCCTCTTAAGTCTTTAAGTGAAATGCTCCGTGGTAAGCAAGGTCGCTTTAGACAAAACCTTCTCGGTAAGCGTGTCGACTACTCAGGTCGTTCTGTGATTATCGTTCAGCCTGAACTGAAACTTTCACAATGTGGTCTTCCAAAATCAATGGCTCTCGAGCTGTTCAAGCCATATGTCTACGTAGAGTTGCAGCGTCGTGAACTTGCACCAAATCTGCGTGTGACGAAGAAGATGGTGGAAGATATGACACCAGAAGTGTGGGAAGCGCTTGAAGAGGTTGTGAAAAACAGACCTGTTCTTCTCAACCGTGCTCCAACACTGCACCGTCTTGGTATGCAGGCATTTTATCCGATCCTTGTAGAAGGTAAGGCGATTAAAGTTCACCCACTTGTTTGTGCGGCGTTTAACGCTGACTTTGATGGTGACACGATGTCTGTACACGTTCCTTTAAGTAAAAAAGCACAAGAAGAAGCGCGAACATTAATGCTTGCGACAAAGAACCTCTTGTCTGCTGCAAATGGTAAGCCGATTGTGACGCCATCGCAGGATATGGTTCTTGGTTTGTACTACATTACCAAAGCGCGTAAAAATGTTCCTGGAGAGGGGCTTACGTTTAGTAGCATTGGTGAGCTCATGGTTGCCTATCAACGTAATGTTGTAAATATCCATGCTCGTATCAAGCTGCGTTTATATGACGGAAGCATCGTTGATACAACGGTTGGCCGTTCTCTTGTATATGAAATGCTTCCTGAGGAAACACCATTTGAATGGTTGAATCATCCTCTTAAGAAGCGTGATATTGTTAAACTTATTTCTCGTGTTCATCGCATGTACGGGCAAGACCGAACGGTTGAGTTTTTGGATGCGTTAAAAACACTTGGTTTCTCTCACTCCACACAAGCTGGTCTTTCTCTTTCTGTTGATGATCTTCTTATCCCTGATGAAAAGGTTGATATTGTTGCAAGTGCAACAGATGAGGTTGCACGTATTGAAGGACTGTACGCTGATGGTGCTATTACCAATGGTGAGCGTTACAACAAAGTTATTCAAACATGGGCTCGGGCAACAGACGATGTTGCATCAAGCATGATCTCAGCGCTTGAAAAGCAAGACCATGAAGAATACTTGAACGAATCAGGCCGATCTGAATCATGCTTTAACCCTGTCTTTTTGATGCTTGACTCTGGAGCGAGAAGTTCCAAGCAGCAAATTCGTCAGCTTGGTGGTATGAGGGGTCTGATGGCGAAACCATCAGGTGAGATTATGGAGATTCCTGTTCTTGCAAACTTTAAAGATGGTTTGAATGTTTTTGAGTACTTCATTTCAACGAGTGGTGCTCGTAAAGGTTTGGCTGATACGGCGCTTAAAACAGCTGACTCTGGTTATCTGACTCGTCGACTTGTTGATGTTGCGCAAGATGTTGTTGTAACAGAAGAAGATTGTTCGACGCTTGGATCAGTTGTACTGACAGATATGAGAGAGGGTGGCGTTGTTATTGAACCGCTTGAAGCTCGTATTTTTGGTCGTGTTATTGCAGAAGACGTTATCGATCCGATCGGTGGCGAGACGGTTGCTCAAAAGGGTGAAGTGGTCACGCAGAGCGTTGTTGAGCGTGTTAAGGCATCATCGGTAACTGAAATTTCAGTCCGCTCTGTGCTGACATGTCAGGCTCGTCGCGGTGTGTGTGCACAATGTTACGGACTTGATCTTTCTACAACCGAGATGGTTCGAACGGGTCTTGCCGTTGGTATTATTGCAGCGCAATCGATTGGTGAACCGGGTACACAGCTGACCATGAGAACGTTCCACGTTGGTGGTACTGCAAGCTTGGAGCAAAACAGTGGATATAAATCAAGCTACGATGGTGTGGTCTTGATGCGTAACATTGTTTCTGTAACTGATCCATCAGGCAACGATGTTGTTGTGAGCCGTAAAGGTAAAATTATTATCACAGCAGAAGATGGCCGTGAGCTTGAAGTTGTAAAAGTAGAATATGGTTCATACCTGAAGGTTAAAGATAAAGCGGCTGTTAAGAAGGGTGACGTACTCATATTGTCAGACCCTGAAAACAAGGTGATCATTGCTAATAAGGGTGGTCGTGTACGCTTTGCTGACATGGTTGAAAACATTACGTATCAAGAGAAGCTTGATGATGCGACTGGTAAATCACGTAAAGTCATTCTTGAGCGTAAGGAAGAAAAACGGCAACCATGCATCCTTCTTGTTGATGAAGCGGGTGAAGAGTTAAGTCGTTACTACTTGCCAACCGCAGCACATATCTATGTAGAAGACGATACCGTTATTGCGCCAGGTACTGTGATTGCAAAACTTGGTCGAAGTGGCCTGAAGACACGCGATATTACCGGTGGTTTGCCACGAGTAGCAGAGTTATTCGAAGCGCGTATTGCTAAAGATGCTGCAATTATTAGTGAAGCAACGGGTCAGGTACGCTTTGAAGGTCTTATTCGAGGTAATCGTAAAATTTCTGTCATTACAGAAGACGGAGAAGTCTTTGACTACTCAGTGCCTCGCTCTAAGCACCTGAACGTTTCTGATGGAGACTTTGTCAGTGTTGGTGATCCAATTACTGCTGGTAATCCAAACGTTCATGACATTTTGCGTATCATGGGACCAGATGCTCTTCAGAAGTACTTGGTAAAAGGTATTCAAGAAATTTACTGTCTCCAGGGTGTGACAATCAATGATAAACACATTGAGTTGATCATCCGCCAAATGTTGAGAAAAGTAAGGATCTCATCATCTGGAGAGACAGACTTTGTGATGGGTGATCGTGTTGATAAAGTACACTTCCAGAAGGTCAATCAAATTATGTTGGCTGAAGGTAAGAAAGTTGCGACAGCAGCACCGATCTTGATGGGTATTACAAAAGCCTCTCTCGGAACGGATAGTGTTATATCAGCAGCGTCCTTCCAGGAGACAACGCGGGTTCTTGCTGAAGCTGCGATTGAGGGTAAGGTCGATTACCTGTACGGCTTGAAAGAGAATGTTATCATTGGTAAACTTATTCCCGCTGGTACAGGCGTGAAGTCATTCCGTTTGCATCATCTCGGTGAAGATGTATCTGAACTGGAGCAACAAGCTCGCGGCGAAGAGGCAATGGAAGTTGCTCTTGATAAAATTTCTCTTGAACCATTACAAAGCAATTAGAGAATGAGTAGTAGGCGCGTAGCTCAGTTGGCAGAGCGCTGCTTTGACGTAGCAGAGGTCAGCGGTTCGAATCCGCTCGTGCCTACCATAAATGACCTGGAAAAATGGTCGGTAAACATAACGGAATTGTTGAAACGAAAGTAGTAGATGTTAGCAAAAGACAAAAAACAAACAATTATCGAAGGTAACCGTATCCACGAAAAGGATACAGGGTCAACACAAGTGCAAATCGCACTTCTGACTTCTCGCATCGAGAAAATCACAGAACACTTGAAAAAGTTTCCAAAGGACAAGCACTCTCACCGAGGGCTTATGAAGATTCTTGGCCGTCGTCGAACATACGCAAAATATTTGGCTCGTACAACTGCATCGTAGTTGTCCTGTTAAGCATTGCGCTCTCTTTACCTTGTGTTGAATGTAGAGAAGTTTTAGGTAGTGAAGAATATAGAGTTACATAGTTTTTATTTTTAAAGGTAATACATGAGTAAAGTTTTTAAGCTATCTCAAAGTAATATTGAGGTAGAAATCGGTCGTTATGCTCACCAGGCAGACGGATCGGTATGGATGCGCAGTGGTAACAGTACCGTACTGACATGCGCAACAGCGAGCAAAGAAGAACGTGATTTCATGGGGTTTTTCCCTTTGACGGTTGAATACCGTGAGCGTATGTCTGCAGCAGGTCGCATTCCTGGTGGTTATATGAAGCGCGAAGGGCGCTTAAGTGATTTAGAGGTTTTAACTTCTCGTCTTATTGATCGGTCAATTCGACCATTCTTTCCTTCAAGTTATTTTAACGAAGTTCAAGTTCTTTCTACGGTTTATTCGGCTGATGGACAAACACCAACAGGCGTGATGTCTATTATCGGAGCTTCTTTGGCTCTTGGCCTTTCTCAAATGCCGTTTAAAGAAATCCTTGGTGCAGTACTTGTGACACGCAAAGATGGTTCATGGGTTTTTAATGCATCGAGCGAAGAAGCTGCTGAATCAACCGTGAAGGTCCTTGTTGCCGGAACAGCAACAGGTATTTGTATGGTGGAAGGTAACTGTGATGGCTTGAGCGAAGATGAAATGGTTGATCTTCTCTTTAGTGCTCACGAAGAAATCAAAGTACAGGTTGCATGGCAAGCTGAAATCATCAAAGAGATGGGGAAAGAAAAGGCAGCAGTTGTTTCTTCAATCGATTGGGACCTTTGGGGTAAAAAGGTAAACGATTGGTTTAAAGAAAATGATGCAGCAGAAGCATACTTTGCGCCAACAAAGGCGGAAGGTGCTCAAGCGATTTCTGCAGTAAAAGATAAGTTCAAAGCAGACTTTGCACAGGTTATTGAGGATGGCGAAATAAGCTCTAAGCACTTGTCTTACCTCTTTAACTCAGCGCTTAAAGACTTTGCTCCTGCAAAAATTATGAGCAAAGGTAAGCGTTTTGATGGAAGAGACTTTGATACGGTTCGTCCTATTGACGTACAAGTTGGTCTCTTGCCGCAGGTGCACGGTTCAGCAACGTTCCGCCGTGGTGAAACAGAAGTTCTTGCAAGCTTAACGCTTGGCACCGGACAAGATGCGCAGAAGGTTGATACTCTTATTGATGGAACAATTGAGCGTACCTTTATGTTGCACTACAACTTCCCACCATTCTCGGTTGGTGATGTTCGTCCAATTCGTGGTGTAAGCCGTAGAGAGATTGGTCACGGTTTCTTGGCAGAAAATTCATTTAAGCATGTTCTGCCATCACAAAGTAAATTTCCTTACACAATCCGTACAATAGCTGATGTGCTCTCATGTAATGGTTCATCATCAATGGCAACCGTTTGTTCTACAACAATGGCGATGCTTGATGCTGGTGTTCCTCTTAAGAGCATGGTTGCTGGTGTTGCAATGGGTCTTATTCAAGATAGTTCAGGAACCTACCAAGTATTGACTGACATTCTTGGTTCAGAAGATGCGCTTGGTTTGATGGACTTTAAAGTGACTGGTTGCGAAAACGGTATCCGCGCTATTCAGATGGATATTAAAGCAGAAGATGGTTTGAGCAGAGAGTTGCTGACAAACGCACTCGAAAAAGCTCGTGCTGCACGTGTTCATATTCTTGGTGAGATGAAGAAAGAGCTTTCAGTTGCTCGTGACGACGTTTCAAAACTTGCTCCGAAAGTTACAACATTCAAAGTTGATATTGATAAGATCGGTGCGATTATTGGACCATCGGGTAAAAACATTAAGAAGATCATTGCAGAAACCGATGCTCAAATTGACATCGATGATGATGGTACTGTTAAGATTTATGCAATGGATCGCGATGCTGGCGTTTGTGCTGAGCAGTGGGTCCGTGTCCTTGGTGGTGATATTCCACAGGGTGCAGTCTTCAATGGCATTATCAGAAGAATTGTTGAGTTTGGTATGTTCGTAGAACTGGTGCCAGGCAAAGACGGCCTTCTTCATATCTCTGCTATTGCAAAAGATAAACAAAAACAACTTGGTACCGAGTTTAGAGAGGGTGACCCTCTTGAGGTGAAAGTTGTCTCGCACGACAAAGACAGTGGTCGTGTGAAGTTGGTAGCACGCTCTCTTGCATAGGAGGGGATCGCGTTAATGCTACATAGAAAATTAGGACGAGACTTTTTAGAGTCTCGTCCTCTTTCTCTTTCATACAATACATTTGGATTTGCTGATGCATCTGTGTTGCTCACACTTGGGCAAACGAAGGTGCATGTTGCTGTCTCTTTGCAAGATTCGGTTCCTCATTTTTTACGAGGAAAGGGAAGAGGTTGGCTGACTGCAGAGTATGCAATGATGCCAACGGCAACAAAGCAGCGTACGCAGCGAGAATCTGTTGCTGGTAAAAGGCAGGGGCGGAGCATTGAAATTGCACGGCTCATCGGACGTAGCCTTCGTACGGTTGTTGATATTGACTGTATTGGTGAAAAAACAATTGTTATTGACTGTGACGTATTGCAAGCAGATGGTGGCACACGGACCGCTTGTATTACTGCTGCAAGCTTTGCGCTTGAAAAGGCGAGTGAAAAGTGGGTGCAAGAAGGCAGTGCCGAGCGATCTGTTTTGCAAGAAAGAGTTGCGGCTCTTTCTGGTGGTATTGTAGATGGCACACTGCTTGTTGACCTTGATCAGGATGAAGATATGCGTGCGCAAGCAGACTTCAACTTTGTTATGACGCAGTCAGGAAAGATAATTGAGATGCAGGGTACAGCAGAAAAAGAACCAGTTAGTTGGGAGCATTGTGTTGCACTTAAAAATGCTTTGGAAGATGCCTTACAAGCTACCTTTCGTTTGTAGTTTTCTTATTCTTCTTACAGGGTGTGGTTTGGTGAAGCGCCATCGAATACAGCTCTTGTCTCCTCAAGGTCGTTCGTGCAGAACGTCATATATTTACGATTTTCATACTGCATTGAAGAAGGTTTTTCATCAAAATAACGCAACGCAGGATGCTTCTTATCGACTAAAAACCTCTCTGCTTGATGTAACACAAACACGGGAGCATTGTGATCGTAGTGGTTTTTCATATGCACTAAGGATGACAATTACGGTTGATGCGCTGCTGTATACAGCGGGAGGTGAGTTAATCTGGAAGTCGACGATTACGCGGGGAGGAACAATCTATCTTGCAAAAGATATGAAGTATCATCGTTACTCTATATGTCGGCAACAAGAAAGTATGTGGTATGCGTGCGCAAAATATATCTATCGGTCAGTACAAAAGGTAATACGTGAAAGAACTACAGCAAAAGTGTGATGATGTGTCGTGGTGGCAAGCACCCGGCGTTTGTCTTCTTATCGGTAACCCAGATGATGGTTCGCTGTTTTTTCAAACACTACGCACTGTTGTGCAAGCAAAGTTAGGTGAAGATATCTCATCTTTATATGCACCATCGACACAAGCAGATTTGCTCGCATTTAAAGAAAATATTTTTACAACATTCCTGGGTCAGAAAAAAACATACTGGCTTTTCCCTGCAGCATCTCTGACTGCAAAACTAAAAAAACAGCTCTTTGATGTGTTGGCTACTTACACTGGTCCACATACTATTTGCTTCTTAGCAGATGAGAGTGAGTTGCCATTCTTTAGCCGCTCAAAACATGTACGAAGTTTTGCATTGCCAGCTACAGTTTCTGGCCGAGGATTTGCAGGTTTTTGCACGTTAATTGGCAACGATCTTGCTCATAAAAAAGCAACTCACCTGCAGCAAGTACTTGCACCATATTCGTTCTCACTCAAGACAGCTTGTGTTCTTGCACAACATCTTGCCTATGTTCCTCTCAAGGTAGAAGGCGCTGTTGATGAGGTTCTTTTACGAACTATTCCGTATCAAGGTTCACTTTCTGCTTTATCAGATTTGTTCTTTAAAAGAAGCTGGAAGCAGTTTTTTATGCGGTGGGATAAAATTTATTTTAACTATTCAGAGATGTTCTGGATTAGCTTTTTTTGTGACCAAGTTTGGCGAGCCTATTTTGCGATTCATGCAATGAATAATAACGATACAGCAAGTGCTCGTCGTTATGCTTACCGACTTCCCTCCTCATTTCTTTCACGTTCGTGGCGTTTTAGTACAAAGAATGAACTGTATTCCTTGTATCAGAGTTTGTATTTTTTTGATATTCGTGCTAAAAATAGTACCTCGTTTTCGGTGCGGGATGCGATGATGGTAACATCGTATGTTCGTACAAAATGATAGAAGTAAAAATTATAAACAAGGAGAGTGGGTGTTATGGCAGCAAGACTGTATGACGTTTTAAAGAACGACATTAGAAGAATGGTCAGATCTGTTGGTAAGGATCAGAAAGGAAACATTTATCCTTTATTGATTAGCCAAATCGAAAAGTATCTTATTGAGCTTGTTCTTGAGGAAACAGATAATAACTATTTCCATGCCGCTCGTTATCTTGGAATCAGCAGAAGCACATTGTACCGCAAGATACATTCTCTTCTTATTGTTGGTCGTGATAACGAAAATCAATTTGAGAATTTATAAGATTACAGAAGTAATCGGCCACTGACGCATCGACTTTTATTACTCAAGTCATTGTGCGCGGTGATATCTTTAAAGCTGTGTAAGGCAAGAATGTCTGACACAGCTTTTTTTTGTGTATGGCCGATTTCAAAGATGAGGTTGCAAGGAAGGTCTGAAGATTTTAAGAAGTGAACAGCTTGTTCAGTGATAGCGTGATAAAAGAAAAGGCCATCGTTTTTTTGTGCAACCAGCGCCTGCTTGTCTTCCCAGTTCGTAACACCTTGGTCAAGGTCGCTCCATTCTTGAGGAGCAAGGTAGGGAGGGTTTGAGATAATCAAATCAAACGTCTTACCAGAAAGTTTTTCAAATAAGTTTGAATGAATAAATGAAACATTGGTCAGGCCAACATTGGCGGCATTCTCGCGAGCAAGAGCGAGTGCTTTGTGGCAAATATCAACGCCAATAACAGTACTGTCAGGAAACGCCTGTGCCAAAGCAAGCGCAATGCATCCGCTTCCCGTACACATATCAAGAAACGAAAGCGAGCGATGTTTCATGTGAGCGAGGGATGTAATAAGTCGTTCAACAATTTCTTCTGTTTCAGGTCGCGGTATAAGCGTGGGAGGTCGGACTGTGAGTGTCATGTCCAAAAAAGGGACCGAGCCGATGATGTACTGCAACGGCTTGTGGCGCTCAATTCTGTCAGTAAGCAGCTGTGCAAGTGTTGCCAGTGTTTGTTCACTTAATGCTTTAAAGGGAGCACGCTTTGCTGTGATGTATTCCAAGAGCCATCTTATTTCTTGTTCAGCTTGTGCGTGAGAGCCAAGGTAGGAGGAAAGTTTTTGCGTCAGATGCTTGAGCTTACTCACCAAGCAGCTCTTCGACATATGCAGAACGGTCAAACGCTGAGAGGTCGTTAATACTTTCGCCGAAGGTAAGGTATTGTACAGGCAGTTGTAACTCTTCAACGATAGAGAAAAGGATGCCACCTTTACCTGTGCCGTCATACTTCGTGAGGACAAGTCCGCTCAGTGTTGTTGATTCATTAAATACTTGTGCCTGAGCAAAGCTGCTTTGACCGAGCATGCTATCAATGGTTAACCAGGTGTGAATGTTTTTATCAGGCAGGAGCTTAGAGATAATTCGCTTTATTTTTGCAAGCTCATTCATAAGATTTACTTTTGTTTGCAGTCGTCCGGCTGTGTCAATCAAGATGTGATCGTAATTGCCTTCAAGATACGTTTTGCATCCATCAAATACGACAGAAGCTGGATCTTGATTTTGCTTGCCCTTAAAGATGTCTACGCCAGATTGTTGCGCCCACGAAGAGAGTTGCTCAACTGCTGCAGCTCTAAAAGTGTCGGCTGCAACGAGCAAAACTTTCTTACGCTCCTGAGCAAATTTGTGTGCCAGTTTTCCAAGAAATGTTGTTTTGCCACTACCATTTACCCCAACCAGGAGCAAAACTTCAGGGTGCGATACAACATCTTGAGAAGGGAGGGCTGCGGTCAGCATTTGTAAAATTTCTTGATGCGCACGTTCTCCCGACATCGTCTCACGTTTCATACGCTCTCGCAGTTTAGAGACAAGTGATCGTGTTGTTTTTAAGCCTGTGTCGGCGCTGAGTAAGAGTTTTTCAAGTTCCGCGAGCCAAGCTTCATCAACAGTCCCTCTCTGAAAGAGTGCCGAAATCTTGGAAGTAAAAGAGGTATAAACTTTTTTAAGTGTCGTGCGAAAAAATCCAAACATGATGCGTCCTAGTTTTTTTGTGTCAGTGGTATTACATCGATACTGCGCTGGCTATTTTGATGAACAACTATTTCATAATAGTTGTCCTGAGCGTATGTCTCTACAAGCTCGGTATCATGGCAGATGATGAGTACCGTTAAGAGAGGGTTGAGTCTAATAAGTTCCTGCAAAAAGTGAATAACCATGCGAGCATTCTTGTGATCAAGGGCTGCTGTTGGTTCATCAAGCAGTAAGATCTTTGTTGGTTTCTGTAGTGCCATAAGAATGGCAAGAATTTGTCGTTGACCACCAGAGAGGCGTCGAACAGGCACGGTAAAATCAATTTCAAATTGATCAACAAGAAAATCTGGTATCGAGTACTGCTTTGCAAGAGGAGCAAGAAAGGGGAGTCGCGGCATATTTGCCATCGAAAGGTTCTCTTCAAATGAAAAGTTGTCTGCCAGCATGAGGTCGAATTTTTGCGGCACTTGTCTGACATGTTCTTTCAGCGATGTTCGTGCATGTTCAAGTGAAAGATTGTACGACGTTCCATCAAGCGTGAAGGTTCCTTTAATATACTCACCGCTAAAGATGGTTCCGTTCATAAGGCGAAAGAGAGTTGATTTTCCTGCGCCATTCTTACCTCGAATGAAGTGAATTTTATTGACCTCAAAGGAGGTACTTACATCAGAAAAAAAACGATTCTTGCGTGCTGAGGTAAAGTGAAATGAAATACCATTCAGCGATATGTTGAGCGTGTTGGTCACCTCTATACTCCCAAGTCATGTGGGTTTTCATTTTCTCCTCGACGAGAAAACTTCGTCGCAAGGAGCCCCGCAACAATCATTGACTCAACCATGGTGAATAGCTTGTGGTCAAAAAATGTTGCCTTAACCAAGGTTTGTCTGATGACAAAATAAAGAATGGTTCCAACGAGTGGAACCAGCAAAGACGATGTCTTTTTTGAGCGAATAACTGTTTTGCCAAGTATGATCGCCGTGATAGCAGAAAGTGCTTTTAGATTACCCATTGATATATCGACAAAGCCTTGCGTTTCAGTGTCAAAAAAACCTGCAAGGCCGGCAAGGCCATTACTCAATAAGATACCAGAGATGAAGATGAAGCGCGTTGAGATACCGTAGTGAGAAAAGAATTGTGGGTTGTTGCCATAGGCAGCAAGGCTTGTTCCCAGTTGCGTTCGCAAAAAGAGACCAGCAAGGATTGCCAGAACGCAAAAGGTGAGAGCCAATGTTGGCAGTTCCGGAAAACGTTTGAGCGGCATGATTTGAGCAAGAAGATTTGTCTTGCTCGCAACAGATATATTTGATGTTCCTAGTATGCACTGATTAAGCCCGTAAAAGATGCCCATCGTCAGGATGCTGGAAAGCAGGTGAGGAAACTTTGCATATGAGGTCAAAGAGCTTGAAGTAATGCCGACAGCGGCACCACCAAGAATACTTGAGAGAATGACAAGAAACGCACAGGCGGGCAAAGGGAGGTGGTTAGTCATAAAAAGCACGCGGGTGCCCACCGAGGCTCCGCAGACAAATGCGCTTTCAAGACTCAGGTCGGGAACCTTCATCAGAGAAATGGTTATGTAGGCAGCAAGGACAAGGGGAAAGGTCATACTCGTTGTTTCAAGGAGAACGGGAATCACTGTTTGCATGGGAAACATCCTTTTCTGGTTTCGTGATTGTGCCGGATAAAGATATCGAAATATTTTTATTTTTGAAACATAAGAAACATTACAAACCTACCAAAAGTTTTGCATGTTTTGTGGTCACTCTTTGCATCAAAAGCTTGAGGCGTCGGTAGTCGTTTCCTGTTAAGAGCGAAAAGGTTTTATAGTACGTTTTGAATAGCTGCACTGAGAGGACATTTCGTTGTGCCATCTCTCCAATAAGAGAGAGAAAGAGCTCGTCAGTGATATGGGGTGTTTCTTGCGCAGCAAAGAGGAGCGGCAAAAAATCTGGTGACTGAAAAAAGGAGGCCGCTGTGTCGGAAGAAATCGGTGAGACGAAGCTATGTATCTTTGCCGGAAGTGGTGGAATGGTATACGCAACCTTGTGCTCTTTGTCCTGATACCCAATGATTGTTGCGGTAAATGTTGTTTTAAGAAAGTCAAAAATCTGTGGGTGATCGCGCTTGAGTTCTTCTTCCGTTTTTTGATACGGAAACGGGTATCTCATCGGATCCATCGACCCTGTTTCTATTGAACTGACAATACCGATGAGAGTTGATTCTTTGCCTGCAATGCTTACCAATGATCCAAATGTTGGTGTGACATCCCACTGCCAACATTGAGCAATAAGATAGGTGAGTTTGCTTTCAACAACCTCAGCGAATGGCTGGAGTGAGCTTTGTTTGTTCATAGAGTGCTTGCGCCTTTAAAAGTGATGAATCTTGTGTGTTAGGTAGAATTTTTGTCAGAAAGCTTTGTCGATGCAGGAGCGTTGGTCCGTGTTCAAGAAGGGCTGTGCGGTGTTTTTTTGTTCCGTACCCCTTGTGCTGAGCAAAGCCATATAAAGGAAAAGAGGCATCAAGTTTTTCCATAAGACGGTCACGCGTTACTTTTGCAATAATTGATGCTGCAGCAATAGATGATGAATAGTGTTCGCCGTGAGGAAAGTGATGAACCGTTGGGTCAGCATCACCGAGCTTGAGTGGCATCGCATCAACCAAAATGGCATCAAGAGATGCATATGCTGCATGGTGGACAGTTTTCATTTGTAAGCATGCATGTCTCATAGCAAGAAGTGTTGCTTGATAGATGTTAACAGCATCGATAATTCGTGCATCAATGGTTGCAATGGTGTAGGTGCAGCGCGCCGTTAGCCATGCAAACATTTCGTCGCGCTTTTTGGGAGATAACTTTTTAGAATCTTTAAGATGTTCATGCTGAGCATGTGGCGGGAGAAGTGCAGCGCATACAACAAGAGGGCCAGCCAAGCAGCCTCTTCCAACTTCATCAATACCACAAATCATCCGTCCTGCTTTCCAGGCGCGGTGTTCAAAAAAATCTTTTTCTGGTGGGTATGTATGCTTCATAGTTTTCTTAAAAAGGAGGGTGTTTATGTTGTTTGCAGGAGTGTAGCAAGCAAATGTTTTTTGTATATTTTTTTAAGCCATTCGCTATACTCCCACGCTCATACGACATGATAGATTCTACGCATATTGATGATATACAACAGGAATACAGAGTCTGCAGACATCACATCTTTCATTAGGTAAGTAATTAAAAAGGAGCGAAGAATGATCTCACCAACGCAGTTGAGGGTTAAGGAATTCTTGCGAGATAGGGGTTGGACGACAAAAATGCTGGCAGAAAAAACCGGTATGTCAGAAAGCTATCTTACTCATATTAAGAATAGTACTCGGCGTTGGAATGAAGACATCTTAAAACGACTTGCCGATGCGTTTGGTGTGCATCCTGTTGAAATGTTTTCGGTTCAAAAGAAGCAGTTCGATCATAAAGGCGGGCTCGGTGGTTTGCCTGAGGGTGCTGCCGGTTCGATTGCAACAGCTCCGTATCAGAATGAAGCGAGCGACATGCTTGAGGTTCCCGTACCTCTTATGGTTCCTGTGATGAAAGAAATACCATCATCGCCATCTCCTTATAATAATGAATTGACGCAAATCACCTCGGGGTGCAAAGGGATGTTTGTTCCTGTTGTTGGTTCTGATGATCACGACATGTTTTGTTACAAGGTTGATAGCTCATCTTTCAAGCCGAGGTTTTCTCGCAATGATTACCTTATTGTCTCTCCTCGAACACAGGTTAAGAGTGGTGACATTGTTGCCGTTGAGTATGGAGATGTGAGTCCAATCAGAACGTTTATGCATGTCTCTTTTGTTGATGACTACACCATCCTTGAACCCCTGAATCCTTCAAAGCGAAAAACCCCTGTTGTCATGCAACGAGGGCAAGATGCGTATCGCATTATCGGAAGAGTTGTTTTTCGCTATCAAAAACTTGAATAAAAGTGTGCCAAACTTGAATTGACTATTTAAAAGCCTCTGGTAAAATGGGCGCTTTCGTACATACCACTGGGGATTGCAGACGTGGTGTGCCCACAAGCAGAGGGCACGTTTTTATGCAAAAGTGGAGTAAGGAAAAATGATATCAACCAAGTTACGGTTACGAGAATTGTTAGTTGAGCGTCGATGGACAACAAAGACGCTTGCCAAGAAAGCTGGCTTATCTGAGAGCTATCTGACACATCTTAAAAATGGGACGCGTCGGTGGAACGAAGATACGCTTATGCGGCTTTCAATTGCTTTTGAGATGCAGCCAACAGAGTTGTTCTTCTTTCAACCTGCAAAGAGAGAGAAAGAGGGTGAGCCTGTGCCGGTTGCTGCTCTGAGTGAGGAGGGGCTCGATGATCATATTCCTATATTTGATGTGATACCCGCTCACCCAGGTGAAATGCAAACGAAAGAAGAATTTTGTGGGGCAGGTTTTTCAGGCTACACATTTTCAGCTTTTGGTGAGGTAGGCAAAGAAGCATTTTGTTTACGCGTCAAAAGCTCTGAGTATGAACCGCTTTTCTCGAGAGAGGATGTACTTGTTATTTCCCCTTCCGAGTGGTCGAAAACAGGTGATATTGTTGCGACAGAGTTCTACTCTAAAAAAGCTGGTGAGGTAGTTATTGCTCTTGCACGAGTGAGCTATCTTTCCGATTTCATTCTTGTTGATTGTTTGAGCAAGAAAGAAAAAAGAGGGCCATTTGCATTGATCCGTGGAAAGGATCAGTTTCGTGTGATTGGCAAGGTGGTTGCTCGCTACCAAAAATATTGAGCACCTTTAGTATCTGCGTTGGATGCACATAAGGTACCGTTAGTAAGCTGTGTGCTTGCTATCTCCGTATAATTTACTCGTTAAAGGAGAACCGAGAATATGCAAAAACGTCAATATGAAACATTGATGTTGTTAACAACAAAGGCAACTGACGAACAGGTTAGTGGTCTTGAATCACAGATAAAGTCATTTATATCAGAGCAAGAAGGTAACCTTGCATCATTTGATAAATGGGGCAGATACCGACTTGCGTATCAAATTCGTAAGCAAGATTACGGAACATACATCCTTGCTCGTTACGAGCTTTCAGATCCTGATGCATTCTTTAAATCATTTGAAAACTTCATTCGTGTGAAGTGTCATGAGTTTGTAATGCGTCACGTGAATGTAGCGCTGACACCAGAAGAGTTTGCTCGTCCTTACAGCAAACCTATTTCTCTCGACGCTCAGCCAGAAGGTGAGGGGCAAGATCGCCGACGTGGTCGTTCACCTCGTTTCGGTGCAGGTGCGCCTCGCGCCCAAGCGCCAAAAGAAGAAAAAACAGAAGAAGCACCGGTTGCAGCAGATGTTGAAGTTGCAAGCGATGCAAGTGAGCAAACAAGCGTTGAGGAGTAAGTATGTCGAGAAAATTTAAAATCAAAATGAATGCGCGCCTTGCAAATAAAAAGGTTCGCAAGAAAAAAAATGCATTTGCTGGCAAAAAAGTATGCCGCTTCAGCAATAACGTTGAGTTAGCTCAGGCGCTTGATTACAAAAATGCAGATTTGCTCAAAGGGTTTTTGACTGAGCGCGGTAAAATTTTACCATCACGCGTTTCAGGTAACTCTGCGTTTTATCAAAGAAAACTTGCGCAACAAATTAAGCTTGCTCGAACAATGGCTCTTTTGCCGTATTGCTCGACAAATAGATAGCAAGATTCTTATACAGTGTTGTAAGAGCGGGAGAGATTTTCTCTCCCGTCCTTTTTTATGGGGGTACGCGTTTGTGTGCTCCCATAAAAAAGGGATTGTGGGATTGAAACTTTTTACTCGTTTTTAAAATAGGCATTGAATGAACACTCGTAATGATATTAGAAATATCGCAATTATTGCTCACGTAGACCATGGGAAAACAACGTTGGTCGACCAGCTTTTGCTACAGGCTGGGATGATGGGGCGAGGAAGCGAGAACGTTGATCGGGTCATGGATAGTAATGATCTTGAAAAAGAGCGTGGTATTACTATTTTGGCAAAAAATACTGCGGTACAGCTTCCTGACGTACGCATTAATATTGTTGATACACCGGGTCACATGGACTTTGGTGGAGAAGTTGAGCGCACTCTACAAATGGTTGAAGGTTTTATCTTGCTCGTTGATGCGGCAGAAGGGCCACTTCCTGGTACACGTTTCGTGTTACAAAAAGCGCTTGAGCTTGGTTTAAAGCCGATTGTTCTGCTTAATAAAATCGACAGAAGAGATGCTGATATCGAACGAGTTGAGAGTGAAGTTGCAGACTTGTTTCTCGACCTTGCGTTGAAAGATGAAGATCTTGAATATCCTGTTATTTACGGCGCTGCTCGTGACGGGTATGTAACACTTGATCCAGACAAGCGCGATGGCGACTTAACACCGCTTTTCGATGCGATTCGAACGGTTGTGCCTGGGCCTAAGAATGCTGGTGAAAACTTACAGCTTCTCGTAACAAGCCTTGATTATTCTGATTACCTTGGTCGTCTTGCAATTGGCCGTATTGTGAGTGGTACGGTAAAGCTGGGGCAGCGCGTTGTTGGCTGTACGCCAGACAAAACAGGAAAAGCGACAAATATTACAAAGCTTTACCACTTTTCCGGTATTGACCGTGTAGAGGTTGAAGAAGCTTCATTTGGAGATATCGTTGTTCTTGCCGGTATCGAAGAGGGTATCTCAATTGGCTCAACAATTTGTGATGCAGAGTCACCAGATCCATTAACGTATGTCAGCATTGATGAGCCGACATTGTCTGTTGAAATTGCAGTGAACAATTCACCGTTCTCAGGACAAGAAGGGAGCTTGCTTACTTCTCGCCAAATTAGAGACCGTCTTGAAAAAGAGTTGAGAACCAATGTTGCGCTTCGTGTAGAGGATACCGATAGAGCAGAGGCGTTTAAGGTTTCTGGACGTGGACAGCTTCACCTTGGTGTTTTAATCGAAACAATGCGACGAGAAGGGTTTGAGCTACAGGTTTCGGCACCGGAAGTTATTTTAAAAGAGATTGATGGTAAAAAAAATGAGCCAATGGAGCGCCTTATTATTGATACGCCAGAAGAGTATCAAGGTGTTATCATCGAAAAGCTGAGCAAGCGCAAAGCGTTGATGCAAGATATGGTTCCTACAAGTGAGGGGCACTTGCGTATTACGTTCACCATTCCTGCTCGAGGATTGGTTGGCTTTAGAAGTCAGTTTGTAACTGATACGCGCGGCATGGGTACATTGAACCACCGTTTCTGCGGCTATGAGCCATATAAGGGAGAGATTCCGAGCAGAACAAAAGGTGCTTTGATTTCAATGGAGCAAGGTACAGCAAAAGGATATTCGCTCGATGCACTGCAAGCACGTGGAATTTTGTTTGTCGCACCAGCAACGCCGGTATATCAAGGAATGATTATTGGTGAGCACAGCAGAGATAACGATCTTGATGTGAATCCTGTTAAGCAGAAGAAGCTTACCAATATGCGAGCATCAGGAAGTGATGATGCGCTTAAGTTATCTCCACCACGCGTCATGACGCTTGAAGAGGCACTTGAGTGGATTAATAGCGATGAACTTATTGAAGTAACGCCTGAAAACATTCGCCTGCGTAAGAAGATATTGCAAGCGAATATGAGAAAGCGTAAGTAAATAAGAAAAGAAAAAGGCCGGTAGAAATACCGGCCTTTTTTTATGCTACGACGACGTCGGGGAGCTCATCAATTTCTCGTGCATTCCTCGACATAAGTTGGTACGCAAAGCTTGTCTTTGGTTCATTTTGTAAAATAAAATTCTTTGCCTTTTTAAGAGCTGCTATAACATTTTTTTGATCATACTCAAGCAGGATATTGAAGGGAACCGCGGCGTGTGGGTTTCTGTCTTGCTGATTTCTCCATTCTTGCACACCATGAGAGTAAGCGAGTCTCAAAAGGCGAATTAGATTATCCTCAAGGTTATCCTTAATAGCCTGTTCTCCGAGATCAGCAAGGTATCCAAGGTCAGTGAAAACACGTTCTATTTGCTGGACGTTATGAAAGGTTATTGCAGCTAGGTCATAGCAAGGGATGAGCTCTGGAAGTAAAACTTTTGCTTCTCTATTACCAAGGAGCGCTGCATTTCTAAGAAAGCATTCGTCCATGCCCTCGACCTTCATAAGTCTTTTATTATTTTCTTCGAAGAATTTCCTTAGGTCAGATGTCTCGTCTGCAAGAGCGGCAAAGCTTGCTTCAGCAGCAAGTTGGGGGTTGGTGTAAAAGATGTTAGGTGAATGACGAAAGAGAGCGTTTGCAACATCAACATTTCTTGCTGCTCGAGGATTCTTTTTGAGCTGTTCTATTATCATTGGTCGCTCTCTCGGATCGTAGAGACATTTTACGATAATAGTAGGGTCTATGATTAATCGTAAGGACGATTTTATGAGAACCATTCTATCGTGATCATTTCCCTTATCGAACATATCACCCAGCAGTGTATTGGGCATAGGGGGAACTGCATCTTTATTATCTGCTGTCTGTAATAGCTTGATAAGGCATTGACGAGCAAGTTTTTTTGCATCAGGGCAAACTCCTCTTTCAGCAAGCTTGATGAGTTGGGGGTGGAATCTGTCCATGATCTTACAGTTGTTGGAAGCAAGAAGCTTTTCAAGAAAAGGAGTATAGCTTCTGTCTAATAAAACCTTTCCAACTTCTGCTAAGGTGTTTTGGTGTTGTCGTTGCCATAGGCCAGCATAAAACATCTCAAAGAGAGGGGCGTTAGTGTGTTCAACAATTTCTTCGATAATAATGTCTCTTACTGCAGGAGTTGGATTTTCTGCGTAAGAGTGTAAAAATTTCCTTCTGAATAAGATATTTGCTTCTAAGACGTGCCTTAAAGCAATTCTTGCTTGTTTCTTAACCTCAGGTGGCGTTTCATCATGAGTGAGCTTTTCTCGTATAAAAGGGATAAAGCCTCTGGATAATTCATAATGGACGATTCTTTCAAGGCAGGCTTTCTGGTGAACGCCAAGGGAAAGTTCGTATAAATTTCGAAAAAAGTAGCGATAATCATCACCCCAGAGTTCATGTGTTTGCATATTGAGGAATGCGTTTACGGCAACTTGACTGTCGTTTTGAGCAGCTTTCACGATATCATTAAAATGAGGTAGAACATCAAAATCATTTTCACGAAGTAACCACTCAACAGCATCATCGTTTCCATTTCGAACTGCGCCTAAGAGTGCATCATATGCTTTTTGACCTCTGCGTCTAGCAGTAGGATCACGAAACCTATTTTCTCGATTTTGAGCAAAAACCTTCTTGAGTACATCCATTGCATAGACATACTGAGTCCTTCTTAGAAGTGGGGTAATAGCCCCTTTATCTTTTTTTGAAGATCGTTTCAAAAGAGCAATAAAGTAGTCTTGTGCCAGTTCTCCTTTATGAAGAGCAATGTCTTTCAATACAGGGAGATAGGCTGGATTTGTTTCCGCGAGTCCTATTAAAAAGTTTCCTGCTTCTGTGTTGCCTGCTCGAGCAAGTACAACCATTTTTTTTAAAGCTTCTTGTTTTTTTTCGTTAGCTTCTTGCGTAAGGTCACTCGTAACCTCTTTAATAAGATCTTCACATGGCTCTGTTTTCATGAGATCAGTAATTTCAGTGTTGCCAGTGGCAGCGTATTTTTCCATTTCTTCTGGTGAGAAAGTTCCTTGTTTGTATTTGTACATCATGGTTTGCCATTCGTGGGTTTTACCATAGCGGTATCCCTTATAACCAAAGACTGCAGTTGCAGATCCAGATGCAAGAAGAAGGAGCGTGAGTGTTGTGGCGCGGCCTCTAAGGCTTTTAACAATAGCCCTCTGTTTTCTTCGCTCTGCAAAGAGATCTTCAGTGAGATCGAGTGTGCGACTCTTTTTTTTCAGATATTCAAGTTTTCTTGTTTCTAGAGAAAGTTTTCTTTTGACCTCTCTTAATGAAGACAGAATGAAAAGTGTTGTTGTCCCAGCAAGAGCTGTTTTTTCCCATCGTTTGATATGAGGATTGCCAGAGAGGTGAAGGTTGTCTTTTCTCTGATACGCATCAATGCCCAGCTTTGCGGTTGCTACTCCTGAAAGAAATGCTCCAAGTTTGAGAAGGAAAAGATGATTTCTCTTTTTTGAAATGAGAGAGCGAATGCGTTTTTTTTCATTGATGTTACGTGTTGTGCGCAGTGCATCTCGCAGCTTATTTTTTTCATAAGCTACGTTTTGGTGTTTTTTTATAAGGTATCCAGTTGAGAGGCCGGCCAACGTGGCAAGACCAGTAGGTGAGGCAAGGACCTCAGTTGGTGAAAATGTTTTTACATGTGTTGCAAAGAATGAAGATAGTAGTACCACAACACATGAAAGGCGTAGTGCTTTCAAAATTAATCCCCCTGTAGTAATAATACACCGTCATTGTATATTTGTGGGGCACTTCTGTCTAGAGATGAGAAAAATATTGAGGCATTTGCAGAAACAGCAATGAACGCGTTACAGGCCACTTTCAAGTCGTGAGAAAAAGTCTTTTATGTGTTCTTGTACCGTTTCATGAGTAAAAACAACCTGAGAGAGGTCGGTTTCTTTTGTTATCCATTGATAGTTAATATGCGCTGTGCTCAGATACACTTTTTCCTCAACACTGGTACACAAAAAATAGGCCCGATAATAATCGTAAAGTGGTGTGCTCCAGTTATCAATGTAAAGAACGCGCAGAATGCTTACATCACTCAGATTTGTTTCTTCATGGATTTCACGACGAAGACCATCGGCCCACTGCTCGTTGCGACGCAGTTTGCCTCCTGGAAGCTGCCAGCGTCCATCAGGAAGCTGCAAGATGAGCATTTCATAGTTTGTGTTAATGAGAAATGCTGCTTGAGTTACAAGGGCCTGTGTGTCGTTCTTATCCACTATTTACTACCTTCTTTTGGAGTTCCTTTGTTCAAGAAGGAAAGGAGTGCCCACGATAAACTGATGCCAAGCCCAAGGCCAACAGCACTGCTGAGTAATAAGCCTTTCGCTGCAAGGACACCTGAAACGGTAAGGGCAATACCTGTTCCGATGTAAACAGGGACGGTGTATAGCAATTGAGTAGAGATGTGGTCAATATGATTGGCTCCGCTACTTGCACTGCTCATAATACTTGTGTCTGAAATGGGTGAAACATGGTCGCCCCATACGGCGCCAGAAAGCATGGCTCCGAGAGCTGGATAAAGAAATGGAAAATCAGCAGGATTAATCGGTGTCGCCATGCCCGAAAGAGATGCGATAAGTGGCATAGCAAGTGGAATGATAATGGCAAGAGCTCCCCATGAAGACCCCATAGAAAAAGAAATAACACTTGCGGTTATGAAAAGCATCAAGGGGAGGAGTACAAGCGGGAGCGATCCTGTAAGCAGGTGTGCAAGATAGGTTCCTGTTTGAAGATCTCCGCTCAGAAGCTCAGACATGGTCCATGCAAGAACCAATATCTGCATTGTTTCTACGGTGAGGCTAAAGCCTTTGTGTGAGATATACCAAAGGTCACGATGTTTAAGGCGCTGACGAGCCATAAGAAAAAGCGTACTGATAAGAACCGAAAGTGTACTTCCTAAGGCAAGAGCTTGCGCAGAGTTGGTGGCAAGGATGGCCTGAAGAAATGAGTTGCTGCCACCCAGCAGGTGGTACGATCCTATATAAAGGATGCTGAAAACAATACCGAAGATAAACGAGAGAACTGGCACAATAAAGTCGATAAGCGATGGTGTGACGCTTGCATCAGCTTTATCAGGCGCTTGTGCTTGCTGCTTTCTTCCACCAAAGAGGTTGCCACTTGTTGCCGCAATGCGCTCATGTCGATGCATGCTTCCAAAAGAGATGCGGTTAAACACAATAAAACCGACCGATGCAATACCAATAAGTGAGTACATGATAAAAGGAATTGTCGAGAGGTAGACAAAGAAAGGGTCTCCTGAAAAGTGCACAGCTTTTGCAATGTTCGGTGAAAAGCCTGCTTTACTTAAAGGTCCAACAGAAGCTGCAACCCAACTTGATATTGGTACGATAATAGCAACCGATGCTGCCATTGAGTCGACAAGATAGGCGAGTTTTACACGAGGGATTTTTAGTTTGTCAGTGAGGTTTTTCATAATAGAGCCAGTGGTAAGCGTGCTGAAGTAGTCATCAATAAAGAGGCATACAGAGAGCAGCATGGTTGCACCTTCAGCATCTTTCTGCGTTGTTAGCTTCTTTCCCATGTAGCGTGCGTATGCGCGAGCTCCACCGCAATGATCAAGTAAAAAGGTAATAACGCCAAGCATGGCAAGGAATGTGATGATCATTAATGTATCACTTTGTATACATGCCTCCCAACTGCTCAAAGAGCCAAACCCTGATGTTTCATAGAGGCGGACTACAAAGAGTTTTATCGCTGCTATGAGTGAAAAGTCAGTTGCAATAATACTTGCTGTTGCAATGCCACAAACAAGAGAAAAGAGGACGCGATGTGTTGCAATACCAAGCGCCAGTACAACAAGTGGCGGAAGAAGAGAGAGAATAGACGGTTGCATGTAATCCTTAGTCTGAGAAGAAAAAAATAAAGGGGGAGATTATAGCCGTCTGAGCAACTTTTGTCTTTATGTTTTCTCTCGTGAGTAAAGAGGTTTTAGCCGATGTGTTGCGAAGGTTTAGATGGTTTGCCAGGCACAACATGATAGGCAGTGTTTGCATATTCAGGGCGATGAATTAAAAGTTCTGACGTATCGATGGTTGCTACCTGCATTGTGGCAACGACATTTGTAACATCGTGAAGGAGTAATCCTTGCGTTTGTGCAAGCTTTGTGTTGACAAAGAGCTGGCGCTTGTCCGACTCAAGGTGATGCGGCAAGAGGTTTGCATTGATGCCTTCAAGCAGTATGCGCTGAGCATAACGAAACGCAACATAACCGAGCGGCTTATAACTCATTGCGTATCCAAGACTTGCACCAAAGAATGGTGCTTCAATAGAGCATGAAAAGAGTGTGATTCCTTGTTTGCAGCACTCATGTGAAAAGGCACGATGGCGTTCTCCTGCAAGATCACCTTCAAGCAGCATCAAGGTGTCATGATGCGCAAGCTCTTTTCTAATGTCATGGTACGACTCAACCATGCTGTGTGTTTTCATGTCAGTAACCGTGACCCCATAGCGGGCAAAGTATGTCTTCACCAAATCAACTTCATGTTTTGACTTGCTGTTAAAGCGGTCATCTGAGTAGGGAAGAAGAATTTTCTTTACGTGAGGTTTTGCTGCATGCAAAAAACGCGACGCATGGAGCATATTGTTTTCTTCACGTTCGATGTGAGCAACGGGAGGACAATTTTCAAGATTTTTTGAAAGCATCTCTGCTGAACCTGAGGATGCAACGCTAATGACAGGGATTGCGCATCCAATATCTGAGGCAACCTTCATATATGCATGTGTTGCAGAGCTTCCGATTGTAATAATGATGTCTGGTTTTACGTCTTTAATGATCTCATGAGCAAGCACGCGCATGCGATCGGCTGAAAAGCCAAAGGCTGGAGAAACGTACGGTTTAAACTGTTTGTTTTTTGCATCGTCGGCATCAAGGAATCCTTGTACAATTTCACCTGCAACACCATACGGCGTTGGAGAGAGGACACCGACAACATATTCAGAGCCGTGTATTTTCAGAAAGGAATGATTGTTTTTTTCAGACATAACTCATCAACTTCACAATAAAAGGGGATATTATGGACAGCACAGCGCTCTCGTTTTGTGTATGAGCAGATATGGCGAGTTCTTTGAGGCGAGATATTCTGCCAGAATTTTTTTTATTTTTCAATATGCAGAGGAAAGAGGGGGTAAATATTCTTATTGTGAGATTGCGCAATAAGTGTAATACTATGAAGCAGTGTTGCATTTCTATCTAAGGGCACTTCCTGATTGTCCTTTCTACCCCACAGTTTTCAAAATAGGTTTTTAAAGCATGTTCATTCCTCAAAGTTTTTTTTCGTTTTTTGCATTTCTCGGCACACTTTCTGCAAAAGATGTTGCTCGTTTTCTTATTTGGTTCCCGCCTATCATCAACTCGGTAGGAATGTTTTTTCAAATCGTAAAGTCGCGATCGATTAGCTCATCGGTTGGCATGAGCAGTGTTTTTACGGTGCTGCGCTACCTGACGGTTTGTCTGCAAATACCGTATCTTTATTTCTGCGATTTGCCTTTTGCGTATCGCGTTATGATTCTTCCGCAAACGCTTTTGATTATTGTGTTGTTTCTTCAGCAGATTTACTACGCAGAGAAGGGCAGTGAGCGCGATCTTCTCACACTATCATTTATTACAACGTCACTTGGTTTTAGTGCAGCCATGTATTACGGTTTTTATGGGTATGGCCATATCATTGGTGAGTGGGCCGGCTGGTTTATGGTGATAATGGGTGCCGTGATTCAGTTGCCACAGATGTACCGAAGTTATGCGAGAAAAAGCACGCACGGGTACAGTATCCACTATGTTTTTCTTTCAATAACAGCATATTTATTTGATTGGTCGCTTGCAGCAATTATCGGTGTGCCAATTCAAACGCACGTTGGGTGTGCTCGTGCAGTAAGCTTTCGACTCTTTGAACTCTTTCAATTTTATATCTACCAAAAACAGTAAGGTATTCTCTCTATGGAAAAGCGTAGTGTTCGTGTTCGTTTTGCCCCATCTCCAACCGGTTTTATGCATGTTGGTAACGTAAGAGCAGCAATCTTTAATTATCTTTTTGCACGACAAAATAACGGAAAGTTTCTGGTGCGCATCGAAGATACCGATAGCGAGCGCAATAGTGAGGAAAGTGTTAAGGCTATCTTTGACGACCTCGCATGGCTTGATATTCACCCAGATGAAGAGCCTGTTGTGCAGTCAACAAAGTTCGGTGTCCATGCAAGCTACTTAATTCAGCTGCAAGACCGAGGTTTTGTATACAAATGTTATTGCTCAAGAGAGCGTCTTGCTCAGGTGAAAGAGGAACAAATCGCGGCAGGAAAACCTCCACGATACGATGGCACATGCAGAGAGGTTGGAAACATTGAAGGTAAAAAGGCCTCAGTCTGGCGCTTACGTAGTGACATCTTTGAGTCGGTGACGATTCGCACGCTTGAGCGTGGTGAGATGACCTTTCAGATGAAAGATTACCAAGATCCGATTGTTGTTCGTGAAGATGGAAGCTTTACATTCTTATTTGCAAACGCGGTTGATGACATCGAGATGGATATTTCCCATGTCATCAGAGGGCAAGATCATCTTTCAAACACTGCGTTGCAGGCAATTATCTACAAAGCACTTGATCGTCCTTTACCAACCTATTTGCACCTTCCGCTTCTTGGCACAACAGCAGGGAAAAAGCTTTCAAAGCGCGACAAGGGTTCGTCTTTGAAAGATTTAAAGGACGCAGGGTTTTTAGCTGCACCAATCATTCACTATCTAATTTCTGCAGGGGGCCGCACCATAGACGGTTTCTTTGTGTTTGAAGATTTATGGAAAATTCCTCTTGTTTCTCGGATTACAAAAGCAAGCATGATTACCTATGACATGGATGCGCTTGCAGAGATTAATAGACGATACTTACATGCGATTACATCGGAGTACTGTTGTTTTCAGGTTAATGATTATGACCGATCACGGATGCGTCAAATTCAGCGCTTGTCTCATGCGCAGTTTGTTATTTTGTGTGAAGTGTTAAAGCGAGAGGTGAGCAACCTCAAAGAGCTGCAAGCATTGATGGTTCGCGTGACGTATAAGCAAAATCTGAGTGAGCAGGATTATATTGCACATTGTAAGGGTGACAAGGAGCTTGCCGAAAAAATACGCGAGGTTTTCATTACGTCATTTGAAAATGCATCACCAAAGCCAGAAGAGTCATCATATGATGGTATTGCAAAGATTAAGGCGTGGGCTGCACAAGAAAATATTTCTCTTGGCATGGTGCTTTGCGCACTGCGCTACTTCATAACCGGGAAATTTAAAGGTGTTGCTATTGGTGGTCTTGCATTCTTACTCACCGGTCAGCAAATACTTGAGCGGATACAAAACGCGTTTGTACCAGGTAAAGAAGAAGAACAAGCTATCGATTAGCTTCTTTTTTAAATGAAATGATAAGGCCGGCTTCTTTGTAGGCGTGCAGAAATTGCAGAAACGTTTCTTCCATAGATTCAGGGACAAAGAACTCAAGACGGTCATTGGTGCCATCCATTGTTCGGTGGTGTGCAACATTGTCGTTGCTTTTGAGATGAGCAATAATGAGCCACATCATGCTTTTTTTACAGTAAGAGGTGTAGTACGCGCAATTCACACATGACCTTTATAAAGAGGTTGAACGAAAGGGCGCAAGCATATCACACAAGATTGTTTTTGTGTTTCTTTACATGCTGATGTCTGGTGGAACAACGGTTACTTCTTCTTCTTTTTCAGGAGCAGCCGGAGTCTGTGGCGCCTCAGGAACCGGCAGGGCTTGAGGAGCTTTTGGTGCCTCTTGAACAACAGAAGGAGCAGCTGGAGATTGCTCAGCTACCGGTTGTGGTAAGGCGGGTGCTGCTTCTTTCGTGATGGGTGTTGCTGGTTGTGATGGAGCTTGCGTCGGTGCGACTTCTGCAGGTTGCGATTTTACATGCTCTTCTGCTTTGTTATCGTCTTCATCGTCGTCATCATCATCTTCTCCTTCGCGATCGTCGTCGCCATCATCCTCATCGTCGTCGTCATCGTCGTCTGGATCTTCAAAATTTTGCCCCGGGTTGTGTTTTTCTGCAAGCTCTTCGATGAGCTCTTCATATGCATCGAGTGCCTTGATTGCTTTGCGTACAGCGGCAAGGTGTTGGTGTGCATCTGAGTAGCGGGTTACAGACATTACAGAAATAAAATCATCTTTTAGCAGGCGTGATGCAAGCGCTTCAACATCGTCAGGAAGCTTTGCTCGATTGATATGTTGATAGGGGAGCGGTTCTGCTTGATAAAGAGGGTCGTTGTTTCCACTCATTTCTTCGCGCAGGAACGGCATGATATCTTCAAGCGCGATGATGTCTTCTTGATACTCATGATTTTCTGTTCCTGATAAAGGAAGGGTCAGTGAGGTAACAATACAAAAAAGAAGGTGGGGTACTATCCGTTTCATAGCGGTCCTTTATGATAATTTTACAAAGCGTTCTTGCGTGAAAACGTAGCATGCATACTGCTTGCCAAGTCAATACAACCGCTTTTTTGGTGCTATTTACCTTCTAATGTGATAGGGTCGCCGACCCTTTACGTTACGCACTTTTTTCAAGGACTGTTCATGCCCAAAATATCTTTGCCTCTTCAGCTTCTTCTCATCTTAGTAGGAGCGGTTTGCTTCGGTTCACTTGTTCCTCTTTCTCTTGTGCAAGGTGCGTATACGGTAAGTTTTCTCATTAAAGAGGTACTAGAATTTTTTCTCCCGTTTGTGGTGTTCTTTTTTATCTCGAGTGGCATCATGGCATTTCAGCAAAAATCTGTTGCCATGATCGGTATTCTTCTCGGTGTAGCATTCACCTCTAACTACATTGCAGCGTTATATACCTATGTGTGTGGAGCATCGATTGTAGGTTCCCTTTCTCTCGGTTCTTCACATCTTTTCCATGCAAGAAGCGCTATTGCGCCGCTTTTCTCTTTAAACCTGCGGCCTTGTTGTGCGTCTGAAAAAGCAATGCTTGCAGCTTTGCTTGTCGGTGTAGCCCTCTCGTTTTACAAAAGTGAAATGGGTGTTGCGATTATTACCCGTGGTAAGCGCGCTATTGAATGGGGTCTTTCGCACCTTTTTATACCGGTATTACCGCTGTATGTTTTAGGCTTTTTTCTCAAGATGTCTCGTGAGATGCCGCTTGCAAAACTCTTTAGCGTTTATGGTGTTGTCTTTGTCGCAGCACTTTGCTTGCAAGTAATAATTTTATTCCTCCTCTATCTTTTTGCTGCTGGTGGCAGTGTGCGTCGCGCGCTTTCAATGATTGGGGTTGCGGTGCCAAGTTATGTAACAGCCTTGGGGACAATGTCGAGTATTGCAGCGCTCCCTGTCAGTATTGTGTGTGCAGAGAAGAATAGTAAAAGTCGTTCGGTTTCATATTTTGCAATGCCGATTCTTGCCAACATTCACTTGATGGGAGACGCGGTGAGTGTGCCGCTGTTTTGCTTGGCAACGATGTATGTTTTTACGGCAAGCATCCCATCGCTTGCGACGTATCTTGTGTTTATTGGGTACTTCTGTTTCACGATGCTTGCTGTTTCAGGCATACCTGGTGGCGGAATCATTGTCATGTTGCCGTTGCTTAAATCTATATTCGGCTTTACACCTGACATGCTCAGTTTGATGACAGCGTTGTATTTGCTGCAAGATGGGTTTGGTACTGCTGCAAATGTTATGGGAGACGGGGCGCTTGTTATTGTCTTAAATAAAATAAGAATGAAACTTGGTTTACATACACATGATGGAGAAGAAGATGAGTAATCAAAATAAAATTGGCGTTCTTGCCGCAACAATCATCGGTATTAATGCAATGATCGGTGCCGGAGTGTTTGCGATGCCTGCACTGCTCTCTTCCGTTGTTGGTCCGGCAAGCATTCTCTCGTTTGCGCTGAATAGTTTTATTATTCTGACCATTGTGTTCTCTCTCGGCCGGTTGGCGCTCTTGTATCCAGGTGAAGGTTGGGGGTATCGCTATCCATCTCTCTGGGGAGGGCATCTGGTTGGAATGATCTCATCATGCCTCTATATCGGTGGCGTAACTGTTGCAATGGGGTTTCTTACGCAGCAAGCCGGTGTTTGGTTAGCGCAATATAGTTCCTACTCTGCATCAACACTAGGAACGGTTGTGTTAGGTATTTTGCTTGCGCTTGTGCTTGCGGGAACAGAAATTTCTTCATGGGGGCAATATCTTATTGCCGCATGTGTTTTGGTTCCTCTTGGTATTACCAGTGTCATTTGTTGGGCGCACTTTCAACCAAGCTTGGTAACACCGTTTGTGCCTCACGGGTATCAATCAATTCTGACCGCGCTGCCGGTTGTTATTTTCTCATTGCTCGGCTTTGAAAGTATTACTTCGCTGTATAGTGTTGTAGAGAATCCTCGCACAAACGTACCGCGTGCAGCGGTATACGCTGTGTGTACGGTGGTTGGCATGTACACATTGTTTGTGTCAGGGGCATTCTTCTCAATTGCTCCGCAACACTTTAGTGCTGGGGCGTCAGAAGCATTTTCTGAGGTGCTTGTGCGTGTTATGCCACAGTATGGATTCTTAAAAGTGTTGTGCTCGGTGGGCGCGTTCTTTGCAATCTTTGGAACGTTGCACTCAATGATTTGGTCTGTTGCCGTATTGTTGTTTGATGTTGTTAAACGCGTAAAGCTTACTGTTGTCACACAGGCTGTTGCGCGGGGCAGTATTACAGCGACAACCTGCGTTGTTATTACAGGTGCTGCGACGTTGTATTGCACGCTTGGTATTGCAGCAGAGAAGATTGTTGCGATGACTCCGCTTTTGATTGTTCCGGCATATACGCTTTCTGTTGTTGCGCTTTTATTGAATAAAAAAGATGCGAAAAAGGGTGATAGGTTCTTAGCTGTTCTCTCACTTGCAAGTTGCTCGCTTCTTATTTACTACTCACTGCAATCAGTGATTGGTTAAGCTTTCTTGACCCTTGTAAGAGAGAGATGCTATATCAGCGAAATCGAATCGTTTGTATCTCATATTTTCTGTTACTGGCAAGGAGATTGCGTGTTGCCTGATACTTATTTTCGCAAGCTATGTATGTTTGGTGGGCTTTTAATTTCTCTTACTCACAGTCTCGGTGCATTCTCTCTTAACTCATTTCATGAGCCTTCAACCATGCATACCGTTTTGGGGGTTGCAACGTTGCCAGCTCCACAGAAAAAAAGCAGAATACAGTTTACTGCTCTTGGGTATTACGCACATGCGTCACGAGCAAAAGTTGGTTCGGTAAGGGATGAGACGGCAAGTATTTTTTCTAATAATGGTGGACCAACAACAGTAGAGCTTGGAGACCGTCTCGGTCGTCTCAATATGCTCGGCTTGTTATTGGGTGATGGACCTTCGCCGTACACAGAAGAAGAGAAGTTTGAGAATAAGCGGGATATAACCGTTTTGCACAAGGCATATACCGACATTGCTGCCGAAGGCACCGATGCAGCGCCATACATTAGTCCAACATACAGTGATCCCAATGATATTTATGGTCGATACAGCACTCGTTTAAAGTATGAGCGGTTCGGGGCACGTGGTTCGTTGGAGTATGCGTTTCAATCTGGTTTGAGTGTGGCTGTGCGTAGTGGGCTTGCGCAATACACCATCAATCCGTTGTACCGAGTATATGGGGGAGCAACGCTCGATGATGGAGAGTGGAGCACCACTATTCTTGAGGCAACAGGAGTAAAGAAAGCAATTAACGATGCTCTCATGACAAGCGCAAAGCGAAATAGCATTGCAGACCTTTTAGGAAGAGACTTTGGAAAAGTTGTGACAACGCAGCCCGAAGATACAAGTATTGAAATTGTGTGGTCAAAGTCATATGTGATGCAGGACGCTCAGGGTGACGATGTTGTAACCGTTATTCCTCATGTTGGCATGGCCTTTACGCTGCCAACGGGTCATAAAGCAAACACAAAGAAAGTATTTGATATCTCATTGGGAAATGATGGTTTTTATGCGGCTTCATTTGAGGGAAGCTTGAACTTTGATTTTCCTGGCATGCTCCGCTTTGGACTTGGAGGATCGGTAACGCTTTTTGATGATGACTCTCGCAAAATGTATGCTCCATCATCCCCGTATCAAGCGGGTATCTATCCATGGAGTGCAACCGTTACAAAACGACCAGGAGCACTCTGGAAGGCTCATGCAAGCGTTGTAGCACCACATTTTATTGATTTTCTCAATGCATACTTTAGCTATGAGTATGTTTCACACGAGAAAGACAGCATAACGATTACCGGTAGTGATGCGGCGCTCTTCTTGCCTGAAAAGCTTGCAAAAGATGGTGAATACAGTGCTCAGTTAATTCATCTCGGGTTTGACTATGAAGTCACACCAGCGCTTAAATTTGGCCTTGCAATACAGTCGGTCTTTAATGCTAAAAAGTGCTGGAAAACAACGACAATGGGCGGTTCTTTCACCTTTGTATTTTGACAAAGGTAATACATTTGCATAAGATGTCCGCTTTCATTCGAAATTTCTGAAATATTTATCATTTTAGTTCCTTAAAGGAAGGTGACCTGCCGCTATGGCTAAGACATATAACATTGAAGTACTCTCAACAGGTAACGTAGAACGTGCTTTGCGTCAGCTTAAAAAGAAAGCTGAGCGTGAAGGTGTACCAAGAGATATGAAGCGCCTGGCGTACTTTGAAAAGCCTACGCAGAAACGTCGTAAGCGTATGATGCGTGCTATTAAGTCAAACATCATTCGTACTCTGGAAGAAAACCTCTACTAGGTCATGTCACGTACTCGTCATCAAGAAGTAAGACGTTCTAAGAAAAAGGCTTACTTTCTGCGCGAAATCTCCTCACTTATCTCTCGAATATCATACGATGAGCCGCTCATTGCCGCTTTGTATGTAACACGAGTTGAACTTTCTGAGGATACAGGCGTTTGCTACATTTATTTTTCTGTTTATCAATCGAAAACAATTGAGCAAAAGATGGAAGCATTCGAAAATGCTCGTCAACGTTTGGTCTTGTACAAAGGCTCAATGCGCAATGCGCTTGCTCAAACAACACACTCTCGCTATATCCCAAAGCTACGGTTTGTGTTTGACGAGAAGAAAGAAAAAGAGCTTCGCGTCAATCAGTTGTTGCATACCGTTATGGAGCAAGGTGCAGAACATGATGAGCACGACGAAGAAGAGGGTGGAGAAGCATAATGCTTGCAGCTTTCATAGCCGTTGGAGCATATGGACTTTTTCTTAGCTTTCTTGTGAGTACATTTTCTTACCGACTTTTATATGAGCGCCCGTTATTTTCTGGGCGCTTTTTTTGTCACCACTGTCAGCAGAGCCTGACATGGTCGGAACTCATTCCTCTCTTTTCATATATAAAGCAGCATGGTCGGTGCCGGCATTGTACGCAGGCCATATCGTATGCATACCCTCTTGTTGAAGGTGTGATGCTCTGTTTTGTTTTCTATCTCTTTTATCTCTTTGCACCGCACTCGGTGCTTACGTTCGTTGTATATAGCTTGTATGCAGCAGCGCTACTGATTGCTGTCTGGACAGATCTGCAAGCAATGCTGATTCCTGTTGTTGTAACGCTCGGCATGGTGCCGGTTGGCCTTACGGCGGCAGCGCTTGGTTTTTTACAGATCTCGCTTTTCGAGAGCTGTGTAGGTGCTCTTCTTGGATATATTTCGTTGTGGATAGTAGCGGTCTGTTTTCGTTTGCTAGCAAAAAAAGATGGGATGGGTGTGGGCGATATGCACATGCTAGCCATGATTGGCTCATTTACGGGACCGCTTGGTGTATGGGTGACTGCTTTTGTTGGATCATTCTCCGGGGTTGTGCTGACAACGATCTATTTGCTCATAACAAAGAAGGGGAAGGATACTCGTGTACCCTTTGGCCCTTTTCTTGCGCTCGGTGGTCTGCTTGCTGCAACGCATGGACACCTGCTGCTTTCTTTCTTTGCTTAGTTAGTCTGTTTTTGCCGAGTCGTGCGTGATTTGTCCGCTTTCATCAATACTCCACACATCAACACCATCTTTTGTTTTCAGAGCAGCTCGTGCAATAAAGTGGTCTGCCTGTGCAGGGCAGGTTTTTAGAAAACTGCCTGGTGTTTTACCACTGCCAATAAAGAAGTGTGTGCCGTTCACATGCTTTGTGCCACCAAAGCCGTAGGTATACGAATGTTGTTTTGGATGCCATCCGGTAAGTACAAGGTTATTGGTAAATGCTCCATGTTCAACGCGGTACGACTGTTCTGCTGCGTAGAGGTTGGCAAGATTGAGGGCAACTTCTGTTTGACGAGCTTTGTTCATGTATCCACTAAAGCGTGGGAGAGCGATCTTTATCAAGAAGAGCATGATGCCAATGACAATGAGTATTTCGATAAGCGTAAAGCCGTGGGATTGTTTGTGATGCATAAAAATCCTTTGCATATAGTTTTCCCACTCACTACTCAGCGTAGCATGTGTATCGTGTCGGCAACGAGAGAGCTTGAAATAAAGTGTTATAACGGTGTGTTAGAGAGCATTGAGCGCTGCAATGATGCGTTCTTTTACGTCGAGAAGTGGAGCTGATATGGCAGCACCAGCGGCATGAATATGTCCACCACCACCAAAGCTATTTGCAATACGATTTACATCGGTCTGTTTTGAACGAAATGAAACCTTGGTTACATCGTGTGATACTTCATAAGCAAATGCGGTGATATCTATGCGGGTAATGCGTGCCACCATGTTGATAAATCCGGCAAGGGCATGCTCGCTGACACCGTGTTCTGTCAGCATCTGTTGGGAGCAGTAAAAAAAGATTGAGCGTGTGCCGCTTTGTACGTTTGCCATCAGTGTTCCCCACAATGCAATAACGTTGGGCGTTGTGTGGTAAATCATCTCTTGTGTTAGCTCGTGCAAGTTTGCGCCATATGAAATGAGTGCGCTTGCAACTTCAAGCGTGTGAGGTGTTGTGTTGCTGGTGATAAATGATTGCGTATCAGTTAAAAGGCCAAACATGAGTGCCTTTGCAACCTCTTGAGAAATCGTTACATCCCATGCCTTTAAGAGCGTAAAAACAATTTCGCAGGTGCTTGAGGCTTCTGGGTATACAAATGACATGTCTGATGAGAGCTCGTTGCTTACGTGGTGATCGATTACGATCAAAGGGATGGGATGAAACTCTCGAGGGTAATACATGCGGTCATAGTTTGCGGTATCGCATGCAATTAATAAATCGGGGCGCAGGGTGTGCTGATTGTTCAGCAGAGGAGATGGTGGTGTTGGAACAGGTTCGTGAGCACCGCCTGGATAAATTGTTTCTACCTGTTTTCCCATCTTCTGAAGAGCGAGTGAGAGAGCTGCGCATGAAGAAAGCGCATCACCATCAGGTTTGTGGTGTGCAAGAAGGGTAATGGTTTGGGCCTTTTGAAGGGCACGAAAAGCCTTTTGGCTTACTTCAGACGGGATGGTATATGACATTTCTACTGTTTCTTTCATTGACATAAGAGGGGTCTTTTTTTTGCGAAAAATACTGTAGCCAAAATGCTTGCCTTTTGCACTATTTTCTTGCAAAGATCCGGCCCTTCCGATCCAAGCAAAGCATTTGATTGAAGAGTTTTCGCTGCTGCAGAACTATTTTGTGGTAGTTATGAGGAGGGTTACATGTTGGATATTTCGCATCAGTCGAAATCTGTTCCTGGGGGGATGGGTGTCTCACGCAGCTATAAAGAAATTGTAGAATATCTCGATGCCTTGCCCGTCAGAGAATACGGGCCCCAATCGCTTGAGCGTATGAAGGCGCTTGATGCTGCATGCAGTAATGCCTCACAAGGTCTTCGTACGATTCTCGTTGCTGGAACAAACGGAAAAAGCACCACCATCAACTTTATGTCAAAGCTGTTTGAGGAAGAGGGGCTAGGTGCAACACTTATCTACTCAAGTCATATCATGGTGTACAACGAACGTTTGGTTGTCGGAAAAAAGCGCATTACGAATAAAGAGTTTACGCAGCTTTTAAACGATATTATTGCAGTTGCTACGCTGCACAACATAGCGGCAACCTCTGCTGAGCTGATGACAATGGCCGGCATTGTATATGCACAGCGCAAGGGAGCAGAGGTTGCAGTCTTTGAGGTTGGCCTGGGTGGAAGGTTTGATCCAACGGCTTTGTGTAAGGCCTGTATTATTGGTCTAACGCGGGTGGGTGATGATGCAACCGGTGTGTTAGGAGACAGTCTTGATCAGGTGTGTGATGAGCTGATGACCGTTGTGCAGCCTGGTGCATGGTTTGCTTCATCTGAACAAAGTAAGATTCGGCTGCAGCACATGAAGTCCCTTGCAGATACAGCAGGCGCACGCTGGTCGATGCCGATTAGAAAGCTTGCACCATTGCCGTATGTGTATGAGCAGCTGTATGGAAGAATTGCATCGTTGAGCGAGCGGTTAGTGCAGTTGTACGTGGAGGAAATAACAAAAAAGTTCTCCCCCTTTCTTCGTGGAAATCTGCATGCTACGCAGAAAGGGCAACGCGGTCGACCAACACTCTCGGCTAAACGAAACCATGTGCCACATCAAGTAAAACCGCTTAAAACATTTTGGGCAGAGTCATGTGCATTGTTACGTGGAAGGTTTGAGGTATTGCGACAGGAGCGACCAACCATGTTGCTTGATAATGCGAGTAATGTTGATGCCTTTCTCAATCTCTTTTTAGGTATTCGCTTGTTGCATTACGATCGAGCGATTAAGGGGTTCGTGCTCATTATTGCTGTTGCACGCAGTCTTGATGTTATCCAGGTGTTAAAGCACATTCGCTATCTACTCAAAAAAGTTCCGGGCAAGGTCTTTTTTGTTCCTCATGCGGGGGATGACACCTATTTTTCTCCCGAAGAGCTGGTTGCACATGCACGTAAGCTGCATATCAGTGCACGAGGTTTTCACCAAATTTCTGATGCAATTAAGGCAGCAAAAAGCTTTGTTGATGAGCGTGATGGCCTGGTTGCAATTTCAGGGTCTGAAAAACAAATAACCGCATACTGGCGCGACAGAGGGGCCTGTTTAGTCTAAAAAAGAGGCCTCATTAATTTTTAAAACGAGGCTCTTCGCGCATTTTCTTTTTCCCATACCACCTCTGGAAGGTGCTTTTCAAGGTCGATCGAAAAGCTATGCCCAAAATGGTGTTCTCATAAATGAAACGATTTTCTTCCGAAAACTGGAGGCGATTCCGTTTCCGTTGTCGTATGTTTTCAGCATGATACTGTGTGCAGCAACAAGCATGATTCAGCACGAAAGGGACATGATGGTTGCGCATAAATTTTGGCATTGGCTTGCTGGTTGGCCACGCATAGATTCTTCTGGCAATGACGTTGAGCAAGTTCAGCGTGTATATGAGGTGCCTGCACTCACTCAGATTTACCAAAACAAAAAGGTGCCTCTTTGCCAGGAGGAGCAACGACTCTCAATTGTGACAAAGCAGCGGGGGGCTGCTCATCTCGTGCTTGCTCGCCAGTCACTCAAGGCAATTGCAGCAAGCGCGTGCGCGCAGCGAATTATTGTGCCCTTTGATGAGCGGTTTGAGCAGATGTTTCCTGACATGGTAAAGAGCGTCTTTACTGGTGCGGTGTATGCAGAGCTTGTGGGAATGAACTATGAAGTAGTGACGATGGCATGGAAAAACGAAACAGTGGCGCACGCTCCGCGCGTGCACCGATCATGGCAAGGTGTTGATGTCTTAGGGGGTGCAACACCTTGCCTACGCAGCCAAGATGGTGATTGCATCGTGCTTTTGCAGGGCACTGGTATGCAGCAACATCTTGGCTGCGTACTTGCCTATGCAAGCCCGAGAAAACTTGTTGTTGCTACCAATGCAACACAGCCGGCTCTTATGAAGTGTAACGCATGTGACTGTCTCAGGATTTCTTCACAAAAGCAGTAGCTGTGTTATGATTGTCACTCGAGCCATGCGTAGAGTAATGCTATTTAACCTCCCAACTTGAAGAAAGGATGCTCATACAAGAACTCAGAAGTGTATTAGCGTAGGATTTTCTCCCATAAGGGGCTGTTTTTCACTACCTCATTTAGTATCATTCTCCGGCATCAACTAAGTTCTGCATCTGGACGCTGGGTTATCATACGAAGGAGGAAGTATGAGAAGGGGTTGCTACTTAGTCTTAGCAGTATTTTTCTGTCTGTTTTTCTCTAGCTCTGCTAATGCTGGTGGCTTAGCCGGAAGTCCTTTTCATTACTCTTTGTACCGTAAAAATTGAAAGTACAAAAAAGTAAGACGCGCTGATTTCTTGAAGCATAATCATTGTGTATGCAGAACAAAGAAAAAGACTATAAAGGATGGCGATCTAAAAAGAATGCTTACGGTTCTGGTGAGCTTGATTCAAAAATTATTGACAGAGTTTATAGAATAGCAGCTCTGATGCCTGAGTACTCAGAGCTCTATAAGACGGTATATGACGCTTTTGAAAAGAAGCTTAAAGATGAGCGTGATGGCAAGTTTGAAGTTGAAAGATTCGTCTCTGGCGGAACAAGCCCCCATTTACTTGATAGGCATGTCGACCTCATTATCGATTCACATAAAAATTTTGATGCTATTTTCACCATAGGCATCACCTCAACGCACGCAGCAAAAAGAAGAACACTCCTAAAAAATAAGAAAATGCCTGTTGTGTTTTCAGCTGTTAATAAATCTATCCTCAATGAACTTGTGCACTCACAACAAAGCTCAAGAAATAATCTTACCGGCATTGCTGTTATCACGCCTTGCCAGATACTTCCAATACAAGCATTGCAAAAGGTCAATCCTGAGGCACGGACTTTTCTTGTTCCTTATAGAGAAGAGTTTATGAATGAACAAATGCTTGAAAGCGTTGCTCAAGCTCAGGAGTATTTTAAACAAAGGGGATGTCGTGTTGAAACCTATGCCTATACTGGCAATCGACTTCCCGAAGAGCTTTTTTCCCTCATTCCTACGTATGATTCTGTTTTGATACCAGAAGGTGGAGCAAAATTTAGTGATAGAGACGCTATTATTGAGTGCTGTAAAAGATCGGATGTCTCTGTACATGCAGATGGTGCTGAGGCAATAAAAAAAGGTGCTATTTTTGCTGTCACATCTGACTCGCGATATATGGGGTACAAAGCTGCAGAGAAGATAATGCTTGTTACTCGAGACATGAAAAAGCCATCTGATGTTGCAACAACAATTCTAACAAAGATGAGACAAATCCTTTACAGCCAAGAAGTTGCGAGCAAGCTTGGTGTTTCCTTCTCAAAAGAATACAAGATGATGCTTGAGACATGCACAAAGAATAATGTTCCAATGCCAAGGCAGCTTGAAGACGAAAAACTCTTGCTCGCCTACTGCGAAGACAACTCTCTTGGTTTACAAGAAGCGATGAGAGCGTTGACCAAACAAATCGAAGAGCAGGTTGATTACATAACGAACGAGCCTGTTTCTACTGATTCTGATGTGATTGACATGTCACAGGTTGCTGCCCAAAAACCAGCAGAGCCAAAACCTTTCAAGCTGCGACAAGAAGAGAAAAAGAAAAAAATAGAAAGCGATATCAACAAGATTATTCACAAGGGGTTTGTGCAATCGTTGTATATTGCAGGTCCGCAAGCCATTCAGGCAGCAGCTCAGCGGATGGAAGAGATAGATCGTCACCGTCCCTTGTCTGCCATACAGTTTGCGCAATCGCTTGAGGAGGCCGTTGGTCTTGATATACAAATGCCGCCCGGCAACACGGTGCATGCAACCATCATGCAGCCGCCACGAGCTGAAACAATTGCTCACTACTTAAAAGAGTACATGGGAAGCGACCTGCGCTCTGCCTACTTTTTAATCGGGCATGATGCGCTGCAAGATGAGTCGTACATTTCGTCCTTTTCTGTGCAGGCCAAGATGCTCAACTTCAGAGTTAACCCTATTATTGTTGAGAATGAGTTCGACATTCAAAGGGCAATGGAAAAGCATCACAACTGGTACAATGCTTTTTTTAGCGTAACGCATCTCATCTCGCCATCACTCATGGAGGGGATGGTGTTTTATGGAAACGAATTTAAGACCATGACACTTGCACCATCGTTGCAGCTAGGCAAAGAAGCACCGCTTTCGCTTGGGCTTAACCCGCAGGCATTCTCTGAAGAAGTGTCACCATTTCAACAACTTTCACCCGTCCTTTATGCACGTGTTATTCCTGCCGACATCCTCTATCTTCACGGGGCAAACGCTACCCGACTTGCGGCAATGGGATATCAAAAAGCTCACGAGCGTGTGCTACGGCGTGCACACAAGATTGTTCTGACAGGATAATCATTCTAAAAATTCATACTCAAACGTATAAGGGTGTATGAGAAAAAAGCCTCCAGGTGCAGATCTGGAGGCTTTTTAGTTGTGTGTGTGAAAAAAGGATTTTTAGATCTGTGATCTGCTCAATGAAGCAGCACGTCCCTGCAGCATCACCATGTCTCGGTCGAGTTCGGCCAAGTAATGTGACATCTCTTCGCTGAACTGACCGCTTTTTAAGGCAAAATCAATGTTTGCTTTAATCATTCCAAGCGGGTCACCAACATCGTAGCGTGTGCCTTGAATCTTGTAGGCGAACACCTTTTCTCCAGAGAAGAGAAGATTTTGTATGCCATCGGTGAGTTGCACATCTCCTGCCGACTCAGCATTTAAGTCATCAAGGACTTCAAAGATTTGCGGTGAGAGTACATAGCGACCAACAATAGCAAGGTTAGATGGTGCATGTGCCGAGTCAGGCTTTTCGACCAATTCTTTTACCTGAAAAAGGTTTGGTGAAAATTGTTTTTTGACAGCAACAACACCATAACGAGAGATATACTTGCTTGGCACTTCTTGCACAGCTACGACGTTGCACTTTTCTTGTGCAGCAATTTTCATAAGCTGACTGATACCTGGTGTCTTGCCGGTAATGATGTCATCGGGAAGCATAACGGCACATTGTTCGTTACCAATTGCGTGACGAGCAGACCATACTGCATGGCCAACACCGGCTTGGTCATGTTGCGGAACAAACGTGAAGTCTGATGCATAAATAGCTTTTTGAAGAGAGTTAAGAAGCGCTTGCTCTCCTTGTCTCATGTTCATGTATTTACGTTCATCGATAGGATCAAAGTAATTTGCGATAACATCGCGATGTTGCCCTGTAACCATGACAAAGTTCTTAAGACCAGCGCGTACACCTTCTTCAACGGCATACTGCATTGCAGGTTTTCCGAGCACAGGAAGGAGTTCTTTGGGGAGTGATTTGCTTGCAGGAAGAAATTGTTCTCCTCTACCAGCTGTTGGAATGATAGCTTTCGTGACCATACTCTCTCTTTCTTACATTCTGCTCCACTTTTATGGCGCGGAGCGAGCGTCTCTTACTTGTATGGTGCGCAGGCATGTATTACGAGAATTGTTCCAAGAAAGCTATTTTGCCACTGTGAAATGCTCTGATGTCAGAGATGCCATATTTCAACATTGCAAGCCTTGTCAGTCCAAACCCAAATGCAAAGCCGGAATATTCGTTAGGGTCAATCCCTGCTTCGCGCAAAACATTTGGATGAATCATTCCGCCAGGGAACACTTCGATCCAGCATGTTTTTTTACATGTCGCACACCCTGTTTTACAAAAAGGGCAGCGCATATCAATCTCTACACCTGGCTCAACAAACGGGAAAAAACCCGGTCGGATCCGAATTTCAGGAGATTCAGTTTCAAAGAGAGAACCAATCAACGTCTTTAAGGTTCCAAGAAGGTGAGAGAGATTAATGCCTTTGTCGATCACAATGCCTTCACACTGTAAAAAAGTGTGGTCATGGCTTGCGTCGACGGCTTCATGTCGAAAGACGCGGCCGGTTGCTATGCCAGCCAGCGGAAGAGGCTTTTCAGCCATCGCTCGAATTTGGACAGTAGATGTGTGTGTACGCATGAGGAGGGAAGGGGTATTCAGCCAGAACGTGTCGTACATGTCACGTGCCGGATGGTCAGCAGGAATATTAAGAGCAGTAAAGTTATGGTAGTCGGTTTCAACTTCAGGGCCATCAAGAAGATCAAAGCCCATCGACAAGAAGATATCTTCAACCTCGTGAACAATCCGTGTGTAAGGATGCAGGGCACCCTCAAGCTGGTTTGGTTTGTAGGCGCTTACATCAAATGCAAGAGCTTTTGCCGAATCAGCGTTGGCTTGCTGTCGAATCAACGCTTCTTTCTTTTCTCGGATGCCATGCTCGCATGACTTCTTTAAGGTGTTTAACTGAGCACCGTGTTGACGCTTTTCCTCGATTGATGCTTTTCCAAGGAGTGCAAAAAGAGAAACCATTTTTCCTTTTTTGCCAAGAAAAGCGATACGCATATCTTCAAGATCTTTATGAGACGTTACGCTTGCAAGCGCGCGATCCCATTCTTCTTGAAACAGTTGTATGTGAGTACCGAGTGAAGACATTATTCTGATATCCAGCTCTACATGAAGCGAAAGGGTTGATTAACACGAGCCGGCATGATAGCAGGTTTTTATCTTTTTTCTAGCTTACGATTTTTCAGGAGCAGGTGTGCTTTGTGTGTGCCATAACGCAGTTGACGAAAAAAGTTTGCACATGTACAATTGTTGAACAATTTTACAATTCATCTTTCAGGGGGAAATGTGCTGAAGAAAACAGGAATTCTTACAAGTTTGTTTATGGTCTCGTTACTTTGTATGCCGGTATCGTCTCAGGCAGAAAGTTTGGTAAGTGGCAGAACAAAAGTTATCGGTGGTGCATTGGCTCTTGCGACACTATATCGCACCTTTTTATCAAATAAGCTCTCTCGTACTACAGAACGCTTGCAAAAGACGCGCACGATTACTGACCAGCGAAAGCAGGTATTAGCAAAAGATGTTGCAGCGCTTGAGAAGCGGATAAAGGTAATGAAGTGGATTTCTCGTTTTGGGGTTGCACTGGGTGGTCTCTCTTTGTACGGCGACTTGCAACGGAATAAGACTGTGGCAATGGCTGAAAAAGACCAAATGCAAAATGGTCATCAGACCGAACTCGCACGGATCCAGGAAGCTCACCAGGCGGCATTTGCACAGAAGCAGAGAGAGTTGGATGCAGACCGAGGGGCCCATCAGGCAGCGCTTGCACAGATCCAGGGAGCTCATCAGGCTGAACTTGCAGTAAGAGATGCTGAAAGAAGGGCAGCAATCGGTCGGGAGGCAGGTTTGCAAAAACAGCTTCAAGATGCTGCAGGTGTCTCTCATGATCTTAAAGGCCAGGTGGCGCAGTTACGGGGTGAGTTGGATACGAGTCAGAAAGCTGCTGCATCTTGGGTCACAGAGAACGTTGATTTAAGTCTGGAATGCAAGGTTCTTCGCGGTCAGATGTGTCAGTTGCAGGAAGAGCTGAAGCAGAGACAGAGAGATGCTGCCAATGCACAGAGACGCGCTATTGGTGCTCTTTACGAAATCACAGATTGGAGGGAGAGGACAGAATCAGTGCAGGCCCTTCTCAAGGAACTGGGGAGCTATGATACGGAGACTGATACGGATTTATATGCTCAACTGGAAGGAATCCGTAAGAGTGAGAACCCGCAAAGCAGGCTGCAAGCTATTGTTGAAAACATGTATCGCAATTTTAGTAGTATAATGGGGGTTGTGTCTCGTTTCGAAAAAAAAGTCTCTGGCGTCAAGGAAAACCTCTCTTTATACGGAAAGGATTTTTGGCATATGTTTGCCTGTAACAAAGTAACTCTTGGCGATCTTAGGCACCTCTTGAGTGAGGAACACTTCTTTGAAGGGAGAGTATTTGATTGTCCTGATGCTGTGCAGGTATTTGATAGGAGACCAGAAAATTACCGTGGAATTTGTGTGCATAAAATCGATCCTGACATCATTGTATTGAGCTATGCGTACGCGAACAACAGAGAGCCGATCCAGTTCTTGGATCGCAATGATTTTATAACAGCTTACGCAAAGAAAAATGGAGGAGATAGACGTGAGGGGCTTTTCAATTCCGGTAATGTAAGGTTTTTCGAGTTATGTGTGAGGCGCGTTCATTCTTGCGCGAGAGAGGGACAAGCATTTTATCCTTATCATAATGAAGTTAATTATAAAGATGTTTACGATGAAATGATGCGTGGGTATCCAGGAGTTGCGAGTGCGATGGAAGCGGTTGCTCCTGCAGAGAGTCGCATGGGAGCAGGAATTGGAGCTGGTGGCGGCCCTACTTCGGTTGCACCTGCGATCAGTGGAGATAGTGGTACAGCAGGCGCGCCTGCAACGGTAGGTGATGCGTCTATCCCGGGTGGTGAGCCATCAGGCGCAGGCGGAGGATCAGGGGAAGAGCCGTAATCATACGCAGGGGGAAATGTGTTGAAACAGTCAAAATTATTTATAGGATCTCTGGCTTTTGTGCTTCTTTGTATGCCGGTACAATCGCATGCAGAAACTTTGGTAAGTGGTAGAACCAAGTTAGTTGGAGGAGCACTCGCTCTTGCAATGCTATACCGCGCATCTTTATCATCGCAGGCCTCGAGAATTGCTGAGCGTCTTCAGCGAAAAAGAATTATAAACCCTGCACGAAGGCGTGCTCTGCAAAAAGATGCTGAGGCTCTTAAGCGACGACAAAACATTATGAAGTGGGTGTCTCGTGTAGGAGTGCTCTTGGGTGGTCTTTCTCTCTATGGTGACTTGAAGAAGGGCCATGCTACTGAAAGAGCCCAGATGCAAGTTGCTCATCAGGCAGAGCTTGCGCAGGTATGGCAAAGACTTGATAAAACGACGTATGAGCGGGATGCAATGCAGGTAAATAGTGATAACTTCAGCAGACGTGCTGAGCAAGCAAGGATAAGGTTTGAGCACGAGATCACTACACTGCGTAAGAGGATTGGAGAAGGGGAGGCAGATCTAAGAGACGTGAAGCGTGAGCTTGAAAAAGCGACAAACGATCTTGAAAGAGCGCAAAGGTATCTTGAGCACGAGAAGTGGAAAAAAGATTGCGCGAATGAAGAGAAGGCGGGGCTGCAAAAAAGAATTGATGAGTTGCATCAGGATATAGACTCACTATTTCGATCTGAAGATGGAGTGGTTACTTTGCGTGGTGCATGGAATCGCGATATGGCCATAGATGTTGTTTCTCGAGTAGTGGCACAAGAAGATGAGGTGAGAAAGAATTTAAAAGAGGTTGTAGCGAAGGCAGTTCATGATGCAGGGGAATATGTTTCACTTTATGCAGTAAAATTAGAAGCAATGCTTTGCAAGCGTGATATGGTGCTTAGTGAGGTGCTGAAGCGTATGAAGGGGGCACGCATACGGGATATGATGGTTATCAGAGATGATAGGTTGCCGTGGCTTGAGAGCAGGCCTCATGGGAAAGAGGTAATTAAGTTGGTTGGTGGTCGATATACGTGTTATTCCCAACGGATGACAAGCAATTTCAAATTAAATGTGCGGAATGTCATGGAAGGAAGAGAGCATTCCGAAGACAATGTGTCCAAGTTTGTTCAATGTGTATTGCTTGTGCATGGAGCAGAAGCAATGGGTTTCTATGAATATGACCCGTCTAAAAACTATGCAAAGATTCTTAGTGAGCTAACAAAATGCAATGACCTTGGTTATGATCCGAGTTATTCTGATTCACCAGAAGATGACGACTGGGCTACAGCAGGTGCACCTGCTGCGGTAGGTGATGCGTCTATCCCGGGTGGTGAGCCATCAGGCTCTGGCGCAGGCGCTGGGGAAGAGTCGTAATCATACGCAGGGGGAAATGTGTTGAAACAGTCAAAATTATTTATAGGAGCTCTGGCTTTTGTGCTCCTTTGCATGCCGGTACAATCGCATGCAGAAACTTTGGTAAGTGGTAGAACCAAGTTGGCTGGAGGCGCACTTGCGCTTGCAATGCTATACCGCGCATCTTTATCATCACAGGCCTCGAGAATTGCTGAGCGTCTTCAGCGAAAAAGAATTATAAACCCTGCACGAAGGCGTGCTCTGCAAAAAGATGCTGAGGCTCTTAAGCGACGACAAAACATTATGAAGTGGGTGTCTCGTGCAGGAGTTCTCTTGGGCGGTCTTTCTTTGTACGGCGACTTGCAACGGAATAAGACTGTGGCAGCGACTGAAAAAGCCCAGATGCAAGCTACTCATCAGGCCGAACTAGCACAGAAGCAGGTAGGCTTGGATGCAAGCCGAAGGGCCCATCGGGCAGTACTAGCACAGATTCAGAATGAGAGACAAGCAGCTAACAATCGAGAGCAAGGCTTACAAGGAAGGATTCAGCACGCTGAAGCTGCCCGTACTGCTTTTCGTAACCAGGTGGCGCAGTTGCAGCGAGATCTGCAGGAAAGCCAGAGAGTTGTTGCAGGAGCAGGGGCGGAGCTTTGTGCGTTAGATCGCAAGTACAGGAAGTTGTCTAACAAGCTCTATCGGTATTTTGAGAGTAATCCGGGAGAGCGTAAAGAAATGAAGCGTGAACTTGTTGCTAAGACATTAGGAGCAGGAAAGAGTGTGCCTTCTTTTGGAGGAAGAACATTTGATAGAGAGGAAGGCATTAATATTTGTGAGGGATACTTGTCCCTCATAGAGCAGAATGCTTGTTTTTTTGTAGAGGATGCTAAGCGAGAGTGCGGTATTTTTATGCGAGGCTATAAAGATATGCTGTTTCAGGCTGGTGATAATGCTTCTGTGTATGCTGTTGCTGCAAAATGTCATGCTGACTGCAAAGATTACTTTACCGTTGCACAGTTGAAGAGAGTGCAAGATTTACTGAGCAACTCTCGTTCTTCTGATGTATATCACGTGCAGAGAGTAGAACAAATGCCGTTCGTAAAGCATGAGATATTCAGGGCAAACAATTTTCGGAAAGATGGAGTCTATCTCTCTGTAAAGAAAGGTTATTTGCCGCAAGTGGTTTTGCTAGATAATGGTTTTGGGAAAATGAACTTACTTTCTGCTTTTGAAAGTTCTTATTTTGAGGCCGGTTTAGATGGTAAAAAAGTTCGTAAAATAGGCGTTACTAAGAATATGTATCATTTTTTTACATGTGTTATGCACGCTCACCCGATAGGAAAAAAAGGAAACTTCTTTTATCCATATAACCCAGAAGAAAATTATGAGGCTCTTTCAAAAGAGATGAGGGAGACTAACGATGTTGGATACGACTTTCCTGCTCGGTCAACGGTATTTTCTGAGGATAGTGGCAGTCTTACAGCAGGCGCACCTGCAACGGTAGGTGATGCGTCTATCTCGGGTGGTGAGCCATCAGGTTCTGGCGGAGGATCAGGGGAAGATCTTGCGGGTACCGGTCCTTCTCCGGAAGCACTCGTGCCAAGAAGCGCAGGCTGGCACAGAAGACTAGAAGGAGACATAAGAGAGCGTCCGATATCAATAGAGCGTCCGATACTAGAAGAGCGTCCGATACTAGAAGAGAGTCCGATACTAGAAGAGGGCCGAAGAGCGTACGAGAGAAGTCTGAGGGACTTTCTGTGATACCTGCATCCAGGCCGGTACGGCCGGTACCTGCGATGGGTTAGTTCTGTTCCAGTGTAAATTTATCGCAAAATGTTTGTAGCATCTCAGCTTCACTGCCAGGTGCCTGCAAGGCAATACGTCTGCATGTAAGCCAGGCACCAACCCTGCGAAAACAGTTTCGGTGTTTATTTCTTTTGATCGTGACGCCTTGCAGAAGTTTGGTATGGGCGTTTTTCAGATCTTTGCGGATGTTGGTGATTTGTTTATCAACCTTTGTTGCTTTTGATTGCAGTGTTTCTTTTATTTTTTTAACCGCAAAGAAAAGTGTGATACCTCCAATGATTGTTGCTGCAATAACTTTGACCAGTGGTGTGACGGCAAGGAGTGTTGCAACTTCAATAAAGCGCTGAGGGTGCTTTTCCTCTCGTTTGTACGTGTCTGTGTTTGCAACGAGATCGGCAACATGCATTTCTATATATTTTCGTGCTTGTTGGGTTGCAAGCGAAAGCTGTTTTATTGCTTCGTCATACGGTTGTTCGTTGCTCAGCTGGGCAAGAAGGTATGAAATTTTATCGTCACAGAGCTTTGTAAGAGCAAAGAGTTGTTTGCTTTGCTCGTAGCGAACAAGTGAAGATTTTTCTTGAGCATATGTTGCGGTAAGCAGCTGTAAGTCTAGGCAGAGGGTGACCATTGTTGTAAGCACACCAAATGGGTTATGTGCTCCCAGATGGTGTGTAAAAAAGAGATCAACGACATTGGTTTTTTTATACAGACGGTCTGCTTCTGGGTAGTGCAGCGAGTGCGGTTGACTACCAAGCAAAGGGAGTGCCACACAAAAAGCTATGCTGAGTACAGAGATGAACCGCTTGGTGCTCATGCAAGATTCTCCTCAAGGTAGGTGACGTTACCTTCAACCGTTTCAAGCAGTTTCTTAAGCTTATTTTGTTTTGCGTTGCCCATTTTAGCTTTTTTTCCTTTTGTTTTGCCGAGCATTTTTCTTGCTTTTGCGTTGCTTGCAATGCTTTGCATAATTAAAAAGATACTGGCTGCAATAGCAGATCCGAGCACAATCGATGTGACGAGAGTGTGTGTTTTGTTGCTGACATGAAAACCTTGTTCTTGTCCCTCTTGCGGAAGCAGTGACTTGTTGTTGCGAGAGGTGTGAAAGGGCGGCTTTCGCATCAGGTTTGTTGCAAGAAGGCGAAGGCGCTCAAGCAAAGAGAGGAGTCGATCTTGTTCTTCAGGCGTGGGGTTGTGCAGATACTGGTTTACATGTTCTTCAATGTATTGATACATCATCGTGCGCTGAGTATGTGGTGCTTGTTCAAGCAAAAGTATAAGGCGATTAAGCATGGTAAGGAGAGGCTGTTGGTCATGAGAGAGAGGGGCGCTTGTTAGTGCGTGAGCAAGATGTCTTAGCGATGGGTTTGCGGTAAGTGTGCCGATGCATATAAAGCAGATGAGGAGGGCGTGAAGAATCTTTTTCATGGCTTCTCTTTTCGCACTGCATTTTCTACACGACTACGTTGATATTCTATGCGCGCAATCAGGTCATGTGCATGCGTTCTGAAGTTGTTGCGAACACGGCGCAATTCTCGCAAGTCGCCTTCGAGACTGTATTGAACAATCTTTGTAATGGTTACGATGAGCAGTAGGCCAATGGCAAGAGACGTTGCAAGTTCTTTTGCTGAGGAACTGTTTTGTTTTGGAAGGGCATATTGCGGGAATGTTTGTTGTGCCTGCATAACTAACTGGCACAGCGTTTGCAGTGAGTGGTTTTGCAGTTCTTGCGAAAAGTTTGGGTGGTGTGTGACGACGGGAGGGGCTGCTGTGTTGGTGTTAGGAGCCCACGGCTGGGTGTTGTAGTTTTGATTTGGGAGCATGTAGTGCTGGTCAGGCTTGTTGGGATGCGCGAATTGATAATTCTCAAGAAGGGCATTGCCGTGCGTTTTGAGTTCTTCGAGGAGTGCGGCAAGGTTTTGCATGAGTGCTTCGCTGCGGTGTTTTCCTCGCTGCCATTGTGTGTGCTCTTTTTGGTAGGCGATTGCTAATTTTCTAATGATGTATGTGTAAGGTATCAATGGGTTATCTGAGCCGTAGAGCCCGGCAAAAAGAGTTTCAATATTTTGTGCCAATGCAAGATACTCTTCAACGTTATACGGTTCGCTGTCTTGCGTACCATACACGTGGGAGCATACAAGGATAAAAAAGAGTGAGAAAATCATACGGTATTGTTTCATACATCAAGCTTTGTTGAGCATGAAGAGCAGAGTCAAGTAGGTAAGATTACGGTTGATTTCTTTTCCGTTTGACAGCATGGGTGAAAGCGGGTACGATAGCGCCCTCATCAAAGATTTTTGTGCCGGGATAGCTCAGGTGGTAGAGCAGAAGACTGAAAATCTTTGTGTCGTCGGTTCGACTCCGGCTCTCGGCACCAACTCTGTTTCTTAGAAGCTCTTTCCACGTTATATCTGTTCATATCTGCTTAAGATTCGAAATCGAGAACTATGTTTGATTTTTTTTCAAAAAAATTCACTTCACTTTTTTCCATTCTCAAGGGAAAAAGGCGTCTTACCGAAAAACATATTTCTGACACGCTCGAAAAGGTAGAAGAAGCCTTTTTCGAAGCTGATGTACCATATGATGTAGTCAAAGACTTTATTGCACAAATGCGTCTTGAGGCGCAAAGTAGTGCTGTTACCTCTGCCCCGCAACCGGGACAAATGCTTATCAAAGTTATTCATGAAAAACTCAAGGAGTTGCTTGCCGGCAAAGAGGGGGCGACAATGTTGAGCTCGTTTGCCATACCGTCAACCATTATGATGATTGGTTTGCAGGGTGCTGGTAAAACAACAACGCTTGCAAAGCTGGCTTTGTGGGCAAAAAAACAGGCAGAGAAACGAGGAAAGACAAGAAAAATTTTATGCGCTTCGCTCGACTTTGCACGACCAGCAGCACGAGATCAGCTGCAGGTTTTAGCCTCGCAAGTTGGTATCGACTATTTTCATGCCACTGCCGATACTGCGGTTGCTGCAGCACGTGAGGTGCTTGCAGCCTATAAACAGGGTGGGTATCAGCATCTCTTTGTAGATACAGCAGGACGTTTACATATCGCTGATGATGTGATGAACGAGCTTGCGCAGGTGAAAAAAATTATACAACCCAAATATACAACGCTCGTACTTGATACCATGACAGGACAAGAGTCGCTTGATGTAGCAAAAACATTTCAGGAGCGGATTGAGTTTGATGGTGCGGTGCTTGCAAAGCTTGATAGTGATGCCCGTGGGGGTGCCGCAATAGCTTTTCGAGCTGTTTTGAATAAGCCAGTTTGGTTTGTTGGAACGGGAGAAAAGGTTGATGATATTGAGCGTTTTGTGCCCGAGCGTATGGTTTCTCGTATCATTGGTATGGGAGACTTGGCAACCTTGTTTGAAAAGGCTGATGATGTTGTAAGCAAGCCGGAGCAAGAAACAGCGGCAAAGCGTTTAATGAGCGGCAATTTCTCGCTTATTGATTTTGCAAACCAGATAGACATGGTTGGCAAGATGGGCGCAATGTCTAAGTTGATGCGCTATTTGCCTGGTGCATCGCAGTTTTCTCCCGAAATGATTGATAAAGGACAGAAAGAAATGCAGCTCTTTCGCGCTATTATCAATTCAATGACGCAAAAGGAGCGTTTACTCCCGCAAATTTTAGATGGTTCTCGTAAGAAGAGAATCGCCTTAGGGTCAGGTGTTTCAGTGCAAAGTGTTAATCTTTTGTTACAAAAATTTGAACAAAGTAAGCAATTTGCTAAAATGCTTAAAAAAGCAGGGAAACCCGGGACTTTTTTTAACAAACGATGACAAAATACAACAAGGAAAGTGTTTAACACTCGCTGCGAATTAAAAAAGGAAAAAATTACATGGCAGTTTCGATTCGATTAAGTCGCGCCGGAGAGCGCAACCGCCCTTACTGGCGCATAGTAGCAATGGATTCTCGTAAAAAGCGTGACGGGGCGTGTCTTGAAAAACTCGGAACTTACGATCCAATCAAACATGTTATCATCACTATTAATCTAGAAGGTATCAAAGCGTGGGTGGCTAAAGGGGCACAGTGCTCAGATACGGTTAAAAAGATTATCAAGATGTACGAGTCTAGCTCGGCGAAATAAAACGTAACAAACAGGTATTTTCTTTTACACACGGAATGAAAAAAAATACACGGAACTCAGGAGAGAGAAATGTTAAAAGATCTTGTAGAACATATCGTAAAGAAGCTTGTTGATAAGCCTGAAAGTGTTGAGGTTTCTGAGATTAGCGGCGAGCAAGCAACGATTATAGAGCTTCGCGTTGACAGCGATGATCTTGGTAAAGTGATCGGTAAAGAAGGTCGTACAGCTCGATCGATTCGCACACTTGTTCATGCTGCAGCGACAAAAGAAAAGAAACGAGCAGTCTTAGAGATTCTTGAGTAAGACTATTTTTTCTTACGCAGCGTAAAGGTATTTATGTCGAGCGCTCTCATCAGCGATGAGGGCGCTTTTCTTTGTTAGGGCAGGTTGTACAACCGTTGAGCAGGTTTGAGTTTTGAAAAAAGAGAGTGACGTGAAAAAGAGACACATAACGATTATTACAGTTTTCCCTGAGTTGCATACGACGTTTACGCAGACGAGTCTTCTTGGTCGAGCGGTGCAAGATGGTTTGATATCGTTTTCGTTCCTTGCGCTTTCTGACTTTGTTCCACCTAAAAAACGTATCGATACGCCAAGCTGCGGTCCTGGTGCTGGCATGGTAATTAAGGCAGATGTTGCGCAAGCAGCTCTTGAAAAGGCGTACGAGTTGCACGGGAAAGGGGCGACAATCTTTTTTACCCCGCAGGGTGATGTGCTTGACCAGCCTCGCGTAAAAGCGATGGCAGAAGAGCTCTTGCTCTCTGATGAGGAGGAGGCGTGTCAGGCGCAGGGCACAAACGATGCCGCGCAGCATCTTATCCTTTTTTGTGGTCGCTATGAGGGTGTTGATGCTCGTATTGAAGATGCCTATGCCGACTACCGTATTTCATCGGGTGATTATGTGTTAATGGGTGGCGATCTGCCAGCCCAGATCTTTTTAGAAAGTATTTTGCGTTATATGCCAGGCGTTGTGGGCAAAAAAGCGTCGGTTGAGAACGACTCATTCTCATCACACTTTCTCGACTGGCCAGCGTATGGTCAGCCTGTTGCGTGGGAGGGGCGTGCGGTTCCTGAAGTTTTGCTTTCTGGCGATCATGCAAAAATTGATGCGTGGCGCAAAGATGATGCATGCAAGCGAACGCTAGAAAAACGGTTTGACTGGCTGCAAAAGCAAGAGCTTTCCGATGAAGATTGTGCCTATGTTGCAAAGCGTCTTCCATCACATTATGCCGTTTTAATGCATGACCAAGTTTTGATTGGAAAGACCGAAAAAAAACCGGGAACAACATCAGTTACAACGATTGATGTGCATGACATTGCACGAAGTTGTGCAACGTACGGCATTAAGAAGTTTTTTATCGTTACACCGCTTACTGAGCAGCGTCGTCAGCTCGATGTCTTCTTTCGCTTTTGGCATACAAGCAAGGGGCAGGCGTACAATGTAAATCGCTTTGAGGCGATGTCTTTAGTGCAGGTTTGCGCATCGCTTGATGACGTTGAGGCAGAGATTGAGCGCTTAGAAGGAAGGCCTGCTATAAAAGTTGCAACATCAGCAAAGCAGCATACTGAAACAGCAGTTATCTCATATCGCGACCAAGGAGTGGTGTTTGCACAGCAACGGCCGGTGCTTGTATTGTTTGGAACAGGGCAAGGAATGGTTGATAGTCTGATTGCAGAATGTGACTATGTTCTTACGCCTGTGCGTGGTTTTACATCGTACAACCATCTTTCAGTTCGTTGCGCTGTAGCAATTGTTTTGGACCGTTGGATTGGATTGGGACGGTAATGCCGCTCTTTTTGTTGAAAAAGGCGGTAAAACACGTATACTATCCGCCATCAAGTGAATTCACATTCGTCCCGAAAGCGGGACTTTTTCTATTTATACAACCTCGTTAAGGAATGTAACTATCATGAAAGCGTCAACATTAACCAAAGAGACTATCTGTCAGCTCGGTGTAACAGAGCGTGCTTTTCCGAAATTTCGTGTAGGTGATACGATCGCTGTTTCTCAGATCGTAAAAGAAGGTGTTAAAGAGCGTATTCAGGTTTTCCAAGGTGATGTTCTTGCAATGCGAGGCGCAGGTGCTTCAACAATGTTTACGGTTCGACGTATCAGCGCGAACAACGTTCCTGTAGAGCGTATTTATCCATATTTTTCACCAATCATCGACAGCATCAAAGTAATCAAGCGTGGGTGTGTTCGTCGTGCAAAACTTAATTATATTCGTGACCGCGTTGGTAAAGCTGCTCGTATTAAAGAGAAAGTGTTGACCAAAGAACAAAAGATGCACTTGAATGACAAGGGCTAAGGCTTAGCAGGCTGTATATGAAACGGCGTGGACGTAGCAGATTGCACAGTTGTGCAGGAACCATGGACGCTCGCGTGATTATTCACCCAAGCCGTGAGGTTGTATATGGGTCATGTGCTGCTTCTTAAAGCAATGCTGCTTTTTGGCGCTTTGTTTATGGTAGTACCTGTGGTGTTCTTTTTGTTAGTTGGCTGTGTCGGACAAAAGTTTGCACTGGTTATTCAGAAAGATTCGTGGCTTGCCACCACCAAGATACGTGTTATTCGAACACTCGTTAAAAAATACGTGATATAGAATTGAGGAAGAGCTAATGGGGGTTTTAGTTCTTCCTTTTCTTTTTTATAAGCTGCTGTGACAGCTTTCTTACTTCTTTTGGCCCGATCGTTATAACAAGGTCGAAAGCTTCTACGTGCGATGCAAGTGCATCGATTACTTCTTCAGCCTGTTGGTAGCAATAGATGTTTTTGTGACCCGTTTGTTTTGAGAGATGTTCTGTAAAATCACAGATAGTAAGATCGAGTTGTGCTTCTTCTTTTTGCGGTAAGAAGGGGAGGAAGTGAAGAGCTTTGATCTGGTCTGCATGTCGAGCAAAAACGTCTTGAAATTCTTGCCAAAGGTCATCGAGGCGCGTTGGATGTTCTGGTTGAAAGACGACATGTAAATTTTTTCTCGTTGCGTTATAGGCGGTTGTCAGAATGGCATCAATGCTGCCGGGGTGGTCTGAGCAATCATCAAAGATATCGGCGTTATTAAAGGTGCCAAGGTGTTCAAAGCGTCGTTCAATGCCTTCAAATCTCTGTAGTGCGGGAGCAAGCTTTTTAAATGGTATGCCAATAATATTATGGCAGATAGTGAGTGCTCCTAGTGCACTTTGTACTGTTTGCATGCCAGGGACAGGAAGCGTGATGGTTCCGAGTAGTCCTTGCGTTTTACAAAAGACATTAAAAATTGAGTGGTGTGCTCCCAGGGTTACAATTTCTGCGTACATATCAGCGTGTCGGTCAAAGCCGTAGGTGATGGCATGGTGTTGGTGAGCATTGCGAAGCGTTTTTGTATTGACATTGTCTTTGCAAATTACAGCGATGCCGTAAAAGGGGAGTTGTTGTAAGAAGTTATCGAGCGATTGTGTAACGGCTGCTTTGTCTTGATGTTTGGTGACGTGCTCGTCATCAACGCCAGTGATAAGTGCAAGTGTTGCTGGCAGGTGCAACAGAGAGGGGTCTGATTTGCGAGCTTGTGCAACAAACCACGCGCCGTCGCCAAAGCAGGCTTGGGCTCGGTAGTTGCGCATGATGCCGTTAACAAGAAAGCGCGGGTGGTATCCGGTACTGCGTAAGAGATATGCGGTCAGACCTGCTGCCATCGTTTTGCCGTGTGATCCGGCAACAACAATGCCATACGACTGGCGAAGGAGCTGTCCGAGCAGTTCGGCATGAGAGATGACAATATTATTGTGAGACTTTGCATAGCTCACCTCGTCTGTTTTTTTATACGCAGATGTGTAGACGATGACCTGTGCTGCTTTCAGGTGGCTGATATGGTGGCCGCCATAGATTGTACATTCCTCGTAGATCAATTGTTGGCATGGTGCCGAGCTGATATCGGTATCACATCCAGAAACGGTGTACCCCTGCTTTTTCATGAGGAGGGCAAGGCCGCTCATGCTAATGTCTGAGCAACCAACAAAATGAAAATGGGTGTTTTTGTGAAACATTATGCATGAATGTTGGAGAGAATAATAAGGTCATTCATGGTGATATATGAGAATGAAAGAAAACTCAGAATCACCAGTGCAAACTGGAGGTATGCATACAAAAGTCTGTTTGATGGAAAAGAGAAGCGCTCATGAAGCCAGCTTGCAATAACAGGGGCAAGTGCTGTTGCCAAGATGATCCAATACGGGAAGGGGTGGGTAAGAATCCATGAGAGCAGGTGTGTAATCGGTGTGAGCTGGAAAACATGAGGTGTGAAGATCAGTGTTGCAACCGAAAGCAGGCCTGCGGTGACCCAGGCGCAGAGCTCGAGGATATAATCGGGGAGCGAAATAAAAGGTTCAAAAAGAGGTGCAAGCAGCAGACCTCCGCCAAAGAGAGGAAGGCACAGTGTCCAAAAGCTCCAGAGCAAAAGCATGATATGCAGCCCCTGAGCGACGCCAAAAAGAATAATGTTGTTGATGCCAAAGAAAATGAAAAAAGAGAAAAAGAAGGTGAGTTTTATAAATGATATGGGCCGATGAGTCACACTGTATCCCTTTTGTAAGAGGGGGGCATTTTGTCTACTATCCTTCTTCAGGATAGAAAAAAGTGGCCATGCGATACAAGAGTCGCCGATCTGAAGAAAAAAACTACGCTTAACGCTTGCTTTACAAGGCAATATGTTTAGAATCCTCCGCCATCACTGTGTGGGGCCATAGCTCAGTTGGTAGAGCGCATGGATGGCATTCATGAGGTCACCGGTTCGAACCCGGTTGGCTCCACCAAAAGATTCTTTTTAGCATCTCTTAGCTTGGCGTATAGATCATGCCAACACCTCGAGATCCTCTGCCTCTACGTGGTTGGTAAAATCTATTTTTGCTCACTGTTTTCTTTTTCACACCACTGCTTGCGCCTTGCGTTGCAACGGCAGCCGAGCCGATACGGGCAACACGAAGAGCCTTACGCTTTGCGTCAGCTTCTTCTTTCGCTTTCATCTCAGCTATTTTCTGTTTTGCTTTTTTTGCTGAAATCTCAAGCTGTTTAGTCAAAACGCTCATGACGGTTTTCTCACTACCTTGTGCTTTATCTGAATCTTTGTAGAGCAAGAGTGTTTGGCGGCACTTTTCAAGCACAGCGTCAGCATTTGCTGTTGTGAGCTGTGCATCACTCATCATGGCAAGTTGTGGTGCAAAGAAGCGCATACGTGCAAAGTAACGTGCTCGATCGCCATCATCAGCAGGCAGGGCAAGCGTTGCCAATGCGTTATCTGCAAAATACTTTGCCCGCTCAAAAAGATTAAACTGAGTCTTAGCCTTCTCAAGCATATTCTTCAGACGGTCTGCTAACGCTGCATTATCTTTAAAGCCTGCAATCTGTGAGACATGGACTATCAGTTTCTCTAGCTCAGATCCTTCTGCTCCTTTGAGTGGTCGCAAGCCAACTTCAGCTTCAAGGATGCCGACAAGCGTTGTCAGGTCTGCATCAGCAAAGATGATGCTGCTTGTTACTTTTCCATCAACCACCTTTTTCAGTGCTGCATGGTAGGCGGTAGGCGTTTTTTCTTTATCTGCTTGATCAAAGTGGTACGGAGCAGATTTCTTTCTGAGCGCTTCTGCTGCAGCTTGTTTTTCTTTATCTGCGCGCTCAGCAGCTTCTTTTTTATCAAGCTCTGCTTTTATACGGTCAAGCTGCTCATACAAATGCTTCAGTAGGTCTCGCTGTGCTTGTGTAAAGTTTCCAAACTTAATCGGAGCAAGAATATTGTTCTCTAGGTTGGTAACTTCAAGGCGTGTTCTTTCTCCTGGAAGATCAAGAACGCCAGCAACACCGACGATAAAGAATGTTTTTTCGACAGATCCTTGAGGAAGATGACTGACGCGACCAACTTCGTTGGCATATTTTGCAGCACGCTCGCTGTAGGTCAGTTCGGTTTTTATTTCCTCAGCAAGTCGCTTGAGTGTGGTGAGAACGCTTTGCAAAGCAGGTGTTTTTTCCGCTTGGTATATCAATCCTTTTACTTCACTGATCTGAGCCTTGGTCAAAAGCTCTCTGTTTTTCACGACACGTTCAAGTCGTTCAATTACAAGAACATCATCGTGTTTGTTGAGCATGATCTTACGGCCTTTGATTCCTGCAATAATCTTATACAACCATGCAAGTGTAATGGTATTTGGATCAAGCTTAGGGTTATCACGAGTCGCATGCACTTCTTCATCAAGTCGATCAAAATAGTAGTGAATTGTTTTCATGAAAGCGTGATGAGCGTTGGTAAAATCAGACAGCTTTTTAATAATCGCCTTTTCTTCATCAGAAAGGTCTATCGATTCAAGGCGACCAATCACATCACCTTGCAAATGTTCGATATGCTCAGGAGCCATCATTGATGATGCGAAAGCCTTCATCGCTTTTTGTGTTTCCTCAGCTGATGGTTTTTGTTCTTCAAGAAGTTTTTGAACAGCTTGAGCAGTTTCGCTTTTCGTTTCTGCTTTTTCTGGTGCTTGTGCTTGTTTCTCTGGCTGTGGAGTGGCAGCTGCTGCAGGAGTAGGCTGCTCTTCAGCTTTTGCTTCAACCGGTTTGTCATCGCCAGTTTTTTCTTGAGGAGTATCTTTTGCAGGTTCTGCTACTTTTTGCGCCTTCTCTTCTTCAGGTGCTGGCTCTGCAGCGGCAGCTACTTCTTCTTTGTTTTGTGCTTCCTTAACGACAGGCTTGTCGTTTGTTTTTTCTGGCGCTTGAGGCGTCGGCTGTGACACGGCAGAAGCCAGAGCTGGTTTTTCAACGGCAGCCTTGGCTGGCGTAGGAGGTGTAGCAGCTTTTTCTTGTGTTTTTGTTGCTGGTGCAGGGGCAGCTGTCACCGAAGATGCAACGAGCGAGATGTTTCTAAAGAGCGCTCGCCCCGATCCACCAGCTTGGAGGAAGAAGCTATTAAGGTTGTTTTTACCGCTCTCATCATGAGTGTTGGTGTAGGTAAAGAAGGCATCTTTACCAGGAGTTGATCCAAATCCGAGAGAGAAGTGATCTTTACCATCTTTGACGGTAATGGTGAGCCAGTATGGTTTAAAGCTGGTTGCAGCAAAAAGTTTAGATTGCGCAGCAGCATTTGCATTTTCACGGTGGCGTTCTTTTCTTCCACGGCTGTCGTCGATGTAGACGCGGTGGCGCAAGGTTGAGCCGCTTTTTTCACCAACTAAGTATTGATAGATCCATGGCTTGCTTGTCTGTTTGCTGTTGCTTGCAAAGCAGCGGAAATCGTATCCGGATGCTTCAAAGGTGATGGTTGCAACACCATCTGTCA